>ERZ773049.22-NODE-22-length-77814-cov-6.412737_pt1 | contig 77814 bp, 55 predicted proteins | sample MGYA00580633_ERZ773049 | MGnify/ENA primary metagenome ERZ773049 (study PRJEB29015, sample SAMEA2737991) | human oral metagenome | biome: human oral; feature: human-associated habitat; material: dental | place: China | collected 2066 ...
TGTCGTTGACGAAACTCCGGACCCTTCCGGACACATCCCAGACGATGGACCTCACGCCACACGAGATCCACCGCGAACACTTCGCCGCCTTTCAGCAGGGGCTCATTGATCTCGCCCAGGAAAAGGCGGAAGTGCGCCAGCACGCCGTCGGCAAGAAGACCGCCCGCGAGAGGATCGCCGAGCTTCTGGATGAAGGGAGCTTCACCGAGATCGGACGGTTTCGCGGCGGAAACATGGCCGAAGGGTTCACGGGTGCGGGCGTTGTCACGGGCATCGGCACGGTAGCCGGAGAGTCGGTGGCGGTCTACGCCCAGGACTTTTCCATTCAGGGAGGAACCCTGGGCGAAGTTGAGGGCAATAAGATCGTCGCCCTCATGGACAAAGCCCTTGAATTGCGCATCCCGATCGTGGCGATGCTGGATTCGGGCGGGGCCAGGATCCAAGAGGGCGTGCTCGCGCTCTCCCAGTACGGACGCATCTTCAAGAAGACCTGTGAAGCATCCGGAGTGATCCCCCAAATTTCGGTGATTCTGGGGCCATGTGCCGGGGGAGCCGTGTACTGTCCTGCCCTCACCGACTTCATCGTCATGACACGAGACAATGCTCATATGTTCGTCACCGGGCCCGATGTTGTTCGTGCGACGACGGGCGAGGACGTCTCTTTCGCCGACCTGGGCGGCGCCGAAGTCCACAACTTCCAGTCCGGCGTCGCCCATTATTTGGCCGACGACGAGGCTGACGCACTTGACTACACGCGCACGCTCCTGACGTATCTGCCCTCGAATTGCGAGGACGCCGCCCGCAAGTGGGACTACGAGGAGGGGCCCGAGGATGCAGCGAATGCAGCACGCCTATCGGAGATCGTCCCCGAGTCTTCGAAGCAGCCCTACGACATGGTCGACGTTATACGCGCGCTTGTCGACTACGGCGAATTCGTGCAAGTCCAGGAAATGTTCGCCCAGTCAATCACCGTGGGATTCGCGGCTTTCAACGGGGAATCCGTGGGGATCGTTGCCAACAACCCGATGCACGAGGCCGGTACCCTCGACGTCGACGCCTCCGAGAAGGCCGCTAGATTCGTCCAGTTCTGCGATGCATTCAACGTTCCCGTTGTCACGTTGGTGGACGTGCCGGGGTACCGCCCCGGAGCTGAGCAGGAGCATGCGGGAATCATCAGGCGCGGCGCCAAACTTATTTGGTCCTACGCCACCGCCACGGTTCCGCTCATCACGGTGACGCTGAGAAAAGCCTACGGGGGCGCCTACATCGTCATGGGTTCGAAATCCTTGGGCGGAGACTTCAACTACGCGTGGCCCGGAGCGGAGATCGCCGTTCTCGGGGCCGATGGCGCAGTGGCGATAACCGGGCGTCGCGAGCTCAAAAAAGCTGCGGAAGAAGGAAAGGACGTCGCGGCTGTCAAAGAAGAGCTCGTGGAAAAGTACACGCGCGAAAACGTCAACCCGTACCTGTCAATCGAGAGCGGACAACTCGACGCTATCATCACCCCGGAAACGACGCGTTCCTCCATCGTCTCCGCACTGCGGATCACGCGGACAAAGAACCGTTCCATCAACCGCACGAGCCGTCACGGCAACATGCCGATGTGAGCTGACGAAAGGCCAATCAATGAATTCCCAAACCCCTTCCGCTTGGATCGCTCAATTCGCCGGGCAGTCCACGCCGTGGCGAGCCGAGCTCGCGGAGCTCACGACCGACCCGGCGATCGCCGCGGAACTGGGCAAAATATGCGATGCGGCGGAGAAAATCCTCGCGCCCGTCGCTCCCGAACTGCTCACGATCACAGGCCCCATGGACCTCATCGGCGCGCCGCGCGAGGCTCCCGAGAATGCCGGGGCCACCGTTCCCGGGATCCTTTTGGCACAGTACGGGGCCTATCTCGACGTGCGCGAGACGCTTTCCGAGCCGGCCGAAGCCGTTGGCCACTCCCAGGGAGTCCTCGCGGTGGCAATGCTGCACGACGATCATGCGCAGATCTTCGCACTCGCACGCCTCATCGGCGCCGCAGCCACGCGCGAGACGCTCGTCGAAGGAGCGAGCCGGCGCGGCGATCACACCCCCATGGTCTCGGTCAAAGGGGAAAACCTCGTCGACGTCGATTTGCCCGGTGACGTGGCTTTGGCGATCAAGAATTCCCCGACCTCCGAGGTACTTTCCGGCGTGCCCGAATCTTTGGAAGCGGCCTTAAGCGCCCTGAAGGTCGAGGGAGAATACCTCGACGTCGCAGCTCCGTTCCACAATCCGCTTCTCGAACCCGCCGTGGCGCAGGTCCTCGAATGGGTCGAGGCATGCGGGATCTCTCTTCCCGACGCGGCCGACCTGACTAAGGCCGTGCTCACGGAAGGCCTCGACTGGGCGGCCGAATTGAACGAGAAAGTGCCCGCCGGCGCCACCGTCGTCAACCTTGGCCCGGGCACCGGCCTGGCGCGTCTGGCCGCGGAGAATTTCGCCGGGGCGGGCGTGCGCTACATTGAGGCCGGGACGGCTGAAGCTCGTGACGCCCTCGCCTCGGGGACGCCCCGCGAGAGCGTCACACAAGATTGGTCGGCTTACGCGCCGACGGCAAGCATTGTAGGCGGACGAAAGACGGTCGATACGGCCTTCACCCGCCTGACGGGGCGGTCGGCCATCCTGGTGGGCGGAATGACGCCGACCACAGTGGAGCCGGAAATCGTCGCCGCTGCGGCCAATGCCGGGCATTGGGTGGAAATGGCCGGAGGCGGCCAGGTCACCGAGGACATCCTTAATGAACACCTCGATCGCCTTGGCCAGCTGTTGGAGCCTGGGCGCACGGCCCAGTTCAACGCGATGTTCCTCGACCCCTATCTATGGGGCATGCATTTCGGGTCGCGGCGGGCGGTGTCGAAGAAACGCGCGGCTGGCGCTCCTCTCGACGGCGTCGTCGTTTCGGCCGGCATTCCCGAATTCGAGGAGGCCGTCGAACTCGTTGAACGCCTGCATTCCGAAGGCTTCCCGTACGTCGCGTTCAAGCCTGGAACGGTGGCCCAAATCCGCCAGGTCGTGCAGATCGCCCGAGAGCTGGCCGAAAAGGGCGTGACTGCGCCACTGATCGCGATGATTGAAGACGGGCAGGCCGGTGGACACCATTCGTGGGAGTCGCTGCCTGAGCTGCTGCTCCCAACGTACGCGCAGCTGCGAGAGGCAGGAGTAGTGGTGTGCGCCGGAGGCGGTCTCGGTGATCCCGAGCGCGCGGCCGACTACTTGGACGGATCGTGGTCCCGGGCCTACGGGCGCCGCCCCATGCCTGTCGATGGCGTGTTCATCGGAACTCCGCTCATGGCTTCCGCCGAGGCCGCCACGAGCCCCGCCGTCAAGGATCTGCTCGTGGCCACCCCGGGAATCTCCGAGGGGTGGGTTCACCGGGGCGAGATCCGCGGAGGAATGACCTCCGGGCTTTCCCAATTGCATGCCGATCTATACGAAATCGCTAATTCGAGCGCCGCGGCCTCCAAGCTTCTGGCTGAAATCCCCGCGGAGGAAATCGATGCGCGCCGCGACGAGATAATCGAGGCGATCGACAAAACCGCCAAACCCTACTTTGGCGACGTCGAAGCCATGACGTACCGTCAGATGCTTGAACGCTACGTCGAGCTCGCCTACCCGTGGGTAGACCGGTCGATGGAGGCGCGTTTCATCGATCTTCTTCAGCGCACCGAAGCGCGTCTGAGCGAGGTCGATCACGGCCCGATCGAGTCGCTGTTCGCCGACGGCGTTGAGGATCCCGGGCACGCCATTGAAGCATTGGCTTGCGCATATCCCGCGGCCGAATCCGTTCTCGTGACGCCCGTTGACGCGGCCTTCTTCGTTGAACTCTCGCGTAAATACCCCAAGCCGGTTCCCTTCGTCCCCGTCATCGACGCGGAAATTGTCCGCCGGTGGGGTACGGACAATCTGTGGCAGTCGCACGATTCGCGTTACGCTGCCGACGAGGTGCGCATTATCCCCGGCCCCGTTTCCGTCGCCTCAATCACGGAGGCGAATGTGCCTACAGCGGATATTCTGGCCGCGTATGAGGACGCAGCCGCGGCTCGCCTGGGGGAGGGAAAGCCCGCCTTCAGCCGCCTCGCGAGGACGGAGGAGGAGTACTTCGGCACGGCACGCTACGTGGTGTGGCGTGGAAACCTTGTGCCCAACCCTGCCTTGATCGAGGGATCGCGGCTCCTCAGAGCGGGTGACTCGCCCACCTCCGAAGGCTCGCACGCTGCTGAAAGCTCGCATGCCGTCGAAGAGGCCGCATCCGGCGGCGAGTGGGAAGTCCTCGTCCCCTTCGATTCGGTGTGGGATGGCACGGAAACAGTCACCCATCGCGTCCGTGAGATTCGCGTGCCGCTCGTCGCGCCCTCAGGGGCGGCCTCCGGCGCCTATCCGCTCGTGGACGACGCCCGGCTTTCAGCCGCCATGCGCGGACTTCTCGAAGCCACTGCCGGTGTCGGATCGACAACCGTGGGCGGAACGCCTGTGGACTGCCTTCCCGGCGACGGCGAGGCCTTCTCCTTCGAGTTCGGCCGCGATGCCGCGGCGTCGCACGCCCTTGTCTGTAAGCCGGCCGACGCCGTCGGCGCGGGAGCCGTGCCGAGCGCCCTGTTCGGCTCGTGCTGGCCGGCGATATACGGCGCGATCGGCTCGACCACCCGCGACGGATACCCCGTCATAGAAGGACTTCTATCGACAGTCCACCTCGATCACTCCGAGCGCATCGCAGTGGCGCTTGACGAGCTGACGGGGACGCTGACCGCGACCTCGCACGTGACCGGCGTCGCCGACACCGCCGCGGGAAGAGTCATCGGCGTCGACACCCGGGTCGTGGACGGCGACGGCCGAGAGGTCGCCTTCTTCTCCGACCGTTTTGCCCTGCGCGGCCGCGCAGGCGACGAGCAGCTCGAGGATCCTCAAGCGCGGGCAGGAGTGGGCGACGTCGTTGAGACGCCCCGTTCTGTTCTCGGCTCGATGAAAGTGAAAGCCCCGACCGACATGACGGCCTTCGCCATCGTCTCGGGCGACTATAACCCCATCCACACATCGCGCAGGGGAGCGGAGCTCGCCGGGCTGGACGAGCCGATCGTTCACGGCATGTGGCTGTGTGCGGCCGCCGAGTATGCGACCCAGAAAATCGCGGGAACGAGGATTCTGGGGTGGACGTACAGAATGTTCGGGATGGTCGGCCTTGGCGATTCGGTGGATGTGCGCGTCGAACGTGTTGGACGCATTCGCGAGGGAGGCTTGGCTCTGGAGGTCTCCTGCACCGTCGACGGGGTTCTGGTGGCCACTGCGACGGCCGCTGTCGAGGCGCCGAGCACCGCTTACCTCTATCCGGGTCAAGGAGTGCAATCTCAGGGAATGGCCCTGGACGAGCGCAACGAGTCGGCCGCGGCGCGGGCTGTGTGGGAGCGCGCCGACAAGCACACCCGCGAGAGGCTCGGCTTCTCGATCCTCGCTTTGGTTCGCGACAATCCGCGCGAACTCGTCGCGGGCGGCGTGCGTTACTACCATCCTGAGGGACTGCTCAACCTCACTCAGTTCACCCAGGTGGCGCTGGCCACCGTCGCGGCAGCCCAGACCGAGCGGCTCGCGGCCGAGGGCGCGCTCGTGGAAGGGGCGATGTTCGCCGGGCATTCGCTGGGCGAGTACACGGCGCTCTCGTCGTACGGGCGGGTCTTCCCGCTGGAGGCCCTCCTTGAGATCGTCTTCCAGCGCGGCTCAACGATGCACAACCTCGTTCCGCGCGACGCGCAGGGCCGTTCGAACTACCGCATGGGGGCGCTTCGCCCCAGCCAGTTCGGAGTGAGCGACGTCGTCGGCTACGTCGAATCGATCTCCGAGGAGACAGGCGAGTTCCTGGAGGTCGTCAACCTCAACATCGAGGGCCAGCAGTACGCCGTGGCCGGAACGGTCGCGGGCCTTGAGGCTCTGGAGCGCGACGCGAACGCTCGGGCCAAGGCAGCGGGCGGCAAGCGCCCGTTCATCCTTGTTCCCGGCATCGACGTGCCCTTCCACTCACGCGTTCTGCGCAACGGCGTGGATGACTTCCGTGAGCTTCTGGAAGACCTGCTGCCCGAAAAGATCGAGGCTGATGCGCTCGTCGGCCGCTACATTCCCAACCTTGTGGCTCGGCCCTTCGAGCTGACGGAGGATTTCGCGAGGCTCATCCTCGACGTCGCCCCATCGACGATGGTGGCCGAGCTGGTGAAGGACTTCGACGGCCTTCTGGAACGCGATCCTTACCGCGTGATCCGCACGCTCCTCATCGAACTGCTCGCCTGGCAATTCGCTTCGCCCGTGCAGTGGATTCGGACGCAAAATGTGCTGCTGGAAAAGGGCGTGCGCGAATGGGTGGAGGTCGGCCTTGCCACAGCGCCGACTCTCGCCAACATCGGTGCGCGGACCGTTGCCCAGGCCGGCGCGGACGTCACGGTCTTCAACGTCGCTCGTGACTCGCAGCGCGTCAGGCGCGAAGACGTCGCGGTCGAGGTCGACGACGCGGGCGAATCTTCACGAAACGACGCCGGCGCCGGCGGCACTACGAACGCCGACGACGGATCGCATGGATCGCCGGCTGCCTCTGCACCGGAAGCTCCGTCGCCGCACGCGACGAAGGAGAACGAGGCGGCTCAGGCCGCCGCCGAGCCGGCCGGACCCGCGACTCCTCCCGCAACAGCGGCGGGTCCCGTTGACGATCTGCCTTTCACCGCGGCCGATTCGTTGGATGCGCTGCTTGCCCTTCACACGAAGCTTCGGCCCGAGCAAATCGTCGATGCAGACACCATCGAGACACTGACCAACGGTGTCTCGTCCAAGCGCAACCAGGTGCTCATGGACCTGACATCCGAATTCGGTCTGGCCTCCATGGACGGGGCTGCCGAGGCGCCTATGACGAAGTTGCGGGCCGGCGTTTTGGCGGGCGCGCACGGATACAAGCCGTTTGGCGCCGTGCTCAGCGAGGCGATCTCCGGACGTCTGCGCCAGATTGCCGGCGCGGCGGGTGCCAAGCCCCAACGTTTGGCCGAGTACCTGGGGTCGGCATGGGGCCTGGGCGAAGGATGGGCGAACCACGTCGCCACGGCCATCGTGCTCGGCTCTCGCGAGGGCAAATCCTTGCGGGGTGGCGAACTTGCGACGATCGCTCCGTCGAAGAAATTCGATGCAATGATCGACGAAGCGGTCGCTCAGGTGGCCGCCGCCCGCGGGATCGCCGTGGCCAAAGCAAGTTCGGGCGGCGGATCCGGGGCAATGGTCGATTCGGCCGCCCTCGAGGAGATCACCGGAAAGATGACCGACGCCCTGGCCGCGACGGCACGCGAACTCCTGGCTCGGCTCGGCAAAGAGGCGCCCGCGCCGCAGGCTGACGGAGAAAATGCCGAGGATGTGGCGCTGCGCGTTGCCGTTTCAGCCGAACTTGGCGAGGGATGGGAGAAATTCGTCACCCCGGCCTTCAGTCCCGAGCGCGCCGTGCGGCTGTGTGACCGCTGGGCCACCGCCCGCGAAGACGTCGCTCGGATCGCCGCTGGGCTCAATGTGGACGGCAACTTCGAATCGGTTGGAGAGGAAGTGGCGAAGCAAGCCCGTTGGCATGCCAAGCACCGCCCGGAGCACGCCGAACGCCTCCTCGAGATCGCCGCGGCTGCCGAAGATGATGCACCCGGCCAATACACCGGCAAGGTCGCCGTCGTCACGGGGGCTTCGCCGAAGTCCATCGCCGCTTCCGTCGTCGAGAAATTCTTGGCGGGAGGGGCGACCGTTGTGGTCACGACCTCGCGTTTGGACTCCGGACGTCTCAACTGGGCAGCCGAACTCTATCGGCGCAACGCCAGAGGAGACGCCGAACTGTGGGTCGTTCCTGCCAACCTCGGTTCATTGCGCGACATCGATGGCCTCATCGAGTGGATTGCAACCGAGCAGCGGGTGACCCTTGGAGCCTCAACGAAGCTCCTCAAACCGGCTTTCGTCCCCGATTTCCTCTTCCCGTTCGCCGCTCCTCCCGTTCGCGGCACGCTCGATGAAGCCGGAGCCGCGGCCGAAAACCAGGCCCGTGTGCTCCTGTGGGGCGTGGAGCGGCTCATCGGCGGACTTTCGCGCATCGGCGTGGACACGCACGTGGGACACCGTTTGCACGTCGTGCTTCCCGGATCGCCCAACCGCGGGACCTTCGGCGGCGACGGCGCATACGGCGAGGTCAAGGCGGCGCTCGATGCGATCGCGAACAAGTGGGCGAATGAGCCGTGGGGCCGCAGAACGTCGATTGCCCACGCCCTCATCGGCTGGGTCAAAGGCACGAACCTCATGGGGCACAACGATCCTCTGGTCGCTGCGGTCGAAGCCGCGGGCGTGCACGTGTGGAGCGCGAATGAAGTGGCTGAGCGGCTTCTCGGCCTGTGCGCGGACGACGCCCTTGAATCGGCCACGCGCGCCCCCGTCAAGGAAGACTTGACGGGCGGGCTCGATAAAGTCAATCTGCGAGAGCTCGCCAAGGGCATCAAGCTTCCCGCAGCTCCCGACACGAGCGAAGGCACGCCCACGATCGGCGCACTCGCCACCCCGGCGGGAGCCGCGCGCGGCCGTACTCCGGGGCGCGGCGCCTTCGCGGGAGGAACCGCTAGGCCGGAGGACCTCGTCGTCGTCGTCGGCGTTGGCGAAGCCGGTCCATGGGGCTCTTCGCGGACCCGTCTCGCCGCCGAACTGGGCATTCAAGGCACGGGAGAGGTCGAGATGACCGCTGCGGGAGTCCTCGAGCTCGCATGGATGATGAGCTTGCTCGAATGGCATGACACGCCCAAAGCCGGCTGGTACGACACCTCGGGAAACCTCGTCCCCGAGGAAGAAATATACGAGCGCTATCGCGACGAAGTCGTGGCGCGATGCGGTATTCGAGCCTTCGTTGATGACGGCCCTCTGGTCAATCTGGGTTCCATCGACGTCGCCGAAGTGCGCCTCGAATCGGATGTCACCTTCACCGTTGCCGACGAGGCGGCCGCCAACTCCCTTGTTGAGGCGGATCCCGAGAACACCTCGGCCGCACTCGTGGACGACGAGTGGACGGTGACCCGCAAGGCGGGATCCCTGACCTACGTCCCGCGCAGGACGACTCTCAACCGCGTTGTCGGCGCCCAGTTCCCCACGGATTTTGACCCGGCGCATTGGGGAATTCCCGCATCGATGATCGAATCCGTCGATCGCATGGCCATCTGGAATCTCATGACCACGGTCGATGCCTTCATTGGTGCCGGTTTTACCCCGGGTGAGCTGCTGCGCAACGTCCACCCCAACGAGGTGGCCTCCACGCAGGGCACGGGATTCGGCGGAATGTCATCGATGCGTCAGTTCTACCTCGATCGGTTCACGGGCAATCCGCGCCCCCAGGATCTTCTGCAGGAAACCCTCGGCAACGTCATCGCTGCGCACACGATGCAATCGTACGTCGGAGGTTATGGTTCGATGATCCATCCGGTGGGAGCGTGCGCCACGGCGGCCGTTTCCGTCGAAGAGGGAGCGGACAAGATCGCCTGTGGCAAGGCAACCTTCGTGGTCGCGGGTGGAATCGACGATATTGGATTGGAGTCGATCACAGGGTTCGGCGACATGACGGCAACGGCCGACTCCGCAGCCATGGCTCGCCAGGGCATTGACGAGCGCTTCTACTCACGCGCGGGTGACCTGCGCAGGGGAGGCTTCGTTGAGGCCCAGGGCGGAGGAACCGTTCTATTGGCCCGCGGCGATTTCGCGCTGGAAATGGGATTGCCTGTCCTGGCCGTTGTGGCTCATGCGCAGTCGTACGCCGACGGCGCTCACACGTCGATCCCTGCGCCGGGGCTTGGAGCCTTGGCCGTCGGACGCGGAGGCAAGGATGCTCGCTTCGTCAAGAAGCTGGCGGCCCTTGGTCTCACCCCGGACGATATCTCCGTTGTCTCCAAGCACGACACGTCCACCAACGCGAATGACCCAAATGAGGCCGAATTGCATGTGCGGCTGGCCAAAGCGATCGGGCGCAGCGAGGGCAACCCTCTTTACGTCGTCTCGCAGAAGTCGCTGACGGGCCACGCGAAGGGAGGGGCTGCGCTCTTCCAGCTCGCCGGGCTGACCCAGATTTTCGCCAGTGGCCTGATCCCCGGCAACAAGGCGCTCAACTGCCTCGACCCCGTTTTCGAAAACGATCCGTACCTCGTGTGGTTGCGCTCGCCGTTCCAGCACGACGGCGTCAAGGCCGGTCTCATCACGTCACTCGGCTTCGGCCACGTCTCGGCTTTCATCGCGCTTGCCTCACCGGATGCCTTCGAGGCCGCCGTTGTGCGCGAGCATGGTGACGAGGCCGCTGACGAGTGGCGCAGGCGCGCCGACGAGCGCTCGCATGCCGGAGCGGTTCGCCTGGAGAAGGCGATGCTTGGCAAGGCCGAGCTTTTCGAGGGCATCAAGGACAGGCGTTTTGCCGGCGACGTCCACGAGGATGAGGCCGCGATGCTTCTCGATCCGTCCGCCCGGCTCGGGGCAGACGGCTTCTACCCGCGAGTGAAGGCCGCCGACGACGAGTGACGGCTGACCCCGTCAGACGTAGGGTGGCGGCAGGGCCATAATGGCTCCCGGCCGCCGCCCAGGTCTGAAGAGGCCTGTTGCTCGCCCGAGTGGCGCCGCACCGCCTCAGAAAGACGGCTGGCCGCGACGCCCATTCGAGTGGATGCCCCGTTACGATCCCGGTGCCTCGACTTCGGTGTCCCGGTCCCAGTGCCTCAACGTCGGTTGTCTTCTGCACTTGGTCTTCCGCACTTGCGTCATTGCACGAAGGAGCCTATAAGAGGCCTATGTCGAGGATAAAAAGGAGGCCTGTGCAGGGGATGAGGGGGAAGGATCGATGATCCTCGGGGTCGGACTGGACGTCGTCGACATCGCGGCCTTCGGCGAACAACTCGGACTTCCCGGGACGATGTTCGGTCGAGTTTTTACGGCGCGTGAACGCCGTGAGGCTGCGGCGCGAGCCGGCGCACGCGGCGCCGTCGGAGGCAAACGTCCCCAAGCACATACCGGGGATGCTGCGGGCGCCAACCCCGATGGAGTGCGTACCCCCTCGGGGAGTTGCGCGAACGCCGCCGAACACCTGGCTGCCCGGTGGGCGGCGAAAGAAGCCTTCATCAAGGCCTGGAGCACGGCGCTTTATGGCCGGCCGCCTATTCTCGGAGAGGTCGCGTGGCATGAGATTGAAGTTGTCAGCGACCGTTGGCATCGGCCTCGGCTCGTTCTGCACGGCGACGTTGCCGAAGCGTTTGCCGAATCGGTAGGGAACGCTGCGATTCGGTTCCACCTGTCGCTTACCCACGATGGGCCTGTGGCACAGGCGATCGTCATCGTTGAAGCCGCCGAAGCCGAGCGGATGGCGGCAACCGATGCCGATTGACCTTTGCCCTGACTGGCCAGCTGACCCTTTAACCTGCGTCGCCCGGCTCCCCCCCCCGCCGCGGCCGGCCGGTCAAAAGGCCGGCCGCATCTTAACCGAATCGCCCGCTCTCAGCGGAAGAAATGGGGAAGCGCGTTGTACAGGTAGGTGTGGGCCGACGTGTAGTTGTGGCCTTTGCCGCCCACGACGAAAAGGGTGAGATTGCCGTTGGCAAAGCTCGTATCCGTATAGTCGAAGGCCTTTCTCTCCTGGAGCATTTGGTTCACCATCTTGCTCAGGTAGGGCTGCACGCTGTCGTCGCCCCCGGTTGCCGCGAAGATGAAATAGTCTCGCTTGCCTTCGCCGGATTTCGTGGCGGCCTTGGCCAGGTCTTCGACGCCTTCGCGAGGATTGTAGTTCTTCGAGAAAACGCTTCCCATGTGAATTCCGCTGATCGGAAGGAAATACTGGAAATATCGCAGATCATTGCGGAAAATCGACCACGTGGCCCCTCCTCCCAACGAGAATCCTCCGAAGGCTCGATGCCCCCGCGATGCGGAGAAGGCCTCGGGGGTCGTGGCGGTGGCGTATGTGCGGTACTTTCCTTCGACGGTCGGCATGACGTCCTTCGTCAACTCCGAAGGGAACGCCGGGAACGTGGAGGAGAATCGGTTGCGGCCTTCGCTTATCGTCGGCATGGCGACGATCGTCGGAGCGATGCGCTTGTCGGCGATCATGTGGTCAAGGATGTATTTAGCAGTCGTCGGATTGGACTGCGTTCCCAGCCACGTGCGCTCGTTCCCCTTGGATCCGTGCATGAGATAGAGGATGTTGTAGCGCTTGGACGCATTGTCACGGTATCCGTAGGGAATGTAGACAATAGCCTTTTTGGTGATTTTCGTTCCCGGATTTTCGGGGTTGGACGTCTTATATTCGATTGTCTCCAAACGTCCGCCCTTGGATGTAGCCTGCCGGTAAGACGTGGGAATCGATGTGAAACGGAAAGGTTTGAAGGACTTCTTCGACGTTGATGGGTCCGACGTCGAAGTCTGCGCTGCCGGCACCGTCGAAGGAGCGCCGGTTGCCGCGGCGGGTGACTCGTTCTCGGCCGTTGTGGCATATCCTGCGGGCGCTGGTGAGGGATGCGGAGCAACGGGCGCTTCGGAGGCTTGCTTCGACTCGGTTGCGGCTTTGCTCGATGTTGCGCTGTTCTGTGTGGAGCCGCCCGATCCTGCACCGTTTGGCGAGGTCTCTCCGGTGCAGCCGGCGAGGACGGCGGACGCCGCCAGTGCGGTACACAGAAGCCGGGTGGCAATTCGAGGTCGTGGTCGCGAGGAACTGTTCGTCATAGTCTTCCCGTTCTGCTGCGTCATGGTTTCTCAGTTCTCGGTGCGTTCTCGATGCGAGTCGGTTTGCGATGCCGAAGCGAGTCGGCCCACAGGCCGATCGACCTCGTGAGATCGGGAACGAGCGGGCCTTAAAGTGAATCGGCCAAAACACTCCGTCCGTCAACGGTGTCGATTGACGATCCGGCCTGATCAATCTTTCGCGGCACCGACCTTGGATGGATATGGTAGGGCCTCGAATGGAAGCTGCGCCCTATCGAATAGACGCTCGCGGCGCCGTGTCGAATTCGGGTGACCCGGTCTCAAATCGAGAGAACGCAATGGTCATATTGAACAAACCTAGCCTGAGAAAACCCTGTGCGAGCCTGTTGCGAACTTGTCGTCCGACTTCTTGCTGATTGTGTCGGAGGTATCCGGTAGCCTTGAAGAGATGCCGAAAGAAGGAGGAAAAGTGAGAGATTTCGACCAGTCGGTCGCAGTCGTCGACCCCGACGTAGCTGCCGCGCTCGAAGGCGAGCTGATTAGGCAGCGCGAGACTCTCGAGATGATCGCGTCTGAGAATTTCGTGCCGCGCGCTGTGCTCGAAGCGCAGGGTTCGGTGCTGACCAACAAGTACGCCGAAGGATACCCCGGCAGGAGGTACTACGGAGGGTGCGAGGAAGTCGACAAGGTCGAAACCCTCGCGATCGAGAGAGCAAAGAAGCTATTCGGCGCCGAATACGCCAATGTCCAACCCCATTCTGGTGCGCAGGCCAACGCCGCGATCTACCACGCCCTCGTTGTGCCCGGAGACACCGTGATGGGGCTCCAACTCGCTCACGGCGGACATCTCACCCATGGGATGAAGATCAACTTTTCCGGCAAGAACTACAACATTGCCTCCTACGGGCTCAATCCCGAGACTCATCGCATCGATATGGACATGGTCCGCGAACAGGCACTCGCTTGCCGGCCGAAGATGATCATTGCCGGTTGGTCGGCCTACCCGCGTCAGCTCGATTTTGCCGCCTTTCGCCAGATCGCCGATGAGGTTGGAGCTTACCTGTGGACCGATATGGCGCATTTCGCGGGATTGGTTGCGGCGGGGTTGCATCCGAATCCCGTTGAGCATTCCGACGTCGTAACGACGACGATCCACAAAACCCTGGGAGGGCCGCGTTCGGGAATGATCCTCTCTCGTGACGCCGCTACGTACGGGAAAAAACTCAACTCCGCCGTGTTCCCCGGCCAGCAGGGCGGGCCCCTCATGCACGTCATCGCCGCAAAGGCTGTCGCACTCGGTCTCGCGGGAACCGAAGCGTTCAAGGACAAACAAGCCCGGACCGTCGAAGGCGCGAAAATCTTAGCCGAAAGGCTCAACAAGCCGGATGTTGCCGCGGCGGGGATTGGCCTGGTCACCGGAGGAACCGACGTTCACCTCGTACTTGTGGATCTGCGCAATGCTGAGATGGACGGCCAACAGGCTGAGGACTTGCTTCACGACGTCGGCATCACGGTCAACCGCAATGCCGTGCCTTGGGATCCGCGCCCGGCGGCAGTGACGTCGGGGCTGCGCATCGGCACGCCGGCATTGGCCACGAGGGGTTTTGGCCCGGCGGAATTTGAAGAAGTCGCCGACATCATCGCCACTGCGCTCGTCAACGGCAGAAATGCCGACATCGAGACGCTCAGCGGGCGCGTCAAAAAGTTGACGGACGGCTTCCCCCTGTACGAGGGCCTCGAGCAGGCGGCGAAATGAGTGGCGACGTGACCGGCGAGAAGCAAAAAGAGGCGAGGACCTCGGCTGCCCGCCTTCTCGACGGCAAAGCGACAGCGAGTGCGATCAAAGCAGAGCTCGCCGAGCGCGTGAAAGCCCTGCGCGCCAAAGGAAAAGTCCCCGGGCTTGGCACCGTGCTTGTGGGTGAGGATCCCGGATCGGTGTCCTACGTGGCGGGAAAGCACCGAGACTGCGCCCAAGTCGGCATTGAGTCGATCCGCGAGGACCTTCCCGAGTCAGCGACGCAGGATGAGATTCTTGCCGCTGTTGAGCGCCTGAACGCCGACCCGGCCTGCACCGCCTACATCGTCCAGCTGCCGCTGCCGCGAGGAGTCGACCAGAATGCGGTACTTGAATCCGTTGACCCGGGCAAGGATGCCGACGGCCTCCATCCCACGAACCTCGGAAGGCTCGTTCTATCGGTCGGAGGTGAGATCCACTCGCCTCTTCCATGCACCCCCGCCGGCATTCTCGAGTTGCTGAGTCGCCACGGAATTTCGCTTAAGGGCAAGAATGTCGCCGTCATCGGCCGCGGGGTCACGGTAGGCCGCTCGATCGGCTTGCTGTTGACGCGGCGGGGCATCGATGCGACGGTTACCAACTGCCACACGGGCACGGCGAATCTCGCGGACGTCGTCCGTCGCGCCGACGTCGTCATCGCCGCGGCCGGTGTGCCCCGCCTCGTGACCTCCGAATGGGTCAAGCCCGACGCTGTGGTCGTCGACGTCGGCGTTTCGCGAATCGTCGATCCCGACACGGGAAAGGCGAAGATCGTCGGCGACGTCCACCCGGCGGTCGCCGACGTCGCCGCCTGGCTTTCACCGAACCCCGGCGGCGTGGGGCCCATGACCCGGGCGATGCTCCTGGCCAACGTCGTGGACATCGCTGAGAGAACGTGACGGTTGGGTGAATGGTGCGGGCAACGGACTCGGTGACAATAGACCCGGTTCGGTCACGCTCCTGCAAAGCCAATGAGCAGCACCTTGGCCAGCGAAATGATTGTCCAACGAAATGAAAAGCCTGACGAAGGAGAGGAAGCATGCGCATAGCGACGTGCAACGTCAATGGAATCCGCGCTGCCGCGCGAAAGGGCATGGGGGAGTGGATTGCTTCCGCCGAGGCGGACGTGCTTCTCCTCCAAGAAGTGCGGGCTCCGGAAGAACTTGTGGCGCCGCTCATCGGCGAGGGCTATCGGGTGATCCCCTGGCCCTGCGAGATCAAGGGCCGCGCCGGGGTAGCGGTTGCGGTGCGCGAGAAGCTCCAAACCGGTGCCGTTGTACGTGGCATCGGCGACGACCAGCCCCCGGTCGATACAGGAAGATGGCTCGAAGTTGTCCTTCCCGACATCGGCCTGCGAGTGGTCTCCGCCTACCTGCACTCGGGGGACTCCTCGAATAAGGAGAAAATGGACGCTAAGTACGCCCATCTCGATCTCGTGCAAACGCGGCTGGAAGAATTGGCGGAGGCCGATGAGCACCTGCTGGTCGCGGGGGACTTTAACATCGTGCACACGCCTCTGGACATCACCAACTGGAAATCCAATCACAATAAGACGTCAGGAGTTCTTGACAGTGAGATCGCCTACCTCGACCGGTGGTTCGGGACGATGGGCTTCGTCGATGTCCAGCGGCGCCTCGACCCGGACAGCCAAGGGCCGTACACGTGGTGGTCGCAGCGAGGGAAAGCCTTCGACAACAACACGGGCTGGCGCATCGACTACCATCTGACCGACCCCGGGCTGGCTGGAAAAGCCGAAAAATATAGGATCGACAGAGCTGCCTCGTACGACGCGAGATTCTCAGACCACGCGCCGCTGATCGTCGACTATTCGCTGTGACGTCGGCGGAGAAGACCATGGAGCGCGGTGATCGGCGAGAAACCGAGTGTGAGGACGAGCCGCAAACAGAGCGCGGCGGACGCGGACGAAACGCGGAATGCGGCGGGCCGGAGGCCGGAGTGCGAAAGAACTTGCGGGCGGGGTTTCGGCGCCTCCGAGAACTGCGCCTGGCGCGGGGGCTTATCCGCTATGGCAAGGCACGGGGCGGAGTGCTCGCCGGAGGGATCGCGTACTCTGCGCTTTTCGCACTCGCCGCCGCGCTGACAATCGCATGGACGGTTTTCATGGCCTTTCTCGGATCTGACGAGAGTCTGCGGGCCAACGTCCTTGACGGGCTCAACCGTTTTCTACCCGGGGTTCTCAAGACGGGGGATGGAAAGGGCCTCATCGAGCCGGATTCGCTCATTCTCAAATCCGCGCTCACACCCGCCTCGGTTGTCGCCGCCCTCATCCTTCTCTACACCGCAACCTCAGTTGTCGAAAACATCGCCACCTCCGTGCGGGCCATGTTTGGGATCGTGAGTTTACAAGTCAGCTCCACTGCCAAACATCTGCGTTCGCTTGGCGGTTTTTCCGTTCTGGCGATAGGAATTGGAGCGTCGTCGGCCTTAACGGTCGGCTTCGGCGTCATTGGCTCGATCCTTTCCTTCGCCATCGACGTTGCGATCGTGGCCTTCATCTTCCGCGCGGTGGCCGGCGTGAGGATGCCCAAGCGAGACCTCGTCCTCGGATCGACGGCGGCCGCCGCCGGGACCACGCTCCTGAGAGTCGCGGAAAAGAGCATCGTCAGTTCGGTTGCCCACAATGCTCTTCTCGCTTCGTTCACCGTTCTCGCCGCCCTCCTCCTCGGATTCAATCTGGCCAGTCGCATTCTCCTCGTCTGCGCGGCGGTCGCGGCCAACCCGCCGATCCCTTACAGCCCCGTCACGCGCGAGGAAATCCACGCGACGAGTACCCCCAATTACGTCACTTTGTCGGCGCCCCACACATTGACCTGGCTGCACAATCCGCTTTCGGGAAGCATCCTTCCCGTCGACGCAACAGACCGCATCACAGCCGACGACGTCGGCGGAACGGAGCAAATATGACCTTCCATGCCATCATCCCCGCCGGCGGGGCGGGGACTCGCCTGTGGCCGCTCTCGCGCCGCAACGCTCCAAAGTTCTTGGCCGACCTCACAGGCTCGGGGCGAAGCATGCTCCAAGCGACAGTCGATCGGCTCGCGCCTGTGGCGCAGGAGACGACGATCGTCACCGGGGCCTCTCACGCCGAGGCGGTGGCGGCACAGGTTCCGAGAGCCGCCCTTATCGTCGAGCCCTCGGCCAAAGGAACGATGGGAGCGATCGGGCTGGCTGCAGCCATCGTTGAAGCTCGTGACCGCGAAACGATCGTCGGGTCCTTCGCCGCCGACCATCGCATTGCGGATGAGGAAGCCTTCCAGCGGGCGGTCCTTCGAGCCATCCAAGCCGCCGAGCAAGGCTATGTCGTCACCATCGGAATCACCCCCGATCATCCCTCCACGGCTTACGGATACATTCAGACGGGGGAGAGCTTCGGCCCGGCCCGCTCGGTCAGCCGCTTCGTCGAAAAACCGGACGAGGCGACGGCGGCCAAATACCTCGCCGAAGGCGATTATCTGTGGAATGCTGGGATGTTCGTCGCCAAAGCGGGCGTGCTTATGGATACGCTCGCTCGCTTCCACCCCGAACTGGCCGGGCCCTTGCGGGCATTGGCCGCCGCGTGGGAGTCCAACCGCGAAGACGCGATCGCTGAGCACTGGGAGCTGCTGGATAGCGCCGTCATCGACAAGGCGATAGCGGAACCGCTTGCAGCGGAAGGAGGGGTGGCCGTCGTTCCTGTCGAAATGGGGTGGTCCGATGTGGGCGATTATGCTTCCTTGGCCCAGGTTGTCGAATCGAGGGAACAGGTAGCTCCTCGAGGGGCGCAGCAGCCCGTCGTTGCACCGGCCGGGTCTCTCGTCTACACCGGGAACAAACCCATCGTCATCGTGGGTATTCCAGAAGCCGTTGTCGTCGATATGGACGATGTACTGTTCATCACAACTCTTTCGAACTCTCAAGGGGTCAAACCGACGGTGGAGGCCCTTACACGATCTGGACTAGGAAGATTGGCGTGAACCATTCGGTAGTTAGCCGAAAGAGAACGTAGACTTAAGTCACACTCTCCGCGCCTCGTTCTGGCGTGGATGCACACAACAGGAGAAACAAGCGTGAAGAATAGCAAAGTTGTCGCGCTCCTAGGCGTCGCAGCACTTGCGCTCAGCGCCTGCGGCGGCGGCAAGGCTGGAGAGAGCTCCTCTTCGAAGCAAAGCTTCAAAGGGCCCGCGGCAAAGCAGATCGATTATCGTGCGTGCCTCGTCTCCGATGCGGGAGGATGGGACGACAAGTCGTTCAATCAATCCGCTAAGGAAGGTCTGGACAAAGCCGTCCATGAAATTGGTGTGCGGCCCAACAGCGCCGAGTCGAAATCCGACACGGACTTCGCGCCCAATGTGAAGTCGATGGTCGACGCCAAATGTAACCTGACGATCGGTGTCGGGTTCAAATTGTCGGAAGCCATTCAGAACGCCGCGAAGGCCAACCCTGATAAGCAGTTCGCCGTGGTCGACACGACATTCGAAAATCAACCTGAGAATGCCCGGGCGCTCGTCTTCAACACCCACGAAGCCGCTTACCTGGCAGGCTATGCCGCCGCGGCCAATTCCAAGTCCGGCAAGGTCGGAACTTTCGGGGGCATCAAGCTGCCGTCCGTCACGATCTTCATGGATGGATTCGCCGACGGCGTGGCCCGCTACAACAAGGATCACAACAAGAACGTCAAAGTTCTCGGCTGGAATAAGGAGTCTCAAGCCGGGCAATTCACCAATACCTTCGACGATCAGTCGAAGGGAACCTATGTGGCCAATCAGCTGATCCAGCAGGGAGCGGACGTCATCATGCCCGTTGCCGGCCCGGTCGGCTTGGGTGCGGCAGCGGCGGCCAAGGCAAACGGCAAGACGCTTGTTGTGGGTGTGGACTCCGATTGGTACGAGTCGGCCTCCGAGTACAAGGACATCGTCCTGACATCGGTGCAAAAGGGAATCAATGCGGCCGTCGTCGACACGATCAAATCTGGCGTTGAGAAGAAGCTCAACAAGACGCCCTACGTGGGCACACTCAAGAACGGTGGCGTTTCGCTCGCACCGTTCCACGATAGAGAGAAATCCCAGCCAAAGGGATTGATAGAAGAGCTGAAGAAACTTAAAGAGGAGATTATTTCCGGTAAGACGGTTGTCTCCTCCTCTGCTGCATACGAAGTCAAATGAGTGAGGTGAGGGCCCGGGCTTACGTTGAGTCCTGGCCCTCACCGAACCTGAAAGGTTGGGCATTCGGTGCATCTCCAACTACGCGGAATTACCAAGAGGTTCGGCTCGTTCGTCGCTAACAACCACATTGACCTCGATGTTGAGCCGGGTGAGATACATGCGCTTCTCGGCGAGAACGGCGCGGGAAAATCGACCCTCATGAACGTCTTGTACGGGCTCTACAAGCCCGAGGAAGGCGAGATTCTCATTGACGGCGAGCCGGTGGTCTTTTCCAACGCCGCCGACGCCGTAGCTGCCGGCATCGGAATGGTCCATCAGCATTTCATGCTCATACCCGTGTTCACCGTGGCGGAGTCCGTGGCCCTTGGCTTCGAACCGGTCAATCCGCTGACGCGGTTGATCAATCGGAAAAAGGCTCGCAGCCTGGTGAAGGAATGGTCGGGCAAATTCGGCTTCGATCTTGATCCCGACGCTACGATCGAAGACCTTCCCGTCGGGGTTCAGCAGCGAGTCGAAATCGTCAAAGCCCTGGCACGCGGGGCAAAAGTTCTGGTCCTCGACGAGCCGACGGCCGTGCTGACGCCGCAGGAAACAGATGAGCTCATGAAGATTATGAAGGATCTTGCCGCCTCCGGTACGTCCATCATCTTCATCACTCATAAGCTCAGGGAGGTCAGGGCAGTAGCGGACAGGATTACTGTCATACGCAGGGGAGCGGTGGTCGGCAATGCCTCGCCCGAGGCATCCGAGGAAGAGCTCGCCTCAATGATGGTGGGTCGCCCGGTCCTTCTACGGGTCGATAAGAAACCGGCTACGCCGGGCGAAGTGGGGCTTGTCGTCGACGATGTCTCACTTGTCGGTCCGGCTGGGAACACCCTGCTTGACCACGTCAGTTTCGACATCCGCGAAGGCGAAATTCTTGGCGTTGCGGGTGTTCAGGGGAACGGCCAGACGGAACTGGCCGAAGTATTGCTCGGACTCACGACCCCCGATTCGGGGCATATCTCGCTGGGAGGAAAGGCCATCACGGGTGCGAGCGTGCGCAGGCACATCGATGCGGGCATTGGTTTCGTTCCCGAGGATCGCTCGGCTGACGGAATGGTGGCTTCTTTTTCGGTCGCCGAGAACCTCGTCCTCAACCAATACAGGAGGCGGCCTTTCGCGCGGGGAGCGGCCATGAGCCCCACGGCCGTCGCCAAAAATGCCGATGAGCGAGTAGCCGAATTCGATATCAGACTCAGCAATGTCAATGATTCGATTTCCACGCTTTCGGGCGGAAATCAGCAAAAAGTTATCGTGGCGCGCGAGCTTTCCCGCGATCTATCGCTCTTCATCGCGAACCAGCCGACCCGCGGGGTGGACGTCGGTTCCATCGAATTCATTCACAAACGCATAGTCGCAGAACGGGACAAGGGAACACCCGTTCTGCTCGTATCATCCGAGCTTGACGAGATCATCGGACTCTCGGATCGCATCGCCGTCATGTACCGCGGCAAGATCGTGGGAATCGTTCCCTCCGATACACCGCCCTCCGTGCTCGGAATCATGATAGCGGGAGGTTCTCCAGAAGAAGCGGCCGAACAAGCAGAACCTTCCTCGGCAGATCGCATCGAGCAAGGCCAAGCGCGGGGCGAGGCACCGGCGGAGAGGCTCGAGCGGAAGGCCGGTGCAGCGAACGAGGAGAGCGAACATGAGTGAGACGCAGGGAAACGAAGCCATCCGGAAGGAAGATGTGGCCCGAGAAGAAGCCGCGGTCCCAGGAGAAAATGAGGTTCCGGCAGAAGGCTCTGTTCCGGCAGAAGGCACGGCCGAATGGCAAGACGCGGTTCGAGAAGAACAGCAACCGAGCCGTCTGCGCCTGGCAATGTATCGTTGCGGCAGTCTTTTGTATAGGGCCTTGAGCTCCACCGCCCTCATCTACTTTTTGGCGGTAGCCATTTCGTTGCTTGTGGGCGCGATTCTCATGGCGGTTTCGGGAGCCGACGTCGTCGAAGGTTACTCGGCGATGATCCGCGGGTCCATCTTCAACTGGAAAGCCCAATCCTTCCAGGGGCAGATAGCACCGATCACGACCTCAATCTTCTCCTCTTTGCCGCTCATCATTGCGGGACTTGCCCTCGCCTTGGGATTCCGCGGCGGGCTGTTCAACATCGGCGGAACCGGACAGATGATAGCCGGGATCGTCGGCGCCGCATGGGTTGGATTCCACTATCATATGCCCGCCGGGATCCATCTGATCGCCTGCCTTCTGGCGGCCGTCGTATGCGGAGGAATCTACGGTTTCATCGCGGGTTTCCTCAAGGCGACCACGGGGGCCAACGAAGTCATCGTAACGATCATGCTCAATTCCATCGCCGCTCTCGGGGTCACTCAGTTGCTGACATACGCGGCCTTCAAACGCCCGGGTTCGAGCGATCCGCGTTCTCCCACGATCGATGCGACGGCGCAGCTCCCCGAAACGTCTCCGCCGTTCCAGATCAACGGGGGAGTGGTGGTTGCCGTCCTCACAACGGTTTTTGTCTGGTGGTATCTGGAGCGTTCAACATGGGGGTACGAGCTGAAGGCGGTTGGGGCGAACCCCGATGCCGCGCGGGCGGCTGGAATGTCGATTGGCAAAGTGACAGCTGTGACGCTGACGCTTTCCGGTGCCCTGTGCGGGCTCGCGGGCGGCGTGATGCTGACCGGTGACATTAAATACTTGACCGACAGCGTGGCGGGCAGCACCGGATTCGACGCGATCACCGTGGCGCTGCTCGGCCGCAATAGGCCCGTCGGAACTTTCTTCGCGGCAATACTCTTCGGTGCATTCCGTGCGGGTGGACGAACGATGGATGCCCAGGCTGACGTCCCTATCGACATGGTTCTCATCCTCCAGGCGGTCATCGTTTTGCTCATCGCCGTTCCCGCATTTGTTCGCTGGGTTTTCCGTCTGCCTGATGGCAAGAACGATCGATTCAGCGCCTATCTGACACTTGCGCAGGAGAAAGCCGACAAAAAGGAGAAGAAGGAGGCAGTGGCATGAGCGTCGACGTCTCTCGATCGCCAGTGGATGAGCCTGCGCCGTCGCAAGATTCCTCGCCCGTTTCAACGAAGCGCATCAGTTGGCGAGTTCCCATCAGCTATCTTCTTCTTACGTTAGCGCTCGGCACGATGTGGCTGAACGCCGAAGGTAATACGACCTTCTCTTTGAAGGGGGGAACCGACGATAGTTTCGAGATTCCCGATTTCGCCGTCGATTCGCAAACCGTCTGCCTCATTCTAACCATCGTCAGCGTCCTTGCGACCGCGTACGCATTTGCCCGCGCGGTGAAGAGGAAGAAGACCGGGGTGCTCCCGGCAATCGCCGTCGGAGTGAGCGTTGTGCTCGGGATTTTCGCCTGGTATGGGGGCGGGGCAGATAGCAGCGTGACGCTGACGCTACTGTTCGTATCGGGCCTGACATCCTCGACGCCACTCATTTTCGGCTCGCTTGCAGGCATCGTTTCCGAACGCGTCGGAATCGTCAACATCGCGATCGAAGGGCAATTGCTGGTGGGGGCATTCGTCGGGGTCGTGGTGGCGTCGTGGTGGCAGAACGTGTGGCTGGGTATTATCGCCGCGCCACTGGCCGGAGCACTTGTAGGTTCGATTCTGGCTTTCTTCGCCATCCGATACAACGTGGATCAGATCATTGTGGGAGTCGTCCTTAACGTTTTGGCCCTCGGGCTGACGTCCTTCTTTCTCAGCACAGAACCGTTCAAAGAGAACAAGATCAATTTGAACTCCTCTGTTTTCTCCCTCGATCGAATTCCCATCCCCGGCCTGTCGGATATTCCCATTGTGGGTACCGTTTTGTTCAACCAAACCGTGTTGACGTACTTCATGTACTTCGTTATCGCACTGCTCACCGTCTACCTCTACCGGTCGAGGTGGGGGTTGCGGCTGCGGGCCTGTGGCGAGCATCCGAAGGCTGCAGCCACCGTTGGCATTAACGTTCGGGCCACGCGTTTCAGGAATAGCCTGTTGGCGGGGGCGATCGCCGGTCTGGGAGGGGCCTATCTGACCATCGCCGCCGATATCGGACATGAGTTCAACAACGACTTGTCCGCGGGCAAAGGGTATATCGCCCTGGCAGCCATGATCCTCGGTAAGTGGAATCCCCTCGGCGCAGTTGCCGCTTCCCTCATGTTCGGCTTCGCGGAGGCGACGGCCATTCTCCTGCCCACGCTTGATTCGGGGGCCCCGGACAGCCTTATCAATATGATTCCCTACGCCATCACAATCTTCGCCGTGGCCGGATTCGTCGGTAAGTCTCGCCCGCCGGCAGCAGAGAACAAACCCTACTGAGATGCGCGCCAGGGTGAATCCTGATGGCGTGCTGTCAAGGACGAACCCCACTGATGCAAGGAGGGCGAAGTGGCCGATATCCCTTGGGAAAGCCTGCACGATCTTGCTGTCGAAGCGATGTCGAGAGCGTATGTCCCCTATTCCGGCTATCCGGTGGGGGCTGCGGCATTGGTCAGCGATGGCCGCACGGTTTCGGGGTGCAATGTCGAAAACGCCGGATACGGAGTGACCCTATGCGCCGAATGCGGTCTCGTCTCGGATCTCGTTCGCGGTGGCGGCGGGCAGATTCTCGCTTTCGTGTGTGTCAACGCCGACGGCGAGAAGATCGTCCCGTGCGGCAGGTGCAGGCAATTACTGGCCGAGCATGCCGCCCCCGAGATGGTTCTCGACATGCCCGGTGGGCTTATGACCTTGGCGGAAGTTCTTCCGCTCGCTTTTGGACCGGCCGATCTGCACGCGATGAAGGAGACGTGACGTGGCTTTTGATACTGTCGACGTGATTCGGGTCAAGCGAGATGGCGGCGAGCTGAGCGACGCGCAGATCGATTGGGTCATTGACGCCTACACTCGGGGCGTCGTAGCCGACGAGCAGATGAGCGCCCTGGCGATGGCCATCTTCCTCAACGGGATGAACCGTCGCGAGATCGCCCGATGGACCACCGCGATGATCGACTCCGGTGAAAGGATGGATTTCTCCGGGCTCGGCAAGCCCACGGCCGACAAGCATTCGACCGGTGGAGTGGGCGATAAGATCACGCTTCCTCTTGCTCCGCTCGTCGCGTGTTTCGGCGTTGCCGTTCCGCAGCTTTCGGGAAGAGGGCTAGGTCATACCGGCGGGACCCTTGACAAGCTCGAATCGATTGTGGGCTGGCGAGCCGAAGTGAGCAACGAGGATGTTTACGATTTTCTCGGAAACGGCTCTGGCGCGGTGATTTGCGCGGCCGGTGCGGGCCTCGCCCCGGCAGATAAGAAGTTGTACGCATTGCGCGATATCACGGCCACCGTCGACTCTGTTCCGCTCATAGCGTCGTCGATCATGAGCAAGAAGATTGCCGAAGGCACGGGGGCTTTGGTTCTCGACGTCAAGGTGGGGTCGGGCGCGTTCATGAAAGACATCGGCAGGGCGCGCGAGCTAGCGTCCACTTTGGTTGATCTGGGGGAGGACGCGGGCACCTCCACGGTGGCGCTGCTGACGGATATGAGCGTCCCGCTCGGTCTGACGGTTGGCAACGCCCTGGAGGTCCGCGAGTCCGTCGAAGTCTTGGCGGGCGGAGGCCCGGCCGACGTCGTCGAACTGACCGTTGCCCTCGCGCATGAAATGCTTGCCGCGGCGGGCAAGGATGACGACGTCGAAGCCGCTCTCGAAGATGGGCGCGCGATGGACGCGTGGCGGGCGATGATCGCCCAACAGGGCGGAGACCCGGATGCGCCGTTGCCTCATGCCCGCGAAACGCACGATGTGACGGCTTCGCGTGCCGGTTTTCTAAGCGAGATGGACGCGCTCAAAGTGGGCGTGGCTTCGTGGAGGCTCGGGGCCGGTCGCGCCCGCAAAGAAGACCCCGTCCAGGCGGGTGCGGGAATCGAGATTCTGGCCAAGCCGGGCGACAAGGTTGTCAAAGGCCAACCCATCGTGCGCCTCCACACTGATGAGCCCGGCAGGTTCGAGCGCGCGCTTGAGGCGCTTGAAGGGACCTTGACCGTCTCCGACGTCGCCCCCGCGCCCGGGCAGTCGGTGATTCTCGAGAAAATCACGAAAGGCTGAACTATGTCCTACACACGCGACGACGTTGCCAAACTCATCGATCACACTCTCCTCAAGCCCGAGGCGACCCTCGAACAGGTGCGCGCCCTCGTTGAGGAGGCGCAAGAACTCGGAGCCTATTCGGTGTGCGTCTCGCCCTCGTTGCTTCCCCTGCCCTTTGACTTGGGTAGTGTGAAGCTGGCGGTAGTCTGCGGATTTCCATCGGGTGCGCACCACAGCGACGTCAAGGCTGCCGAGGCGGCACGAGCCGTGGCGCAGGGGGCAGACGAGGTGGACATGGTTGTCAATCTCGCATGGGTAGTTGATAACGACATGGAAAAGGTCGAAGCGGACATCCGCGCTGTCCGCGAAGCGATCCCGGGAGCCGTGTTGAAGGTGATTATCGAATCGGCCGCCTTGACCGACGAGCAGATCGTGGCGGTGTGCCGGGCGGCCAAGGCTGCGCGCGCCGATTTTGTTAAGACGTCCACGGGATTCCATCCGGCGGGAGGAGCCTCGGTTCACGCCGTCGCCCTCATGAAGGAGACGGTCTCAGACGATCTGGAAGTCAAAGCTTCGGGAGGCATTCGCGACGGTCGATTCGCCGCGGAGCTCCTTGATGCGGGTGCCACGCGCCTTGGCCTTTCAGCCACCGCGAAGGTCCTCGATACTCTGTAGTCACAGCTTCAGAGCTGATGACACGTCGGCCCTGAGCGCTTGCAGGCGCTCAGCCGCGGCCTCTTTCGCGCGGGCCAGCGCAGCCGGATCGGAAGGCGCGGAATCGGGAGCTTGCCCGACGGGCGAGCAGACCTCCAAATAACATTTGACTTTAGGTTCGGTTCCCGACGGGCGGATGACCACGCGATCGTTCGCCTCGGTGTACCACACGATCGCGTCGGTAGGGGGAAGTTCCTCGCTTCCCCCACTCAGATCCAGGGTACGCACGACAGGCGACCCGGCGAGCGAAGCGGGAGGCTCCCTGCGCACCTTCGCCATCGTACGCCCGATGATGGACAAGTCTTCAACTCGGACGGTGACCGGGCCGGTCAGGTAGACGCCATGGAGCGCATAGAGTCGATCGAGTTCGTCCACAAGCGAGGAACCTGCACGTGCGAGGCGAGAGGCGACCGAGGCCAGGACGATGCCCGCGCAGATGCCGTCCTTGTCTCTGACCGCCGCGGGATTGACGCAAAAACCGATGGCTTCCTCGTACCCGTAAGCGATCTCGTGCACGCGTGCAATCCACTTGAAGCCGGTGAGCGTTTCGCGGTGTTCCACCCCGTGGGCCGCCGCGATTCGCCCGAGCAGCCTCGACGAGACGATGGAGTTGGCGAATGTGCCGGGGGCATTCGCATGTGTGCCCGACGTGCCAGCAGCCGCCGGGAAGTTGCCGACTGTTCCTGGTGACTCGGGGCGCGCGCCCAAGCCGTTCGCTGCTATGTATTCACCCAGAATCGAGCCGATTTCGTCCCCGGAAAGCTGACGCCAACCATCACCGTCCGGGACGGCCGCGGAGCACCTGTCGGCGTCGGGGTCGGAAGCGATGATGAGATCGGCCCCTACGTCGCGGGCTTTCGCGATCGCCAGGTCGAGGGCGCCCGCCTCCTCGGGATTCGGGAAAGCGACAGTCGGGAAGTCGGGATCGGGCTCGCATTGCTCGGTGACCTCAACGACATTGCGGAAGCCCGCGGCAGCAAAGACGCGGCGCATGATCTGCGCCCCAACCCCGTGCATCGCCGTGTAAACGATTGTGAGGCCGGGATCGGCGGCGTCTTCTTTTTCAGCGGCGTCCTTGACGAGCCGTGCGCATTCCTCGACGTAGGAATCGATGAGGTCTTCGCCGATCGTCGTGTAGCTTTCGGCGAGGGGGATGGCTGCCGCGGGGCCGGTGGCCGCGATCTTCTCCGCGATTTCGGCGTCGGCCGGAGGAACGAGCTGAACTCCGCGCCCGTCCTCGTCCGTGCAGCGTCCCCCCAAATACACCTTGTACCCGTTGTCGTTGGCAGGATTGTGGGATGCCGTGACCATGACCCCGGCGTCGGCCCCGAGCGCCCGAACGGCGTAGGCGAGGATCGGTGTGGGCAAAGCCCGGGGAAGGATGTCCGCGCGCATTCCGGCGGCGGTGACAATCGCTGCCGTATCTGCCGCAAACTCGCGTGAATTATGGCGTGCATCGTATCCCACGACGACGAAGGCGTCCTCGCCCACTTTCTCCAGAAGATAGTCAGCGAGCCCGGCTGCGGCCTTGCGAACCACCGCTCTGTTCATGCGGAAGGGCCCCGCGGCCATCGGCCCGCGCAACCCCGCTGTTCCGAACTGCAGAAAGGACGAGAAGCGATCGCTCAGCTCGTTTGCGGCATCTTCGTCTCCGGTCTCGGCCGCCTCGAGCAATTCCGTAAGCTCGGCGCGACACCCTTCATCAGGGTCTGTTTCGATCCATTGGCGGACGGTATTCCGGCTGTACATGTACATCAACGCTTTCCTTCTTCTCGCATAATTCAGCGAATCGTGCTGATTATCTCGGCCAGCAGACGAGAAATCCGCGGCCCGGCGGCGCTTCCTGCCTCGAGGACCTCGGTGTGGTTAAGGGAATCGGAGCTGATGCCCGCCGCATGGTTTGTCACGAGGGATATTCCCAGCACTTCCATGCCCGCGGCTCGGGCGGCGATGGCTTCGAGCGCCGTCGACATTCCGACGAGGTCGGCGCCGAGCGTTCGAGCCATCCGCACCTCGGCGGGCGTCTCGTAATGCGGCCCGGGAAATTGGGCGTAGACGCCTTCGGGAAGATGTGGGTCGACCGTGCGGGCCAGCTCGCGCAACCGCCGTGAGTACAGGTCCGTCAGATCAACGAAATTCGCGCCGTGAAGCGGAGAAACCGCGGTGAGATTGATGTGGTCAGAAATGAGGACGGCGGTGCCCGGCCCCCATTCGGCAACGGTCGATCCGCATCCGTTGGTGAGAATGCAGACCTTGGCGCCCGCCGCCGCGGCGGTGCGAACACCGTGGGCAACTGCATCGGCGCCCTTGCCTTCGTAAAAATGGGTGCGTGCGCCCAAAACGAGCGCGTGGCCGGACTCGAGGGCGATCGATCTGAGGGTGCCGCTGTGTCCGGCAATGCCGCTCGAGGAGAAACCGGGAACCTTTTCCGCGGGTATTTCGGCGACGGTCTCTCCGATGAGATCGGCCGCCTCGCCCCAACCCGATCCCAGTGTGAGCGCGTAATCGTGGGAGGCGATGCCAGTGAGATCCGCTATGACTTGCGCCGCCTCGATGGCGAGTTCATTTTCCATAGATAATAGGGTACAGGCAGCGGGATTGGCCTATGAATTAGGATTGGCCTATGAATACGGACGACGTCGTAGCTTTGGCGGCTCAACTCGTGGACATCCCTTCCGTCTCGGGCGACGAGCGAAAGATCGCCGACGAAATCGAATCGACCCTGCGGGCTCAATCGCATCTCGAAGTCCTGCGCGATGGCGACGCTGTGGTGGCTCGCACCAATCTCGGAAAGCCCACGCGAATACTTTTGGCGGGGCACACGGATACTGTTCCGATCGCGGACAATCTTCCGGGGCGCCTTGAAAACGGTGTGCTCTGGGGCAGAGGATCGGTGGATATGAAAGGGGGCGATGCAGTTCTCCTTCACCTGGCCGTGAGCGTGCGCGAGCCGCGCACGGATGTCACGTGGGTCTTCTATGATCACGAAGAAGTCGAAGCCACCCTCAACGGCTTAGGCCGCCTGTCGCGCAATCATCCCGAATGGCTCGCCGCGGATCTCGCCGTTCTGGCCGAGCCCACCGACGGCGGCATCGAAGGCGGGTGCAATGGGACGCTCAGGGTGAAAGTGAGCGCCAAGGGTGTCGCGGCCCATTCGGCTCGCCCGTGGACGGGAGACAATGCCGTGCACAAGCTCGTGGAGGCCTTGACGTTCCTGGCGAATTGGCAGGCGGAGGTCCACGAGGTGGGCGGGCTCGAATACCGTGAGTCCCTGCTCGCTGTTGGCATTTCGGGGGGAGGAGCCCGCAACTCGGTTCCAGACGCAGCGCACGTCGTCGTCAATTTCCGCTACGCGCCGGACAGGACGGAAGAAGAGGCGCAAGCCTACGTTCGCTCGGCCTTTTCGGGCTACGACATCGAAGTGCTCGACAGCGCTCCGCCCGCGGCCCCCGGGATGGACGATCCCGAGTTCGTGCGGCTCGCCGAATTGCTGCGCGAAGCCGGGGCTAGCGAACCGAGGGCCAAGCTCGGATGGACGGACGTGGCACGTTTTTCGGCTCTGGGCATACCGGCGATCAACTGTGGGCCGGGCGACCCGCTCCTGGCGCACAAAGACGACGAGGCCTGCCCGGTCGAGCAAATCGAACGTCTGGCTCGCGTGCTTGGAAGGTGGCTTCAAGCGTAGTCTTGGCGCATGGCAGACAATCGATTCCACCGCCGGGGCCCGGTGATACTGCGAGGCGCCCGCATACCCGATGACACGGCCGACGCGGCCCTTTTGAGCAATGAGCGCTCATCCGACTGGGTTCACGACGATCCCTGGCGCGTCATGCGCATCCAATCGGAATTCGTTGAGGGTTTCGGAGCGCTGGCCGAACTGCCTCCCTCGATATCGATTTTCGGCTCGGCCCGGGCCAAGCCGGGGGATCACGCCTACGAAACGGCGCGGGAGATCGCATGCCGGCTCGCCTCGACGGGCTTTGGCGTCATCACGGGCGGCGGGCCTGGAATCATGGAGGCCGGCAACCGCGGGGCGCGCGAGGGCGAAGGCTTGTCTGTAGGCTTAGGGATCGAGCTTCCTTTCGAGCAGGGGATGAACGAATACGTCGACCTCGGCGTAAACTTCCGCTACTTTTTCGCGCGCAAAACGATGTTCCTCAAATATTCTCTGGGTTTTGTTGTGATGCCCGGAGGGTTCGGCACCCTGGACGAGCTTTTCGAGGCCGTGACCCTTGTGCAAACGAAGAAAGTTTCCTCCTTTCCCATCGTGCTGGTCGGACGCGAATACTGGGATGGCCTCGACAGGTGGATTCGAGGCACGTTGCGCGAATGCGGGATGATCGGCGAAACAGACGCCGATCTGCTGACGGTGGTTGAGACGGCCGAAGACGCCGTTGAGGCGGTGCGCTCGGGAATCCATCGGCTGGCGGCTGAAAAGAAGGCGGAAAGTCCAGAATAAGGCCGAAACCCGGCGGAATCGAGGCCGGGAAGCGAGTAGACTAAAGGTGAGATAGGTAACTATCGAGGCGAAAGGAGACTCGCATGGCGGCGATGAAACCTCGTACCGGCGACGGTCCGCTGGAAGTGGAGCGAGAGGGTCGTAGCATCGTTGTCCGCATTCCCGTCGAAGGGGGCGGTCGCCTCGTCATGGAGCTTGACGACGCCGAGGTCACCGCTTTGAAAGAGGCATTGGCGGCGGCAGAGCGCTAGCGGAGGAAGCGTCTAAGGCGTTGGGCACGCGAACCGCAACCGGGTTAGGATTTACGGGCGCGAAAGCTAAAACGGGCCAAAGTTCGCAGAGTGTAAACCTACGAACAAGACCGAAGCTCACAGGACGTGGGCGATGAGAAGGCCCTCGCCCACGGGGACCATCGAGGTTTCCAGGTCGGGGGAGGAGACGAGTTCGCGTCCGAGGTTGCGAATGGCAACGACGTCGTCCTCCCTGCGAGCCGGATCAGCCACCCGCCCGCCCGCAAGAGCGCGGGCTACCACGAGAATGCCGCCCGGACGCAGCAACCGCATTGCTTCTTGTGCGTCTTCAGGGGTTTCCATGGGATCGCCGTCAAGGACGACCATATCGTAAGAGTCTGCGGCTAGCCGCGGCAACAGGTCTGCGCTACGCCCATTGATGAGGCGGGTGCGTCCGCTGCGCACGCCCGCCTTCGTGAATGCCTCGCGTGCTCCGTGTTGGGCTTCGCGCTCAACGTCGATCGATGTCAAGGTCACGTCGCCGTTGGCGAGGAGGTAAAGGCCGGACACGCCCGTTCCCGTTCCCACTTCGACAATGGATGTGATTCCGGTCGAGCTCACGAGGAGTCGCAGAAGGGCTCCGGTTGCCGGACTCACGCACGATATGCCGAATTCTCCCGCCAGATTGCGGGCTTGCATCACTACGTCGCTTTCGGCGTAGAGGTCCTCGGTGTATGCCCACGCGAGTGTTTGATCTGTTGCCATGGTGCGAGGTTATCAGACCGGCGTCACGCTGAGACTGCGCCCGGCGAGCCCCCGAGAACGATGAGCGAGAGAACCGGCCATTTCGCGCAGGCTTTCCTGCGCTTCGGACGAGCCTTCCGCCAGGACGGTGGGAATGCCGAGGTCACCGCCCTCGCGCAGCGACACCTCGATCGGGATGTTGCCGAGGAGGGGAACGTCGTAGCCCAGATTCTCCGAGAGTTGCCTGGCGACGATTTCGCCTCCTCCCTGGCCGAAAATCTCGTTCTTCGACCCGTCCGGCATGGCGAGATAGGACATGTTCTCGATGACTCCGACGACGCGCTGGTTCGTTTGACTCGCCATCTGGCCGGCCCGCTCAGCCACCTCCGCCGCGGCGACTTGCGGTGTGGTCACCACGACGATCTCCGAATTCGGGATGAGCTGAGCCACCGATATGGCGATATCGCCGGTGCCCGGAGGCAAGTCGAGGAGGAGAACGTCAAGGTCCCCCCAAAAGACGTCGGAGAAGAACTGTTCGAGTGCCCGGTGAAGCCGGGGCCCGCGCCAGAGAATGGGGGAATTGTCGGGAAGGAACATCCCAATGGAGATAACCTTCACGTCGTGGGCGACGGGAGGGATAATCATCCCGTCAAGAGCCGTGGGCGGCTGGTCGACCCCCATCATGCGCGGGACGGAGAAGCCGAAGATATCGGCGTCGACGAGCCCCACCTTGAGACCTGTGGCCGCCATGGCCGCCGCGAGATTGACCGTGACGGAGGACTTGCCGACCCCACCCTTGCCGGACGTGACGGCTAGGACGCGGGTGAGATTGCCCTTTTGGGCGAAGGGGACGATTCGTTCGGCGGCGCCCCCGCGCAGTTTTGCCTGCAGTTCGGCACGCTGCTCGGAGTTCATGGCCCCCATCTTGACGAAGACTCGATTTACTCCTTCGAGCTCGCCAACGACGCCCTTGACGTCCGCCGAAATGGTGTCGCGCAATGGACAGCCCGCGGTGGTCAGAAGGATCGAGACCATGACCGTGCCGTCGTCCTCTATCTGGACGTCGTCGACCATGTTGAGGTCGGTGATCGGACGGCGGATCTCGGGGTCAATGACGCGCTCTAGCGCGTCGCACACTTCGTCGAGGCTAACCATGGAGACAATCGTACCCGCACGGTCACCTCCGGCGTCTAGATCTCCTCGCGTTCAGCTTTGAGAGCGTCCAATTCTGCCTGCAATTCCGCGATGCGCTGATCGCGCTCGGCCAAACGGCCCTCGCGGTCGCCGTCGAACTCTTCGAGAGCGGCACGCAGTTCGGAGCGCACGAAATCGCGCGTGGCGACGTCGCCCATGCTCATGCGCAGGCTCGCGATTTCGCGAGTGAGGTACTCGGTGTCGGCGAGGTTGCGTTCGGCCCGTTGACGATCTTGCTCAGCGATCACGCGGTCGCGGTCATCCTGCCGATTCTGGGCCAGCAGGATGAGCGGCGCCGAATACGAAGCCTGGGTGGAGAAGGCCAGATTGAGCAAAATGAACGGGTAGGGATCCCACGAATTCCCGGTGAGGCTGACGAGTACGACGTTGGCAACCACCCATGTCACGACGAAAATCGTCATGTACAAGATGAACTGGGGGCTTCCCATGAATCTCGCCGTCGACTCGGCGAAGCGTCCGAAGGCATCGGAATCCTTTTTGCGCCGCAGGTGCATTCTGGAGCGGCCGGTCCGCTCCAGCGGCTTGTCGAAATCAGACATGCTGAGCCTCCACCGCCTCGTCGGTCACATCGTCGTCGGCGTCGCGCCAATCTTCGGGGAGTAGGTGGTCGAGGACGTCATCGACGGAAACGGCGCCGATGAGCGAATCGTCGTCGACGACGGGCAGCGCCGTCAGATTGTAAGTCGCCAAAAGCCTGGTGACCGTGCCGATTCCCGCGGAAGCGGAAATCGCTTCGATGTCGGTATCCAGGATCGTCCCGATCATCGCCGAGGGAGCTTCGCGCAGCGCGCGCTGGATGTGCACGACGCCGAGGAATCTGCCCGTCGGGGTTTCCAGAGGTGGCCTGCACACGAACATGATCGCCGCCAGCGCGGGTGGGATGTCGGCGCGCCGCGCCGAAGCGAGGGCAGTGGCGATCGTCGCCTCGGGAGGAAGGACGATTGGTTCGGTGGTCATGAGGCCGCCGGCGGTTCGTTCCTCGTAGGCCAGGAGCCGCCTGACGTCCTGGGCCTCTTCCGGTTCCATGCGGTCGAGCAGTTCGGCGGCTTGGTCGGTGGGAAGTTCGGCGACGAGATCGGCGGCGTCGTCAGGTTGCATGACGTCGAGAACGTCGGCCGCCCGCTCCATGTCGAGGCTGGAGAGAATTTCGATCCTGTCATCGTCGCCGAGCTCTTCGAGGAGGTCGGCCAGGCGTTCGTCGGTCAGCTCGCTGGCCACCGCCTGCATTCTGCCGGCGGGCAGCTCGCGCAGCACATCGGCCACGTCGGCGGGCTTGAGCTCGTTGATCTGGGCGAGGATGGAGACGTTTCCCTGGATGGCCGCGGGATTCATGAGCCCCGTGACGTCGCCGATGGGCACAGTGAAGGAGCGCTGGCCGCCGGCCGCGCGCTTGCCGGTGCGCACGTAGAGCGACGTCAGCTGCCATTGGCGGGGCCTGGTTTGGGTGATGGCGACGTCAATGACGATCGCCTCCTCGTTCGTCTCGCGCAGGTGGACGTGGCGTTCGATCAGTTGTGCGAGCACGAGCGTTTCCGCCGGTCGCTGGGAGAATCGGCGAATGTTGACGATTCCGGTGGTGATGACCTGGCCGTTGGCTATCGAGGTGACGCGAGTGAGAGGAAGGAAGACGCGGCGCTTGCCGACCACTTCCACCACGAGACCGACGGCCAGGGGATCGCCTTTGAGACGGAAGAGAGCGACGACATCGTAGACCGTGCCCACCTGATCTCCGATCGGGTCGAAGACCGGTGTGCCAATAAGCCTTGCCGCGTATACGGTCTGAGCCTGTCGCTTCATGGACTCCTCCTATCGCGCGATGGACGCCATCCAGGACTCGATTTCGGGGATTGTCCGGGGTATGCCCTCAGAAATGCGGATCGCTCCCGTGTCCGTCACAACGATATCGTCCTCTATCCGGACTCCTATGCCGCGAAACCGCTCGGGAACCAAAAGGTCGTCCTCGCGGAAGTACAGACCCGGTTCGATCGTAAAAATCATACCCGAGACGAGTTCGGCCTCAACGTACATTTCACGGCGGGCTTGGGCGCAGTCGTGGACGTCCAGGCCGAGGTGATGGCTTGTGCCGTGGGGCATCCAGCGGCGGTGGAAGCCGCCGTCCGGCGCCAGCGATTCGGCAGCTGTGCCGGGGAGCATGCCCCATTCCTCGAGCTTGGCGGCGATGACCTCCATGGCCGCCTCATGCACGTCGGAGAACTTGCAGCCAGGCTTTTGAGCGCGGGCGAAGGCGGCGTCGGCCGCCTCCAGGACGGCCTCGTAGACCTCCGCCTGAGCGGGGGAAAACGTGCCGTTGACGGGGACCGTTCGGGTGATGTCGGCCGTGTAGAGTGAGTCCATTTCGACGCCGGCGTCCACGAGAATGAGATCGCCGTTGCGCACAGGGCCGTCATTGTCGATCCAATGAAGAGTGTTGGCGTGATTGCCCGAGGCCGCGATCGTGTCATACCCCAGGCCATTGCCTTCTTCGCGGGCTTTGGCGTGAAAGGCGCCCTCAACCACGCGTTCGCCGCGCCTGTGGCTCGCGGCCCGTTCGAGCGAGGCGATGATTGCCTCGAAGCCTTCGTGTGTGGCCTTTACAGCCTTGCGCATTTCCTCAATCTCGAAATCGTCTTTGACGAGGCGAAGTTCGGAGAGGGCCTCGGCTAGCTCCGTGTCGAGCTCGGTCGCGCCCTCGGCAATTTCGGCGCTCTCGCGCAGCTGAGTGACCTGGGTTTCGACTTCAGCGTCGACGCCGCGGACCACGGCCAGGCGCACCTGTCCCAGATCCTTCGCCAGAATGTCGCCCAACGTGTCGATCGCGGCGCACTTGAGCCCCGTGAGCGTCGACATTTCGTCGAGCGACGGCCTGGCGCCCACCCAGAACTCTCCGTATCGAGCGTCAGCGTAGAACTCTTCCGACGAACGTGAGGCGCGCGGATGGAAATACAACGTGACTTCATGCCCTTCGCCCACGGGGTTGAAGACGAGGACAGAGTCTGGTTCCAGCTCACCGCCTAGCCCCGTCATGTGCGCGAAGGCCGAGTGCGCCCTGAAACGGTAGTCGCAATCGTTGTTGCGCACCTTGTACCCGCCGGCGGGCAAAACGAGGCGAACTCCTCGGAAACGTTCAGAAAGCTTGGCGTGACGGGCCGGAAGATAGTCGGCCGAGGCCGCCCGTTCCGGCCCCTGCGGGCGCGGACCCCAATTCGAGCCGATGAATTCGCGGAAAGCTTGATTGCGCGGCTGGCGTGAGCGATTCGCCCCGCGCTCGGCGATGTTTTCATCTTTTGACATGCATCTATTGTCCCAGAGTTGCCAAAGCCTGTCCCGGAGTTACCAAAGCCTGTCCCGGAGTTGCCAAAGCATATCTTGGAGTCGCCAAAGCCTGTCCCGGAACAACCGAGGCCCGGGGCCGGCGTACTGTTGTGCCATGATCGATCTGCACGCTCACACGACGGCCTCCGACGGCCGGTCGACCCCGGCCGAGCTCATGCGAGAGGCGGCGGACGCTCGGGTCGGTACGCTCGGGCTGACCGATCACGATACCGTCGCCGGATGGGCTGAGGCGGCCGAATGGGTTGAGGCAGCCGGCGTCGCGCTCGTTCGCGGAATGGAGATGTCGGCGAAGATCGACGGGATCTCGGTTCATATCCTGGGCTACCTCTTTGACCCAAACGACCGACGACTGGCCGATCATGCGGCGAGGATGCTTCGGGAACGTCGGGATCGAGCCAGGGCCATGGTCGACAGGCTCGCCAAGGATGTACCCATTGCGTGGGAGGCGGTCGAGGCGCGGGCGGGCGCCGGGGTGCCCGTAGGTCGCCCGCACATCGCCGATGCGCTCATCGACGCCGGCGTCGTCGCCGATCGAAATGAGGCTTTCGCCGTTTTCCTGCGCCCAGGAAGCCCTTACTACATCCACCACTATGCGCCGGGCGCCGCCGACGTCGTCGAATGGATATCGCGAGCGGGAGGAAAAGCCGTTATGGCCCACCCCGCGGCATCCCGACGTGGCAGGACCGTAGGTCTGGACAGGATCGAAGAACTGGTCGAGGCCGGACTCTTCGGACTGGAGGTTGATCATCGCGACAACGTTGAGCGCGCCGAGCTTGCGAAACTTGCCGAAAGGAGAGGACTCGTGCGCACGGGCGCCAGCGACTACCATGGGACGGGCAAACCGAACCGATTGGGGGAAAATACGACGACCCGCGAGGTTTTGGACGCCATATTATCGGGAACACACCTGGAGGTACTCAAACCGTGACGGTCTTTGACGCGAGTCTTTTCTTCACGACGTTCACAACCGTTTTGGTCATCACCGACCCCGCTGGAAACCTTCCGGTATTCATGTCGCTGACGGCGAGAATGACCCCGACCGAACGCAAACGGGCGGCATGGCAGGCCACGCTGACCTCGCTCGTCGTCCTCACGGTTTTCGCACTTTTTGGGCAGCAAATCTTGCGCCTGCTCGGCATTTCGGTGCAGTCGATGCAGATTTCCGGCGGTGTGCTCCTGCTCATCGTGGCCCTTCAACTGCTGTCCGGCCACGAAGAGGACCCGGGGAAACCGGGTGTCACGAACGTGGCGTTGGTTCCCCTCGGAATTCCGCTGATGGCCGGGCCCGGCGCAATAGCGGCCGTTATGCTAGCCGCAGATCAAGCCGTGAAAAAAGGGGTGGGTGGAATTCTCGCCTGTGTTTTCGCCGTACTCCTGGTGCACGTCATCGAATGGCTGACGATGCGTTTCGCCAACCCCCTCAACAGGATCCTGGGCGAGGGCGGCACGATCTTCCTTACGAAGATCTCCGGCATGCTCCTGGCCGCCATCGCTGTCCAGCTCATCATCAGCGGGGTGATGGGCGTCATCAATACCAACTCCTAGGGAGCGGCTGTTCCGCCAAAGGTTAAGCCGAGCGGTCGGCACATGAGCTAGTCGAATCAAGCGCCGATCTCTGGACCTGAAACTCAGGATTCATCCGAGCGACGGATTCGCTTGCGCTGCCGATTGCGGCGCGGGGCGCCCTGCGGATTGTCTTTGATCGGCTTCCTGGGCTGGCTCGTCTGCCTCTGGCGTTGACTTTGGTGCGTGCCTTTCTTCCCGCGCTGGCTCGACTTGTGTTTGCGTGAAGAAACCGAAGAACCGCGCCCTTGCCGGCCGCGAGAGCCGCCGCGGCCTTTTCCGCTGCGCTTGCCCGTCTCGCCCAAATCTTCGATGTACTCGGCGGCCAGGCCCGCTCGCGTGCGCTTGTCGCGCGGGAGTTTGCCGGTGGCCCCCTCGGGGATGCCCAGATCGGAGTACAGATGTTCGGATGTGTGATAAGTCTCCAGGGGCTCGGGGTGGTCAAGGCCTAAGGCCTTGTCGATGAGGGTCCAACGCGGAATGTCGTCCCAGTCGACAAAGGTTACGGCCGTGCCTGACTGCCCGGCTCTGCCCGTACGGCCGATTCTGTGGATGTAGGTTTTCTCGTCTTCGGGGCATTGGTAGTTGATGACGTGGGTGACGTCGTCGACGTCAATGCCTCTGGCCGCGACGTCCGTGGCCACGAGCACGTCCACCTTTCCGTTGCGAAACGCCCTGAGCGCCTGCTCCCGCGCTCCCTGACCGAGATCCCCGTGAAGCGCTCCCGCCGCGAAGCCCCGCTCGGTGAGCTCATCGGCCAAACGAGCTGCCGTGCGCTTGGTTCGCGTGAATATGATTGTCAGGCCGCGCCCTTCGGCCTGAAGGATGCGGGCCACCACCTCGGATTTGTTCAATGCGTGGCATCGATAGACCACCTGGCGCACCGATGTCACCGTCTCGCCGGTGTCGGCGGGATCGGCTGCGCGGATGTGGGTTGGTCGCGACATGTAGCGTCGGGCCATCGTCACGACGGGACCGGGCATCGTGGCCGAAAACAGCATCGTGTGGCGGTTGGCGGGTGTGGCCGCCAGTATTTTCTCGACGTCTTCGAGGAAGCCCAGATCCAGCATTTCGTCGGCTTCGTCCAAAACCACGGTTCGGATATAGGTGAGGTCGAGGAAGCGATGCTTGATCAAATCGACGAGACGTCCGGGAGTTCCCACGACGATTTCAGCGCCGGCCTTGAGGGCTTCCTGTTGCGGCTCGTAGGCGCGGCCTCCGTAGACTTCGACGATCCTGAGGTTTCGTTTCGCCGCGGCCGCGCGCAGTTCTTCGGCGACCTGCTTCGCCAGTTCCCGTGTTGGCAAAATGACGAGCCCCTGGGGCTTTCCTCGGCCGTCTGGGATTCGAGGTCGCGATCCGTCCTTTTCGCTCTCATCCAGCCCGACGGCGCTTTCCAACATGGGAATGCCGAAGCCAAGCGTCTTTCCCGTACCTGTCTTGGCTTGCCCGATAATATCGTTTCCCCTCAGCGCGACGGGCAGGGTAAGTGCCTGGATGGGGAAGGGATGAGTAATGCCTTTGTCCGCGAGTGCCTCGACGATGGCCGCGGAAACGCCGAAATCGGCGAAAGTGGTCGTGGATGAAAGATCGGCCTCCGCTGCGGATATGTCAGCGGTTGGTTCGTTCGTCTGCGGTATTTGTGCCCCAGAAGAATCGATGACGCCGGAGCCTTTGCTCATGCTTTTCCTTTCGATGTGCGTCGCGTGACGCTCAGCACCGTTGACCTGCTGCGCTCGTGGCTGCGCGCTCATGGTTGGGCGCAGGTGCGCGAACTGGCGAGAAGATCGGTCAACCTTTGGCTTTTCGAGTTTACGGCAACCCGAGGGCACGGGAAACCGCCGTCGCGCCACGCGGGCCCTTGCACGCGCGTATAAAGCGTCAGAAACCATCAAACGTCAAGCTCTTGTCGGTGAGTTTGCTCACGAGATTTTGGCAGTGTGAAACCCCTTGGCGGCAGCGCGCCTTTTTGGGGCGATATGACCACCGCTACATGGGTATAGTTACCCGTTAGGAAGGGTCGAGACCGGTTCGGCTCAGGGATAAATTTGGCATTAATCCTTCCACTCACTCCTCACCAATACATTGCACGTTATCGCGGGCAAAACTGAATGGAAATATCATGCACTACCTTCCTTTAGCCTCCGGTACGGGATTACTCGTCCTCGGCAACGGACTGCCAACGGGATCGATCCCGTTGCTTCTCGCCCGTCTGTTCGTCGATCTCGCGGGGCTGGTATTTATCGCTCTTTCTCTTATCTTCGTCTTCTCGGACTTCGTCGCCCGTGTCAGGGGCGCTTCGTCCGTCAAACGCCCTCACGCCCCTCTGGGGCGACACTTCGCCGATAACGCGACCGCGGAAGACTTCGCGTGAATACCGCGACCCCGCGTTTCATGGAAGTGCTTGACGCCATCGGCTGGTGGGGTGCGCTCCTCATGGTCTTCGTGACGGTCGTTTACGGTCTCGTCCTGCTCGTGCTTTCGCGCTCTGCGCCGCGCAGACGCGCCGCGAGAAGGCGAGCCGTGCTCAAGGCCGCCGAGACCACCGAGGGGTCGACCCAACTGGCCAGGCCCAGGATGGTCATCCTCGTTCCATGTCTCAATGAGGCTGAGGTGATTGTCGCAAGCGTGAAGGCGCTTCTGGCTTCGCCGGCGCCCGATGTCCACATTCTCGTCATCGACGACGGATCGGAAGACGGCACCGCCGATTTGGTCGAGGGAATCGGAGACCCGCGGGTCTCCGTCATGCGCCGCGTCTTGCCCAATGCCCGGCTAGGCAAGGGCGAGGCGCTCAACGCGGCCCTCGACCTCGTACGTCAGCGGTATGTCACGGGCTCGGCCAACGACGTCGTCGTCGGCGTGGTTGATGCCGATGGAAGGCTCGACCCTCACGCCATTACGGAGGCGAGAATTTCCTTCGCCGACCCCGAGGTTGGTGCGGTCCAGATGGGCGTGCGGATCAACAACCGCAAGAAATCGCTTCTCGCGCGGATGCAGGACATGGAGTTTGTCATCTTCATCGAGGTTTTCCAGAGGGGGCGACGCCACCTGGAAAGCGTCGGCATGGGCGGGAACGGCCAGTTCGTCAGGCTTTCAGCGCTCGATGCCCTGGGGTCGAATCCGTGGTCCGAATCGCTTACGGAGGATTTCGATCTCGGAATTCGACTCAACGCCAGCGGATGGGTCAACGAATTCTGCCGTGAGGCAGCCGTCCATCAGCAGGGCGTGACGCACCTGGGCCGCCTCATGCGCCAAAGAACCCGCTGGTTCCAAGGCAATCTGCAGGCGATGTCGCTGTACAAGTCGGTTGTGCGGGGGCATAGGGGACGGGCGCGAACGGACACCCTCTTCCAGATTCTCACCCCCTATCTGGTTCTCACGGCGTCACTTTTGACGATTTCTTTCATCATTGCGCTCGGAATGTCGATCTACTGGGCCACCCAAGGCGTCCCCCAACACTGGGAATGGCTTATTTTGGCTTATGTTCTCGCTTTTGGACCCGCGCAAGCCTACGGATACATTTATTGGCGAATTGAACGAGTCAATAAATTTTCCATTCTCAAGGCTATTGGATGTTCTCACGTTTTCGTTTTCTACGGCATGTTGGGCTACATTCCCGGTTGGTGGGCTGTGGCCAGAGCGGTTTCCAATCGCACGAATTGGGCAAAAACTGCGCGAGAGGCCGAGGAGCCTCAGGAAGCGACGGCTTCGGCCGTTGCGGTTGGGTAGGCCTTCATGAAACAGCCTAAAGACAACTCGAAGAAGGCTGCGAGAGCTTGGTCTCTCAGCCCGGCACTGCTGACCGATCTCTTCCAGTCCCAGAGTTCGCAGGATGAATCCGAGGCCGCAACGCCTTCGTCCCCCGGCGAGGCCGACGGAGCGGCGGGATCGCAAATTCGGGAGAGGCAAGAGGGAGAGCACAAGCCAGGGGAGCGCCCGGTCGATCCTTCGCCGATGGCGCCGCCCCCGCGTAGCCGGCTGCATCGGCGTCGGCCCCTCTTCATCTTCCTGGGATTGCTCGTGGGAGCAGGGCTCGTTGTGGCGGGAATCCTGTTCTTCCAAGAGAAGGAAGAATGCGGTGGCTGGAAGGTCGTCTACACCGGATACGGAAATGTCACGTGCGACAGCGGGACCGTTCGTCTCAATCCGACGTCGGCGGCAGACAAAAGCGATACGCATGCCGCCCTCGTCGTGTCTGAAGGCGGGGGAGCGGGCACGGTGGGAGCCACGATGAAGACCACCTCTCAGGTGCGAAAGGGCGCCCCCAACCCTTGGGAAGTCGGATGGTTCCTCTTCAGGTACCAAGACCCCCAGCATTTCTACGCCGTCGTCCTCAAACCCAACGGGTGGGAGGTCTCCAAACAAGATCCCGCATACAAAGGCGGCCAGCGGTTTCTCGCCAGCGGCGACGCCGCCAAGTTCCCCGTTGGAGGAAGCTACAAGGTCAAGGTCGAACAGGAAGGACCGGCCGAGTTCACCGTTTCAGTCGACGGCCAAAAGCTCGCCACGGTCAAAGACTCCGAAAGGCCTTACCCGTCAGGGAAAGTTGCGCTGTACACCGAAGACGCAGCGGTTGCTTTCTCGAACATAACCAAAGGATCGTAAAAACCAAAGGATCGTAAAAATTGTGAAGAGGGAGAATGATGAATAATCCGCCTTCCGATCCCGTTGACGTCATGCTCGTTTACGGGACGCGACCCGAAGCCATCAAAATGGCGCCTCTTGTCCATGCCCTCAACGACGACGCCAGGTTCCGCCCCATCGTTGTGGTCACCGGCCAGCACAGGGAAATGCTTGATCAGGTCCACGAGTTCTTCGGCATCGCCGCCGACGTGGATCTGAACATCCACAGCCCCGGTCAAAGTCTCACCCAGGTGACGATGCGAACGCTCGAAGGGGTCGGGGGCGTCATTGACGATCGCAAGCCCGACGCCGTCTTCGTCCAGGGGGACACAACCTCGGCCTTCGCCGCGGCCCTCGCCGGTTTCTACCGCGAATTGCCCGTCGTCCATGTCGAAGCCGGGCTGCGCACCGGCGATATATGGTCTCCTTTCCCCGAGGAGGCCAATCGCAAGCTCATCGGCCAGCTCACGTCCCTCCATCTTCCGCCGACCCCCGCGAGCAAGGAGAACCTTCTGCGGGAGGACGTCGCCCCGCAGTCCATCCACGTGACCGGCAATACCGTCATCGATGCTTTGCTCGACGCCGTCAAACGCTACGTTCCCAGCGGAGATCCCGCATTGGACGCGGTGGTTTCCGACCCCTCGCGTCGGCTCGTCCTGGTGACGGCACATCGTCGCGAATCCTGGGGCGCGCCCATGCAGAGAATAGGGGAGGCCGTTGCACGCTTGGCCAGGGAGTTCCCTGATGTCGTTTTCGCGCTGCCGGTGCATCGTAACCCGAAAGTGCGCGAAGCGCTTCTTCCGCACGTAAGCGTCCTTTCGAACGTAATAGTTACCGAACCACTCGCCTACGGAGCTTTCTGCACTGTAATGAACAGATCTGATATCGTGCTAACAGATTCGGGAGGCGTCCAGGAGGAAGCGCCAGCGCTGTCCAAACCCGTTCTAGTTTTGCGGGACAACACCGAAAGGCCAGAGGCGGTCGAATTTGGTGTTGCCCGGCTCGTCGGAACCGATTCCGACCGGATCTATGCCGAGGCCGCTCGGCTGCTCAACGACGCCGATGCCTATGCCGCCATGGCGCACGCGGTCAATCCCTACGGCGACGGGCGCGCTTGCGAGCGCATTCTTGCCGCTACGGCCGCATTGTTCGGGCGAGGCGAGACGGTGGATGATTTCGATCCATCTCGACAATGAAACCGTGGGTCGAACGGCTTCTGGTTCGACCGTTCGATCGACGTCAATAATCTAGGAATGCCTTCCCTCAACGGCGGGCTACCCTGAAAGGGGAACATCATGAAAAGAATACGCGCGGTCGTTTCGCGTAAGCACCGGCTGAGCGCGGCTCTGGTCGCCATGGGAATCGGATCGTCCATGTTCGTGCTCGGTCCCGCCCATGCCGAAGGCTCGGAAGGAACTCCTTCCGCTGCCGCAGGAGCCCTGCAAGTAAGCAGTGGAAAGCAGACTCCGACCGCTTCGAAGGGAACAAAGAACGGAGACGGCTCCTCCTCGGTAACAGGCGACAATCCCGTTCCCGGCGTGCCCGAGCCGGCCGCCGCCAAAAAGCGGGCTCTTCCGCTCTCTCTCGATTCCGGCGCCAAGGTCAATCTCAAGGAATCGCCGCAGGATGCGGCGAAAAAGGCCGCTGCGCCGGCCCAGCGCAAGCTCGCCCCGAAAGCTCCCTCCGTCCCGTCCTCCGCCGTCACGTGGGGGAAGAAGGGGGCGTCGGCCAAAGCGCTCGTGCTCTACGACACCCAGGGGGAGTACAAGCAGCTTGGCGAGTACTACGCGCTTGGAACCGGCATGCTCGCCAGCCATGAAGGCAGCGTGACAGCCATGCCAGTTTCCGATTACAAGGCGGGCCTGGCTGGCCGTTTCAGCGCGGTCATGTACGTCGGATCGAATTACGACGAGCCGCTTCCGCGAGCCTTCATCGATGATGTGCTGACCGGCGACGCCAAGATTTTATGGTCGGGCTTCAATATTTGGCAGTTGGCCAAGACCGACGCCGATCGTCAGGCATTCATCGCCCGGTACGGGTGGGATCCGGCCACGTCCTACATCGACTCTAGCGACACCGTTTCGACCGTGAGTTACAAATCCCAGGAGCTCACCCGATCGTCGGATAACACCGGCGGCATCATTGCACCTCATATCGTTGATGCGAATAAGGTAGAGGTGCTTGGCAAGGCCAACTGCAAGAACCAGTCCGGCCAGGCGACCGACTGCGCCACCATCGCCCAAACGACGGGATCACAGTTCCCGTGGGCCGTGCGCTCCTCCGGTCTGACCTATGTCGGCGAGATCAGCCTGACCTACATTTCCGAGACCGATCGCTACCTCGCATACGCGGACATCGTCGACGGCCTGCTCAGCAAGCAGGGCGCTGCGCCTACCCGGAAGGCCGCCATCCGCATTGAGGACGTGAGCCCGAACACCGAGGTGAGCGAACTCAAGCCGCTCATCGACTACCTCGTCTCCGCGAGGGTCCCCTTCCAGATCGCCACGGTTCCGTATTACGTCGATGCCAACGGCGTCTACAACAACGGAAAATCCGAGACGAAGACTTTCGACAAGAACCCGCAGCTGCTCGCCCTGCTCAAGTATGCCCAGAAGCACGGCGGCACAATCGTTCAGCACGGAACCACTCACCAGTATGGAAAGCTCAACAATCCCTACACCGGTGTGACCGCTGACGACTTCGAGTTCTATCGCTCATGGTGCACGGCCCAGCAAAACGGTGGGACGCCCGTGGCCTGCACCAATAGCACGTGGGTGCAGCTGGCGGGCGCCGTCCCTGACGATTCCGTCAGCTGGGCTGCCAACCGGGTCAACCTCGGAAGGTCCGAGCTTAAGCGCGTCGGCCTGGGCAACACAAAGCTCTTCGAAACGCCCCACTACGCCGCCTCGTGGAATTCCTACACGGGCATGCGTAAGGTCTATTCCACGCGTTACGAACGCGAGCTGTTCTTCCCCGGAATGCTGAACAAGGCCAATAAGGGAAACAAGGGCAACTTCGGCTTGTTCTATCCCTACACGGTGACGAACAACTACAACACTAAGATTCTTCCTGAAAATCTCGGAAACTATGAGCCCGAGGCCTACAACAACCACCCGCCGCGTTCAGGAGCCGATCTCGTGAACAATGCCAAAGCCAACCTGGCGGTCACAGACGGCAACGCGAGCTTCTTCTTCCACCCCGGCTATCCGCTCAATGAGCTGAAAGTCGCGGTCGAGGGGATTAAGGGGCTCGGCTACAATTTCACTCCCGCGACTCAGCTCAACTGAGAGCGGATTCGATCGAGAGAAAAAGGGTGGGCTCGCGTCGCTGTGGCGCGGGCCCACCCTTATTCGATTTGGCATCGGTCCCGATTCAATAGGGGTTCTGAATTGGCATCGGTCCCGACTCAATATGGACTCCGATTTTGTATCGGCTTGTCGATTGGGCGCATGCCCGATTCGCGATGCCAGCCGGTGACGGCGATGTCAGTTGGTGAAGCCAAAACCCACGCGGCGTGATCCGCTCGAGGAAGTCCTAATGTATCCCACTGCACTGCCGCGCACGAATAAGGTCGTGCCCTCACTGTCCTTGAGAATCAGGGATTTGTCGTCCTTAACGGCGTCGTCGAAGGCTTTGGCGACGTCGTCGGCGGTCATGTCGACGTCGATTTCGACTTCGTTCTGGACCTGGCGTATGCCTATTTGAACTTTCATATGAGACTCCTCGGGGTTGTGATGGGTCAAGCTTAATGCGGATGCACTAGGTGCCGGCCCGCGTGTTCATTGAGGGCCTAAAGCCCCTTCGGGCAGTTTGTCAAAGGCCGTCGCGGACTTCTACGGCGCGGGCTTTGCGCCTTTGACTAGATGCGGGAGTCGTAGCGCAAGCAGTGACGCGGGCCCGTACTCTTGTGTCGGAGTCTTTCGATGACGAATCCGTACGGCCATATCTCTGGAAAGGAGGTGAGACGATGGGCGAGATCGAGCTTGATCCCTCGCAAAGTGCGGCTCTAGCCGCGTGCGTCAGGCCATGCCGTGTCAGCATCGCGGGCGCCCCTGGCACGGGCAAGTCCGCCGTCGTGGCCGAACTTGTCGCGCGCGAAGCGGCGTTGGGCCGGCGAATCGCCGTTCTCACCCTCGATAGGCGCGCGGCCTCGTCCCTGCGCTCAGCCGTGTCGCTGACGAATGGTTCGCTTTCGGAAAAGGTGAGCGTTCGCTCGCTCGTCTCCTTTTGTTACGGTATCGTTCAAAGCTATGCCCAAGCTGTGGGACGGCGCGAACCTGAACTCATCTCGGGGCCCGAGGAAGACGCCTTGCTTTCAGAAATACTGGCCGACCCGGATGTCGCCGTCGACTTTCCCGATTTCGTCGACGACGATCTCAGACGACAGCGCGGCTTTCGCGCGCAGATGCGCGATCTTCTCACCCGGGCTTGCGAGCTTGGCTTGTCTCCTGGAAAGTTCGAGGATTTGGGGCGAAAGCACGGGGAGCAGATGTGGATCGCCGGCGGGCAGCTTCTGGGCTTGTACGAGGACGTCACGACGGCGCGCGATGCGTTCGCCGGGGCGGCCGACGCCCCCGACAGGCTCGACCACGCCCACCTCGTGGGAGCGGCCACGGCGATCATGCGAGGCTGGGAGAGCAATGTCGCGCAATCTTTCCCGCGGCCCAAGTGGGACTGGGTCATCGTCGAGGACGTTCACAATGCTCCTCGGTCGGTGGTCAGGCTGCTCGCGGAGCTGGCCGCAGACGGTGCATCGATCGTGACGACGGGAGATCCGGACAGCGCGGTTCAGGGTTTCAGGGGAGGGGTGGCATCGCTTCCCGGCGATATTGCGGCCCCCGCGCCCAAGGGGCTCGGCAGCCGGATGGTTGTTCTGCGTCAGCGGCACAGAGCCGGCCCCGCGATTGCCGCGATTGCCGACCGGGTGGCCGAGGCCATCCGCGTCGGCGGAGGGGTGATTCGCCAACGCTGGCCCGAGGCTGCCGACCGTCGCGACGATGTCAGCGCCAGGTGTTTCGTCCATCCCGAGGAAGAAGCCGCGGCAATCGCCCGGGCCGTGCGCGAAGCACATCTTCTGCGCGGAATCGACTACTCGCAGATGGCCATCGTCACTCGGTCGCGGTCAGCGCATGCGGGTCTGCGAGCTTCCCTTGTGCGTCGAGGGGTCCCCGTGGAACAGATAGGAACCGACCGTCCCCTTCGCGACGAACCCGCCGTCGAAGCCCTCATGTCATTCGTTCGCCTCGCACTTGACGGGCCCTCGGACAACGGCCATCTCGCCCGAGTCTTGACCGGGCCCCTCGTGGGGATCGACCCTCTGCGCCTGCGCCAGATGGGAAGGACCTTGCGCGGCTACGAGCTCGCCGGAGGCGGAAACCGCTCCGAATCCGAGCTTCTGGCCCTCACGATGGAAGGTCCGGCCGTTCTCGGCGAAGCCGCCCCCCGGGGCGTAGATGCCCTGGTGCGCTCGGCGCGGATGCTTGAAACCGTGCGCGCCGCGGCGAAGCGTTCTCACCGCCAAGCCGAGGAAGTGCTGTGGGCGGCATGGGAAAGCAGCGGCAAGGCCGAAGAATGGCGTGACGTCGCCCTTCGTGGGGGAATCGCGGCGGATGCGGCGGATTCGGCGCTCGATTCGGTCATCCAGCTATTCCGCGTCGCTCAAAGGATGGCTGACAGAGACGTCGATGTGTCCATCGACGTTGTGCTCAACGAACTTCAAACGCACGATCTGCCCGAAGATTCCATCGCCCGTGCGGGGGCGGCTACGCAGACCGTGACGTTGACGACCCCCAATGCCTCCATCGGCCGTGAATGGGAATTCGTTGTCATTGCGGGACTCCAGGATGGCCTATGGCCGAATATGCGATTGCGCGACACCTACACGGGCACCGGCAAGCTCGCACAGATAGTCACGGGGCGTGACGTGGGAACGGGGGAGCCGTACGCGCGTCGCGAAGCCTACGAGGACATCGTCGACGACGAACTTCGCCAGCTCCACCACGCCATCACCCGAGCCACGAGCCAGCTCCTTTTCACATGCGTCGATTCGCAGGAAGCCCGCCCGTCGCGCTTCTTCGACCTCATGGGATTCGTACCCGAAGACGCGTGCGCGGATCCTCGCGGTCAGCTCGTCATGGAGCGCCCACGCGCCGCAGAGGGCGAATTTGACATCGTCGGGCTGGTGGCCGATATGCGCCGAGCCGGGCCAGTGGACGGCCAGGCCAAGGACATTCTCAACGAATTGCGCGAGGCGGGATTTGACCAGGCCGATGAGAACTCGTGGATTGAGGCGCTGGAGCCGACGTCGTCCGAAGGGATCGGAGCCGAAGGGGCCGTCGCCGTTTCGCCTTCGCGCGTGGAGATGATGCTCGACTGCCCGCTGAGGGGCTTCCTGTCCCTCGTGGGTGCCGAGGACTCCGATGATAGAAGGGCGGCGGACATCGGAACGCTTATCCACGCGATAGCGGAGGCTTGCCCCGATGCGGGGCGCGAAGCCATCCTCGCCGAGTTCGACGAGAGGTGGGCGAGCTTCGACAAACCCGACGATCCCGTGGCGTCTCAGGCCGAATATGATCGGGCGCGTTTGCTTGTCGAAGGGCTGGCCGCCTACCTCGAAGATTTCACCCGATCCGGCGGAAGCGCCCAGATCGAGCGGAGAATATCGGTCGAGGCGAAAGGCGGCGTCGTGCTCAACGGGAAGATCGACAGAATCGAATCCGACGGGAAGAAGACCCGGATCGTCGATTTCAAAACGGCGAAGACGCCGCTCACCGCGGCGCAGGCCGAAGACAACGTCCAACTCCAGCTGTATCAGTGGGCCCTCGGCGAATCCGGAGCAGGTCCCGACGGCGGGGCCGCTCTCGTCTACCTGGGGAAGATGCAATCGAGGACGAAGAAACCTACCGAGCGCAAGCAAAGCTCCCTCGACGCCGAAGCGCGAGACCTCGCCGAGCGACGCATCGGGCAGGCCGGGCGGCTGCTGCGCGGCGGGCAATTCCCGGCCCGTGCCTCCGATGCCTGCCGGACATGCCGTTTTGCCTCCCTGTGCCCGGCCAAATCCGCCGGAAGGTTGGCCTCGTGAGCGAGGACCTCTACGAGCGGGTTATGCGCCAACTCGACCCGGATCGGCTGCCGACAGCCGAACAGCGGCGGGTTATCGAATCGACCGAATCGGCAATTCTCGTGGTGGCGGGGGCCGGGTCGGGTAAAACGGCGACGATGGCTAATCGCATCGCGTACCAGGTAGCCTCGGGCCGCGTCTCGCCGGAAGAGGTACTGGGCCTGACCTTCACGCGCAAGGCCGCCGGGGAATTGAGCGAGCGGGTCGATCGCGCTCTGGCCGGCCTGAGAGCCGGTGGATTGCTCAATCGATCCGAGCAATCTGCCCGTTCTGCGCTCGCCCGGCCCACGGTGTCCACCTACAACGCCTTCGCCGCCGACATCGCCGCTTCCTACGGAATGCTCGTGGGCGCCGATCCGACCGCGCGTTTGATCACCGACGCCGAGCGATTCCAGCTCATGGATGCGGTCATCGCCGAGGGAGCGATTGCTTCCGACGTCGCCGCGCGGTATGGCCGGGCGCGCATCGTCGAAGTTGCCCTCGCGCTGGCTTCGGGAGCGATCGACAACCGCGTGCCCCTCGAAGCCGTCCGGGACTTTTTCGACGAACAGGCGGCCGCGCTCGAGAGGCTGGGTGCGGATCCCAGAAAATTTACGAAGGCCGATATGGCCGACGTCGGCATGGAATCGGCGCAATGGGAACGGCTCAAGCGTGACTGGCAGACGCTGAAGAAAGTCGATTTTGCGCTCCAACGTGCATGTCTGCCGGCGGTCGAAGCCTATGCCGAACGCAAGCGTGCACTCGGGCTCGTCGAATTTGCCGATCAGGTTGCCACGGCCTCGCGGGTGCTTGAACGATACCCCCAAATCGGCGAGGAGACGGCCTCGCAATATCGGCTTGTGCTTCTTGACGAGTACCAGGACACCTCCGTCAATCAAGCTCATTTTCTTCGCCGCGCACTCGGCGGGGCCGGCGACGGGAGGTCGGTGTGCGCGGTGGGCGATCCGAACCAGGCGATCTACGGCTGGCGCGGAGCCAGCTCCAACGCCCTGGCTGATTTCGCGAGATCCTTCGCGGGCGCCCAGCCGGTTGAGCGCCTTGCCCTTTCGACGTCGTTCCGTTCGGATGCGGCAATCCTTGACGCCGCCAACGCTGTGGCAGCACCCCTCGACAGCCCGGCGGTGGAAGTGCGCGAACTCCAACCGCGGCCGGGATGCGGGCCCGGGAGAGTGGTTGAGGCACGGCCGCTTCTGGCCGAGGACTCTTACAGGGCGATAGCCCGTCGCATCGAGGATGTTCGAGCACGAACCTCTCAGGCCGAAATCGCAGTTTTGTGCCGGAGGCGCTCATCGATCGAGAAAGTCGCCGATGCGCTTGGCCATCGGGGGATCTCCTACGAGATTGTAGGCGGGGAAAGCCTCATCGAACGGCCGGAAATCCTCACCGTGCGTGCGGCGCTGGGAATCATCGCCCATCCCTCGCGCGGCGGCTTGCTCGTACGGCTGCTTCTTCACTGGGGCATTGGAAGCGACGCCATCCGGATCCTCTATGAATGGTCGCGCTCCCTGGCCTCGCGTGCGGTTGGCAAAACGCCGCTGGATCCCCGGGCGGAAGCGAACCTCGTCGAGGCGCTTGACGACCTTCCGGATCCGGGGTGGTCGGGGCCGAGCGGGCTGGCCTTGACCCCCGCGGTTGTTGATCGCTTGCGCCTTGTGTCTCAAGCTCTCGCCTCGCTTCGAGCCTCTATCCACCTTCCGTTGGCTGATATCGTCGAAAGAAGCATTTCCGCGCTCGGAATCGACCTCGCTGCAGCCTCTCGTGCGGAAGGCTCGCAGCGGGTTCGAACCTCTCTCGATTCTTTTATCGCCCTCGGACGAGAATACGCAATGGGGCATCCGGGGGCCTCGCTCGGCAATTTTGTCGACTGGCTCGACCTCGTTGAACGGCATGAGCACGGCGGCGAAGAGGAGTCCGGAGTCGAGGCTTCCGAGGATGTCGAGGTGCATGCGGGAGTGGTCCAAATCATGACGATGCACGCGGCCAAAGGGCTCGAATGGCGCGATCTCGTTGCCATCCCCGAAGTCGTTGCCACGCAGTTTTCCGAGACGAACTCGGCGGCCTCGTGGCTGACCGATCCTTCCGTTTTCCCCTTTCCCCTCAGAGCGGACTACCGGTATCTTCCACAGTTCGAACCGAGCGCCTTCGCGAACAAACTGGAAGCGGCGCTGGCATACAACGAGTTCTTGCGCACCGATCTTCCGGCCCACGAGAGCGCGGAGGCCCGACGTTTGGCCTATGTCGCCTTCACCCGGCCTCAGTCCGAGCTCTTCCTCGCAGGATACGGGCTTGCATCCCCGGAAATTCCGCCGAAAGCCGTCGATGGGGATGCGGTTCACCTCATCGGTCCTTCGGCCTTCCTCGAAGACATCCGCCGGGAGGCGAAGGTCGTTCCCGTGCGCGAGATTGCCGATTCGCACTGGCCGACGGAGCTGACAGAGCAATGTGCGGATACCATGCCGCTGGCCGCCGTGACGGAACGAATCGGAGGTCCGCCTGAACCCGTCATCGACTACGCAAGTGCCGATCTTCCCCTGTGGCCCGCCGACATCGTGCGCCACGATGCCTCCCCGCGAAAGGGAGGTATGCGCGATGAAGGAGCGCTGTCGGAAAAGGACGCAGAGAGAACGTTCGGGGCCCTCGAAAGGGCCTCGGGAACGAATGCCGACGCCGCGAAGCCCTCGGGCATGAACTCGGGCGCGGAGCTCTCGGGCACGAACATGGGCGCGAAGCCCTCGGGCACGATTATGGATGCAGAGCGCCTGTTGATGTGGCGCCGGAACGCCGATCTCCTCATCCGCGAACGCGAGCTCGCGCTACGCCCTTCGATCCTGCAACGCCCGTACGTCACCGCCACCGACGTCGTCCATCTCAGCGACGATCCGAGTGCTTTTCTCGCCCAATGGCGAAGGCCGATACCGCAACGGCCGAGCCGGGCGGCGCGAACGGGAACTGAGCTGCATTCGCGCATCGCCGAGTTCTACCAGCGGCCTGCCATGCTTGATATCGACTCGGTTATGGCCGAAGGCCAGCACCCGGTGGACATGGACCCGCTCACGCGCGAGGAAGAGCGCCGCCTGCTTGACGCCTTCAAGGCGAGCAGGTGGGCACGCATGACGCCGCTCGCCATCGAGGAAAGCCTCTCGGTGGTCGTTGGCGGGCGCGTCGTCAGGTGCACGATCGACGCTGTTCTCGATACTTCTGCCGAGCCGGACCTGCCCGCGGTGACGATCGTCGATTGGAAGACGGGACGGCGCCCCAGCCGCCAAGCCCTAGCCTCGCGTGAGCTGCAGCTGGCGATCTACCGGCTGGCGTGGGCGCGCACTCACAGCCGGGACATCGCCGAAATAGGGGCATGCTTCGTCTATCTGCGCGAGCCCGAAGAAAAACGGGTTCTCGTCGCGGGAAATCTGACGGAAGACGAGGTGGCCCGACGCATCGAGGCATCGCTGGCCGCAGGCGGGAGCGATCGGGCCTGATCAGTCCGCGGCGACCTGCTTCGACAGATCATCAAGCATTTTTCGCGCCTCTTCCTGGACCGAGGCGTTGTTCGTTCGCACCCCATGCATCAGCCACCTGGGGATCGCAAGTTCGGACATGAGGAGCATCCGCGAATACATCGCGTCATCGATGCCCGTTCCCCGCGTGTGCTCATAGGCGTCGATAACGGCCGCATACACATCTTCTTCCAGCGACAGGAACGGGGCAAGGTCCATCGCCGGGTCGGCGACCTTGGCCTCGCCGAAGCCGGTCACAGTTGCGATTCCTCCGTCGGACCACAGAAAATTCTCGGCGTCGATGTCACCGTGGACCACCGTCGGCTCGAATTTCCAATTCGACGACTTTTCCAAGGCGTCCTCCCAGCGTTCAAGGAGGTTCAACGGCAGAGAGCTCGCCTCGTCGACGTCTGTCAGTTCGGTGAATAGACGCATTCGCCAGTCGGTCGCGTTGTAGACCGGCAGGCCAGCGTCGGCAATGACGTCGTGCGAAAGCGAGTGGATCGACGCAATGACCCGCCCAATCTCGCGGGCTTGTTCGCGTCCGATGTCGTCCCAATCGATCGCCGTTCCGAAAGGCTGCGGGCACACGACGGCCCGCCCGCCCGTTGCCGCATGGACAAATCCCGCGGGGCGGAGGATGTCGAAGGGGAGATTGCCGCGTCGCAATTCTTGGAGAAGGTTGGGCGCCAGGGCCGCCTCGGCTTCGATGATCGTCGCAGCGTGCGAGTTCTTCGGGCATTTGACCATCCAGTGGCGGCCGTGCGCATCGAGGACTCCGCCGGACACGTAATCGTCCGTATTCATGAAGGGCGGTCGCGTGCTGACGGCTTCCAGGCCGTCGATGGCCGCCACGGCGAGGGCTGCGAGATACAGAGAATTGCTCACATCGCTAACCTACGTCGTTTCGATGCCGTATGCCTCTTTACACACCGCTTTGGGTACCGTACCTTCGTCACTGCAGCGTTATCCACATGTCCGGGAGGTTTATCCACAGGGTGTGAATGGCGGTCTCATGCGCTTTAGAGCCGCGTTTAGTCTACCGATCATGAAAACGATTCGCGATGTCGAAACGAGAGTCCGCGAGATGATCCGGCGTGAAGGCCTCGACCCCCAGCGTGAGAGCGAGGGGCTGAAGAGGGTCATCGGGAAGGCGATCGCCGAGCACGAACGGCTCGCCGTGCGCGGGAGCGCCGAGGCCATTGACGATGTTGAGCCGGTCAGGCGCGCCCTCAGCGCCGCCATCGGCGGGTACGGCAAACTTCAACGGTTCTTCGACGATCCGAGCGTCGAAGAGATCTGGATTGACCATCCGGGCGCCGTTTTCGTCTCTCGCGAAGGAAGTAGCGAGCTCACCTCCGTGATATTGACCGACGACGAAGTGCGCGATCTCGTCGAAAGGATGCTCAGAGCGTCGGGGCGGCGCCTCGACTTGTCCAGCCCGTTCGTCGACGCCTCACTTGAGACCGGGGAAAGACTTCATGTCGTTATCCCGGATATCACCCGTGAGCATTGGGCCGTCAACATCCGCAAGTACGCGCTCGGTGCACGCACCTTGGATGAATTGGTCGATGTCGGAACGCTTACGGATGAGGCGGCTGTTTTTCTCGACGCCGCGATGCGCGCGGGCCTCAACACGCTTGTTTCCGGGGCCACTCAGGCCGGTAAGACCACGCTTTTGCGGGCCTTGCTCGGGTCGGTTCCCGCTGCCGAAAGGATCGTCACGGCCGAGGAGGTATTCGAACTTTGCCTGGAACGACGCGACGTCGTTGCCATGCAAACACGTCCTCCGTCGATCGAGGGCAGGGGAGAGGTTACGCTGCGCCGTCTGGTGAAAGAGGCATTGCGGATGCGTCCCGAACGGATTGTGATCGGCGAGGTGCGCTCTTTGGAAGCGTTCGACTTGCTCGTGGCTCTCAATGCGGGCATTCCCGGCGCGTGTACGATCCACGCAAATTCGGCCCGCGAGGCGATCCTCAAACTCACCACCCTCCCGCTCCTCGCGGGTGAAAACGTGACATCGGCATTCGTCGTTCCCACTGTCGCGAATGCCGTCGATCTCGTCGTCCACGTTGCGCGCGAGGCCTCGGGCGAAAGGAGAGTCGCCGAAATATCGTCAGTCACCGGAAGGGTCGAGGGAATGACCGTTGAGATGGCGCGCGTTTTTGCGCTGAAAAACGGCGAGCTGGTTCGGGTTCCCGGCGAAATTCCCCACCCCGAACGATTCGAGCGCGTCGGAATATCCTTGGCGACGGTTCTGGGAGGCCTGTGATGGGAGCGATTTTGGGCCTGACGGCCGGACTTGGCTTGGCCATGATCGTCGGGGTGCTGACCGGAGCATTTCCGGAACGCAGAAGGATTCATCTGCCCGTCAAACCGCTGGCTCATGCCGTATTTGCGGCGATGGGCGCCGGGGCGGCGGCATTGCTCGCCGTCGGCAATCTCGGGCTGGCTCTCGCGGCCGCGGTTGCGGGTGCATGGTTGCCTGCGGCCTGTGACAAACGCAGGATTCGACGCCGCCTGGAGCAGGCCCGCTTGGCTTGGCCGGATGCGCTCGACGGCGTGGTCTCGGGCTTGCGAGCCGGGCTGGGAGTCGGCGAGTCTCTTGCGGGCCTGCAAACACACGGACCGGCCGCCATGCGCGCGTCTTTTGCTCGCTTCTCGCGGAAGCTTGAGGCTACGGGGCGTTTGGACGTGGCCCTTGACGGCCTCAAAAGCGAGATGGCCGACCCCGTCGCCGATCGAGTGGTCGAGGCGATGCGGCTTGCGAGCCGTGTGGGAGGCCACGACCTGGCCGCGATGATGGAAGCCCTTTCACATAGCCTGCGGATGGAGAATAGGGCGAGAGGCGAGCTTTTGGCCCGTCAGTCGTGGACGGTCAACGGTGCGCGCATCGCGGCAGCGGCGCCGTGGATCGTTGTCGCTCTTTTGGCCACGCGTCCGAGTGCTGTCAAGGCGTTTTCCACTGCAGCAGGCACCCTCGTTCTCTTGGGAGGATTCGCGGCCACGGTCGTGGCATACCTTCTTATGGTCAGGCTGGGACGCCTTCCCGCCGAGCCTCGCGTGCTGGCCGGTCCCGAGGTTTCGGCCGGTCCCGACACTTCAGCCGGTTCGCAGGCAGGCGCTGGCGCCCAGGAAGCCGTTTCGCAGGCACCAGGTAGGTCTCATGTCTCAGCTAGTGGCCGGGCGCCGATTGGCTCTCGCCAACTGGGCGGCTTCCGCGCTTTCGGTGGCGGTTTGCGATGACCGGAGCGATTCTAGGGGGACTAGGCGGGCTTGGCTTGGTCCTTTGCGCCGCGGGTCTGTTCGCGCGTCCGAGCTTTGCCAAGCGCGTTCTTCCCTACCTTGACGAGGGATGGAAACCGCCGCGAGCGCGCTGGGCTCAGAAAGTAGCCTCGTTCATGAGCGCCTGCGCGGAGAGGATCGGTTCGACGTCCACGGCCGTCGCTGCGCGGTGCGATGCTCTTGGCACGCTGACGCCCCGGCAGTTTCGCGCTCGTCAATTGCAATGGTCCGCGGGAGGCTTGGTCCTGGCTTTGGCCGCAGTGGTGGCCATGGGGAGTGCAAGCAGCCTTGCCGTTGCCCTCGTCTTCATTCTGCTTGCGACCTTGAGCGGTGCCGTGGCTGCCGATTTCGCCCTCAAGCGCCGCGTCGAAGCCAAAGAGGCGCGCATGACCCAGGAGCTTCCCAATATCGCCGAATTGCTCGCTCTTTCGGTGGGAGCCGGTGAATCTATGCGAGCCGCGCTCGAGCGAGTCTCGGGGATCGGGGTCGGCGTGTTCGCCGTCGAAATAGAACGCATGCTGCGAGACGTACGTGCAGGAGCATCCCTCGCCGAAGCCCTCGTGAGATTTCAGGGTCGCTGCGGATCCCAGCCAGTCGCGCGTTTCGTCGACGCCCTCATCACATCCCTGGATCGGGGTACGAGCCTCGTAGGCGTTCTCCACGCGCAGACTGCGGACGCGAGGGCGTGCGCCAGGCGAGAGCTCCTGGAAGCTGGCGGCAAAAAGGAGATCGCGATGATGATTCCCGTCGTCTTTCTCATCCTTCCAATCACGGTAGTCTTCGTCCTTTTTCCAGGCCTTCAGGCCATGTCCACATTCACATGAAAGAGGTTCCCATGCACGATTCACGTTGCTTCATCGACGCACCCGGTATGTCTATGGCGCCGACGCCATCCCGAGTGCCTACTACCGCCGACGGCGAACGCGGCGATGTCCCAGGTTGGGTCCTCGTCACCCTCATGACTGCGGGGCTCGTCGTCGCCATATGGGCGATAGCCGGGCCGGCGCTCCTCGACTTGTTCAATACCGCAATCGAGCGGGTGAAGAACATCTGAAGATCCCCAAAGGAGTGAAACATATGAATATGCCGAAACCTTCTGAAAGCGAGGTAAGCGGATGGACAAGCGGGCATACGAAAGGAGGAGAAGCGGATGACGCGGCAAACCACATGCCGATTGATGAGGTGGATCTGCGAGGGAAGGAATGTCGGCAAAGCCTTCGATACTGCTTCCAGCTCGGCAATGCGGGTTCGTGAGAGGGGGAGCGCCGTCGCTGCTTTCGCCTTCATGGCTCCTCTCCTCGTGACTGCTTTCCTCACGTTTCTCGGACTGATCCTTACGCTGCACGTTCGGGCCGTTGCGGCTGACGCGGCCGCCGAAGGCGCACGGTACGGCGCGCAGTCCGCAGCTGGACTCGCCGCGGCGGAAAAGCGCACTCGTGATTTGCTCGGTGCGAGTTTCGCGGCGGAATACGCCGTCGGCATTTCCTCGCGGATAAACGAACGCGTAGGTGTACAGGTTGTAGAAGTACTGGTGGAAACCTCGATTCCCCTGCTTCCCGGGAAAAAGACGATGGAAGTGAGAGGCCATGCGCCGGTGGAGTAGCCTTCGATTTCCACGGAATCTACGCGCAGCGGGGCTGGCGAAAATCAGTGGGTGGCGATGTATCGCTCGCACGCGGAAGCAACAGCTTGTTGCCCGAGAACTGATTCGCGGCCTCGGATGCATTGCCATGCGGAAGCCACCACTTGCAACCGGTTTGGAGAAGCGTCCAAGCGTCGCCGGCATACCCAAGCAACCACTCGCTCTTGGCATGCGGAATTGCGCGCGAGAGCGAGGGAACGCCATCGTCGAGTTCGTCGCCGTGATTGCGTTGCTTCTTGTGCCGGCAATCATCGCCACCACGGCCCTTTCGACGCTCTTATCGGCGAAGAATGCCGCGGCTTCTGCCGCGAGAAATGCTGCCCGCGTCTACGTCCGCTCCGAATCCTCGCCCACGGGAAGAACTCGCGCCACTGCGATTGCCCGGCTCGCCTTTGCTGATCGAGGCATCAACGCCGAACCGAGGATCACCTTCCGATGTACGCGTGATCCGTGTTTAAGTCCGGGAGGATACGTCGATGTGACGATGTCGGCGGACGTCGCACTGCCACTGGTTGATATTCCCATCGCGGTGACCGAAGTACGACGATTCCCCGTCGATGCGCTGAGAAAGGTGCGTCAATGACAAGCTTCATTAAGGCGATGAGGGCCGTGCGCTCTCCGAGTCGAAAGCCCGCTGCGCCATGCGCATCGCTTCAGCGTTCCTCAGAAGAGGGCGAGCGCGCAAACATGCTCGTGCTGGGGATGATCATTTGGCTTGTTGCGGCACTGGCCCTTGGGGTTATCGTGAACGTGACGTCGCTATACGTCCAAAAGCGGGAGCTAGTGGCTAGGGCCGACGCCGTCGTCCTCGAAGTAGCCTCCAAAATCGACGAGGATAAGTATTACGGTACTTCCGGCTCTGCTGAAGGCGAAGCATCGGGGAATGCGAGCCGGGACTATCCCGATAGGGCCATTGACTCACACAAATCGAGCCGGCACCGAGCCGAAAATGCGGCAAGAAACAAAAGTTCCGGAAGAAACAACCGTGGAGGTTTCTACGGGCCAAATGAGGGAGCCATAGAATCGTATGCCCGGCAGCTTGCACCGGAGGGAACGCGAGTTTCCCACCCGACGGGAATCCGTGGCGGTTCGGCCGTTGTGACGCTCGAAAAACAGGCGCGCCTGCCTCTCGCTTTTGATTTTCTAGGCGTGAAATCGGTGCGAATCGAGGCGACCAGTTCGGCCAAGCTGCGAGCAATCGAACCGCCATGAGGTAGCCTTGGCCCGTGGCAACCGATCATCAGGCAGAGATCGACGCTCTGCGAAAAACCTTCCAGCAGATCTCCTCCGTGACCAATCCCGAGGAGCTGCGCGAACGCATCGCCGAGCTCACGGAGGCGTCGGCGGCTCCCGATCTGTGGGACGACCAGGACAAGGCCCAAGCGGTCACGTCCAAGCTTTCGCACGCCCAGGCCGAGTTGGACAAACTCAATGCGATGTCTGCGGCCTTGGAAGACGTTGAGGCTCTCAAGGAGATGGCCGACGAAGAAGCTGATTCCGATCCGGAGACCGCCGCGGAACTGTACGCGGATCTCGAACGTGAGCTGGCGACGATCGGCGCAGACATGTCGGAACTCGAAATCCGCACTCTCTTGTCAGGCAAATACGATGAGCGCGACGCCGTCGTGACGATACGTTCGGGAGCAGGTGGCGTCGACGCGGCCGATTTCGCCCACACTTTGCAAAGAATGTACCTGCGCTGGGCCGAAAGACGCGGCTACAACGCAAAGGTGCTCGATACTTCCTACGCGGAAGAAGCGGGGATCAAATCGACCACTTTTGAGATTAGCGCGCCGTATGCCTACGGGACGCTGTCGGTCGAAGCGGGAACTCACCGGCTCGTACGTATCAGCCCTTTCGACAATCAGGGGCGTCGCCAGACTTCGTTTGCCGCAGTCGAGGTCATACCTCTCATTGAGCAAACCGACCACATCGACGTTCCCGAGGCCGATATCCGCGTCGACGTCTTCCGATCGTCCGGCCCGGGCGGCCAGTCGGTCAACACCACGGATTCGGCCGTGCGCATCACCCATCTGCCCACGGGAATCGTCGTCTCGATGCAGGACGAAAAGTCACAGATTCAAAATAGGGCCGCTGCGATGCGGGTGCTCCAGTCACGGCTTCTGCTTCTCAAGCAAGAGGAAGAGGCCCGTGAGAAGAAAGAGCTGGCGGGCGACATCAAGGCATCGTGGGGAGACCAGATGCGCTCCTATGTTCTTCAGCCCTATCAGATGGTCAAGGATTTGCGCACCGGTTTCGAAGCGGGCAATCCCGAGGCCGTTTTCGACGGGGACATCGACGGTTTCATCGACGCCGGCATCCGGTGGCGCGCAACGGGAGAGAAGGTCGGCGAGTCGTCCGAGTAACCGCCCCACAAAGTCCGAGTAACCGCCCCACAAAAGCCGCCTCAGTAGCCTTCGCCGCTATTTCGATTCTGTCGGCGCGCCTATGAGCCAACCGCCGAGTTGATGCGTATGGTCTTTGCGACCATGGCCTTTCTATCCGGCGGTTTTCAATGATCACATTCGACAAGGTGACGAAGCTCTACCAGAGAGGCGCTCACCCCGCACTTGACGACGTCAGCATTGACGTCGAACGCGGAGAGTTCGTTTTTCTCGTGGGCCCTTCAGGCTCCGGCAAATCGACGATGCTCTCACTCATCCTCGCGGAGGAACGGCCGACGTCGGGCGATGTCCACGTGCTCGGAAAAGACCTGTCCAAGGTCTCCCCGCGGCGGGTCCCGCTGTTGCGTCGGCAGATCGGAACCGTCTTCCAGGATTTCCGGCTCCTGGGTGACAAGAATGTCTATGAAAACGTCATGCTGGCCTTACAGGTCATCGGCGCTCCCCGCCACAGGATAAAAACCGAGGTCCCCGAGGTGATCGAGATGGTCGGCCTCGAAGGCAAGGAAAAACGCCACATGACGGAACTTTCCGGTGGTGAACGCCAGCGTGTTGCGATCGCACGAGCGATGGTCAACAGGCCTCAGATTCTTTTGGCCGACGAGCCCACCGGAAACCTCGATCTCGACACCGGAATGTCGATCATGCGCCTGCTCGACCGCATCAACCGTTCCGGCACCACGGTGGTCATGGCCACTCACGATCAGAGCATTGTCAATGAATTGCGCAAACGCGTCGTCGAACTCCAAGACGGAATGGTCGTCAGGGACGAGGCCCGCGGCGTCTACGGAGGTCAGAAGCAATGAGGTTGCGCTTCATAAGCACTCAAACTCTCAAGGGGCTGTGGTCGAATCGGGCGATGACGGTTTCCGTCACACTCGTCACCTTCGTCTCGCTCCTTTTCATCGGATCGGCGTCCCTGCTGCAAAAGCAGATCGGCGTGGTGCGTGATCAGTGGCTGTCGGATCTGCAAGTGTCCGTTTTCATGTGCCCGGCAGACTCCAACAAATCCGAGTGTGCCAGCGGCGAGGCTACGCAAAAGCAGATCGCAGCCATTCGCACGGAACTCACGAACGGCCAGCTGTCCAAGTACGTGGAGAACTTTAGGTTCGAAACGAAGGACCAGGCCCTTAAGAACTACCGCAAACAAATGAAAGGGTCGGGTTACGAAGACGGCGTGACGAAGGAGGACATGCAGGTCTCTTTCCGAATCAAGCTCCATGACCCGCTCGATTACAAGATCGTTTCCGAGGCGCTGTCCGGGCGCTCCGGCGTCGAATCGGTTGAGGACCAATCCCAGCAAGTCGAACCGCTTTTCAAGGTTCTCAACCGGCTTATCCGAGTGTCCGTGGTTCTTGCGGCGGTCATGGTGGTCATCGCCTTGCTGCTTATACCCACAACCATTCGCTTGTCAGCCATGTCTCGACGTGACGAAACCGAGATCATGCGTTACGTCGGCGCTTCGAATTTCTTCATAGAACTGCCATTCATATTGGAGGGGGCGGTGGCCGCTCTCGTCGGCTCGCTCTTGGCAATTGGAGGCCTATGGATGGCTGTTACCTACTTCATTCAGGGGTGGCTGGCTGACACCATCACATGGATTCACCAAATTCAAACCAGCGATCTCTTCATCATCGCCCCGTGGCTGGTCCTGGGTGCGGTGCTCGTTGCCGCCTCGGCTTCATGGATCACACTGCGACGCTATGCAAAGGTCTGATTATGTCATTTAAAAGCTCCCGCTTCGTATGCGCCCTCGCGGCGGCCGCCCTCGTCATCGGCGTGACGGCCCCCTCGCAGGCAGACGAGCGTGACGATCTGCTGAAGAAGAAGCAAGAGCAGGAGCGCCAGATTGAGAACTACAAGTCCTCGCTCGAAGGCGTGAATACCAACCTGCAGAATGTCTATCTTCGACTTCAGCAGACCCAAGCCCAGATTCCCGTGGCCGAAGCCGATCTGGCAACCGCTCGGTCCGAGCTGGCCGCCGCAACCCGGCAACAAGAGGTCGTTGCAGGCCAGCTTCAGGCGGCTCAATCGGAGCTGACGACGATCCAGAAGGAAGTCAATTCGGGCGAGAAAACGATCGCGACCACTCGCAAGGATTTGGGAACCGTCGCTCGAGCGGAGTACCGCGGGGACACGTTGCCGACCACCTGGGACCTCATGGTCGGCTCGCGCTCGTCGGAGGACTTCTATAATTCCGTCTCTGCCACGCGGGCCGCGATCCGCAAGAAAACCGCGGCGCTTCAGGAGGTCCAACAAAAGACGGCGACGGCGAAGAACCGTCAAGCCCGCCAGAGTGCCGTGCGCAAGAAGGTGGCGGAGTTGAAATCCCAGGCGGATGCCCTGGTGAGCGAAAAGACGAACAAACAGTCTGCCGCGGAAACGAAGGCCAGCCAGCTCGCCACCCTCAAAACCACGTATTCGGAGCAATCTCAGCAGCTCGAGGCCCAAAAGGGTCAGTTCCAGCAATCGATCCAGCAGGTGAACTCGGCTCGCGACGCCACGGCTACGCAAATCGCCGCGATTGACGCCGAGAATCGGCGCAAAGCTCAGGCTGCTGCGGCAGCTGCCCAAGCCGAAGCCAATAAGAACGCCAATAAGAACAAGGCGAAGGCTCCCGTCCAGCAACAGCCCGTTGCGGCCGGCGGCGGGGAAGGCGGAAGCGTTGCCGTTGGAGGCGGTTTCTTAGTTCCGGTCATTCCTCGCCCGCTTCAAGTGACATCGCCCTTTGGCATGCGTTACTACCCCTTCGGCGGTTACTACATGCACAACGGCGTCGACCTCAGGTCACGATGCGGACAAGCCCAAGTCGCGGCCGGCGACGGGATCGTCGCAAAGACCGTTCCGGCACCCGGAAATTCGACCCACGGAAATCAGGTGTTCCTCAATCTCGGAGTGGTCAACGGGCATTCCTGGGTTGTTGTGACCAACCATATGTCGGGCTTCAACGTCTCCGCCGGCCAGTCGGTTAAGAAGGGGCAGGTTATCGGATGGACCGGTCAGACCGGCCAAGTCACCGGTTGCCACGTCCACATGGAGGTTTGGCGCGACGGCAAGGTGATTAACCCGATGTCGCTGCCCGGCTTCTGAGGAAGGCGACGAGGTTTCGTACGTCCGACGCGTCTTGTGAAAGGGCGCCGTCGGACGTACGGTTTTTGGAGCACGGTTTTCCGGGAAAGGCGCGGATTTCCGGAGGGCACGGTTTTCTGGGTGTGAATGCCCCACGGAATTGGTCACACGTGCGAAGTGGACACTAGCCAGGGCGAAGAAGCGCGCGACTGGCCCAATGGAGGCGGTAGCGGTAGTATTGAGGCCTTGTCGCTCGTGCTGCCTCGTGCATCATGAGTCGGTCTCTGTTATGCGGTGAGCCCATTTTTATTTGAGGCACCGTGTCGGATCGAAAAGCGACGGCAAAGTTTCATGTGCTGAGCAATCGGCGTGCCAGGGCTAGCGAAGGAGGATCCCGTGGCTAAGAAAAAGAAAGACGGGAAGCCGACGGCGGCCCAGAAGGCGAAGGCCCAGGCCGACGCAAAGCAGGTGATCGCGCGGAACAAGAAGGCTCGCCACGAATACTCGATTCTCGACACCTACGAGGCTGGAATGTCGTTGACCGGCACCGAGGTCAAGGCCCTTCGCCTGGGGCGTGCCTCGCTAGTGGACGCATGGGTCGAAGTCGACCGTTACGGCGAGGCTTGGCTTCACGGCGCGAACATTCCGGTTTACGCGATGGGCACGTGGACGAATCACGCACCCACGCGCAAGCGCAAGCTTTTGCTTCACAAACAGGAGATCGGCAAGCTCATGCAGAAGGTTCAGTCAAAGGGGCTGACCATCGTTCCGCTCGAGCTCTATTTTCTGCGTGGGCGAGCGAAAGTTGAGATCGCTTTGGCCGAGGGCAAGCAAGAATGGGACAAGCGCGAGACTCTGCGACGTCGCGACGCCGACAGGTACGCGGAGCGCGCGATGGCGGCTGCCCGCCGCCGTTCGCGCTGAAGATTTAGAAGATGGGTCGCTAGCGATTCGCTTCACTGGCGTGGCTTGCCTCACCTGCCTCAATGTTGTTCGCGTCGCCTGCGAAGGAGCCGCGAACTTGCCTCCAATGCAGGCGACGAAAATCGTAACCGGTCATCGTTTTAGTTGAACTTTTTGCGATAGTTTTATATCTCTTCAGTTTTGGATCTTTCCCAACATTTCAGCTGAGCAACTTGAGGTCTAGGTAGTGGGCTGCGATGGAGCCTCGGCAGGCCTCTTGGTCCGTTAGCCGTAGCGCCCATATGTTTGGGGCTTGCATGCGGAAAGGATCGGTTGAATGTGAAGGTCGGTTGCTCTCTGAAACAACTTCCACATTGCGTAAGCGTTTTCGAGAAACAACTGCTTGAAAAGAAAGGAAGTAGAACGCTCAAAAGGGCCGTATGTCGTTGATGGACGGGCGTAAACCAAAAATGTAGACGCTTGCAAAACAAACTTCTGTTTTCCTCGCCGCACGATGTATTCTGATTTATTGCCGGAATCGTAGAGGGAAGAATCGTGACGGAAACGAGGAGGTTTCTGTGACGCGAACGATGACGCTCGCCATGCTGCGCGTTGGTCAACGCCTGCGCGGTTTGCTGCCGGACCGCACGGTCACGTTGCTTGCCGTCGACCCGATCGACGCCGAGCTGGTTGATATCTACTACCGTGATGACTCGGGCCGCTCTGGCGCACGGACAGTCAGCAAAGCAGAGGCTGCACGCTTTGAGATCGTAACTGCCGCCGATTCGGCTCCCGCATTTGATGCAGATGCGGACGAATTCCGTCTTGCCGCGGAAGCGCTGCGCATCAAGTACGCTGCTCTCTACGATCCGATGGCTGCGGTCAACAGTTCTGACGTCGATCCTTTGCCCCACCAAATCCGGGCTGTTTATGAGGAAATGCTGCCTCGCATCCCGCTGCGTTTCCTGTTGGCGGATGACCCCGGTGCAGGTAAGACGGTCATGGCGGGGCTCTACCTCAAAGAGCTCATCCTGCGTTCAGACTGCGAACGAGCGATTGTCGTCGCCCCGGGCGGGCTGGTTGAACAGTGGAGTGAGGAGCTGGCTGCCAAGTTTGACCTGCGCTTTGAAACCTTCAACCCCCAAATGGTTGATATGGCTCAGGGCGCGAATGTTTTCGCCGATCATCCCTTCCTCATCGCGCGTATGGACCAACTTGCCCGGAACGAAGGGCTCATGGAGCAACTCAGCGAGGTGACGTGGGACGTCGCCGTCGTCGACGAGGCGCATCGAATGTCCGCCCACTATTCCCCGTGGGCGGGCGAAGTTGACGAAACCAAACGTTTTCGACTGGGGCGTCTGCTTTCCGAAACAGCGCACAACTTTCTGCTCATGACGGCGACTCCTCATGCGGGCAAGGAAGAGGATTTCCAGCTGTTTATGTCGCTGCTGGATCGCGACCGCTTCGAAGGCCCATACCGACAAGGAATCCACCGCACCGATACACGTGGGCTCATGCGCCGCATGGTCAAGGAGGACCTCCTTACCTTCGAAGGAAAGCCTCTGTTTCCCGAACGTAAGGCTTACACGGTGGCCTATGAACTGAGCTCGGCAGAACGCGAACTCTATGAAATGGTCACCGACTACGTGCGTAAGGAGATGGGACGGGCCGAGCGTATCGCTAGAGCAGGCGACAAAAAGCGCGGCAACAATGTCGGATTTGCCCTGACTGTTCTCCAGCGTCGCCTGGCGTCCAGCCCCGCAGCGATCGTCAAGTCTCTTGAACGGCGCCTAGCAAGGCTCGATTCCCGCCTGAGGGAAATGCGGCTTGTGGCTGGCAAGGCGCATCCTCAGGCCTCCTTCAGGACGTTAGGGGCTAAGGACTTCTATGACGTCGATAGTCCGCAGGGCCTATATGACGTGGACTTCCGGCGGTTGGACGAGGATCCGCTCGAAAGCGAGAGCTCTTGGTTTGAACGGAAAGTAGATGAGGTCGTCGATCTGGCGACGGCGGCCCAGACGATACCTGAGCTTCGAGCGGAGATCGCCATTCTCGACGATCTCGTTCTAGCGGCGCGACGTGTGCGCGAGCAAGGAGAGGACCGCAAATGGGGACAGCTGCGGACAATTCTCGACGAGCAGCTTCTCACCCGCAGCGGCTCCGACGAAGCCCGCAAGATCATAGTTTTCACCGAGCACCGCGACACCCTCGATTATTTGGCAGGCAAGATCGCCACTCAGTTTGGGCGGGCCGATTCCGTTGTGACGATCCATGGGGGCACCAGCCGCGAAGATCGGAAGATCGCCCGTGAACGTTTCGCCCAGGATCCCAACACGGTGGTGCTGCTCGCTACAGACGCCGCAGGCGAGGGCATGAATCTTCAACGTGCGCATCTGATGGTCAACTATGACCTGCCGTGGAATCCTAATCGCATAGAGCAGCGTTTCGGCCGCATTCACCGAATAGGTCAGCGGGAAGTGTGCCACCTGTGGAACATGGTTGCCAAGGGCACGCGCGAAGGTGATGTGTTCACGCGCCTGCTAGAGAAGGTCGACCAGATGTCGATCGCCTACAACGGCAATCTTTTCAACGTTCTTGGCGATGGCAACGCTTTCGATGAACGATCCCTACGCGATCTGCTCATCGAGGCGATCCGCTACGGCGATGAGCCGCGAGTCAAAGCCAAGCTCGACCGAGTTATTGACGCGGGCGTCGCCGAGGGGCTTCGTGGGATGGTGGCCGAGCGCGCGCTCCACCCCGAAATGTTCAGCTCCCTCGATCTCGAAGCGGTTCGTGCCCGCATGGAGCTGGCCCGCGAACGTCGCCTTCAACCCGGCTACGTGGCCGCGTTCTTTGTGCCGGCCTTCGAGCGCCTTGGCGGGCAGATTCGGCGGCGGGAGGAGGGACGGTATGAGATCACCCGTGTTCCGCCGCGCGTGATCGATGTGGCCAGGCGCCTCAACCGGTTGGCTCCCGTTGCCGAGCGTTACGAGCGGATGACTTTCGACGTCGCGCGTATGCGCCCGGATGGGCTCGCCGAGGCCTCTCTTATCGCTCCCGGGCATCCGCTGCTGCATGCCGTCATCGAGGCAACCATCAACGATGTGGGGTCGGCCTTGACGCGGGGAACCGTGTTCGTCGACCGTCGGGAAAAGCAGAGTGCGGCGCCGATGCTGATGTTCGACGTCGAACAGCGCATCGAGAATTCGGCCGCGGTGACGGTTTCGCGGCATTTCGACTATCCGCTCCTTGAACAAGACGGCAATGTCACCGGTTCCTCTACACCGCCGTACTTGGATTACGACAGGCCCACGGCGGCCGAGGCTGACGCGATTGCAACGTTCGTTGGAGGCGAGTGGTTTCGACAGAACCATGAGAAAAGAGTGCGTGCGTGGGCCTTCCGCGAAGGGCTCAAGCCTCGTATGGAAGAGATCATCGCCCGCCTCAGCGCCGACGTGGCGCGCACCCGAGCTCAGGTGAAGAATCGGCTTCTAGCCGAGATCAACCATTGGGACGACGAGTATAACCGGCTCGAAGCCTTGGAGCGGGGAGGCACCTTCGGCAGAATTCGAGCCGAGGTGGCCTCGGTTAAGGTTCGCGAGCTTGACGAGCGCCTGAACCGCAGGCTCGGCGAGCTCGCTAAAGCCACAGAATTAGCCGCGGTGCCAGCGGTGATCCGCGGAATCGCGCTTGTCATCCCAGCCGATCTCATTGATACGGCTTGTGACGGCGGGGATTCGCAACAAGCGTTCGCCCGTAAGACGGTGGCCGTGGAACGCCGGGCCGTCGACGCCGTGCTGATCGCCGAGAGAGCTCTGGGCCGGGATCCTGCCGAGATGCCGCGAAACAATCCGGGCTATGACATCCGGTCAGCCGATGGTGCCGGACGCATCTATTACATCGAGGTCAAAGGCAGGATAGCGGGCTCCACGACGTTCACGGTCACGGCGAATGAGGTTTCGTTCGCGCAAACACAAGGGGACAGGCACCGTCTCGCCCTCGTCGAAGTGTCGCCCGATGGCGCTAAAAACGACGGCTTGCGCTATGTCACTGATGCCTTCAGCCACATTGAGCCCTCCGTGACTACCCGTTCATACAACGAAGTGTGGCGGGACTATTGGCAACGAGGAGGTCCGCCAAACTAACCCCCGACCTCGCCATCCTCACGCTCATCATTCATCCATCTCAGAGTCTCACCACTCGCTTCTCACCACTCAAAATCTCACCACCTAACTCACCAAGAAAGAGAAAAATGAATAGTGCACCAAAGAGGAAGCTCATCGAAACGTCTCTCCCTTTGGAGGCGATCAATGACGCCTCTGTCCGGGAGAAGTCTATTCGCCACGGGCATCCCTCCACACTTCACCTGTACTGGGCACGTCGTCCACTCGCGACGGCACGGGCCGTCCTCTTCGCCCAACTTGTGGACGATCCAGCGTCGAGGCCCGAGGAGTTTCCCACCGTCCAGGCGCAGGACGCCGAACGCGCCAGGCTCCACGAGCTCATGGAAAGGCTCGTTAAGTGGGAGAACAGCAGTGATGCCGAGCTCTTTAGCCAAGCTCGCGAAGAAATCCGCAAGAGCAACGGAGGCGAGCTTCCCGCCGTTCTCGATCCCTTTGCCGGAGGCGGATCTATTCCGCTCGAGGCTCAACGCCTGGGCCTGGAAGCCCACGCCAGCGATCTCAACCCGCTTGCCGTGCTCATCGACAAGGCTCTCATCGAAATACCGCCGAAATTCTTTTCTTGCCCGCCGGTTTATCCAGGTGCCGCGGAAGAAAGGACAGAGTGGGTTCGGGCCGATGGCCTGGCCGCCGACGTCCGCGAATACGGCCAGTGGATTCGCGATAAAGCCGAGCGGCGCATCGGCCACCTCTACCCAAAGGTCAGGGCGCCCGGAGGAACAGAGCACACCGTTATCGCTTGGATATGGGCGCGGACGGTCCGCAGCCCCAATCCCGCTAACCCCATCGAAACGCCATTGGTTAGGTCTTGGTGGCTGAGCAAAAAGAAAGGCAAGGAAGCCTGGGTGCGCGCCGCCGTCGAGAACGGAAAAGTACGCTACGAGGTTGTGCACAACGCCGATGGGCCGACAGGAGAAGATGATGGGACGCGTGTCGGCCGCGGTGCCATGAGTATCGCAGATGGGACGCCAATCTCATCGGAATACATCAAAGCGGAAGGATCATCCAACAGGCTCGGTGCTCACATGATTGGAATTGCGGCGGAAGGAGAACGGGGGCGAGTGTATATCAGTCCTAACTCCCTACACATTAATGCTGCTTGCGTTGAGCGTCCCGTCGATATTCCTAATGAGGAATTGTCTTATGACCCGCGCGCCTTATGGACGCCTTCTTATGGCTTAACCAAGTTCTCTGATCTTTTTACGAACCGGCAGCTCGTTGCCTTGACGACGCTGAGCGACCTCGTGGGGGAGGCGCGCGAGAAAATTCTGGCCGATGCCCTTGCCGCAGGCATGCCGGAGGGCGAACGGCTGGAGAAGGGTGATACCGGTGCCGCCGCCTATGCCGACGCTGTCGCCACATACCTGGCTCTCGCCGTCAGTCGCCAGACTGATCGCTTGTCTTCTTTGGCGAGCTGGCAATCTATCGGTGAGAAAGTTAGGAATGTTTTCGCGCGTCAGGCGATTCCCATGGTGTGGGACTACGCGGAAGCCAATCCGTTTTCTCATTCGTCGGGCAATTTCTTGGGTCAGGTCGAATGGGTGTCGAAGGCCATTGAACACGCGCCCGCCTCGATTGCCTCGCGAGCCGATCAAGTAAGTGCGTCTGCACGTAATTATGAGGGCCTCGTCGTCTCCACCGATCCGCCCTATTACGACAACATCGGCTACTCTGATCTGTCAGACTATTTCTACGTGTGGCTTCGCCGATGCCTCAAGAACATCCATCCGAGCATCGTCGGAACGATGCTTACCCCCAAAACTGATGAGCTGGTCGCCAACCCATATCGCCACAACGGTAAGGAAGGTGCGCAGAAGTTCTTCGTTGAGGGATTCAATTCCGTTTTCCAGCGGATCAGAAGCGGCGCCAATCCCGATGTGCCGATGACCGTTTACTACGCCTACAAGCAGCAAGACTCCGGGAAGGAAGGAACCTCCTCGACAGGATGGCACACCCTGCTCGATGGCCTCATCGAAGCCGGATGGTCCATCACCGCCACATGGCCCATGCGCAGCGAACGTGGTGGCCGAATGCTCAGCATAGGCACGAATGCTCTGGCATCCTCCATCGTCCTCGCCTGCCGTCCGCGCCCCGCCGATGCACCGTCGATCAACCGGCGCGCTTTCGTCGCCACACTCAAGGCCGAACTTCCCGAAGCCCTGCGCACCCTCATGCAAGGAGCCGTCGCCCCGGTCGACCTGGCTCAGGCGGCGATCGGACCGGGCATCTCCGTTTTCTCCCGCTATTCGCGGGTGCGCGACGCCGATGGCACGACCATGTCCGTCAAGGACGCCCTGCGTCTGATCAACGCGACGCTCGATGAAGTGCTCGGCGAACAGGAGTCCGATTTCGACCCCGAAACCCGCTTCGCCGTCCGCTGGTACCGGCAGTACGGGTGGGACCTTGCGCTTTCTGGTGAAGCCGACCAACTCGCCCGCAGCAGCGACACGTCCTTTGCCGCTTTGGAACGCGGTGGCATCTTCGAAGCAAGAGGCGGAAAGGCTCGCCTTCTGTCGCCAGTGGAGCTCAGCGGGCACTGGAATCCGGAGACCGACGAACACGTAAGCATCTGGGAAACCACCGTTCGCCTATCCGGAGCGATGAGAGAACGCGGCGCCGATGATGTCTCCGAACTGCTCGCGGGCCTCCACGGCAGGGTGAGCGAGACTGCCGTGAAAGAACTTGGCTTTCTCCTCTTTCACGAGGCCGAAAAGAAGGATGACGCTCCCGACGCCCTCCTCTTCAACAGCCTCGTCACCGCTTGGGGAGACGTGAGCGAGCGCGCTCGCCGCATCGCCTCGCGGCCGCGTGCTGCCCAGCAAACCTTCGACCTGAACGAAGTGTGACAGAAGCAATGGACATCGCACTTCTGTCATCCCATCGCAGCGTTTCACAGCACTTTAGCCAGTGCCTCACCTCATCAACAGACAGCATCTTCTAGGAGAAACAAATCATGGCAATAAACAATCGCGAAAGGGTGAGCAGGGCGTTTGACCTGCTCTCGGAGGGCCTGATCGACGTCGTCGATCCGGTCATGACCCGGGCCTTCGCAACGAACGCATGGGCCGAAGCTTGGGCCAGGGAAGAGGCCGCCAAACGCGGCGGCAAGTCATACATCATGGAGAAGGAGGACGTTCAAACCCAGCTTCGCGCAATCACTGAGAAAGGCCGTGAGTTCAGCGGCGTCCTTTCCCGCGCGCAGCAGAGCTTCGCTTCAGAACTGCGAGAAACCAGAAACCAGTGGGCGCACGGACGCCAGTTCAGCTCGGATGACACAGCGCGCGCTTTGGACACCATTGAGCGGCTCCTCCGGGCAGTTGACGCCGTCGATTCCGCGGACGACGTGCGCAAATTGCGTCTCGACTTACAACGCACGGTGTACGAGGAACAGAAACGCAAGCAGGCCAAACGCGTGGAGCACATCGCCATCGAAGGCGACGGGATGAAACCTTGGCGCGAGGTCATCCGCCCCCACGAAGATGTGGCCCGCGGCGAATTTACCGCCTCCGAGTTCGCCGCCGACCTTCACACAGTTCACGCCGGTCTAGCCTCGGGAACGGAATACGCCGATCCCGTGGAGTTCTTCTCCCGCACCTACATCACCGACGGTCTGCGTGATCTCCTCACGCGTGCCCTCCGCCGCTTGACCGGTGACATGAACGCCAGCCCGGTGGTCAACCTGCAAACCAATTTTGGAGGCGGAAAAACGCATTCGATGCTCGCCCTCTATCACCTGTTCAGCGGCATCGAACGCGATCGGTTTCCTCAGGAAATTCAGGACCTCGTGGCCGAGGCAGGCAACCCTGAGCTCGAATCCTTGAGGGTCAAGCGAGTTGCTTTGGTAGGCACGGATCTTCAGGCGGGTTCTCCGCAGATCAAAGACGACGGCACCGAGGTGCGCACTCTGTGGGGCGAGCTCGCCTGGCAGCTTGGAGGGCGTAATGCCTATGCGATCGTGGCGGAAGCGGACGCGACCGGAACCAACCCGGGAGATGCCCTTCGCACGCTCATCTCGCAATATTCGCCCACGCTCATCCTCATCGACGAATGGGTTGCCTACGCCCGTCAGCTCGTCACAGAGAAGGAGCTTCCCGCCGGATCATTCGAAACCCAATTCACCTTCGCCCAGTCGCTTACCGAGATCGTTCGCTCGATTCCCGGTGCGATGCTCGTCGTCTCGATACCGGCCTCGGACAGGGGAACGAAAGACTACGGATCGCAGATCGAGATCGGTGGAGAGAACGGCCGGCTCGCTCTCGAACGCCTCCAGAACGTGATCCGCCGTGTTGCCGACCAATGGCGTCCATCCAGCAAGGACGAGTCCTTCGAAATTGTGCGCCGGCGGCTCTTCCAACCTCCGGATGCAAACGGGCTCGCCACGATTGCCGCTGTCGCTCGCAGCTTCACGAACATGTACCGTAAAGACCCAGGCCATTTTCCGCGCGCTGCCGCCAATCCCGACGACGACTACGAGCGGCGGATTCGCGCCTCATACCCGCTGCATCCCGAGCTGCTCGACAGGCTGTACGAGGATTGGTCTGCCCTCGAGCGCTTCCAGCGTACTCGCGGTGTGCTCAAACTGGTCTCTTCGATCGTTCACGAACTGTGGGCATCTAACGACACGTCTCCGCTCATCCTTCCGGGCAACGTTCCCTTAGCTGCCGCTTCCGTCAACACCGATCTCACCCAGTACCTCGAGGACCGCTGGAAACCGATCATCGACTCGGACATCGACGGCGCCGACTCTACTGCTTCGCGTATCGACAAGGAAAAGACGAGTCTGGGTGCCCGCTTCATCACCCAACGTTTGGCGCGCACTATTTTTATGGGTGCGGCTCCCAGGACGTCGCGTAAGGGTTTGGATAAGCAATACGTGTGGCTTGGAACCGCGATACCGGGGGACGCCTTAGGAAACTTCGCCATGGCGATTGAGCAATTGGCCCAACGCTCGACCTACTTCTACGAGGAGCAAGGTCACTACTGGTTCGATACTCAGCCTTCGGTGACAAAGACGGCCAATGACCACGCCGAACGTCTGCGAGAGGACCCGGAGACGGTATGGAATGAAATCGTCGATCGTCTGCGTTCGCAGGAACGGAAACGGGGCGTTTTCGCAAGAGTACACGCGGCTCCCGAGACGACAGCCGACATTCCCGACGTCGATGAAGCGCGGCTTGTGATTGTTCACCCGCGCCATTCTTATCGCAAGCAGGACGGCGAAAGCTCTTCCGCTCTCAAATGGATCCGTGAAGCTGTCGAATCCAAGGGGACGAGCCAGCGCGTACATCGAAATATGCTCGTGTTCGCGGTAGCCGACGCCAATGAGTTGGAGCGTTTGGAATCCGCGACGCGCAGCTACCTGGGCTGGAAGAAAGTTCGAGACACCTCCGACGAGCTCAACTTGACGGCACAACAGAGGAAACAGGCCGAGGAATCGGTTACGCGTTGTGAACAGACCGTGGAGGACAGGCTAGGTTCGACGTACACGTGGACCGCGTACCCAGAACAGCCTCCGACCGGGCCGTTTCGCGTAATCCCAGACAAGGTGCCCGATTCAAGCGATGCCTCGGTGGCAGAGCGAATCGGCGTCAAGCTCGTGCGAGAAGACCAGATCGTGACTGAACTTGGCCCGTCTATACTCGGTGCCGTCTTCCGCGAGGAACTGGCGACCCTGTGGGAAGAGAAGGGCGAGATCGGCGTAGGGGAGCTGTGGGGCTATTTTACCCGCTACCCGTATATGCACAGGCTCGCCGGGCGCTCGGTGCTCGATCGTGCGATCGAAACGGCGGCTTCGGCCGTCCTGGTGGAAGAGGAGCGGTTCGCCATCGCCGCCGACTGCGACGAAAAGACCGGCCGTTACATGGAACTCATTCTCCCGCCGTCGGCCAATGCGAGTGTATGCGTCACAGATCGCACCCTCCTCGTCGAATGGGAACGTGCCAAGGTTCAGCATGAGGCCGATCATCTGCGAGCCCAGCAGGAATCCTCACAAGTCGCCTGGATTGCCGACAGTCCGAGCGATGGGGCCGCAGCTGACTTTGCAGCAGGCTACGCGCCGAGTTCAGCGGCGACGCCGGCCGCCCTCGTGTCTTCCCACCGCATCGATCGTTTCGACGTCGGCATCGATAAAGCGATCGTGACCGATCCCGATGCTTCCCCCGCCGAGAATGTCCTTGCTCGCTTCTTCGGGTCGGTGAGGATCGATCCCGATCGCTATGTTCGCGACATCGGCAACGTCATCCGCGAAGTCATAGAATGGCTTGTGGGCGCTGGGGCAAAGCTCGACATAAGGATCGACATCCAGGCGACCAAACTCGAGGGCTTTGATGAATCCGAGGTGCGTACTATCGGCGAGAACGCCCGCACTCTTAAGTTCGATCCGGGTTTCGGTTTCGAAAAAGGGTGAACTTCGTGAGCTCCGGAAGGACATGAACGGTAATGGGGCGAGACAGAGCGTGAATGGCCTCGTATGGCCTGTCTCGCCCCTATGCCCGCAGGAGTCCTCGCCCCTGTGCCCGCTTGACTGCCCGCCGAGTGCAGCTGCGGTGCTTGCAGGGCGTGTGGTCCGGTCCTGGCACCGTTTAGTAGACTTGAGCTAGTCGACCCCCGGCCAGGCCTCTTCCACGTAAAGCCCAAATGGCCGGGGCCTGTATTTCGATGGGGTGGGGCAATGCCGTGGTTGAGTTTCGACGAGCAAGTCGAGAAGCTGACGGGCATCGTGAATCCGCGTGTCGCCTTAATGCACGTCGCTCAACCCGCTGCGCCGATCAAGTATGAGGGCTGGCTTCATCTGATTTTTTGTACTCTTCTGCCCACTGGCTGAATTTGCTCTCTGCCTCATCGAGACGCTGCGATCCGATGATTTCTAGCGCGGCCTTGTATGCGGGGTCAAAATTGTCTGTGGCGCCTCCTGAGGCCCCCGTCACCTTCCACCCCATTGCGGGGCCGCCTACTTTAGGCTTCGATTCCGCAGGGACGTCACGGAGAGTCTTGCACAGCGCCTCGGACTTTCGTGCGTCGACGGAGAAATCTTTCACTTCGAACGTGGGTTTCTCTCCATAGTTCGGGCCGTGTGAAAACGAGGCTTTGGTGCCGTTAGCGGAAAGCACGAGGGTCCATCGCGACGAATACGGCGGAGGCGTCGAGTCACTGCTCCATTTGATCCATCCGACACACGGTTTTGTGACGTCGGTGTGTGTGGAGCCGTTGCCTTTCGAAGATTTCGAATCTGGGTCAGGCGTCGATCCGCAAGCGGCGAGCAAACCCAGAACCGCTGAAATCGCTAGGAGCTTCTTCATGGCTTTTACTTTCTGTTGCTGCCATTCAGGGCCCGATGATCGTCGGGCGCTCGGTGATCATTGTGGAGCTGGGATTCACCGAGCGCTCGACGGTCGTTAAGGTTCTATTGGCCAGTTGTCAGTGTTTCAGGCCCTGATGGCTAGGCGACTAGCGCAGAGCTCTCTAAACACTGGTCGAGGCTGCCTGTCAGCGACCAGATAGGGTTATTTGACCTGCTAACTAGAAGTTATCTAACGCTTGCGCGCCAAGGCGGCCTCGAAGCCGGTGGACTTCAGTTTTTCGTGCAGCGCTTTCTCGTATTGACGGTATCCGGTAACGTTTGGGTGGTACCAGCTAAGGAAACTCCGGACTGAGAGGTAGTTTACCGGGTTGATCCATAGGTGGTCGGTGAAGTTTCTGCTGCCATCGGCATGCGGTTGGTGGTTCTCGAAACGGTCGGGGATGTCGCTGACGAAGATCGCCTGGCCGGGATGCTTTGCATTGTGTTCATTAACCATGTCGGACATTCGCTTGTTTCCTTCGCGGCTCAATGTGCGAATTTCGTCGCTCACGCGGACCTCGTTTCCCGAACTGTCACGCACTGAATACGAATCGTCTCGAACGAGCATCGGGTAGGCCATGACCACTATTTTGGCGTCGGAGCGTAGGCCCTGTTTTTCAATGGCCTGGAAGACTCGTCGATACGAGGTGGCGACATTGTCAATCGACTGCTTAGCCGCGTTGATGGTATCTCTGCATGCATCGGCCTGACGGTTCGTCATCAGACACGTTTTGAGTAGATTGCCGAAACCGATGTCATTTCCGCCCATCGTCATGATCACCAGATCGGTCGAGCTTGATATCGCTTCAATTTGCGGCCGATTGATCACCGATGAACTGCTGCCCATCATATTGCTTCGTTGGCTTTCGGTGACATGCTCGGTTTGCGAGTTCGCGCACGAAGAGTCCTTAACGGTGACGTTCACGCCGCGGGCACGTAGGCGTGCGGCGTAGAGATTGCCGGCGCTATTTGGGCTTCGAAAGCACCATCCGCCCGAATATAAACCACCGCCGACCCCGGAAGAATAAGAATCGCCCAGAATGGCAATGGAGAGCTTGGTGCCCGCAAGATCCTTCAGGTGAGAGAGCGGTGAAGTGGACGAAGATTTCGACGGTGGCTTCAAGGCCGACGACGCCGGGCCTTCTTTCGCTGGCAGCCGCAGGTTCGATTCAGCTTGCTGATTAGCCATGGAAGTGGCGCCAACCGTCAGCATGCCGCCCGTCAACCCAAGCGCGGCAATAGCAACAGCTCCCGCATGGATCAACTTGTGTGCGACTTTAGGTCTTTTACTCATATATCTCCTTTCCAGCACCCCTTATTATACTTTTATTCGCGAATTACTCCTCGTCGCTGGCCGTGATGTGGGTTTCTTTTTGCTCTCCGCAATCCGGCGGCGATTCGGAAGCGGTGCCGTCTTGGCCATACTCCTGTATGTCGATGAACTTGGCTGGAGAACGTGAGCCACTGTCGCGGAAGGGCTCCTGAATACGCAATGTGCCGGCCGGGGAGGGGGAACACCCCAATGCACCGGCTGCGGAGCGCGGCTGTAACGGTTGACGATGCGGCGGCGGAGTGTGGCTACGCCCGTTGGCAATCTCTAGATCTTAGGTGTAAAATTGTCAGGCCCCATGGGGGCATGTTCCGTGAGAACAGAATAAGGGGATGATCGGTTTCGACGGCGATTGTGCGCCAAAGGGAAGCGGGTCGAGGATGTAGAGTCATCTCGTTAACGATTCTCTGCAAACCAATAGGTGCCAAGAACAAGAGCA
>ERZ773049.26-NODE-26-length-76313-cov-10.614047_pt1 | contig 76313 bp, 62 predicted proteins | sample MGYA00580633_ERZ773049 | MGnify/ENA primary metagenome ERZ773049 (study PRJEB29015, sample SAMEA2737991) | human oral metagenome | biome: human oral; feature: human-associated habitat; material: dental | place: China | collected 2066 ...
ACCCACATGATGTGGAGGCAGTCAGTTCACGTCATACAAAAGTCGGGAATGCAGGCTGTATGCGGGCAGTCACGCACAATGCGTCTTTCCGTGAAGCGCGATCGCAGAATGCGTTTTTCCGTGAGCCACCGGGTGCAGAGTGCGTCTTTCCGTGAGGACCCGCAGCCAGAGTGCGGTTTTACGTGAGGTCCAACGCACAGAGTGCGCTTTTCCGTAGAATGCGCTTTTCCTCACCTGGGCAAATGTCGAGCCGGCTCACGGAAAAGCGCAGTCTGCGGTTGTGGCGTCACCAAAAAGCGCACTCTGTATGCGGCGGTCACGCACACTGCTTCCGTGAGGCACGATCATAGAATGCGGTTTTCCGTGAGATCCGACGACAGAGTGCGGTTTTACGTGAGCCACCGAGTGCAGAATGCACTTTTCCGTGAGGAGTTGCAACCATGCTAGCGTGCGGGAGGTTGGGTGTCGCCGTCTACCTCACCCGTACCGTCTACGTCACCCGTACCGTCTACGTCACCCGTACCGTCTACGTCACCCGTACCACCTGCGTCACCCTCACCCTCCCGTGCGTCCCGCTTCGAACGAGGCGTATCGATGTCGACCCCTGCGGCCCTCATGATCGCTCTCACGTTCATTTTGGCCCGGTTCACGACCAAGTACAGGATGAGACTCGCCAGCACCGAGACGACAAGGACAGCAACACCGACGACTAGGGCCCAGGCGGGCCCGTCCCGATAGGCCTGCCAGTAGGCGAGAAGGGCACCGACGGCTACGAGGGAGTAGGCGATGCGCTTCCACGCCTCCATGCGCATGATGGCGCGCACCTGCAGGTCTGCCTCCTTGATAAGGGTCTCCCTCCTCGCGGGGAGAGAGGCGCCACGTCCTTTGGACGTCGCCCCCTTCTCGTGTGACCCAGCCTCTGTGCTCCTCATGTGCGCGACCTCCGCCCCTGTCCTCTCCTTATGGATGCCTCCAAACGCCCGCAAAAGGAGCGGGGCCGGACCTGTGAGCCGACCCCGCCCCCGTGTCTGGCGCCCCTACCATGCCCTCCAGTCCAAAGACCTCAAGACCGCCACCACGACTGCTCAGGATCATCGCGACTGGCACGGGCAGGTGCGATTGACAGCCACTACCCTCCGTAGCTCAAACCCGGGTTGAAGAAGCCAACGAGCACACCCACGAGGGCCACGCCAACGAGGATGAGCATGACGGGGATGACACCTATCTTCTTCTTGGTCATGAGCCACCAGCACAGGTACACGAACAGGAAGTTGAGCAACTTGGGATAGATGCCCGAGCCAAAGACATTAAGCGTGACTCCCTGCTCCCCCGCAGCCTCGAGCGCCTGCTGCGTGACGGTCGAGTTGCTCGACCACAGCACGCCGTCAAACGAGCCCAGGCCCGGAAGCTGCAGTGCGGTAGAGATGGAGATCCACGTCGCGGCAACGGCGCCGATGACCATCGTGCCAACCATGACGATGGCGCTGCGCAGCGCCTGAGACTCGGGGCCGACCAAGGCCTGTACGGCGGAGCCGCCAAGCTCGTAGCCTCGGTTGTAGGCGAGCTTCATGCCAAAGTACATGAGGAGGTTCCATGCCACGATGTAGAAGAGGGGGCCAAGCACGGAGCCTCCGCTCGAGAGCCCAAGGGCGATACCCAGCAAGATGGGGATAAAGGTACCGACGACGATAGAGTCCCCGAGTCCCGCCAAGGGACCCATCAGGCCGGCACGGATGCCGTTGATGGTCTCGGCATCGATGTGCTCGCCATTGGCGCGGGCCTCCTCCAGACCGGTCGTGAGCCCGATGACCATGGTGCCTATCTGGGGCTCGGTATTGAAGAAGGTCGTGTAGGTGCTGAGGGCCTCTATCTTTTCCTCGTCCTTCTCGTAGAGGTCATCAACGATGGGAAGCATCGCAACCAGGTAGCCGAAGGTCTGCATGTGCGCCTGCGAGAAACAGGTGAGGTTGCCGTAAGACCAGTTCCTGAACGCCTTCTTGCGTGCCTTGGGGGAGATCTTCTTTGTCTCTGCCATGATTAGATGTCCTCCTCTTCCTCGTCACCAGCGGCTCCCGCAGCCGCCGCGACGGCGGGGCGAGCGGCCTTCGCCTGCTCTATCTGGTACTTGATAAGTGCGAAGAACGACGCGACGATGGCGCAGGCTATCAGGTTGAGATGCATGCAGGCGGCAAGCGTGAAGCCAAAGGCGAAGGTCAGCCAGTCAAGCGATTTGGTGATGACCTGCTTGCAGAGGATCGCAACACCGACGGTCGGGAGGAGCGATCCCACGGTGAACAGCGTCTTCATGGCGACGCCATCCATGGGCATGTACTCCTTCATGAGGTCTACCATCTGAGCGCCCGCCATGCAGATGATGAAGGTCGGGATGAAGGAGAACAGAATGTGCGAGACCCAGGGGTAGACGAAGTCAACCAACGGCAGCGTGCGCTTGATCTTCTTCCAGTCTTTTGACTCCAGCGCCTTCCAGCCGATGGACTGCCACACGAGGTTGAGCGTCGCAGTGCCGTAGAAGAGGACCGTGCCGAGGGTGCCGACCGCCGCACCGAGGGTTGCCGCCATGGAGGAGGCCGCCACGGAGCTCGGGTCGAGATTGTTCGCGTGAATGGCGAGGATCGAGAGGGGGATGCCGATGTAGGTGACGGCACGCACGTCGGCCGACACGGTTCCGCCGGGGGTGACGAGCGCGATGTAGACGATCTGTATAGCGGCGCCAACGATGACGCCGGTTTGGACGTCACCTAAGATCAGTCCTACGACCAGACCGCCCACCAAGGGGCGCCCGAGCGTGTAGTTACCGACGGTCGTGCCGCCCATGCCAGGCAGGGACGCCAGGCAGGCACACAGTCCAAGCAACGCGGCTTGCAGATAGTTAATCTCCATAAGCTTTAAGCCACCTTTCCACTACGTCATGAGCGAACTGCCAGTCTAGCGGGGTCACTTGACATCGAAGCGGCTGCGGAACTGCGGCCACTCGCCGATGGACTTATCCTTGAGCAGCGCGAACTCAACGGTATAGCCTGCCTTGGTGATGTCCTCGAGGGCCTGCGCCTCCTCGGGCGTGATCGACTGGTTGTTACCGAGCTTGATGGCGCCAGGACGGTCGTTGCAGGGACCGATGATGACGCGATCGATGTCGGAGGGCTTAAAGCCGTAGTCGACGAGGATCGTCTTCATGTCAAGGGGGTTCTTGGTGATGAGAAAGTACTTGGTCTTGCTGGCAAGTACCTTATCCATGCTCTCCTTGAAGTGCTCAAGCGTCCAGACGAAGACCTTCTTCTCGGGCGCCGCTCCCTTGTAGGCAGCCTTGAGCACGGGGTTGTTCGCTGCAGCGTCATTCACCCCGATGATGCCGTCGCAGGGGTACTCGAGCGCCCAGCGCGTGACGGTCTGTCCGTGGATGATACGGTCGTCAACTCGAACAAATGAGATCATTGCTTCCTCTTTTCCTCGTGATCCTTGGTACTGATACCTATGCCCACACAACTATGCAAAGGCCGGACTGCCACATGCACGTAAGGAGCCTGCGGTCAGCCCGACCACGACGCCCCAGCTCAGAGCTCCTCGTCCTCGTCGCCACCAAGGTCGAGCACGAACTCGCGGATGGCGGCCTGGCCCTCGCTAATGACCATCTCCTTGAGTGTCTGGTCGTCATTGTCCGCCTCCAGCGCGGCGGTGATGACCATGGGAACGTTCGCGCCACCGAAGACGGTCGTCCTGTCGATGTGACCTGCCTCCGTCAACACGTCCATTGCATTGGTGAGGGGCGAGCCACCGATGATGTCACCAAATAGGAAGATGGTGTCATCCTGCCCGATGGGCGAGATGGTCTTCTTGAGCCTCTCGGTGTAGACGTCAGCGCCCATGCCGTCCTCAAGACTACAGCTGAGGACGTCATCCCTGTCTCCTGCCAGCATCCTGATAACGCTGTGCAGACCGGGGGCGAATGTTCCGTGGCTTACGACTAGCAGGTAACGCATAGGGGACCCTCCATCTCTTTTGTGGATCAGGACAGCACGGCACGCGCGTCACGAGAGACATGCAGACATCCTCGCGACTGGACACGTAATGTGTACAGTACAGTATAGCACTTGTGCAGGGTTTATGAAGACGTATGTGCGCTTTTTTTGGGATTTGGGATCGGTGATGAACGGAGCGAGTCAACCGACGCTGGCGTGACGGAAAAGCGCATTCTGTCCTGATCGACTCACGGAAAGACGCACTCTGCGATCCCCAGATCGCGCAGACTGCGCCTTTCCGTCACGCTGCGGCGCCCGGGAGGTGTGGGGCAACCACCCGCCAGGCTGCGGGGCGGGTTGTGCCAGGGTCCGCAGATCTCGGTTCGGAGTCTGACCTCACGGAAAGACGCATTCCGGCTGCGGGCCCTCACGGAACTGAGAGGCGTGCCCGCACCATCTATGCCCCTGCGGACTCCTACGGGCTAATGGAGGCGATCTTATCTCCGACCTGCACGTTTCCGGACTCGAGCAGCTCCACGTTTTCCAGCTCGCTCGAATTGGTGACGATGAGCATGACCTGACCTGCCGCCTCCTTGGGCACCAGGGTCGGGTCCCATGAGATGAGGGGCACCCCGCGGCGGGCGGAGTCGTTTTGCCACACATGCTGCCTGAATCCCCTGCCATCAGACCTCTCAGCACCTGCCCCGACAACCACGAGCAGCTCTATCCCATCCTGGGTGAGCAGGCCCACCGCGTTGAACGAGGGCAGCTGTGCGGTGACACGGCAAGCCGCAGGCGTATAGAGGGTGTTGCCCGAGGGCACGATGACGATGCCCTTGCCGCTCTGCCCGCTCGCGAGGATGGGATCCTGCGACTGGTCGAGCGGCAGCACCTTCCCGTCCACAGGCGCATAGAGGTGACCGAGCTCCTCCTCAGGAACCAACAGGTCAACATAGTCGTGATCGTGAAACGAGCGGTCCCGCTGGCTCGCATCAATGCGTGCGACAAGATCGTGCGTCTTGTCCTTCATGTAGTAGAGGTCTGCGATGACCTTCTCCGGATGCTCGTAGGCGTTCACGTAGAAGCGCACATTCGACTCCGTGTCGGGAATCTCCCTGTGCAGAAGCTCGGTGCTCGACACGAGAGCCTCCTCGGGCGATATGCGGTAGCGCGGAGGAATGCGCTTGAGCAGCAACGCTCTCACCTGACTGACCTCAGACTCCCTGACGCCGCAGCTCAGAAGGAAGGACCGGACGTCACCATGCCGCTCGACGATACGGTCATACGCCGTGGAGGCCGTCTTGATCCGCACGGCGAGATCGGGTCGCACCGCACCTAGGCCCTCAGCGCCGCCTGATCCTCCAAAGACCACGGCGTTCACCTCGGCAACGTAGCCGAACGAATAGGCGTAGTCAGCGATGATCTGGCGACGCTCCACCCCCGCAAGGCCAAGAAGCAGCAGGGAGAGGAGCCCCGTGCGGTCACTTCCCGCCCCGCAGTGAAAGAGGGTACACGATCCCCTGGGCGCATGGGCCAGAAAGGTGAAGATGTCCCTGATGGCGGCGCGGTTGCCCAGCATCTGAAAGATGCCCTCGGTAAGGTAGCCACCAGGGTCTCCGTCCCTACCCAGGCCAGCACCCGTGATGTCATAGTCAAAGAGGGGGACATTGAGGTACTCGACGCGAATGAGCGAGGTAAGCCGCTCGGGGCTTCGCTCGACCTCGTCGGTACCCCTGAGGTCCAACACCCTGCGAACCCCATAGCCATAGAGCTCGCGCGCATCAGCCTTATCGACCTGCGCGGTCGTACCGGAGCGAATGAACCTGCCGTAGCGGGTCTTTCCGTGCGCAGTGGGAAAGCCGCCCAGCTCCCTGATGTTGATGCCCGTCGCGATCCTGATTGTACCGTCGCCAAAGCCCTTCCGTGCGCCTTGCAGCGTTCCCAAAAAGCCAAAGAGCCCCATGTGGACCATCTCCAACCGCTCCTAGAAAAACACGCCCGTGGAAGTGGAGCCACCCCTATGATACAGCTTGACGACCTCGTCCACGCGCAGCCGCCACGAGGATGGCGCGGCGCGCAATCGTGCGGGGACCCAAAGACAGCACCGGGAGGAAACCATGGGAACATGGACGCTAGAGGAGCTCTGCCAGCTGGTTGACCACACCAATCTCAGGCCCGACGCAACCGTCGCAGACATGCAAAGGCTCTGTGACGAGGCTGCAAGCCACCACTTTCGCATGGTGGCCATCGAGCCGTGCCAGGTGGTGCGCTGCGCGCGCCTGCTTAGGGGTACGGGCGTTCACGTTGGCGCCGCCATCGGCTTTCCCCTTGGCCAGACGACTGTCGCCACCAAGGTCTTCGAGACAAGAGAGGCCCTTGAGAACGGTGCGGATGAGATCGACTACGTCGTAAACCGCAGCGAGCTCAAGGATGGGAAGTGGAAACAGGTCGAGGACGAGATGAGCGCCATCGTCGGCGTCTGCAAAGAGGCACGCGCCCTCTCCAAGGTCATCTTCGAGACACGTGAACTCTCGAGCGAGGAGATCATCCGGCTCTGCAAGATCGCCTCACGGGTCCGTCCCGACTTCGTGAAGACCTCCACGGGCTTCTCTCCCAAGGGCGGTGCCACCGTCAGGGACGTGAGGCTCATGTGCGAACACGTGGGAGAGGGCGTGCAGGTCAAGGCTGCAGGTGGCATTCGTGACGCCGACAGCTTCCTCGCCATGGTCGCAGCCGGCGCGCGACGCATCGGCTGCACGGCAAGCATCCCCATCATCGAGGAGCTGCACCGGCGCATAGACGCGAGGGGCATCCCTGCGCTGGAGCTTGAGCCGGGCGAGGGCACCACGACAGACCGCGCCGAGGGTTATGCGTGACCTGTCGCCTCGACCCTTGAGGCCATGACATGAGACTGTGAAGCGTGTGTCTGTGTGCACGGCCTACCGCCCTGCAGACGTGCCTCACACGCTAAAATATCCAGCGATTATCTGGTTTCGCGACGGGAGGACAGGCATGGCGATTACCCCCGAAGAGGTAGCCGAGACCCTCTCCATGGTCTCCCAGCAGAACCTTGACCTGCGTACCCTCACCATGGGCATCTCACTTCATGGCTGCGCGTGCGAGGACATGGGACAGATGTGCACCAAGGTCTACGACCATGTCACGAAGGTGGCCGAGCACCTCGTCCCTGTAGCCGCAGAGCTCGAGCGCGAGTACGGCATCCCCATCGCCAACAGGCGCGTCTCGGTGACGCCCGTGGCACAGATTGCCGCCGCCTGCCCCGACGCCGACCTCACGCCACTCGCCCATGCCATGGACCGTGCGGCAGAGACCCTCGGCATCGACTTCATGGGCGGCTTCTCCGCACTCGTGCAGAAAGGTATGGGAGTCACGGACCGCCACCTCATCGACTCAATTCCCGAGGCGCTCGCAGGCACCCAGCGCGTCTGCTCGAGCGTCAACGTGGCCAGCCTGCGAGCCGGCATCAACATGGACGCCGTGCTCCTGATGGCGCGCACGGCGCTCAAGGCCGCTAGGCTCACGATGAGCAGCAACTGCTACGGTGCCGCCAAGCTCGTCGTATTCTCAAACATGGTCGAGGACTCGCCCTTCATGGCAGGGGCGATCCATGGCTCGGGCGAGAGCGACGCCGTCATCAACGTGGGTGTCTCGGGACCGGGCGTCATGGCGGCGGCACTCCAGGAGTTGCCCGCCTCCGCCGACCTCATGGAGGTCGCAGAGAGGATCAAGCAGACCGCCTTCAAGATCACCCGAGCGGGCGAACTCATGAGCCGCGAGGCGGCCCGACGCCTAGGCGTGGACAAGGGCATCGTGGACCTCTCGCTCGCTCCCACCCCCGCAGCGGGCGATTCCGTGGCACAGATCTTGGAGATAATGGGCGTCGGCGAGTGCGGAGGGCCTGGCACCACCTGCGCCTTGGCACTCCTCAATGACGCCGTCAAGAAGGGCGGCGTCATGGCAAGCTCCAGCGTGGGTGGTCTCTCGGGTGCATTCATTCCCGTCTCGGAGGACGCCGGGATGATACATGCGGCCACGAGCGGGGCACTTTGCCTCGAGAAGCTTGAGGCCATGACCTCCGTGTGCTCGGTGGGTCTTGACATGATAGCCATACCCGGCGACACGCCCGTCGAGGCCATCGCGGGCATCATCGCGGACGAGATGGCCATCGGCGTCATCAACGCGAAGACCACGGCCGTACGGCTGATACCGGCTGTTGGCCACACCGAAGGCGACGTGCTGGAGTTTGGCGGGCTCTTTGGCTCAGCACCGGTCATGCCCGTGAACCGGTTTGCCGGATCCGTGTTCGCCCACCGCGGCGGGCGCTTTCCTGCCCCACTCAACTCGCTTAAGAACTAGGACCGGCAAGGCGATATGACGCACGCGAACACAAGCGATAGGAACAGGGCGCGACGACGCGGGCAACCGGATGGACGAAGGCGTCCCAGGCGCCCGAGAGACCCGGGTGGGCAGGCATCTGGCATCTTCTGGGACCGCGTCTCTCGCCTCGTCCTCGCACTGCGCCGTCGCCTACGCCGCCCCTCTCGCCGCGACGGGGGCGATACGCACAGACCGGCGGCATCGCCTCTTGCACGACGGTGGCGGCGGCTGCCTTGGCAGCTGAGGGCGCTCTGTTTTGCCGTCGTGATCGCGATCTGTGTTGGCGGCCTCGTCGGCCTCCTGCAAGGCCGTGCGGGATCTGGCGGGATACAGGGCGGACAGGCCGGCCAGGCAGGGGAAGGTCCTCAGGCCGAGCTCACGGACAGCCTAAGCGCCACGGTGGGATACTCGACCCTGCGCGCCACTAGCTCGACGCGCAACCTCGCGCAAGGAGACCTCACAGACATCGAGCGAGCGCTCGCACGCCTCAGGGCGGAGGGCATCAACGCGAGCATCGACCTCGAGACGATCGACAAGAGCCTTACCCTCAGCTATCGCGAAACCGCAGGCTACTACAGCGCGAGCTGCATCAAGGGACTCTATGCGGTTGCCCTCTACCAGAGAAGGATCGACACGGGAAAAGTGCCCCTCTCGTCCGTACAGCAAACCGTCGAGCAGATGATCGAAAACTCGGACAACAGCGCTTACATGAGCCTCTGGCTCCGGTACAGGAATAACTTCCTTGGCGCGTGGCTCAATGATAACAATGTGAGTCTAGGCATCTACGACACGCGCGAAGACTACCTTAAGAAACCCTATCCCACGAGTACGCCCGAGCAGCTGAGGCAGGCTTGGAGGAGCATGTACGCCTACCTCACGAGCAACGAGGGAAACAGCGCCTCACTGGCCACATTTTTTCAGGAGCGCTCCGTAAGTCCCATCAAAGACGTCCTCGAGGCCAAGGGAGAGTCAAATGTTACGAGCATGTCAAAGGCTGGCTGGTGTCCCAAGAACGAGGGCAGCGATGACGAGCCCGCATCCAACGACGCTGGCGTGGTCATCCGCTCCCACGACGAGGGAAAATCCTATGTCGTAGCTATCATGTCGGACGCCTCCTCCGACCTTGACGCACTAAAGCCCCTGATCAAGGCTGTGGATGACTTCGTGTGCAACCGCCACGGACCGTCTGCTTGAGAGATTGTGACAAGGACGTACGACCGTGACAGCCTGACGTCACGAAGGTATAGAGAAGTGAGAAGTGAGAAGTGAACGCATGAACAGAGAAAGGACGGCCCATGGCACAGGGCGTCGGCAAGCATAGCATCCCACAGCCAGAGCGACACACGGGACGCATCGTAGCGACTATCGCCTGCATACTCGTGCTCGCACTGGGACTGGGCGTGGCCTGGGCCCTCTCGCAGGGGCTCATCGGGCGCACGGCCCCGACCGAGGATGACCGGACAACGACCACGAGCACTCCCCCGCCTGAGTCCGAAACGGGCAAGGACACGGGAGGCGGCGAGACCGAGCCCTTGGCCCGCGAGCCGACGGACACGCCCGAGAACGATCAAAAGCGGACCGTGGAGCTGCCGGCGGTGTTGCGTGACGTCTCGTCCGACATCGAGCTCTCGAACACAAAGGAGGGCTTTAGCTCCTCTGCAGGCTATGCCCAGCTCACTCAAGCGGTCGGTGGCTTTGAGGACGAGGGCCATCAGCTGAGCTTCTACCTCAAGGACCTCACGACAGGGGCCACCGTCAGCTACCAGGCGGACGAGTCCTACTACCCCGCAAGCAGCATCAAGGGACCGTACGTCGTCGCGGTTTATGAGACGCTCGTTGACACGGGCAGGACGAGGGCCTCGTCAGTCGCGGGGCTTGCCGAGTCGGCGATCGTCAACTCTGACAACAACGCCTTCAGTAAACTTCACGATACCTATGGTGCATCGGTCTTCGGAACTTGGCTCCAGAGCTTTGGCTTTGACACCAGTGGCTACGGGGGGAGCCACTCCTACCGCGCATACTACTACCCCTATACTTCAGCCACACAGCTGGCCGAAATGTGGGAGCACATGTACGAGTATCTCTCATCAGGCACAGACAGCGCTGACTATCTCGTCTCGCTCTTCGAACAGCGAGAGGTCTCTCCCATCGCGGACGCCGTGGGAGACAAGTACAAGAGCTGGGGTAAGGCGGGCTGGTACGCCAGCAAGAAGGGGCAGGGGACCAGGCCCGCAACCGTCGATGCGGGCATCGTCTTCGCCGATTCGAAGCCCTACCTCGTCGTGGCCATGAGCGACGCACCAAGCGAGCTCGAAGCGCTCACCACGGTATTCGTGGGTCTCGAGGACGCCCACAGGGACATGGCATAGCGGCTGGGCACAGGGGTCGGGCGACACAAGCATGCCGTAGCCACACCGCCGATGCCGCACGAGGTGGACGCGTGACAGACAGCCCCGACACGTCAGCCCAAGAAGCGCAGCTCCGGCTCCAGTCGCACGCCAAACTGACGCTCGACCTCATCCTGCACGTGTCTGATGACGGCGTGGACGTCGGCGGCCGTAGCGCCGCCGTTGTTAACGACGAAGCCCGCATGCTTGGTCGAGACGCTCGCGCCTCCGTGCGCGTAGCCCTTGAGGCCAGCGTCGCTAATGAGCTTGCCCGCAAAGTGACCCTCAGGGCGCTTGAAGGTAGACCCCGCGCTCGGAAGCTCCAGGGGCTGCTTCTTCCGGCGACGCTGCGTGAAGTCATCCATCCTGGCACGTATGTCATCCTGGTCACCCTCGTGTAGCCTGAAGGTCGCCGAGAGTACCACGAGTCCCTCGTCGCGCACGCGGCTCGCTCGATAGCCCAGCGCGAGCTCTTCGACCGGAAGGCTCTGCTGGGTCCCGTCCGGCATAAGGCAGCGAACGGACTCGAGCACGTCGGCGACGCAGCCCCCATAGGCGCCCGCGTTCATGAAGCAGGCGCCACCCACCGATCCCGGTATCCCGCAGGCAAACTCCAGCCCAGAGAGCCCAAGCTCGCAGGCCATCTCGGATGCCTCTCGCAAGGGCACACCCGCCTGACAAGCCATCGTCTCGCCATCGATCGCCACGTTCACAAGCCCCTTCGTGCATGACACGATCACACCTCGGTAGCCCTCGTCCGCCGCGAGCAGATCGCTCCCACAGCCCAGGACGAAGTGCGGCACGCCCGCAGCCTTGCAGGCAGCGATGACATCCCTCAGCTCGTCGATGTCATCGGGCGTCACAAAGAGATCGGCGGGACCGCCGATCCGAAAGCTCGTGTGCTTGCTCATGGGCTCGTCCAAGGCAACGTTATCATCGCCTACGATGCTGCGAAGCCTCCAGGTCAGATCCTGCAAGTGATCGTCCGAATCCATCGTGCTCTGGGGCATGCTCTGGTCATCTCCTTCTGTGGGCCTTTGGGCGACGCGCCCTCAGGCGACGCATCGCCCCTGTAGTCTAGCACGCATGGCAAAAACTCTGTCGTGGCTGTCCGCGCAGCGGACGACGTGCTATAGTCGTGTTCCAGTTTCAGGGCGGGGTGAGATTCCCCACTGGCGGTAGGTGCGCGCAAAAAGTCCCGCACGAGTCCGCGAGCCGCACAAGAACTGCGGTTGACCTGGTGGGATTCCAGGACCAACGGTTATAGTCCGGATGAGAGAAACGGAAGGCCACCATGGCACAGAACCCTCGCGTCACTAGGCACGATAGCCACTCGACAACCGACCAGGCACACGGCTGGTCCACGAAGCGAATCTCCATAACGGCGCTCTTCTGCGCACTGTCGGCCATCGCGACGCTCTTCATGGAGTTTCCCATCCTGCCGGGCGTGCCTTGGCTCAAGTACGACCCCTCGGGCATCGTCGCCCTCGTGGCGGGTTTCTCCTTTGGCCCCGCGACTGGTGTGGTCGTCTCGACCATGCCCTACCTCGTGCACCTTACCACCCCCAGTGGCGCGTACGGGGTCCTCATGGCCATGCTCGCCACACTCTCGCTCGTCGTACCCGCGTCGCTCGTCTACAGGCGTGACACCACGCGAAGGGGCGCTGTCATCGGTATGGTCGTTGGCGGAGTCATCTGCGTCGCCATCTGCATCGCGGGCAACCTTGTCATCACGCCCCTCTTCTCCCCCACGATGACCCTGGACAAGGTCATCGAACTCATCGTTCCGGCGCTGCTGCCCTTCAATGTCATCAAAATCGTCCTTAACTGCGTGCTCACCGGCCTCATCTACAAGCCGATCAGCAAGGCGTTCGGTAACTAGGCCGCAGATGGCGATCTTGACTGTAACGGGCGGGGCGGCAGGGACGCAGCTCATGGCGCACGTGTCGCACGTCACCCTCCTCTACGACGGCAACGTCCAAGCGCTGGACGACGTCTCTCTCGACGTGCGCCGCGGCGAGAGGCTCTGCATCCTCGGGCCCAACGGTTCGGGCAAGTCGACCCTGGCCAGCGTGCTCGCAGGACTGCTCGCGCCGGACGAGGGGGAGGTCGAGCTCGCGGGCGAGCAGGTCTTCTCGAGCGGCCAGGTGGACTTCGAGGCCTACCATCGCGCCCGCAGGAGCCTTGGCCTCGTGTTCCAAAACCCCGATGACCAGCTCGTGACCTCTATTGTCGAGGAGGACGTGGCCTTTGGCCCCGAGAACCTCGGCGTCCCCTCAAACGAGATCGGTGAGCGCGTGAGGCGCGAGCTGCACCGTGTCGCAATGGAAGGCTACGCCAAGGCCGATCCCACTCGCCTCTCGGGAGGTCAGAAGCAGCGCGTCGCCATCGCGGGGGCGCTCGCCATGGAGCCGCAGCTGCTGGTGCTCGACGAGCCGGGGGCACTCCTGGACGTGCGGGGCCGCAGGTCAATCCTCAAGGTGATGGGCAGGCTCAAGGCAGACGGCAGGGCCATTGTCCACATCACCCACTTCATGGAGGAGGCCCTCGAGGCCGACCGGGTCATCGTGATGCGGCGCGGTCGCATCGCGCTTGAGGGAACGCCACAGGAGGTCTTCTCGCACGCGGACGAGATCCAGGCGCTGGGCCTTCGCGAGCCATGGACGGCGCGTCTTGCCGGACGCCTGCGTGAGCTGGGCGTCGGTGTTGGCTGGACCTGCGACGCCGAGCGGCTCGAGGGGGAGCTCGCCCGCATCGCGCAGAGGCACACACGCTCACGTTCGACCACAACCACAGCCGAGGACCAACGAACATGTCACGCGAAGGTCCACTCGGACCTCGCCGTCAGCGTGCACGAGGTCAGCTACTCGTATCGCAGCGTCGACGCCCGCAACGACACGCACCCCGCGCTCGATGGCGTCAGCCTCGAGGTTAAGCGGGCCGCCAACACCGTCATCATCGGCCAGACCGGCTCGGGCAAGTCAACGCTGCTGCGCCTGCTCTGTGCCCTGGAGCTGCCCGACGTCGGCCGCATCGTCGTGGACGGCACCGACACCCGCGACAGGAAGGGGCGCCGTGCGCTCCACGGTCACGTGGGCTATGTGATGCAGCACCCCGAGAGGCAGCTCTTCGCCGAGACGGTCGCCGAGGACGTCGCATTTGGCCCCAAAAACCTGCATCTGCCAAAAGACGAGGTCACAAGACGCTGCAGGCGTGCGCTCAAGCTCGTCGGACTTCTCGGCCTAGAAGAGGCGTCGCCCTTCGAGCTCTCCGGCGGGCAGCAGCGCATGTGCGCCATCGCAGGCATTCTGGCCATGCAGCCGAACATCCTGATCTTAGACGAGCCGACCGCAGGCCTCGATCCGCGCAGGAGAGGGGACCTCTCCCGCATCCTCAGAGTGCTCCAGCGCAGCGGTGTCACGATCGTGCAGGTCACGCACTCACGCGAGATCGCGGTGCGCGCCGACGAGGTCATCGTCCTCGACCAGTCCCGCGTGATGACGCACGGCACTCCCAGGGAGGTCTTCTCGTACCGAAACGAGACCCTGTTACACGAGTCTGGCCTGGGCCTTCCCACCTCCCTGGACTGGGCACGACGCCTGCGCGCAGCTGGCGTCGCCTGCGCAGAGGCGCCACTCACGCTGGAGGAACTCGCACAATCTATCGCTGCAGGCGTCGAGGGGCACGTGCCGACCCCAAGGGCACGGGCAATCCCTGCGCCCACGTCCGAAAAGGCGCCGTGCTGATGGCGCTTCGCCTGAGCATAGGGCAGTACCTGCCTGGCACCTCCCTAATCCACCGGCTTGACCCCCGCGTCAAGGTGGCCGGCGCGCTCGTCCTCATGGTAAGCGTGTTCTTTATCACGGACCCGGTACAGCTCGCCTTTGGCTATGCCTGCATCCTTGGCCTGCTTGCCCTCGCGCGCGTACCCGTGGCCAAGGTGGTCGAGTCCATCCGCCCCATCGCCGTGGTGCTGCTGGTACTGGCGGCGTTCAACCTCTTCCTCACCAGGACGGGGGAGACGATCTGGCAGACAGGACCCCTCCTCGTCACCACAGACGGGGCGCGCATCGCCACCATCTATAGCCTCAGGCTCGTCATCGCGGTGCTCGCAGCGGCGCTCATGCTGCTCACGACGACGCCCACCCAGCTCACAGACGCCTTCGACGCGTGCCTCTCGCCCCTCTCGAGGGTGGGACTTCCCGGCCACGAGCTTGCGATGGTCTTCTCGCTCATGCTGCGCTTCATACCCACGATCGCAGACGAGGCGCAGGCCATCCTTGACGCCCAGGCCATGCGCGGGGCACCCCTCGGCGAGGGCTCGCTCGTCAGACGCTGTAGGGCCGTGGCACCCATCTTGATAGCGCTTCTGGCAAGCTCGGTCCACCACGCCAACGGCCTCTCCCGCGCGCTCGACGCCCGCTGCTACGAGGGTGGGGCCGTCCGCAGCCACTGGCATCCGCTGCGTATGCGCCCCGCAGACTGGGTGGCGCTCGCGACGCTCATCGCCTACGTCGCAGTGCTGCTGGCCCTTGGCGCCGTCGCGTAGGCTGTCGGCGCGCGGGGGCGCCGTTTCCCCTTTGGCGTGCGATCGTGTCCCGTTCGCCGTATCATGGAGGCTGTCCGCGCGCTACCTAGCGCCGCACAGCCGCCCACGGAAGGAAAGCGAACATGGTCTCACGCGTCTACGTAGAGAAGAAGCCCGGCTTTGACGTCGAGGCACGACAGCTCGAGCGCGAGCTGAAAGACGTGCTCAACGTCCAGGGGCTCAATGGCCTTCGCCTCATCAACCGCTACGACGTGGAGGGCATCGACGAGGGTCTCTTCGAGCGCTGCATCCCCACGGTCTTCAGCGAGCCGCAGTCGGATACGGCAACACGCATGATGCCCGAGGCGCACGGCGCCACAGTCTTTGCCGTTGAGTTTTTGCCTGGACAATTTGATCAGCGGGCCGCCTCGGCGAGCGAGTGCGTGCAGCTCATCAGCCAAAGGGAGCGTCCCACCGTCGCCTCCGCGAAGCTCTACTACCTTGCAGGCGCGCTCTCAGACACCGACGTGGCCGCTATCAAGACCTACGTCATCAATCCCGTCGAGGCCCGAGAGGCCTCGCTCGACGAGCGCACCACACTCAAGACGGCCTACCCCGCACCCGCCGACGTCGAGCTGCTCGATGGCTTCAACGACCTCGACGAGGAGGGGCTGCAGGCTCTCATTGCTGAGCGCGGCCTTGCCATGAGCCTCGCTGACCTCAGCTTCTGCCAAAAGTACTTTAGGGACGAGGGGCGCGTGCCCACCATCACCGAGATCAGGGTGATCGACACCTACTGGTCCGACCACTGCCGGCACACGACCTTCGGCACCCAGCTCACGGACGTGCGCATCGACGATGCCATGGTCGAGCGCGCCTTCGAGGAGTACCTCTCGATGCGTCGTGACCTTGGGCGCACAGAGCGACCCATCTGTCTCATGGACATGGGAACCATCGGTGCCAGCTGGCTCAAGGCCAAGGGCATCCTCACGAACCTCGATGAGTCGGACGAGATAAACGCCTGCACGGTGAGGGTCACGGTCGACGTAGACGGCAGGGACGAGGACTGGCTCTTCCTCTTTAAGAACGAGACGCACAACCACCCCACCGAGATCGAGCCCTTTGGCGGTGCGGCGACCTGCATCGGGGGAGCCATTCGCGACCCGCTCTCGGGCCGCGCCTATGTCTATCAGGCCATGCGCGTAACCGGAGCGGCTGACCCACTCGTGCCGGTGAGCCAGACCATGAGAGGCAAGCTCCCCCAGCGCAAGCTCGTGTGCACGGCCGCCGAGGGCTACTCCTCCTACGGCAACCAGGTCGGCCTCGCCACGGGACAAGTCTTCGAGCTCTACCACGCCGGCTACGCCGCCAAGCGCCTGGAGATAGGCGCCGTCGTGGGCGCCACGCCCGCGCGTCACGTGCGCCGCGAGTGCCCCACACCTGGCGACAAGGTCATCCTTTTGGGCGGTCGCACCGGGCGCGACGGCATAGGCGGGGCAACCGGCTCCTCCAAGGCCCACAACGTAGACTCCCTCGCGCAGGACGGTGCCGAGGTCCAGAAGGGCAACGCCCCCGAGGAGCGCAAGCTCCAGAGGCTCTTTCGTCGTGGAGATGCCTGCAGGCTCATCAAGCGCTGCAACGACTTCGGCGCGGGCGGCGTGGCCGTGGCCGTCGGCGAGCTTGCGGACGGCCTGTCCATTGACCTCGATCGCGTGCCCAAGAAGTACGAGGGCCTCAACGGGACCGAGCTTGCCATCAGCGAGTCACAGGAGCGCATGGCCGTAGCGCTCGCGCCGAAGGACGTGGACGAGTTTCTAGGCTACGCGCGAGAGGAAAACCTCGAGGCGACCGTTATCGCCGAGGTCAGCTCAGAGCCCCGCCTGCGCATGAGCTGGCGCGGCCGCACGATCGTGGACGTGAGTCGCGCGTTTCTGGCCTCCAACGGCGCCTTGAGGCAGCAGCGCGTACACGTCGAGGCGCAGGGCAGCTGGACCACCCCGTGGGCGGGGGCGACTCTCGCCGAGCGTCTACAGGCCCTGCTCACAGACGAGAACGTGGCCTCCAACAAGGGTCTCGCGGAGCGCTTCGACTCCACCATCGGCGCCGCCAGCGTGCTCATGCCCTTTGGCGGGAAGACCCAGCTCACGCCCACGATGGCGATGGCGGCGAAGCTTCCCGTCGAGGGTGAGACCACGAGCTGCTCAGGCATGGCCTGGGGCTTCAACCCCTACCTCATGAGCGCCAACCAGTACAGCGGCGCCTACCTTTCGGTGGTCGAGAGCGTCTGTCGGCTCGTTGCCGCAGGCTTCGAGCGCAAAAGGGCCTATCTCAGCTTCCAGGAGTACTTCGAGCGCCTACGAGACGTGCCCGAACGCTGGGGCAAGCCCGTCGCGGCGCTGCTCGGCGCCCTTATGGCCCAGCGCGACCTAGGTGTGGGCGCCATCGGCGGCAAGGACTCCATGAGTGGCTCCTTCGAGGACCTCGACGTACCGCCCACCCTAGTCTCCTTCGCAGCTGCGGTAGGCAAGGTTGCACACGTCACCTCACCCGAGCTCAAGGCGGCAGGACATAACGTCATCCTCGTCCATCCCCGCTACGAGGCTGACGGCATCACGCCAGCGGCGACGCCCCTCATCGACGCGCTCTCCCTCGTCGAGAGGCTCATCAGAAGTGGCGAGGCGCTGGCCGTATCCACACCCGGCTACGGCTGCCTTGCCGAGACGCTCTTCAAGATGTGTGTCGGCAACCAGCTGGGCCTGAACATCCACGGCGCGCTCCACGAGGACGCGCTCTTCGAGCCCGCCTACGGGAACTTTGTGGTCGAGCTCGCCGAGGGCGCCAGCATTCCCCACTCGAAGGAGGGCGGCTGCAGCGTCATGGCACTCGGCACCACGACTGCGACGTATATCCTCGCGCTCGACGGGCAGACACTTGAGCTCGCGCCTCTCCAGGAGGCTTGGGAGGCAAGGATGGAGCCGGTCTTTCCCTATCGGCGAGCGGGCGAGGAGGTCAAGCAACTGAGCTTCGACGTGAGGGGCCGGGGTGACCGTCGCCGCCCGGCCCCCAAGGTCAAGCTGGCGCGACCTCGCGTGGTCATACCCGTGTTTTCGGGCAACAATTGCGAGTACGACAGCGCCCGTGCCTTTAGGGCCGCCGGCGCCGAGGTCACCACCCTCGTGATCAACAACCTCTCGCCCCAAGCCGTGGCCGCAAGCACGCGAGCGCTCGCAGACGAGATCGGACGCAGCCAGATAGTCATGATCCCCGGCGGCTTCTCCGGAGGCGACGAACCCGACGGGGCGGCCAAGTTCATCACGGCCTTCTTCCGGGCCCCTGCAGTCAGCGAGGCAGTCCGCAAGCTGCTCCAGGACCGGGACGGCCTCATGCTCGGTATCTGCAACGGCTTTCAGGCCCTGGTCAAGCTCGGCCTCGTCCCCTACGGCGACATCGTACCCATGACAGACGAGTGCGCCACGCTCACCTTCAATGCCATCGGCCGCCACCAGAGCAGGCTCGTCAACACCCGCATCGCCTCGAACCTCTCCCCCTGGTTCTCGGCATGCGAGCTGGGAGACATCCACAGCATCGCCATCAGCCACGGAGAGGGGCGCTTTGTCGCGCCACGGCCCCTGCTCGAGCGCCTCAAGGACACAGGCCAGATAGCCACGCAGTACGTGGACGCAAGTGGCCAGCCCTCGCTCGACCTCTCGGTAAACCCCAACGGCTCGATGCTTGCCATCGAGGGCATCACGAGTCCCGATGGTCGCATTCTCGGCAAGATGGGTCACAGCGAGCGCAGCACCAAGGGAACCTTCAAGAACGTCTGCGGTAGGCACTTCCAACCCATCTTCGAGGGCGGCGTCTCATACTTTGCGTAGCTCTCTGTGGTTAGACCGCCGCTGACCCCACTGAAAGGAGAGGCCAGCCCTGCCGACGACAGCCTAACCGAGAGTTACGGAAAGACACATCCTGTAGCCCGTGTCTCACGGAAAAGCGCATCCTGCAGGCGCGGGGTCACCAAAAGGCGCACTCTAAGTGCGCACTCTCACGGAAAAGCGCATCCTGCAGCCCGCCGGTTGGGCAAAGTGCGCTTTTCCGTGAGGTAGTGGGCACAGACTGCGCCTTTCCGTGAGGCGGTGGGTACAGAGTGCGCCTTTCCGTGAGGCGGCCCGACGTTTGCCCAGGTGAGGAAAAGCGCACTCTACGGAAAAGCGCATTCTGCAGCCGGCGTCTCACGGAAAAGCGCATTACGCAACCGTGCCTCACGGAGAAGCGCATCCTGCAGCCCGCCGATTGGGCAAAGTGCGTCTTTCCGTGAGAGAGCTGGCACAGACTGCGCCTTTCCGTGAGGCGGTGGGTACAGAGTGCGCCTTTCCGTGAGGTAGTGGGCACAGACTGCGCCTTTCCGTGAGGTAGTGGGCACAGACTGCGCCTTTCCGTGAGGTAGTGGGCACAGACTGCGCCTTTCCGTGAGGCGGCCCGACGTTTGCCCAGGTGAGGAAAAGCGCACTCTACGGAAAAGCGCATTCTGCGAGCGCGGCGTCACCAAAAGGCGCATTCTAAGTGCGCGCTCTCACCAAAAGGCGCACTCTGCACCTGCTGCGTGACGGAAACCCTCTGTGAGACCACCGTCGGCATGACGATGCCTTGCGTCTTTGCTACGATGTTGCCGGCACGGTAGCGCATTGAGCAGAGACGCGGGGACACCTGGCATGACAGCGCGATAGACGAGGAGGCTGGCCATGCCGACAGTGATCCAGCGGGTGGTCTAGCAGAGAGCTGCGTAAAAAGAAGGCGCGGAAGCACGAAAGACCCCCCGACGGAGGGTCCTCACGACAGGAGCGCACATGGCAAGAAAAAGCAAAGGGGGCAAGGGCAGGGTTGACGTCAAGGGAGAACTCGTCCTCACGGCCCTTATGTTCGCGGGCATCTTCCTGATAGCTTTTGCCCTCAGGACATTCTTGCATCTAGGGGACATCTATGCGCCCATCTTCACCGCGATCATCGCTGGCATCATCATCTTCTTCCTGTATCGCCAGTCCCAGCGCCAGCGTTGGGAGCGCGAGAACGCGGACGCCGAGAGGACCGTGAATCCCATCATCGAGCGCTACGCGAAACATCGCGACGCACGTCGCCTCGTGCATGACTTTGACGCCTGGGACCAAGACGCGCACGAGGCGGACCTCAGACTCCAGTTCCTGCAGGTAGCCATCGAGGCACTCATAAGCGATGGCCATAGGCGCAAGGCTCGCTCCCTGCTCGACAAGATGGGGCGCATCGCCACCGATACCGGCAACGAGCAGGCCTTTGCCTCATACAAGGCCAGCATAGATGCACGACTCGACGGATGAGGCCGTCTGCCCACTCAGGGAATGCCACTTGACAGGGCAAGGACCAATCATCATCATGTGCACCAGTCAAAGAGACATCTTCAGGGCGGGGTGCGATTCCCCACCGGCGGTTACAGCCCGCGAGCTCCCAAACGAGCCGATCCGATGGAACCTCGGAGCCGACAGTATAGTCTGGATGGAAGAAGATGCATGCCCGGCCACATGGTCGAGGTACGCGCTTGCCCTGGATCGAAGACGCGATCCAGGGTTTTTTGTTGGCAGGACAGCTGCCTTGTCCAGACGCCCCAAGATGCGGACGCGAAGCATCAGTCATTAGTCAGACGGCTGAGACAACCGGAGGAAAGAGGCAGATATGTCCGACGAGGCCTACATGGCACGTGCCCTTAGGCTCGCGGCGCTCGGTCGTGGATGGACCAACCCCAATCCCATGGTAGGCGCAATCATCGTATCTGGCACGCATGTGCTGGCAGAAGGCTACCACCACCGATATGGCGACCTGCATGCCGAACGCGACGCCCTCAAGAATGCGATGCAAAAGGGCTTGGACGTGTGCGGCGCCACCATGTATGTGACGCTCGAGCCCTGCTGCCACTTTGGCAGGCAGCCCCCCTGCACCGACGCCATCATCGAGGCGGGAATCACGCGGGTGGTCGTTGGCTCTTCTGACCCTAACCCCAAGGTGGCGGGACAGGGAATAGGGATTCTGCGCGAGGCCGGCATCGAGGTGAGCGAAGGCGTGTTGGCCGATGAGTGCCTCGCCCTCAACGAGGCATTCCTCACGTACATCCAAACAGGACGGCCCCTGGTCACCATGAAGTACGCCATGACCATCGACGGGAAGATTGCCTGCGTAACGGGCGAGTCGCGCTGGATCACAGGCGAGGGTGCCCGTCGGCACGTGCACGAGCAACGTCACGCGGCAGCCGCCATCATGGTGGGCGTGGGAACGATCATCACTGACAACCCTCAGCTCACATCCCGCATCGAAGGCGGCAATGATCCCGTGCGCATCGTTTGCGACACCCACCTGCGCACACCTCTCGATGCCCATGTCGTCACCAGTGCACGCCGCGTCCCCACTCTGATAGCCACCTGCGAGAGCGACCCAGACAAGCACAGACCCTTTACGGCTGCGGGGTGCCAGATAGCCACCCTCCCGAACAGGGACGGCCATGTCGATCTTGTCTCCCTGGTTGACGAGCTCGGGAACCGGAACCTCGACAGCCTCATCATCGAGGGCGGCGCAACGCTCAATTGGTCTGCGCTGCAAGCGGGCATCGTCGATAAGGTCCAGGCCTACATCGCGCCAAAGATCTTTGGCGGAATGCTGGCAAAAGGACCCGTTGGGGGTCCGGGTTTCACGACCCCGGCTGACGCTATCGAACTCACCGACGTACGCTTGACCCGAATCGGTGACGACCATCTGATAGAGGGGAGGATTCTCCCATGTTCACGGGAATCGTCGAAGAGGTAGGAACCATCGCACGAATCCGGGGCGGTGCCCACTCCTCCACACTGGAGGTGTGCGCCCGTACCGTATGGGAAGACACGCACGTCGGTGACAGCATCTGCACATCCGGCGTATGCCTGACGGTCACCTCCCTCACACAGCGGGGCTTCACGGCCGACGTGATGCACGAGACGCTCAGCCGCAGCACGCTGGGTGGCCTCTCGGTGGGCGACAAGGTCAACCTAGAGCGAGCGATGGCTGTGGGCGAAAGATTTGGGGGACATATCGTCTCAGGGCATATCGACGGCACGGGAACGGTTGAGCGCATTACGCGCGACGGTACTGCCATCTGGTACGAGATCGAAACGACACCGGGCATTCTGCGCCTTATCATCGAGAAGGGCTCGATCGCCCTCGATGGCATCAGCCTCACTGTCGCGCGTGTCGATGACGCCACCAACACGTTCTCGGTGAGCACCATCCCCCATACCACCACGCACACCACCCTTACCGACACACAGGTGGGCGATACGGTGAACCTGGAGAACGACATCGTGGGGAAGTACATTGAACGCCTGATGAGAACCGGTAATTCTGCCGCAACGCCACAGGGCATCACGATGGACTTTCTCCTGGAGAACGGATTCTAGACACGAAGGCGCTGATGGAGGAGAGACAATGGTCAACGAAAGAAGAGCGGGGTACAACCTCATCCCCGAAGCCCTCGAGGCGCTCAGGGCGGGCAGGGTGATCCTCTGCATCGACGATCCGGACCGCGAGAACGAAGGCGATTTCATCTGTGCCGCCGAGTTCGCCACCACCGAGAACGTCAACCTCATGGCAAGCGTTGCCAAGGGACTCATCTGCATGCCCATGAGCGAGGAGTACGTGCGGCGCCTGAGGCTACCGCAAATGGTGAACAACAACACGGATAACCATGAGACGGCCTTTACCGTCTCTATTGACCACATCGACACCACCACGGGTATCTCGGCCGAGGAACGGGGCTACACGGCGCGCAAGTGCACCGAAGAGGGTACCCAGCCCGAAGACTTCCGCCGCCCTGGGCACATGTTCCCCCTGCTGGCCAAGAGGCACGGCGTCCTGGTGCGCAATGGCCATACCGAGGCAACCGTCGACCTTCTACGCCTCGCAGGCCTGAAGCAGGTGGGACTCTGCTGTGAGGTCATGCGCGAGGATGGCACGATGATGCGCACCAGCGAGCTTTTGGCACTCGCGCACGCGCATGACATGCCCGTCATCACCATCAAGGACCTGCAAGAATACCGTAAGTACCACGACAAGCTGGTAAGCTGCGAGGCAAGCCCGTTGCTACCCACCTCCTACGGCGAGTTCCGTGCATGCGGCTATGTGAACGAGGTCAACGGCGAGCACCATGTCGCACTGGTAAAGGGCGACATCGGCGACGGTGAGGACGTGCTGGTACGCGTGCATTCCGAATGCCTGACCGGGGACGTGTTCGGGTCCCTGCGCTGCGATTGTGGCGACCAGCTGCACTCCGCCATGCGCCAGGTGGATGCTGCAGGACGTGGAATCGTGCTGTACATGCGCCAGGAGGGTCGCGGTATCGGCCTCATCAACAAGCTCAAGGCCTATGAGCTGCAGCAACAGGGCATGGATACCGTCGAGGCCAATCTGGCCCTAGGATTTGAGCCTGACGCACGCGAGTACTACATCGGGGCCCAGATCCTGCGCGACCTAGGCGTGAGGACCATGCGCCTGCTCACCAACAATCCCGACAAGGTCTATCAGCTTGAGGAGTTTGGCCTGCGCATCACCGAGCGCGTGCCCATCCAAGTGGACGCCAACGATTTCGACCGCACGTATCTGCGAACGAAGAGGGACAAGATGGGACACCTGCTCTAGGCGCTCCTCCACGATCGTCGAGAAAGGAAGATGGTATGACAAGCTATGAGGGAAGGCTCTATGCGGACGACATCAAGATTGGCATCGTGAACGCACGCTTCAATGAGTTCATCACATCGAAGCTCCTGAGCGGCGCGTTGGACGGCCTGGCGCGTCGTGGCGTCCCAGAGGACCGGGTGGACGTCGCCTGGGTGCCAGGCGCCTTCGAGATTCCCGTCATCGCCAGCCGCATGGCCCAATCGGGAAAATACGACGCCATCATCTGCCTAGGTGCGGTCATACGTGGCGCGACCAGCCATTACGAGGCCGTGGTCAACGAGGTGTCCAAGGGAATCGCGCACATCGCCCTGTCGACGGGCATCCCCGTGATGTTTGGCGTCCTCACCACCGAGAGCATCGAGCAGGCCATCGAGCGCGCCGGATCCAAGGCGGGCAACAAGGGTTCCGAGTGCGCCGAGGGTGCCATCGAGATGGTAAACCTCATCCGCAGCATGGGCATTTAGGTGCTGTAATGCCGCCGAGAAGCTGCGATGCCGCCGTTGGCTTCGATGAGGTGTCGTGTGCATGGGCCCCACGGAGCAGCCCTGCGACCCCCCGCCAGCAGTAGCCGTGCAGAGCTGACGTCCCAAGGTCATCGCTTGGCTGCTATGCGGCGGAAAGGAGACATGCGCGATGGGGTCGGTCTGAGGTGGTGCGAGCATCGCTACTCCCCCATCAGTCGCGCCCGATCTTCCTCGAGCTCCCTCTTGGCCGCCGCAAGAAGCGTCGGGTAGCGCGGGTCCATCTGCCTGAGCACGTCCACGATGGCCTCGCTCACGAGCCAGCGCGCAAGCCACTTCTGGTCTGCGGGTATGACGTGCCAGGGAGCGTGTCTGGTGGAGGTCGCGTTTATAGCCTGCTCGTAGGCGTCCATGTAGCTGGACCAGAGCTTGCGCTCCTCGACGTCGGCCGCCGAGAACTTCCAGTTCTTCCTCTCGTTGTCGATGCGCGCGAGGAAGCGCCGTCTCTGCTCGTCCTTGCTCACGTTGAGGAAGACCTTGAGCACGCGGTAGCCATTCTCGTACAGGTACTCCTCGAGGTTGCGTATCTGGCGGTAGCGTCTGCCAAAGAACTCGTCCTCCGAGCAGCGCAGGCAGCGTCTGGGCAGGCTGTAGTCCCTCCAGAGCCCGTGCACGCGCACGATCAGCACGTCCTCGTAGTACGAGCGATTGAAGAGTCCGATGGTACCACGCGGCGGAAGCTGCGTGATCGCACGCCACAGGTAGTCGTGCGCAAGCTCCAGGTGACTCGGCTGCTTGAAGCTGTGGACCATGACACCCTGCGGGTTCACGCCACTCATCACGTGCTTGATCGTGGAGTCCTTTCCCGCAGCGTCCATCGCCTGGAGCAGGATGACGAGGCCCTCCCTGCCGTCAGCATAGAGCCTATCCTGCAGCTCTCCCATGAGCTTGGTGTTCGTAGCGGTAAGCTGCGCGTATACGGCGCGCTCTCCCTCATCGGCCTCGACCGACGTCACGGTGTTCGCCATCAAGAAGCGCTCGCTGCCGTCAAATTGAAAGTCTCTGATGTTCATGTCCCACTCCTCGATCGTCCCTCTCGTGCATCGCCGCAGCCTCTGCCGCACTCGCCTCGGCCGCGCTCATGATTATCCACCTTTCTGGGAGTCGGTTTTAAGGGACACACGGATTAAATCGGGCTGACCAGCCGCAGAGCTATCCTAAGCTATGAAAGAGCGACCTGACAGCTCGCCTGACCTGGCTTGCCTGCCAAGGTCCCGCCTGCAGCCGCTGCAGAGGTCATTGGGAGCAGCTGGCGGTACAACCGATACGCCCAAGAGGGCTCTCGGCACAGCGTACGCTGTCACGTAGCGGTGAACGCACGAGACTGCACGTTCAGGGCCGAGTGGCAGTGCGTCTCACACTGCCACTCGATGGTGAGCGTACGGGGCAGTGCGTTTCACACTGCCACTCGATGGTGAGCGTACCAAGGCGGTACGCTCGGGGCCGAGTGGCAGTGCCACTTACACGGGGCGGTACGTTCGGGGCCGAGTGGCAGTGCCACTCACACGGGGCTGCACGCTCGGGGCCGAGTGGCAGTGCCACTCACACTGCCACTCGATGGTGAGCGTACGGGGCAGTGCGTCTCACACTGCCACTCGACGTCGAGCGTACCAAAGTGGTACGTTCAGGGTCGAGTGGCAGTGCCACTTACACGGGACGGTACGCTCGGGGCCGAGTGGCAGTGTAGGTCCGAGTGACCTTCGGGCCAACAGGCGCTGCGCTGATGCCAAGACATGCCTCGAGCGAGCGGGCACAGGCCTTGCCCAAGACGGTTCTTCCACGAGCGGCGGGAGGTCTTTTGGCGGGAGAGTCTCTCGGCCGGTCAGGCTGATGCGTTCCGTACTCCTAAGACGACATAACCCGAACCGAGGGACGAAAGACCGAAAAACAAATTGATGGGAACATTTCCCCCTGTGCCGCATGTTATGGGTAGGGAGGTGGAAAGATGCGACAACGCTCAGGGGAATTCATGCAGTTGGCCATGGACAGCTGGGGAGACATCGTATATCGCGTGGCGCTTTCACAGACATGCTCTCACCAGGATGCTCAGGACGTCGCGCAGGACGTGTTCCTGCGACTGCTCACGAGCCCGGTAGAGTTTGAGGATGGCGAGCATCTGAAAGCGTGGCTCCTGCGGGCGACCATCAACCGCTGCCGTGAGCTGCATCGCTCGTGGTGGAAAAGACGGGTGCAGGGCGCAGGCGACGCCGAAGCCTTCGCAAACGCGTCCGCCTTAACAGACAGCAGCCCCACGGAAGAGGCAGCACTCAGAGCTGTTGAGCGCCACCCCATCTGGCAGGCATTGAGGAAGCTGCCCGACCAGCTGCGCGCCACAGTTACGCTCCACTACATCGAGGGGATCTCGTGCGCACAGATCGCCCGCATCATGGAATGCAGACCCGCGACCGTGCGGACTCGCCTCAGATGGGCCCGCACGAAGCTGAGGGGATTGCTGTAAGTGCAACGCGACAGGAGAAGGGAGAGATCATGGATGAAAGGCGGACAGTCGACGAGCTGAGGTCCCTCATGCGACAGGTTCACCTACCAGGGACCGTAAGGGAGAACGTACTACTCGAGGCTGCACACCCAGACGTGGCCGAGCCCACAGGCGCGAGCACCAAGAGACGGCGGCTGATCACCCGCCGCTCGGCGCTGCGTCTTGGTCTTGCCGCAGCGAGCGTTGCTGCAACGTTCGTGGGACTGTCGATGCATGGCGTACCACACAAAGGAGAGCAAGCCCCCAAGGAGGCGGGGAGCGGCTCGTTTGTCCTGGTGGCATATGCCGAGGGAACCAGACAGGACGATGAGGTCATACTGTCGGTAGATGACTTTGGGACCAAGAGCAGCAGCTGGAGCGAAGGTGACAAGGGCAGCTTGGGAGTGAGTCGCTCACTCTCCCTAAACTGCACGGGAAATGCCATCAAGAAGCTCGCCTACTCGCTCGAGGGTGCGTTTGCCTGTCTGCCACAGGACGACGAGACAAGTCGGAGCTACGTCTTCTTTGACGCCATAGCAAAAGGCCCCCTCCACGAGTATAGTGAGGCAGATGCGGGCAGCTCATGCACCAACTTCACGCTTGCCTACGACCAGCTGGCACAGGACAAAGAGAGCTTCGGTCGAAGCGTGAGGGCCCACTTTCCCGCATCGGCTGAGCTGACATCCGCCCTTCAGTCCTTTAAGCAGTACGACCCGACTCGTGAGGACAGTCGCAGCCCCGATGCGATCCGTGCGTATTGCGAGGCAAATCGCACGGTGGCGCTCTACTCCGAGAAGACCTATGCAGAGCTGCTCTCACAGACGCCCCTCGTGATCACGGCGACCTTCGAGGACGACTCCACCAAGACGAAGCGCTACGTCATAGCGCCAATCGCTGGCTTCGAGAGAGTCTATGGCGACTGGCTTGAGCGTCTCACAGAACTTGAGGTCAAAATGGAGCTTGGCTCCGATGACGACCAGGTGGCCCGCGACGAGGCCGAGGCTCGCTACGTTGAGCAGCTCTCTGCGCAACCGCAGCTCTACACCATACGCGAAGAAGCATGAGGCTTCTTGCCCGCGCGCCCTGGCCTTTGGGTGCACGAGGGCGGACCTCCAGCGGACCTCCACCATGCCCACACACACCCTGCCGCACAGCTTGCGTATACTGCTCAATAGGCTCTGACATATGCACACCACCTACCGCGCGGAGGAACTATGAGCGAGCAGAAGGCCCCGGCCGACAGCTGCGTACTGGTCACTGGCGGGGCGGGCTTCATCGGAAGTCACACCGTCGTCGAACTCCTCGAGAGGGGCTACCGGGTCGTGGTCGTGGACGACCTCTCGAACGCGAGCGAGAAGGTCCTCGATCGCATAGGCAAAATCACCGGAGAGAAGGCTGCGGCCAGGCTCTCGTTCTATCAGGCTGACGTGAGCGATCGCGCCGCGCTTGAGGCCGTCTTTGCGGCCAACGACATCGACTTTGTCATCCACTTCGCGGGCTTCAAGGCTGTCGGCGAGTCCGTCCTAAAGCCCGTGGAGTACTACTCAAATAACCTGAATACCACGCTCACCCTCGTGGACGTCATGCGCACGCACGGCTGCAGGTCCATTATCTTCAGCAGCTCCGCCACCGTCTATGGTGACCCCGACGCCTTGCCCCTCACGGAGAAGAGCCCCAAGAAGCCTGCAACCAACCCCTACGGCTGGACCAAGTGGATGATCGAGCAGATCCTCTCTGACCTGCACGTCGCCAACCCCGCATGGAACGTCGTGCTGCTACGCTACTTCAACCCCATCGGCGCACACCCCTCGGGGCTCATGGGCGAGGACCCCAAGGGCATCCCCAACAACCTGCTGCCCTATGTGGCACAGGTCGCCGTTGGCAAGCGTGACACGGTCAGGGTCTTTGGCGACGACTACGACACACCCGACGGCACCGGCGTGCGTGACTACATACACGTGATGGACCTCGCGTCTGGCCATGTGGCGGCGCTTGCCTGGATGGCTGGGCGCACGGGAGTCGAGGTCTTCAACCTGGGCACCGGTAAGGGTACGAGTGTGCTCGAGATCATCAAGGCGTTCTCGAAGGCCTGCGGGCGTGACCTCCCCTACGTGATCGAGCCTCGTCGTGCGGGCGACGTCACAGCCAACTACGCCGACTGCTCCAAAGCAAAGCGCGAGATGGGCTGGGAGGCCACATACGACATTGACGACATGTGTCGCGACGGGTGGAACTGGCAGTCCATGAATCCCAACGGCTACGAGGACTAGGCCATGCCGAGCGACACCACAGACAAAGGGGCGGCCTTCAGGGCGTATCTCGCCAAGAAGCGCCCCCTCATAGAGGCCTACCTCTCCGAGCATGCCCCCGCGCCGCTAGGCGACGAGACAGTCGTGGGCGGCGATCTTGAACGCTATCTCTATGGGCCCCTCAAGCGTTTCATGGCGTCGGGAGGCAAGCGTACAAGGCCGGTGCTCGTACTGCTCGGCTGCGAGGCAGTGGGCGGCACGGCGACGTCTGCGCTTTCCTGCGCTTGTGCCATCGAAGACTTCCAGTCAGCGGCACTCATCCACGATGACATAGCCGATAAGGGCACGCTGCGTCGTGGCGCACCCTGCATGCACGTCACCGAGGGGGTGGGAATCGCCATCAATGTGGCCGACCTCGCCCTCATAATTGCACAGTCCAGAATCCTGCGTGAGCGCTCGCTCTCGCCTGAGTTACGCGTGCGCATCCTCGAGGAGTTCGCTGCCATGGAGGAGCGCACGCTCGAGGGGCAGGCACTCGACCTCGGCTGGGTGCGTGACGGGCGCTGGGATCTGAGCGTGGACGACTATCTTTGCATGGCAAGCCATAAGACCGCGTTTTACTCTGCCGCCTGCCCGCTCTCCATCGGCGCCATCTGTGGGGACGGCACCGACGAGCAGGTGGAGGCCCTCAGGACGTTTGGCATGGGTGCCGGTCTTGCCTTCCAGCTCCAGGACGATCTGCTCAACCTCGTAGGGAACGCGAAGGCTCAGGGCAAGGACTTTCGCAGCGACATCACCGAGGGCAAGCGCACCATGGCCGTCACGTGGTCTCTCGAGCGCCTGCAGAACAGCCAAAGGGATGAGCTTATCGAGATTCTCTCGTCACATGCCACGGATGCGGCTACGTTGGAGCGCGCAGTGGGGCTTATGGAGTCCGTTGGCGCCATCGAGGGCGTGCGTGACTACGCCCACTCGGTTGCCGAAAGTGCCAGGCGAGAGCTGGACGGCATCGAGCTCGCAGATGACATGTGCACGATCCTTGATTCTATGGCAGACTTCTTCGTAGAGCGCACTGGCTAACATCGCAGGGCGAACGTCATGTTGCCAAGGGGGCAGCTATGCGAGCATGCGTGACGATATCCTATGGAGGGGCGCAAGATGGAAGCGATCAGAGAGGGTGCGAGTGGGGTTGCCGTGGAGGACATCCAGGACCGCCTCACATCCCTTGGCTACGAGATTGATGGGGACGAGGCAAGCAGCACGACCTTCGGCCCGTCCACCGCACAGGCCGTGGCGAAGTTTCGCCTTGACCATAACATGAGCTTGGGAACCGAGATCGACTTCACAACTTGGATGGCGCTCGTCGACGAGTGCTACCAGTTGGGTGACCGCACGCTGTACCTACGCCTCCCCAACTTCCATGGCCACGACGTCAAACAACTGCAGGAACGACTCAACATCTTAGGTTTCTCCTGCGGAAAGCCCGACGGTTGCTACGGCGTTCACACCGAGTCGGCCGTGAAGGAGTTCCAAGAGAGCCAGGGGGCGTTGGCTGATGGCATGGCCTTCCAAGACACCTTCGACGACATCGAGCGCCTGCACCACGTCTGGGCCGGCAAGTCCGCCGCAGGACCGCATCCCATAGGTGGCGTGGGCTACGCCCGTGCCGCAGGCGTGCTCGAGAACACGCAGATCTCCCTCACAGGGGAGGATCCTATTGCGCGCAACGTCGCCGGACGCATCTGGAACCTAGCAACCGCCACAAGTGACAAAAGCTGCCTCGACCTGATCGACAGTGTCGAGCTCGCACGAGACGACACAATCGTGATTGTGCTCGCGTCCTCGCCCCTACCCAAGCGCAGCAAGATGGCAAACATCGTCATGGACGATATCAAGACGCTGCCACAACGTCTGCGCACGGCCTGCGAGAGCTTTCGCAAATCGACGCCGATCGTTCGCATCGAGCTGCCTTTGGGGCTGAACTACGACGGCACGTTCACCACAGGGGACGCGCAGACCTTTGCGGTCACGGTGCTCGATGCCATCTGCACCGCATTCGACCATTAGGCAACTCTCTGCTAGAATGGCTCTGCACTCGCGTTTTGCAGTGAGAGTGTCTGCCCTCTCACGTGAACAATGGGGTATCGTCCAATGGCAGGACAGCGGTTTTTGGTGCCGTCAATGGGGGTTCGAATCCCTCTGCCCCAGCCACCTCCCACCGAGCGCCTCGAAGGCTCTCGTGAAGTTCGTGTGAAGCGGAACGTCGAGTCCGATGCCACTTGGGATCTGCGTACGCAACCTCAGGCCTTTCCCCCATTCCTTGGCACGTCCCTCAAAAGCTCGGGAACCTCCCGCTCGTCAAGGTTCGGATGCATGTGCTGGGGCCGCCCCAGCCAAGCAAGGAGCATACCGAATCTTTCTTTGCCAAGTGCGCCACGCTCTGGGAAAGTGGTGTATATAAGAGTGGAGAGACGCTCTACCTGCTTTTCGAAGGAACCGGCATGTCTCATGTGACTCGCGTTGAAACACAGCTGTCGCACCCCCATAGAGAGCAGCTCATCGCGACGCCCCTGGTCCTGGTAGGTCTTCTCCGGATCCCCCGTATGCTCGGAGTCGCTCTGGTACTCGACGCTCACGCGGACCTCCGGCCAATACAAATCGACTCGGTAGTGGGTGGGAGATCCTCGCAGGACATCCTTCCTCCCGAGCGGAATGGGATAGTTGATCTGGGAAACTGGCATACCGAAGCCCCCGATCGCAGTGGGCAGCGTAAGTGCCATTATGAGCTGCGACTCCTTTGGTGACGCCGACCCGTCTTGCACCCAAGCGAGCGCCCTCTTGGCACGCCGAATTCCCCGTACCCCCGAATCCATCCCATCGAGCAAGCGAAGGATACGCTGCACGCTCGTGAGCGGTGTCCGCTCACGGAAGCCTTTTCTCGTCTTCCAGTCCAAGCTATAGGTGCCACACAGCTCAAGGCCCAACTCCACGAGTCGGATGAACGACATGTCGCTCGCAGACTCAACAAAGCACGCCTCCGGAGACAGTATCATCGCCTTGCCAAAGCCACAGACACTACCCGGAGCAAGCCTTGTGGAGAGGCACCTGCACCGCACACCCTGTCGTCTCGTACGTCTGTTTTGATGGCCTACGATGACCTCAGGCTCGACACCAATGGAGTCAAACTGTCGCAGCGAAAGAGTCCGCAGCACGATAGCGTCGGCAGTGCAGCGCTCAAGGCTGAACCCGCGTACCATCAAGGCAGAGGGAACCGTGTTACGCGGAGACCTTCTCCAACACTCGAGTGCGAAGTCACCGGCATACAGCACCGTCCTGTCATCAGCTACCGCTTTGTTTGTGACTCCACATGACTCGCCTCGCACCAGGCCGCTCCCTCCCCCGCTTGCCTTCTTCTGCTGTGAGCGGAGCATAGCCACACGCCATCGCACGCCGCAGAACCTTTCCATCACTATACGTCCCGGATAGACGAGCGGCGCAACATCCACGCCCATCGACTGCGGCAAACTGGCAGGCAGCTTGCGCGTTTCTCACAGCAAGGCACTTTCTTCGCAGGTCAGCGCCATGCGCCCGACACCCAAAAGCACGAAAGTTCAGATGGGGAGATGAGAAAATGCCTGGTATTTGATGTTCTCGCGGATTTTGGCACGAGACGATGGCACAGAGTCCCACTGAGGGCCAGACAACTTCACCAAACGTCGCGAGATGCGTCAAAACCGTGCGTGCATTCGTCAGATATCGCGATGCCCCGTCACCTCCCCATCAGCACACCCCGGTTATTTGACATCCCAACAGTGCGCCTGCACCTCGATACCTCCGCAGTAACAGGATGCGGGATCGGGTTGGCGGGAGTCCTCGGCAGGGCGCGCCACTCGGTGGCGTCGAGTGCACTGTCTTCGTGCCACTCGGTGGCGTTGAGTGGAGATAATTTGCTTGCCAGCTGCGGTTTTGTCCGCTTTCGCACCACTCGGTGGCGTCGAGTGCACCGTCTTCGTGCCACTCGGTGGCGTCGAGTGGCGCGACACTGAGGCCGCGATGACCTTGGGTATCTCTGTCGAGCCGCAGCGCCACTCGGTGGCGTCGAGTGGCGCGACAGGTATGTTCCGCGTGCCCCTTTGCGTCGCTCGATGGCGTCACGCATCTCCTGTCGTGTCACTACGAGAAAAACCGTCAAGTCACGCTCCACGCAGGACTTGCCAGACGGGCTGCGCTATTATGTGACATAGGTTTGCGCACTGGCAAGCCGAGCGAAAGCAGACGTCATTTCACCTTGGAGGCCACATGCCAAGCACAGCGATCATCCTTGCCGCCGGCAAGGGTACGCGCATGAAGTCCCGACACCCAAAAGTCATGCATAGGCTACTCGACCGCCCACTAGCTTGGTGGGCGGTCCGCTCTGCACGGCAAGCGGGAATGGAACGTATCGTCCTCGTCGTTGGTAGTGGCGCACAGGAGGTGCGCGACTACTTTGCCGCAGACGGAGATGCGGACGCGTCCATCGAGTTCGTCGAGCAAAAGGAGCGACTCGGCACCGGGCACGCGGTGCGCTGCGTCCGCGATGCGCTCGGTGAGCTCAAGGGACCCGTCGTCGTCATGTACGCAGACATGCCGCTGGTCCGCCCTCAGACCATCCGCTCCCTCGTGAGCGAGGCCAGGGCCAAGCACAATGCCTGCACCGTGCTTTCGATGACACCGCCCGACCCCTCGGGCTATGGTCGCGTAGACGCGAGCGACAACGGCACGGTCAGGGCCATCATCGAGCACGAGGACTGTACGCCCGAGCAGCGCGAGGCGCTCAGGGAGTGCAACTCGGGCCTCTACTGCTTCTGCGGCAGGCGCCTCTTTGCCAACATCGACAGGATCACCAACGACAACGCCCAGGGCGAGTACTATCTCACCGACATGGTAGGCGTCTACGTGGGCATGGGCGAGCCCGTCTCGGTTGTCCATGCGGATGACTACCACGAGCTGCTCGGCGTGAACAGTCGCTCCCAGCTGGCGGTGGCCGCCAAGGTCATGCAGCGTCGCATCAACGAGGGGCTCATGGCGGAGGGCGTCTCCATGCTCGACCCCGAACAGGTCTGGGTCGGGGCGGAGGTTAGGGTGGGGCAGGACACGACGTTGCTTCCCCAGACCTTCCTCTGGGGCAGGACGATCGTCGGCTCCGACTGCACCATAGGACCCAACAGCCGTCTGACGAACGCCACGGTCGGCGACCGCTGTCTTGTGGACGAGACCATCATCGTGGACTCCGCCATCGACAATGACGTCAGCTGCGGACCTCGTGCCTACCTACGTGGCGGCGCCCACTTCCATGACAGGTCCAAGGCAGGCACACACGTCGAGCTCAAGGGCACCGAAGTCGGGGTGGGTTCTAAGGTCCCGCACCTCTCCTACCTCGGCGACGCCCGCCTCGGCTCTGGGGTCAACATAGGCGGAGGCACCATCACCTGCAATTACGACGGCAAGCACAAGAGCCGCACCGAGATAGGCGACCATGTCTTCATCGGGTCAGATGTCATGCTCGTTGCCCCCGTCACCATCGGCGACAACGCACTCGTGGGCGCGGCCTCGTGCATCACGAAGAACGTCCCGGCGGGGGCCCTCTCGCTCGAGCGCTCCAGACAGCTCACACAACGGGGTTGGGCAGACGCATATTGGAAACGACTCGAGGAAGAGGACTAGAGGCATGTACGAAAACCTGAGCAGGCCCAGGCTCTACGAGAAGGAGATCAAGCTCTACAGCGGAACCAGCAACCCCGCCCTCTCCGCGCGGATAGCTAACATCCTCGGACTCAAGCTCCAGGGTCTCAAACTCGAGAAGTTCTCCAACGGCGAGATCTATGCCCGCTTCGAGGAGTCCGTCCGCGGTGACGAGGTCTTCTTTATCCAATCCATCGTCGGAAAGAACATCAACGACATGCTGATGGAGACCCTCGTCGTCGCCGATGCGGCAAGTCGTGCCTCGGCCAAGAGCTTCACAGCGGTCCTGCCCCACTATGGCTACGCCCGTCAGGACAGGAAGGCAGCCTCACGTGAGCCCATCACCGCGCGCCTGATCGCGAACCTCCTCGAGACCGCCGGCGTCGACCGCGTGATCGCCCTCGACCTGCATTCCGGACAGATACAAGGCTTCTTTGATGTGCCCGTCACCCACCTCACGGCGCTCTACCTCTTTGGTGATTACTTTAGGGCCAAGGACTTCGACTGGGCGGACACCGTCGTGGTCTCCCCTGACATGGGTCGCGCCAAGGTTGCCAAGAAGCTCTCTGACTACCTGGGATGCGAGGTCGCCATCGCACACAAGAGCCGTCCCAAGCACAATACCGCCGAGGTCATGGGCATCATCGGAAACATCGTGGGCAAGACCTGCATCATCAACGACGACATGATAGACACCGGCGGCACCCTTGTGGGCTCGATCACCAAGCTCAAGGAGATGGGTGCGGGTGACATCTACGTATCGGCCACGCACGGCATCTTCTCGGGCCAGGCCATCGAGCGCCTAGAGCGTGCCCCCATCGTCGAGTGCGTCGTCACCGATGCCATCCCCTGCGCCGTCGCCAACACGCCCGGCTCGAAGATCAAGCAGATCTCGGTCGCAGAGTCGCTTGCCCTGTGCATCTACAACGTATACACGGACAACCCCGTCTCGGAGGGACACAGCGGCAACTCCGAGATGTAAAGTCGAACGGGGTCGCAGACCGGTCAAGAACGCAGGCCGCTCCCACAGATGTGGAGGGAGCGGCCTTACAAGACGAAACTGCGGCATATTTTTCTCTTGTCTCGCACAAGCAATATGAAATACTGCTAAAGTAGATTCTTATACGTAGAGATGGCGGCGGGCGCTTCTGCCTGCTGCCGAGCGTTCACCTGTTGACGCCGTGACAGCATGTTTGGAGGCTCTGATGGGCGAGAATCGCTTCTGCACTAACTGCGGTGCCAAGCTTGTGGAAGATGCGACCTTTTGTGTCAACTGCGGCCAGCCCGTCGAGGTGGCGGACACGAACTCGACGGAGACCGCAGTCATGCCAAACCTGCAGGAGGCCTTCCCCGAGACTCAGCCCGAACCTGCCTATTCGCAGCAACCCGCCACAGACCCCTTTGAGCCCATGGGAGCTCCCTTCCAACCGTCAGTCTCCACCGTTTCCGGTGCGGCACAGTACGCCGTCCCCAATGCCCCCAGCCCGGCGCAGTATGCCGTCCCCGCCTCACCACCCGCAGCGACCCCCATACCCACAGCCACCCAGGCACCCAAGGACTCCTCCAAGATCTTCACCACCGTCTCGATCGTCATCATCACGCTCTCGCTGGTCGCGAGCGTCGGAGCCCTGATCTACCTCTTTATGCCCACGCCAAACAACGCCCTGCAACAGCAGGGAGCCGCCGTGTCGAATGGCGCGAGTGGCAACGCAAACAACTCAGGTGGCAACACCGGCACGAACGGTAACTCAAACTCGGGTTCTGGCACGAACGGCAACACGAATCCCACACAACCCACCACGCCAAACACAACGAACACACCGAGCACGACGAACACGAACCCAACACCCAACACCACGACGTCACAGCAGCAAGCCGACAGTCAGTTTCGCTCTGAGCTCGTCTCCTACTACAACAGGCTCTCCGGCTACGACAACAGGATCGCGAGCGCAGCGGACACCTTCAACCACAACTTCCTCTCATCGAGTATGTCGACAAGGCAGAGCTACGCAAGCTCCTGCTCGTCACTCCTAAGCGAGGTGCAACAGCAATCGAACGCTGTCTCGTCACTGTCAGTCCCCTCGGGGTCGGCCTACGCCGAGCAGTACAAGCTCATACGACAGTGCTACCAGGATCTCGTCGAACGCGTGGACTGCCTCAACAGAGGATGGCAGATCAGCATCAGCTATAGCAACCCCTCTGCTCACGAGGACGAGATCCTCGAGCCCATCAGATCTAACGCCTCAGGCGGCAACAACATCTACTACACGGACTACAACAACACCTACCCGAAGATCAAGCTGTAGGTGGCACACAAGCGATACAGCCCGACGCATAGGTCCCGCACGCACAAAAGCGGCGTGATGGCGTACGTCGGGCTGTGCGTCCTACACGCTTACAGACACAGCCCGGCACGTGATGTGTGGCGTCTCAGCTCGGGGGTATGAGGCGGACGCGGCGCATGCCCCTGATCTGACTCAGCTCGCCCACGGAGCTGTCAGCCGCGTCTCCCGTGACCTCGATCAGGGTGTAGGCGCTGCCGCCACAGCTCTTGTTGGACATGTTCTCGATATTGAGGTTGGACTCCGTCAGCGTGGCGCTGATCTTGCCGATGAGGCCCTGCATGTTTTGGTGAAACAGGCAAAGACGCGCACGGCCGGCAGAGAGGGGCCCCAGATCGACGGTACCGTAGTTCACAGAGTGGTTGATGGTGCCGTTCTCCAGGTAGTTCTTGAGCTCACTCGCAGCCATGATGGCACAGTTGTCTTCGGCCTCGGCCGTCGACGCCCCCAGGTGTGGCAAGACGATGGCGTTTCTCATGTTAGCGGTCGCGGGATTCGGAAAGTCACACACATAGCGAGCGACAAGACCGTCATCGAGTGCCTCGGCCATGGCCTGCTCGTCCACAAGCACGTCACGAGCCAGGTTGAGCACCACAACACCACGCTTCATCTGCCTGATGGCATCAGCACCTATCATGCCTTTCGTCTCATCGGTAGCGGGCACATGGATCGTGATGTAGTCACACTCCCGAAAGATCTCGTTGATGTCCGTGACGTGGCGAATACGGCGATCGAGCCCCCATGCAGCGTTGATGGAGAGGTGCGGATCATAGCCCAAGGCTTCCATACCAAAGCGTGTGGCCGTATTGGCAACGACGGCGCCGATGGCTCCTAGTCCGATGACACCGAGCCTCTTGCCCGCCAGCTCGACACCTGCGAAGCGCTTCTTGGCCTTCTCGGTCTTTCTCACCAGGTCCGGGTCGTCACAGTTTTCGCGCACCCACTCGTTTCCTCCGATGATGTCGCGACTTGCGAGCAGCATGCCACAAAAGACCAGTTCCTTAACAGCGTTTGCATTGGCGCCAGGAGTGTTGAAGACGACGATACCCTCCTTTGCGCACCGCTCAAGGGGGATGTTGTTGACCCCCGCACCAGCGCGGGCAATGGCAAGCAGCCTCGTTGGAAACGAGAGCTCAAGAAGGTTTGCGCTCCTCACCATAATGGCGTCGGCCTCGTCGAGGCCGTCAACGAAACGGTAGCCCTCAGCGAGGCGATCAGTGCCGACCGTGGCAATGTTGTTCATGCAGTGGATGTTATACATGTGCGTCTCCCTTGCTGGCCCATCTCCTATCTGCGGCCACGCGCTGTGACCGAGGTCAGGCGTACCTTAGGCCGTGTGCGTGCGCTCGAAGTCCCTCATGAAGCCAACCAGCTTCTGGACGCCTGCAAGCGGCATCGCGTTATAGATGGAAGCACGCATTCCGCCTACGCTGCGATGGCCCTTAAGGCTGACAAGTCCCTGTTTGGCCGCCTCGGCCACGAACGTGGCGTCGAGGTCGGCACTGCCCGTCACGAAGGTCACGTTCATACGCGAGCGGCTGCCCTGCTCGACCGTAGGCCTGAAGAGGTCGGACTCATCGAGGTAGTCATAGAGCAGTGCAGCCTTCTCCTCGTTGCGAGCCCTCATGCCCGCAAGACCACCTTGACCCGCAACCCACTTGAACACCTTACCGCAGATATAGATACCCCAGCAGTTAGGCGTATTGTAGAGGGAGCCGGCATCGGCCTGCGTCTTGAAGCGCAGCATCGTGGGGACACCAGGCAGATCATCGGGGATAAGGTCATCGCGCACGATCACGATCTGCACGCCTGCGGGACCGACGTTCTTCTGGACCCCCGCGTGTATCAGTCCAAAGTCGGTGACGTCAACGGGCTCCGAGAGAAACATTGAGGACTGGTCGGCAACGAGTACGTGACCCTTGGTGTTGGGCAGCTCATGAAACGCGGTGCCGTAGATCGTGTTGTTCTGGCAGATGTAGACGTAGCTCGCATCAGCGCGAATGGGAAGGTCGGAGCAGTCGGGGATGTAGGAGAAGTTCCTGTCCTGCGAGCTGGCGATGACCTTTGGGTCTCCGAGGATCTCGGCCTCCCTGTATGCCTTGCTCGCCCAACTGCCCGTGATGATGTAGTCCGCCTTCTTGTTGATAGCAAGGTTCATGAAAACAGCCGCGAAGAGCAGCGAGTCTCCACCCTGCAGGAAGAGCACCCTATAGCTGTCAGGGATGCCCATGAGTTCTCTGAGGTCAGACTCAGCCGTGTCGATGATCTCCTGGAAGGTCGCGGAGCGGTGGCTCATCTCGTTTACGGACATGCCCGACCCCCGGTAGTCGAGCATCTCGGCCGCCGCCTCGCGCAGCACGTCCTCGGGAAGCACCGCCGGCCCAGCAGAGAAGTTATAGACACGTGCCATTAGGACATCACCCCAAATTCTAGATCCGCCACGGGTACCGGTAGCAGTCTAGGGCTTGGGCAGAGCTGCCACAGGAGCAACATGCCGATTTCTTCAGTTGATAACAGTTCGCACAAAGTCCTGGATCTCGGCAAGACGCCGCTCAGCCTGCTGGCGACCCTGCAGGTAAAGATCGAGCAGCTTAGCCCCATTAGACTCGTTCGTCGCGACCTCGACGGGCCTCTCGGGGGCAATGACGAGGACGGGGCTGTGTGGCTCACGCTCAAGAGTGAAGAGGCGCTCACGCATCTCGTTGTAGCGTCGCGCACGAGAGTCCAGAGCCTCAATGTAGTAGGGGTAACCTCCATAGCGGCGCGAGCGTATGACCACGGCCTCCTCTCCTCCCCCCTTCACATAGCCACGATCCTGGGTAAGAACTACCAACGCCCTTCTCGCAGGCACATAGCCTCCAGGTGGCACCGAGCTGCCAAGGCCCAGTGCCACCTCATAGGGTACCGAGTCGGTCGTGCCACCATCAAGGTAGCGATGGCCATCAATATCCACCATCTGAGAGACCAACGGCATCGAGGCCGAGGCACGGACCTTCTTGACGTCCTCGGGAAAGCTCTTGCACTCAAGGTAGGCGGGCGTACCAAAGACCACGTCGGATGCCACGGCAAACATCCGCATGGGATTTGAGTTGAAAGCCTCGTTGTCACACGGATCAAGATGGTTCTGTATCTCGTCGTACATAAAGTCGCCACCGGCCATGTTGCCCGTCGTCGCCCAAGACCACAGGCTCATGAAGCGCCTGTCATCGCGAAAGGCCATCATGATGCGCATGGAGCGTCCGACTTGGCGCGACTTGAAACTCACTGCATTTATGGCTCCCGCCGAGACACCCCACACACTGGCAAAGTCGCTGATCCCTCGCTCGAGAAGGACGTCCATGACGCCGGCGCTGTACATGCCCCTGAAGCCGCCCCCCTCGAGAATGAGGGCCACCCCCTGAGGATGCACGGTGGTCCCATCCAAGGCCCTTTCCTCAGTATTGAACTCGCCCATGGCCGCCTCCATCCCTGACGTCCTCGATGTATGCCGCACAGCATACGACCCACCGCGACCCTCAATAAAAAGGGAATAGAACCCCTACAATCCGCGCCCATAGGCGATGGATGCCGAGGCCCGCGCATGATCTTCCGCGCATCTGTCGAGGCCAAGAAGGCCGACGTGATACGCTTATGGCGCAGGTAGTGCAGGCGTCATCTACGCGAAAAGGCGCCCATCCATGGGACACTCACCCCTCGCCCCCGCGTACCATCCTTCGGGCCGCCTTCATCGGCAGGAACATCCGCCCGTCCGTCTCGTCGGGCGGACGGCGAAACCCCTGGTTCCTGTACCATTCCCCCAGTCCACTCTTGGGGTCCACGACGACGAACTTCGCCCCTATGGAGTCCGCGAGCTCGACTGATCGTTCAATGGCGTCAGAGACGAGTGCCCGCCCGACCCCATTGCCCTGGCAGCCGACGTCGACGGCCAGACGACCGATGAGGATCGCGGGAAAGGACACCCTGCTCATCCCAGACCTGACGCTCTTCGGGACTGAGAAACTCTCGATCGACGTCATCGAGAGGCAAAAGAGGCCAATGAGCCTCCCGTCAGACACACACGCGTACACCTTACACATATCGCTGACGTGCCAACGCTCCGCCTGACCGTGAACCCAGGAGTTCATCTCATCGTCCTGGCAGCAAAATCCGGCGAGGAGCTCCCCCGCCGAAGTGCCGAGTTGATCGAGCAGAATTGTCCCAACGCGCGACGTCAACGGGTCCGACGACGTCTACACGATTGAGGACAGCCAGTCGAGGGTGGCGTCACTGACGCATATCCTCTGCGGACAGTCGAATCTAGGGACGTGATGAGCCGCGCGGACAGACTCGCCAGACGCCATGAGGTGCGAGTAGTACCTCTCCATGGTCTCGACGTCTATCTCGGGCGAGCATGTCGAGCTCGTCCCATCGAACGCGTCCATCCACGGCCTCTCGGAATGGGAGAGACGCTCAAGCTCCTCACCGTTCAGCCCCGAGTAGGATGCAAGGACAGCGTCGATAACTGAGGCCGCGCGGACATCTACCGCCGATGCATCGCCCGGAACATCTCCGAAAGCGACGTCGTAGCACTGGGCATGCTCCCTATAGACCCGGTAGACCACCGGCCCGTGCTCCCACGCCTGAACGGGGTCGCGAAACAGCCTCTCACCGCTCGTGGCGAGGCACCATGCCTGGCAGTAGTAGAGTAGCTTCTGGAGCTGGTATCCCGTCAGACGCCTCTTTTTTTGGAGTATGTAGGCCGCCACGTCCACTACCCTTTGCACCCTGTACCCCCTTCCGCTCGACTCGCTTGCAAGGCGCTAGAAACGCTATCCCGGCCTCTACAGTATACCCTCTCACAGGTGACGTGCATGACTCCACCCGCTGTGGGCCCGCAGAAGACGCGCCGCTCGGGTAATACCATCCCTCGTTATGTTAACCATGGGTTAGACGTGCACCAAAACGTGAGGGGTTATGCACTGCGCAGATGTGCGTCAACGGCACGTACGTCTACGCAAAAAGGCGCCCGTCTGCGGCTCCGCAGGTAGGCGCCCATCTTGTTTGGTGGAGGTGCGGAGAGTCGAACTCCGGTCCAAAGCATATTCCTAGCAGGTGTCTCCAAGCTCAGTCACCGTTAATATCTTAGACGGGATCGTCCGGTGACGGACGCTTTCCGTCCCAGCTGGTTCAAACTTAGCGCACGGCATACCAGCCACGTCCACGCACGCATCTCCCTCAGATGACGTCGCCCGGGAAGCGGGAGAGACTTCCCGTTAGACGGCTACTTATATGTTAAGCAGCGAGGGCGTACTCGCCCTGATAAGAATCTTCGTCGTCAATTAGATTTGACGGTACCCCTGTTTAGCGTGGCGAGGAGACCACGGCTTGCTGCCCACCTCAAACATACCCTGTCGAAACCAGTCACCCCCATACGATCAAAGGGAGGCATGCTGCCATCCCTACGATATCAGCGCCCGGCATTGCACGCTCCGTACGACACCATGACGCATGTACCCATTCTAGCATCTTAGCCATGCTTGCGTCCCTCGCGATCAATGAACATGATGCCAAAGGCCATCATCAAAAGGACCGGACTCGCGAGGATCATCCTAAGACCCAAAGATCCTATCAGCCAACTGCCCGCCACCGCGCCGCAGGTGAAGCATACGATCACAAAATAGTAGAGCAGTCCCGTCTCGAGCTGCTCACGCTCATGCGTATGTGCGTAGCTCACCATGGACTGGGTGCCACTGCGTAGGTTGCCGATGCACATGGTCGTGGCAAAGGCATTGCCATGAAGTTTGCGAAAGGCCTGGACCTGCATGCCACAGGCAAGCGACGTCAGGCCGTTGGCGATGAGATTGAACCCCTCTGGCACGAAGCCCACGATCACAAGGAGCACGGCTTCCATCAGTAGCACGAGCTGGCGCCAGTGCAGGTGCTTGGGTTTGAGGAGCAGCTTGATGCCATGCGCCATCGCAATGCCTGCGGAGAAAAAGAGTACCGGGGACAGGTAGTGCATGCACTGGTCCCAGTTTCCCTGCGAGAGATTGACACCCAGAAGCAGCATGTTTCCTGTCTGGGCATTGGCAAAGACGTGCCCTCTGACCAGATAAGAGTAGGCATCCATAACTCCACCGGAAAGCGCTAGGAACAGCGCGAGTTCGACGGACTCAGACGTTTGCTCGGCGTGCTTCATCTATCCCCCTCAGATCCTCACAGCTCTTAGGTGCTATGGGTCGGCTATGGGAGGGACCCACGGACCTTAGCTCGGGGCCCCTCCGACACAGACGCACGCCTCGTAACCCTGGTATCGGAAGGCTACTCCTCCACCAGCTCGAACTGGTCGGGACCAACGCCACACACGGGGCAAACGTAGTCCTCAGGCAACTCCGGAGTATCGATCTCGACCTCATAGCCGCAGACCAAACAGCGGAACTTGTACGTCTTCTTCTCGTCGACCATTGCGTATCCTCTCTCTTGGCGGCGCGCCCTTCTGCGCGCCTCGTGCGCCCGCCCCTACGGGCGCACCACCCTCATACCCAGTTAGTCACATCTGAGGCGCACGATAGCCCGACGGAAGGTCCAAGAGCTGCCTCACCACAAAATCCCCTCTCCCCTGCCATCTGGGTCCCCATCCCTAACGACCACGCAGCTTGAGCGCGCGCTGAATCTCGCGATCACTGTCACGTCTGGCCATGTCGCGCCGCTTGTCGAAGAGCTTCTTGCCCCTTCCTATGCCAACACACAGCTTCACGCGGTTATGCTCGTCGAAGTAGAGCTCGAGCGGCACAAGCGCCATGCCCTTGGTGCGCAGCTGCGCGTCGATGAGGGCAATCTGTCGGCGGTGCATGAGCAGGCGCCGCCTGCGGTCAGGATCCACGTTCCACACGCCACCGTTCGAGTACGGGTGTATGTGCACACCCACAAGAAAGGCCTCGCCGCCTCGGATGATGCAGAACGAGTCGCGTATCTGACAGGGACGCTCGCGTATGCTCTTGACCTCGGTTCCCGTGAGCTCGATGCCAGCTTCCCAGGTCTCACCTATCTCGTAGTCGTGACGGGCGACTCGGTTCTTAGAGATGCTCCTTTTTTGTGGGCCTTGGGAATTCTTGCCCCTGTCGCGCCCACCCGTTGCGGAAGTTGGCTGTGGCCTACGCCTCGCCATCTGTAGCTCCCTCCCCTCGCGCGGCCCCTGTGGCCGCGCCGTCTGCGTCTTCTGCAGCACCCGCAGGCTCCACACATGCGAGGAGCTCCCCCATCAGCCTATGGGAGAGCTCTGTGCCCGCAAGCGCGCGAGCCCTCAGCATGAGCCTCGTCTCCGCGTCCTGGTCACCCAGCTCGCGCGCGTCCAAGGCACACTGTAAGAGACAGATGACGACCTGAGCGTTGGCACCGCGTGGCAGCTGCAGCTCATCAAGGATCCGCCCCTCTTCCTCATCGCTGACAACATCGGGATCGTGCTGCGTGCCCACTGCCTGCTCGAGTGCCACCCTAAGCAAGGGATCGCTCGCATCGACTCTACGGGCAGCCCTGAGGAGTGCTGCCGCCTCTCGTGACTTCCCAGAGACCTGGAAATACTCGGCAAAACTGAGAAAGGCTCGAATCAGATGAGAGGGCTCACTGGCACGAATGAGCACCGAGTGACTCAGCGCCAAGTACTCGCTGATATCGCCGACGTCCCGGCACAACTCCGCCAGGTTCAAACGATGCTCACAGGCCATGGGATTCCAACGCACCGCCTGCTTGAGCGCCTCGATCGCCAAGTGGGTGTCACCATCTGTCATGCGCGCGAGGGCAAGGTCGGCGTACAGGCGATCCAGCGGCTCGCCCACGTCGCGAAGCTCCCTTGGGTCGCGCTCGACAACCTGGTACGCCAGGCGATCGAAGGGAGAGGAAAAGCTAAACCACTGCTGGCTATCGGTCGTCGGGCAGTTACGATCGATGTACTCCTCCACGTCCTCGGCACGTCTTGAGAGAAGCTCAAGCGCCATGTGTGTCTGGCCCTGCATAAGGTAGCCTTCGGCCAGCATGATCGCCTCAGTCAGCTCGCTCTGCTCGAGCCTGTCTGCATACTCCATGACACCTCCTCATACCATACGCTCTGCGAGGACGAGCAATGTTCCCCCTCGCTGTATGCAACGGCACCCTAAGAATACGACAAGCCTACCCGCTTACCGTGTGTACAAGTACCGCCCGCGTCGTTCGCCCATGGCACGGACGTTTCGTCTGTGCGCACGGGTCACTTGTCCGGAAGCGCGAAGTCTATCTGCCCGCGCGCGGGGCTGGTGCCCGCCACGACCACCGTCACGCGCATGCCCACCCGCCAGATTCTGCCACTTTCCTCGCCCATCAGCGCCATGCGCGCATCGTCGTACGAGAAGCGCTCATCTCCCAACTCGCGAGTTGCAAGCAGGCCCTCAGCGCAGCTCTCGTCGAGCATGACGAAGAGCCCATAGCGCTCGCAGCCCACCACGACACCTCCAAAGCACTCACCCACCCTTGTGGAGAAGAACTCTGCGATCTTGACTCTCTGAGAGTCTCGGGCAGCACCATCTGAGACCCGTTCGCGCTCCGAGCAGCTCCGACATAGCTGCGCCAGGCTGCGTCCGATCTCACGCTGCTCACGCGAGTCTGCGTTTCCGTCCAGCTGCGCCTTGAGTGCACGGTGCACCAAGAGGTCCGCGTAGCGGCGGATCGGCGAGGTGAAGTGACAGTACGCCCTCGCACCCAGGGCGTAGTGCCCATCGTTGTGCGGCAGGTAGATGGCGCGCCGCTGGGCCCTGAGCAGCACAGTGTTCACGAAGAGCTCCGCAGGCGTGCCTGCGGCGTCCTCGAGGACCTCCTGGATGGCTGCGGGACTCCCCATGACAAGTGCCCCAACAAGCGAGCCCTCAACGAGGCCGAGCTCCCGTAGGATGCGCAGGGCGTCTTTGAGATCGTCTGGGGCGGGTCGCTCGTGCACACGGTAGGCCGTCTCGATCCCTGCGTCCGAGAGCAGCTGTGCCACGCACTCGTTCGCAAGTAGCATGGCCTCCTCTATGAGGCTCGTTGCGCGCGTACGCCTGCGCACGATGATGTCGATTGGGCGGCCCTGCTCATCGAGGGTGACCTTCGCCTCCTTGGTGTTGAAGTCAATGGACCCACGATCATGGCGCAGGCGTCGCCTCTGCGCAGCGACCTCGTCGAGGATATCGAGGGTCCGTGAGACCTGGGTGTTCCAGCCCACCGAGCAGGGCAGCTCATGGGCACCGAGCGTTTTCTCGAGCCATGCGTCGACCTGGTCGTAACTCAGGCGCGCCTTGGAGCGAATGGCGGAGCGCGTCATCCGGACCGAGACGAGCTCTCCTCTCTCGCCAAGGCGCATGATGACGCTCACGGCAAGCCGATCCTCGTCTGGCCTGAGGGAGCAGACATCGGCACAGAGGCTCTCGGGCAGCATTGGTATGACGCGATCGACCAGATAGGTCGAGCAGGTCCGCTGCCGTGCCTCGTTGTCTACGGGGCTGCCCCAGCCCACGTAGTGGCTCACGTCGGCAATGTGCACCTCGACCTCAAAGCCACGTTCGACCCTACGTGCGCCAACCGCGTCGTCGAAGTCGCGCGCGTCGGCAGGATCGATGGTAAGGACACAGCGCTCGCGAAAGTCCGCGCGAGCCGGACCCGCTGCCAAGGCCTCCTCTACGCCAGGCTCAATGGCAGCCGCCGAGGCGAGCAGCGTCTTGGGAAACTCGCAGCGCAGCCCATACGAGGCAATGATAGTCTCGATGGGCAGGTCAAGGCCACGTTCGCTGTCCAAGCGCCGCTCTATGGTAACGATTCCCGACGTCGTACGCGCCGGATACTCCAAGATGCGCGCCACCACCACGTCGCCTGAGTGCACGCCACAGGCCTGTGCACTGTGGTCATCGGGCAGCACGAAGAAGTCACGCCGTATCCTTGAGTCGAGGGGAACCACCACGCCGAGCGGATCGATGAAGTCATAGCTGCCCAGAAAGCTCTGGGTGGCACGATCGAGGACGCCCTGGACCCATGCCAGGTGCTCGCGTCCGCGTGGCGATGACAGACTCACCTGCACCGTGTCCCCACTCATCGCCTCGCGCACGCCCCTCTTGGCAACCCTAAAGCAGCCCTCTGGCGTGTCGACCGTAACCGACCCCGAGCGCGAGACGCGCATCGTGCCCGTTAGTAGGGCGCGAGTCCTCCTGCCTCGAGAACCCCGCCCGCGCGGGCCATGCGACCTCGATTTTGCTCCTCCCATGCCCGCGCCCCTCCAAAGCAGTGAGCCAGCTGTGACGGTGCCTCGGTCCCTTGGGGCGACCACATGATGTCCGCCTTGTAAAGACTCGCCCTCGCCTGGCATGCGAGAGACACCACCTGAAGGCTATGCGGTCACAGCCCCAAGACACGGTGAGACACTGTCCGCCGCCTTATCGGCACATCGCAAGCCAGCTACACCCTGAGATAGCGCCTCATCGCGATCGCAGAGCCAAAGAGGCCAAGCAGACAACCTATGCCCACGAGTGACGCATACGTAAGGGTCAGGACGACCGTCGGTATGTCAAAGGACAAAAACGACAGTCCAGCCTGGAGCCTCGGGAGCACGATCAGGGTACCGCCATGAAGCACAAGGATCGCGAGCAGCGAGCCAAGAAGCGCCTCGAGCATGCCCTCGGTCAAGAACGGCCCGCGTATGAAACCGTTTGACGCACCGACCAAGCGCATGATGGCGATCTCGCGACGACGCGCTGAGATAGCGAGGCGAATCGTGTTGTTGATGAACACGAAGGCGATAAAGGCCAGAAGGCCAACCAGCACGATGGTGCCAAAGCGCAGGACATACGTGACGCTCAGCAACTTCTTTACCGTATCGCGACCATACTGGACGGAGCGCGTGGGATTCTCTGCGTCGTCGGAGATGCTCTTGAAATCGCTGTCCTCGATGATCATGCTGGCTACGTTCTCGACCTGCTTGGGATCGGAGAGGGTAATGACCAACGATGCGGGCAGCGGGTTGGTGCCATCGAGCGCGGCGACGACGTCGTTCGCGTTCTTGTCACTCATCTTCTCCCGGTAGCTCTCGAGGGCCTCCTCCTTGCTCTTGTACGTCACATCATCGACGAAGTCCCAGCCACTGATCTTCTGCTGGAAGGCGTCCACGGCAGACTTGTCTGCCCCGTCAGAGAGAAAGGCCTGGATGGTGACTTGGTTCTCGACGTCGCCCGCAAGCCTGTTGAGCAGGACTGAGCCGATGACAAAGAGGCCTATCACGAAGAGTGAGAGAAAGATGGTGACCACGGCGCCAAGGGCCGTCGACCAGTTGCGACGAAAATGGCGACCTGCCTCGTGCAGGGAATAACCAAGATTAGACGGAGCCATAGAAACCGTAGCCCCCCTTCTCCTGATCGCGAACGATGTGACCCGCCTCAAGAGCTATGACGCGCTTGCGCATGGAGTCGACCATCTCGCGATCATGGGTGGCCATGACGACGGTGGTACCGGTCCGGTTGATGAGGTCGAGCAGTTTCATGATACCGAGCGAGATGGCCGGATCGAGGTTGCCCGTAGGCTCGTCACAGACTAGAAGCGGCGGGCGGTTGACCATGGCTCGCGCGACAGAGACGCGCTGCTGCTCCCCGCCAGAGAGCTGGTCTGGATAGTTGTCCATCTTATCGGCCAAGCCGACGAGGCGGAGCACCTCCGGAACCTGCGTCTTGACGACCGAGCGTGGCTTGCCAATGCACTCGAGCGCGAAGGCGACGTTCTCGTAGACCGTCTTATCAGGCAGAAGCTTGAAGTCCTGATAGACCGTACCAATCTGGCGACGCAGGTAGGGAACCTTGCGGTTGCGCAGCTTGGTGAGGTCTTGGCCCGCGACGATGACATGCCCGCCCGTTGAGCGAAGCTCGCGCGTGAGAAGACGCAGAAACGTTGACTTGCCAGAGCCGGAGTGTCCGACGACGAAGACGAACTCGCCCGGGTAGATGTCAAGGCTCACGTCCTCGAGCGCGGGCTTGTTGGGCTGGGCTGGGTAGATGAGCGTGACGTTTCTCAGCGAGATGGTCGGCGTACCGCTCCGGTCGATCTTGGGTGCGTCCTTGAAGTGGATGGGAGAAAACGCGCTCGTCGCGCCAGACTGAGGCTTGATGTCGCTTGAGGTCCCCTCCGCCACCGAAATCGCCTTGGATGATGAGACAGTGGCATCAGGCGCTCGCTTGACGTCTGGAATTCTTGAGACTGTGGGAGCGCCCTTAGCCTCTGGGACACCCGTAGCGGCAGGGATGACCCGCGCCCTTGACCCATCGTCTTTCATAGACGAGGCGCCCGCGCCTTGAAGGCCCGCCGCACTGGATGGGGCAGCACCTGGAGTGCTATGGGCCATACCAGCTGATTGGCCGACACGATTGGCGGCTGGCACACGAGGGCTTGCCTCCTGACGCGAGGACGCCGAAGACTTGAGGTCGGCCATGGCTGCCTCGAGTTCGTCGTCGAACAGCGCACCAGCCTCTGCCCCGGAGGAATCCTGAGGTAGCCCATCTGAGCCCTCACCCCCCCATTGCCTACCATCGCGGAAATGATTGGCCACACATGCTCCTTTTGATACGTTGATACTGCAGTGACTGACAGATTTCGCGCTATTGTAGCAGAGAGCCGGTTGGAGCATTAAATCTGCATGCCACGCACAGACAGACCTCGCGTGGAACACAGATAGGCCGAGACACGTGCCCCGCAGATTCCGGGGCACTCGGCGCCACACGGCCGCAGCCTCAGCTTAGGCGTCCGGATGGGTTTGGGTACGCGGCCGAGCGTAGGACTGGGCGTCCCAGCTAATAGCGTACACCTAGCGCACAAAGCCCTCGATGGCCTCCGCGACCCCTGCGCCGTCAAGACCGTACTTCGCAAGCAGGTCGAGTGCGGGACCGGACTCGCCAAAGACATCGTTGACGCCTATCTTCTTGACGGGAGTGGGACAGGCCTCGCACAGCAGATCGCACACGGCACTTCCCAGGCCACCGATCACGGAGTGCTCCTCGACGGTGACGACGCGTCCGGTCTTTCTCGCCGAGGCCACGATAAGATCCCCGTCAAGCGGCTTGATCGTTGCCATGTTGATGACCTCGCAGCTCACACCCTTGGCGGCAAGCGTCTTGGCCGCCTCGAGCGCGGCGGGAACCTCAAGGCCACATGCGATCACGGTAACGTCTGAGCCCTCGCGCTCGACGACGCCCCTGCCAAGCTCAAAGTGATAGTCATCCTTGTGAATGACGGGCACGGGCAGGCGGCCAAGACGCACGTACACCGGGCCCTCTGCCTCGTATGCCGCGCGAACGGCGGCCTTGGCCTCGACGTCATCGGCCGGGACGATGACCGTCATGCCGGGGATGGCCCGCATGAGGGCGAGATCCTCGTTGCACTGGTGGGTGGCGCCGTCCTCGCCCACCGACATGCCCGCGTGCGTGGCCCCGATGACCACGTGCAGATGGGGGTAGCCGATGGAGTTGCGCACCTGCTCGAAGGCGCGACCGGCGGCGAACATGGCAAAGGTGCTCGCGAACACCCTGTGCCCTGTAGTCGCGATGCCAGCGGCGACGCCCATGAGGTTTTGCTCCGCGACGCCGACGTCGATGAAGCGGTCGGGATAGGCCGCCTTGAACTTGCCCGTCTGGGTCGCGGCGGCGAGATCGGCGTCGAGCACCACGAAGTCGTCGTGGGCGGCGCCCAGCTCCACGAGCGCCTCGCCATAGCTCTGGCGGGTAGCGACCTTGCGTATGTCTGCCATAGCGTTCACGCCTCCTTCGCGAGCTCGGCCATGGCCTGCTCGTACTGCTCGTCACCGGGAGCCTTGCCGTGCCATCCCACCTGATTCTCCATGAACGAGACCCCCTTGCCCTTCGTCGTATGCGCAACGATGCAGCTGGGGGCGCCCTTGGTCGCGCGCGCCTCGCCGAAGGCGGCGCGCAACTGATCGAAGTCACTGCCGTCTTGGACGTCTATCACGTGGATGCGGAAGGCTCTGAACTTGTCCCCTATCGGCTCGGCGGAGTTGACCTCCTCGATGGTCCCGTCGATCTGAAGCCGGTTATTGTCCACGATGAGACAAAGGTTATCAAGGCCATGGTTGCCGGCAAGCATCGCGGCCTCCCAGACCTGCCCCTCCTCGAGCTCACCGTCACCAAGCAGGGCATAGACGCGGTAGCTGTCACCCCACAGCTTAGCGGCGAGCGCCATGCCCACGGCCACCGAGATCCCCTGGCCCAAGGAGCCGGTGCTCATGTCAACCCCGGGGGTATCCCTCATGTTGGGATGTCCTTGGAGCTGGGACCCTAGGTGACGCAGGGTCTTGAGCTCCTCCTTGGGAAAGTACCCCCGCTCGGCGAGGGCGGAGTAGAGGCCCGGGGCGCAGTGGCCCTTCGAGAGGACAAAGCGGTCGCGCTCGGGCTTGAGCGGATCGGCCGGATCGATGCGCATCTCCTCGAAGTACAGGTAGGTGAGTATCTCGGTCGCCGAGAGCGACCCGCCGGGATGGCCCGACTTGGCCGCATGAGTCGCTGTCATGATGTCACGACGCAGCTCTCGCGCGACCTTCTTAAGGTCGGCATTGTCCATGCCGTCTCCTTTCCATATGGGGACTTTTGAGGAGACGCCCGCTGACGGGCAGGCGTCGCCTTCGTTGAGCTCGGCCTCTCACGCCTGGCTGGTGACCTTGGCCCAGTCTGCGGCGAAGAGCTCCAAGCCGCGGTCGGTGAGCGGGTGGCGCACGCACTTCTGGAGCGCGCCGAAGGGCACGGTGGCGATGTCGGCCCCCATGAGGGCGGCCTGCGTCACGTGGTGCGGGGTGCGCACGGAGGCGGTGATGATCTCGGGGCCGCCCTCCTCGTCCCAGTAGCCGTAGCGGTAGTTGTGGATTGCGTCGACCATCTCCCGCAGGTGGTCGAGGCCCTCGTCACCGATGTCGTCGAAGCGCCCGACGAAGGGGCTGATGTAGCGGGCGCCGGCGCGGGCGCCCAGAAGCGCCTGGGGCGCGGAGAAGACGAGCGTCATGTTGACGCGGACGCCCTCTTGGGCGAGGTGGTGGATCGCCGGGAGCGACTGCTCCGTGACGGGGAGCTTGACCACGACGTTGGGGGCCAGCGACGCCAGGCGCTCGCCCTCCTCGATCATGCCCTCGGTGGTCTCGGCCGTGGCCTCGGCCGAGACGGGCAGGCCCTCACAGATCTTGCAGATCTTGACCATGTGACCCTCGAAGTCGGCGAGTTTGCCGCCGGTCTTGGCGTAGAGGGAGGGGTTGGTGGTGACGCCCGAGAGGCAGCCCCAGCTCGCCGCCTTCTCGATCTCCTTGAGGTCAGCCGTATCGATGAAGAACTTCATGAGACGCTCCTTTCCTGTATCACGCGCATGCGGACATCCCTATTTCTATACCCCGTTACCCCAACCGTGGCGCTCGAGGGCATGATCGATCTTCTCGCGAACAAAGTGTGCGGCATGGCCAACGTCATCTTGCCAGCTCGCGGAGCCGAGGTACCACAGCTCGCACACATACCTCCGTACGCCCTGTGGAATGAGCTGCGCAAGCGCGCCGTCGTAGTCGGTCGTGCCCTCACCAAAGAGCAGGTCGCGGTACTGTCCCGCCTTGGTGGCCTTCATGTGGGCGGCGAGGATGTGGCCCTTGCCCGTCGCGAGGTCATCGGCAACCGATCTACCGTAGATCAGAGAGGCGTTCGTGAGGTTGCCCACGTCGGGGTAGACGCCCAGAAACGGGCTGTCGATCTTGTCGACGTAGCGCATGGCCTTCTCGACAGTGTCCATGAAGGGAGTCTCCATGGTCTCGAAACCCAGCGAGACGCCGGCTACCGCCGCCATCTCGCACGCCTTGGCGAGGTTCTCGGCAAAGTAGTGCGCTGAGTCCTCGCAGGCGTCCGTCTCGTAGTAGTAGTCGTAACCTGCGAGTTGTATGGTGCGCAGCCCGAGGTCACAGGCGAGCTCGAGCGCCTTGTCCATCATGGTGAGGCCGTACTCGCGCTTCTTTGGGTCTGCTGCCCCAAACGGCCACTTACGGTGGCCCGAGAGGCACATTGACTCCAAGGCCACACCGGCGTTGCGCATGGCGCTCACGACGTCTGCTCGCTCGCCGGCGCTCCAGTCGAGGCGAGCCTGACGTGCGTCAGACTCGTCGATGGAGATCTCCACGTAGTCGAAGCCGCACTCTGCGGCAAGCCGCAGGCGCCGCTCCCACGAGAGCTCCTGTGGCATCGCCTTCTCGTACAGCCCCAGCTTGTATGCCTTGCCCATTCATACTCCTTACCTGGGGCGCCGACCACCATAGCCCTGGGTCGGCGCCCCGCTGCGACGTGGCCTGAAACTCCCTTGGCGCTACACCTTCTGGCCGTAGTAGGCATTGGGACCGTGCTTGCGCAGGTAGTGCTTGTCAAGCAGGTACTGCGGGGCGAGAGCCTCGTCCATGGGCCTGCCTGCGGCATGGCAGAGCAGCTCGGTGTCGCGCGACATCCTCGCGACCTCCTCGACCACGACCGCGTGATAGACGGCCTGCGCCGCATCGCGGCCCCAGGTGAAGGGACCGTGGTTGCGCACGAGGCATCCCGGCAGGGCCACGGGATCCTTGCCCTCAAAGCCCTCGACGATCACCTTTCCGGTGTTGAGCTCGTAGGCCTCCTCGATCTCCTCTTTGCTGAGACCCCTCATGCAGGGGACCTCCCCGTAGAAGTAGTCGGCCTGGGTGGTGCCGTAGCAGGGGATGGAGCGTCCGGCCTGCGCCCACGAGACGGCTGCCGCCGAGTGCGTGTGCACGATGCCGCCGATCGAGTCCCAGCTTTGGTAGAGCAGCGCATGGGTGGGCGTGTCCGAGGAGGGGTTGAGCTCGCCCTCGACCACCCTGCCGTCGAGATCGCAGACGACCATGTTCTCAGGCGAGAGCCTCTCGTAGTCCACACCGGACGGCTTGATCACGAAAAGTCCCCTCTCGCGGTCGATCTCAGAGGCGTTTCCCCAGGTGAAGACCACAAGTCCATGCTTGGGCAGGTCCATGTTGGCCTCGTAGACCCTCTCGCGCAGCTCCCTGAGCATCATCTGCTCACCCCCTAGAGGACGGAGCGGAACGGAACGTTGGGCTCCTGCTCGAAGCAATCGTGGAAGCCACGCTCATAGTGGTACTCGAAGCGGTCCTTGTCCTTGGGGTAGGTGTACTCTCCGCCCACCTGCCAGATGAACGGGTGGAAGCCATACTGCAGGCGATCGCGGCGCATCTCCCAGAGGACCTGGATCTCCCTCGTATCGGCCTGGAAGTTGGTCCAGATGTCGTGGTGTATGGGGATGACGACCTTTGCCTGGAGGGCCTCGGCCATGCGCAGGATGTCGGTCGTCTCCATCTTGTCCTGGATGCCCACGGGGTTGCAGCCAAAGGCGCCGAAGCACACGTCAACGCCCCCGTACTCCCGCTTGATGTCCTTGCCGTGCTTGGCGAAGTAGATGGAGTAGTGGGAGTCGCCGCTGTGGTAGATGTTGCCGCCCGGCGTGACGAGCAGGTAGTTGACGGCCTTCTCGTCCATGTCCATCGGGCACTTACCCCAGAGCTCCTCGCGGTCGGCCCCGGTGGAGTCGGTCGTGACGATGCAGGTACGGTCAAAGGAGTCCATCGCGACGATCTCGAGGTCCTTGACCTTGATCTTGTCGCCGGGCTTGACGACGCGGATGCGATTTTCGGGGACGCCCCAGCGCCGCCAGTAGTCGGCCGCCTTCTCGGGACCGATAAAGGGGACGGGGACTTCCTTGCCGCTCTCGTCCGTGGTGGTCATGCCGCTCTTCACGACATGTGCTGCCCACTCCTTTGACATGTGGTCCTGGTGGTAGTGAGTTGCCAGGACGGCGTCCACGCTCTTGAACCCGAACGGGTCGAAGACGTAGGGCATGTTGCGCAGGTTGGGCTGCATGGCGCGAACGCCGGCCATGTTGGCCATCTGGTGGCCAACCTTCATGAGGCCATTGCCGTGAGTGCGCTTGCCGTTGCCGGTCCAGAGGTCGATGGTGATGTTGGCACCGCCGGGAGTCTTCACCCACATGCCGGTGCAGCCGAGCCACCAAAGCTTGACGTTGCCCTCTGGCACCGTGCAGTTCTCGATATCCTCGTTGAGCCAGGTCCCCCACTCGGGGAAGGTGCTCATGATCCAACCCTCGCGGGTAACCTCGTCGATTTCTGACATGCGTTTCTCCTTCTGTCTTGTGGCGGGGCCAGAGCAGGAGGCCCAGCCCCGCCCGTTGCCAAACTGTTGGGTCACTGGTCGTTAGGTCGCGCTCACCGCGTAGAGCGCGACCTCGTCGGTCTCGCGGTTGGCCGAGATGATGTGACTTGCCCCGCCGTCCTCGAAGACCCACACGTTCGCGGGACCACGATCGTGGTCGATAACCTCGACGTGGTATCCGCCATTCTCGAACCAGACACGCAGCAGGTCACGCCCATCCTTGCGGTTGCCCATGACGGCGCAGACGGAGCCTGCGAGCCTACCCGCCCAGATGGCGTGCAGAAAGTCACGCCTCTGCGGATCCTCCCACACCTTGACGTAGCGGTCGGGCGTCGCATCCTCATGCCAGACAGAGAGCGTGTCGCCATGGAAGCGTGAGATGGTGATGATCTCGTCTTTGCCGTCGCCGTCGAAGTCCGCCATGGCCATGTCGCTCGTCGGGTTGACGACAAGGCAGCTGACCTGCCACTGTCCGTCTGCCGTCACGGGCGGCACGTAGCGAAAGACGCCCGCCGCCGTGCCCACGAGCGCAAAGGAACGGTCGGGGGCAGTGTAGAAGCCGTGGTTCTGAAGCTGGTAGCTGGCAAGCTCGCTGAGCGCGAGCTGCTTGTCCGTGTCAAAGCGCTCGAGCCTGCCTGAGAGCCTCGCCACGTAGACCGCGCCGGGGACGAGCCAATCGTCCTTGACCTGGTTGCGACAGTCCCCCTTGATGGTGCAGGCGATGAGCCAGTCCTGTCCGTCCGCGCCCCTGAGCACGCCAAAACGATGCACGTAGGGCAAATCGCACAGGACGGAGCGCCTCCACGAACTATCCGGCTGTTGCGTGTAGGTCACGATCTTGGCGTCGTCAGCGCCAAAGTTTGGTGAGAAGAACTTGTAGGTCGCCATGAGCTGATCCGTGCGACCGGGGGTCTGCATGACGGTCATGACACCGCCAGGGCCGTCGCAGACGTTCTCCCTCGGGGTGCCGTCAAGCGAAAAGCGCCTGATGGGACCCTCCTTCTCGGTGGCGACCACGAAGCTTCTCTTGTCACCCACGTCGAGCATGCCGATGGCGTAGCACTTGGGCATGTCAGTCGCTATGACCTTCTTCTCGTACTTCATGAGGCAGTCTCCTCGCCTTCGGAGCCCATGTGGGCCTGACTACTTCGCGAACTTCTTGTCGACGCCCGCCTCGACGAACTTCTCCTCTATCTCCTTGTCAGAGAGGACGTTCTTGAGCGGTATGCAGATGACCTCGCCAGACTCCTTCGCGGCCTTGAACATGTTCTCGAAGTTGCGCGGGAAGCAGGCGATGTCGAAGTTGGTCGCTGTCGAGGTTCCCTCGGCAAGCGCGCAGTGGTGGACCTCAGAGACGTCCATGCCCAGCTTCTTGGCGACGCGCTCGACGGTGAGCTGCATCATGAGAGAGGTGCCGGAACCATTGGCGCACGCGCAGAGAATCTTTGCTGACATAGTGTCGTTCCTTTCTACCTACGCCCGTGGGCGTGTTGCTGTGTGGCGCTGGGTCGGCACCCCGCCTGACGGCCTGTGAGCCGACCCAGCCGTGAAGACATGGACGCTACTTGCCTGTTGCAGCCTTGACCTGCTTGGCCAGGGCGGCATCACGAAGCTCGGCATACTTGTCGTAGTCCTCGACCTCGAGGAAGTACGCGCTCTTGCCGTCCTCGTCCTTGGGAGCGAAGCGGTACTGGAGCTGCGGGATGACGAGCAAAAACACGGCGACGATGCCGACGCCGATCCAGCCGGCGTAGTGCATGACGACCGTGAACGCGGGCCAGACGACCGCCCAGTCGAACATACCGAGGTAGCCGCCAAACTGGTACATCTGCACCCAGGACGCGATGAGCGCGGAGCCAAAGACCTGGCAGAGCCCACAGACGAAGGGCAGGACCAGACAGGCCTTGAGACCACCCTTATTGTTTGCGAAGACGCCGAGCGTGGCGTTGTCGAAGAACAGCGGGATGAAGCCCGCGACCACGAGCACCGGGCTCTTGGCGAAGATCAGGACGGCGATGGCCAAGAACTGTCCCACGGCACCGGCCATGAAGCCGAGGGTGACGGCGTTGGTGGAACCAAAGCCAAAGGTAACGGCGCAGTCGACGCCGGGCACGGAACCCTTGAGAAGCTTGTTGGAGATGCCCTGGAAGGAAACCGTAAGCTCAGCGACGAAGGTACGGACGCCGAGCTGGAGTATCGTCAGGTACACGGCAAACTGGAAGCAGTTGTACAGGATGTAGAAGACGAAGTCCTGACCAGGCTTGAGCGCCGCCGAACCTGTGAGCAGGTAGGCCTTCGCGGTCTGGTCGGGGTTGGAGAGCTGGATCAGGAAGTCGGGGCCTATGACAACCAGGATGATGCCGAAGAAGAGGGTCATCAGGATGGCCGTGGAGACCATGTTCTCGTTGAACATGGAGAGCCAGCCGGGCAGCTCGATCTCCTCGAGCTTCTTGTCAAAGACGGAGGTCCTGTCCGGATGCTTGGCACGACGGATCTCGTCGCGCTTGGCCATCCAGCCGGCGGCCTTGGAAGCGAGGAAGATGCCGAACATCTGCTGGTGGCCGATCGCAAATCCCGCCCCCTCGGTAAGCTCCTGAGTCGGCCCTATCGTCAGGTTGGATCCGACAGCCCAGTACAGCCCGAGCAGTATCGTCATGACGACGAGCGCGGGAACGCTCACGAGGTTGGGGAAGCAGAACATGATGAGCCAGAGGGCCGTCGCCGCCTGCTGGACCTGGACGTTGCCCGTCGTGAAGATGGCACGCAGCTTGGTCTGCCTCTTGAAGGCCACGAGAAGAATGTTCAGGATGTAGGCAAAGAGCAGAAGCAGCATGTACTGCGAGACGTTGGCGCCCTGAAGAAAGCCAACGGCGTCGTGGAACTGGGCGGCGGGGTCCATGGCCGCCTTGACACCCGCGTCAACCGCGTTGTTGCCAAAGTAGGGGTCGATGACCATGGCGCTCAGACCAAAGCGCTGGCTCAGACCGACCGTGATCGGGCGAAATGACGTGACCAGACCCGAAGACCCCACCGAAAGAATCATGTAGCCGACGGAGGCCTTGATGAAGCCGGCGAGAACCTCGTACCACTTCTTGCCAAGCAGGACGTAGCCGATGGTGACAATGAAGCCGATGATCCAGGCGGGCTGTGACAGGATGGTACTGGAGAACCAGTTGACCACCGCCATCAGAATGTCCATTTCCTCTCCTAACTGAGCTAGGCTGCCAAGGAAGATCACTCGTCCTGGGCAAGTTTGTCAATCTCTAGAAGCTCCTCGGGACGCTCGATCCTCGAGAGCCTGCCGATGACCTCCTCGTTGGACATGACGGCAGCCAGACGCCGCATGTTCTGCAGGTGGGACTGAGCGTCAACATCGCTGAGCGTGAAGAAGACCGTGGCAGTCGTGTCAGGGTCGTCCTCGGCGCCAAAGTGGACCGGCTCCCTGACGCGCATGAAGCTGATGGCCTCGCGGATCGTGCCCACGGCACCCTCCACGGCGTGAGGCATCGCGACTCCTGGGATCAAGACGATGTAGGGACCGTGGTCCTCGACGTTCTTGATCAGGCAGTCGGCGTAGCGCTCCTCGACGCTCCCATCGGCCACAAGCGGCTTGATGCCCTCGCGCAGGGCCTCACGCCACTCAAGCGGGCCATCCACAAGGTTGTAGTGTTTGAGCTCGTATAGCTGACGAAGCAACATGATGTGCACCTCCCCTCGTTCTGCTCTCGTAAGCTGGCCGGATGTGATATTCCCGACCAGTGCCCCATGGGCGCGGACGATACTGCAAGGTGTGCTCCCTCGTCCCCCTTGCCTAATTGCAGTATAGAGTAACTGAGCGTCATTAACGTTTATAATTTTCTTTTTGGATACTTGGAATAATTGTTTTGAACTGTTTTATAGTTCATTCGTTCATACAGAAGTTGAAGATCCACCGCTTTGGGGCAAATAGTCTTGGGAATAAGAATGAATGTCCATGTAGTCTCTTTACCGCCACCGACGTGAGCGGTAGCTTTTTGACTGTGAGCGGTCAATGATCAAAGGAGGCAGCATCAATGGAGACGCACAGCAGGCTCGTGCGTCAGCGTCGTGACGAGATCATCGATCTTCTGGCTGAGATGGGAAAGACCAAGGTCAGCGAGCTCGCGAGACGCTACGGCGTCTCCTCCCTCACGGTCAGGCGGGACCTCAGCGCCCTGACGGACGAGGGCCTCGTGCGCAGGACCCATGGCTGGGTGGAGCTTATCGACCCTTTGGGCAGCTCCATCAGCTCGAGTGCCATCACCGCAAAGCGCAGCATCGCCGCCCAGACGGCCCTCCTTGTGGACGACGGTGACACCGTCTTCATCAATACGAGCTCGACGGCTCTTCTCGTGCTCGAGCACATCAAGGCGGAAAACGTGACCGTCGTAACCAACAACGGGAAGGTGCTGCAGCTCGATCTGCCACCCAACCTCTCGGTCATCCTCACAGGGGGCGACATCAGGCTGCCAAAGTGGTCCATGGCAGGCGAGTTTGCGCTCGCGAGCATCAGGCGCATCAACGCGGCCAAGGCGATCCTCGGCTGCTCGGGCGTCTCTGCCAAGCGGGGGCTGACCACGCTCATTTCGCACGAGACGAGCGTGAACTCCCTCATGATGGAGCAGTCGGACATGTGCATCCTCGTCGCTGACAGCACCAAGGTCGGCGTGAGCTCGAGCTTTCGCTATGGCTCGCCCGAACAGGTAGACATCCTCGTGACGGACAAGAGTGCCGATGAGGGTGAGCTTACCCGCCTCAAGCGAGCCGGGGTTCGCAGGATCCTGCGCCCGGACGAGCCGCCACAAGGCGGGCGCGCCCCTCGCACGGCGAAAGGAGCACGGCGAAAGGACCCCTAACGGGCGTGGGGCGCGTCGGCGGCCTGTCGGAACCTCGCCTCTCGACCGTCGTCGGGGACTTTGGGCCCCGTTCGATCCCCGGGCTCCTCCTTGGCGAGTGATTCTGTGCCTTTTGGAGCACTGGCACTGCCACCCGGTGGTGAACGTACGGAGCGGTACGCTCAGGGGCGGGTGGCAGTGCGTCGTACACTGCCACCCGACGTCGAGCGTACCGAAACGGTACGATCAGGGCCGAGTGGCAGTGCGTTCGGTACGCTCAGAGCCGAGTGGCAGTGCGTCTCACACTGCCACTCGGTGGTGAACGTACGGGACGATGCGTCTCACACTGCCACTCGGTGGTGAACGTACGGGGCGATGCGTCTCACACTGCCACTCGGTGGTGAACGTACCGTGCATCGCGTTCAGGGCCGAGTGGCAGTGCGTTCGGTACGTTCACGTCCGTCAGTCTGGCAGCGCGGGCTGCTGTGGCCTGTAGCCCTTGGATGCCCCTCAATTACCGGAGAGTTATGACGTGGCCGACGACTCGTAGTCCAGCCCGTCGAAGATGCCACGCTGCCTCCAATGCCAAGACGGACGAGAACATCCAACCCGACGGCACCTAGCAGATGGGCGGCAACCAGATAAGCGTGAAGATGCCCGACCTCGGCCAGCCGTTCGGCGCCATCTGCGTCAAGCTCGACGCGATAACATACGATCACTTCGGCAAGGAGGCGGTAGCCATGTGTGCAAAGCTGATGACGAAAGGTCCATGGTCAGGCCCCAGGCCGAGGCCTGCGGCCCCTGGCGCAACCCCCCCGCAACCTGGCGGGGGGTTGCCCGAGCGCGTTTGCCCAGTTGGGCCGCTTTCCATAGTGCCCCGCAGCCTGGCGGGGGGTTTGGCCCCACGCCCCCCGGGCAGTGAGGTAACCGAAAGGCGCAGTCTGCGCGACATGGGAGCCACAGACTGCGCCTTTTCGTGAGGCGTCGGGCCAGGATGCACCTCTCCGCGAGGCCGCACGCGCGGGGCCTTCCCCACGGCCCGGCGGCCGTCGTGCGCCCACTGTCACCCGCGACGTCGTGGCCGACGCGCGTCCCCGCACTTGTAGGCAAGGGCCTCATGCCGCATGTCACCGGAGACGGCCGACGCGCGCAGGTGGCCCATGGGTCTTCGCAGCCGGGCGCAGGTCCTCAGGGCAGGCGATGGCTCGGGTCTGTGTCTAGCGGGCTAAGAAAGTGCCGGAAAGTCCGGCTTATTGAACCAAAACAGATGCGCATTCGCTCTCTTCGTGATGCTGTGGTAGCGGCTTCGCGCAAGCGCAGCATGTGGGTACGCCTACCCTCGGTGGCAGCAAAACGCATGCCAGCGGAGCTGGAAGCGCCGTAACAACTTGCTTTAGCTGCTCTAAGCTACTCACACAAACGTCCGTCCCGTGCCATCCGCCAAGGCGGCACGTGCCGTTTGCCCTCTCTCGAGTCAGAGCACCCTCCACCAGCCCGTCTTCGGTACCCCTACACGCTCCACAAACCCGTGCTCCCTGAGCCAGGCAATGTTTTTGGTGATGGCATTCCGGCTGGTGCCGACGATTGCAGCAAGCTTTGTCTGGCTGACGTTGGGATCATCGCGCATGGCTGAGAGGATCTTTTGTCTGTTGTCGCTGAGGCCAGTCCTCCCGTCTTCGAGACTGCTCCCCCGGGCAACCGGGGCGCCAACGCCGATTCGCTCGAAAGGCAGCGTCACACATATCGACTTCTCCCTCAGGTCGATGGCGCCACGGCCATACCGTTCGACGATCTTTGGCACCCCTCGCCCGGAGCCCTCGGATATGTGCAGCTGAAGGACCCTCTCCGCGAGAGCCTTGTTCACGGGGACCGATTCCCCCGCGAAGAACCCCTCCACAGTCTGCTCCGGCGCGAGTGTGCCCCGCGAGAGGACCTCTATGCGATCGCTGTACGCCGTGAAGGAGGGCCCTATACCACAGGTCCACTGGTTGTGCACGAACGCGTTTATCACTGCCTCGCGCCAAGCCGCATCGTCAAAGAGCGGCACCTCCCTACGCTCAACGGTCCGTCCCCGCTCGTCAGCCTGCGGCACGTTGAGCACGTCCCCGTACTCAAGCACCTTATCGATGCTCACAAGCAAGCAAGTATTCCCGAACTCGCGCACTGTGTGGAGCGGCGCCGTCTTCGTAGTACCGGAGAAGACCGAGAAGCGTATCGGAATGTGCGAGTCGTCCGAGAGAAGCTGCGCGAGCAGATTGTAGCTGCCGTCCTCCGTGAGAAGCTTGAGGTTCTTGCGGAAGGTCCCCTCGCGCAGCTCTATCCCGCGGCCGGCGTAGTAGGTGAAGAGGCGGGAGAAGGTGAGATCCTGGTAGGAAGAGTGGGTGTTCTCAACGGTCGGCAGGCCGTGCCTGAGCACATCGAAGAGCTGCGACTCGCGCTCCGGGTACTTGGAGAGCCGCTCCTTGCTCGATCCGATACGTATCCAGCGTTCGCCGGCAAACGACGTCGGAGCGACCCGAGCTGCGGGGATCTCAAGGATCACGACGCGCTGGTTTCGAACAGCAGCCTCGTGGAACCTAAACCCTATGTCGGGCTGCACCTGACGGGCGAGCCAGTGCTCGAGCGGCTCACCGCCCACGTTGCGCTGCCAGAGGAACCCCGTGCCCACGACCTCGTGGTCGGAATCCCTCACGCCCCACACGAAGTACGCCTCCTTGCGTCCGACCATCGCCGCCGCGTTAGAGAGCGCCGATATGTACTCACCGAGGACCATGGGCTCAAACCAATTCTCCTTGAACTCGAACCACTCCTCCTCGGCACCGTACGCCATCAGACCCTCGACCAACTCCGTCCAGACATCCATGCGACCTCCCTCATCCAACTACAGTATACCTAAGGTTGGCCGATGGGTTGGCTGATGGGTTGGCTGATGGGTTGGCCGATGGGTTGGCCGATCGGTTGGCCGATGGGTTGGCTGATGGGGCCCTGAAGCATGGAATAGGCCTTCGGAACAATGCTGCCGTTCGCCGATTCGCCGCATGGCCGCCTCACGCCTTCGACCGCCAGTTTTACCCGGTGGACTCGACGCCCCCGAGCGGGCGGAGGCCCGCTCCCACACGCAGCTCGCCTGCAGGCTGGCAAGGACGCCTGCTCGCGCTGCCGGCCACTCGCAGCGGAAAGGAGCTTTCGCGCAGGGCTTCACCGAGGGCTGGCGCGGCTACCCTATCCGGGCGGAGTGGCGGCTCTTCGGACTTCTCGCCCCTCAGATACCTCACGTTAGCCATCGGCGATCGGCGCACCGTGGGGCATGGCATGGGTGGCCGTGTGCCTGGGGAAGCGCGACCCCCCGGGTCCTTCCTTCTTGGCAAGCGATCCCATGCCCCTCTGGGGCACTGGCACTGCCACTCGGTGGTGAACGTACCGCGCGTCGCGCTCAGGGCCGAGTGGCAGTGCGTCTCACACTGCCACCCGGCGTCGAGCGTACCGAAACGGTACGATCAGGGCCGAGTGGCAGTGCGTCCGGTGCGCTCGGGGGCGAGTGGCAGTGCGTCTCACACTGCCACTCGACGGTGAACGTACCGCGCGGTGCGTCTCACACTGCCACCCGGTGGTGAACGTACCGAAACGGTACGATCAGGGCCGAGTGGCAGTGCGTTCGGTACGCTCGGGGGCGAGTGGCAGTACGTCTCACACTGCCACTCGACGGTGAACGTACCGCGCGTCGCGCTCAGGGGCGAGTGGCAGTGCAGGCTGGTGTGGCCTGCGACCCCTTGACTCACAGCAATTGTGCCGATGTCGGGACGTGCGGGTCTTGGGGCGTACCTCTAGGACGTGCCTCGACCACCTAAGGCGAGCCGGCCCTACCTGCCGCCCAGGCGGCCAAAGCCCTCACCAAAAGCCTCGTGCACCTCAGAGACGATGACGATGGCCTCGGGATCTATGCCCGCGACAATCTCCTTGAGGCGCATGGACTCATTGCGGCCTATCACGACCATCAGGACCGGACGCTGGTTGCCGCTCCACACACCACGGGCCTGCAGCTCGGTACAGCCGCGATCGAGCGAATAGAGTATCTCGCTGGCTATCTCGGCATGCTTGTTTGAGATGACGTACGCCATACGCGCACTGAGCGGGCCCTCGAGCACCATGTCCACCACATAGCCGAATACGACCATGGCGACGCCGGCGTAGAGGGCATTGGTGAGCGAGAAGACCGGCACCGAGGCGAGCAGTATCACGCCATCGACGAGCATCGTAAGCACGCCGAGCGAGGCGCCCGTGCGCCTTGCGATGCGCTGGCAGATGATGTCGGTGCCTCCCGTGTTGCCGCCACTCAGAAACACGATGCCGACGCCAGCACCACCTATGACACCACCCCAAAGGGCCGAGATCAGCAGCTGCCCCTGGGTGGGCACCGGCAGCACCGGTGCGAGCAGGTCCATGAAGAAGCCCGAGGCCACGATGCCGAGCACGCTCTGGGCTATGTATTTGACGTCACGCGAGGTGAGGTAGACGTAAACGAGGAGCAGCGCGTTCATCACAATGGTCTGGGCGCCGACAGGCAGCGTGATGCCCACGCGCGCGGCGGCGGCTGCGATCGTGGTCGCAAGGCCCGTGAGCCCGCCAGCCGCAAGACCATTGGGTATCTCGAACATGTCAATGCCCAGCGCATAGATGAAGGATCCTATGAGGGTGAGTCCAACCTTCCTGACGAGCTCGCGACGCGAGATCTTAAACTTGCTCACCGCTCGCCCCCACCAACCAACCAGCGGTGGTAGCCCACGACGAACTTGTCCAGATCGCCGTCGGAGAGGACGGAGTCGACATTGCCGGTCTCCACCCCACTTCTGAGATCCTTGACCAGCTGGTAGGGATAGAGCACGTAGCTCCTGATCTGGTTGCCAAAGCCTATCTCGTGCTTGGGTCCCCTCAGCTCATCGAGCTCGGCCTCGCGCTTGGCAAGCTCGAGCTCATAGAGGCGACTGCGCAGGATGTTCATGGCAAACGCCTTGTTCTGGAGCTGGCTGCGCTCGTTTTGGCAGGTGACGACGGTGTTTGTGGGAAGGTGCGTGATGCGGACGGCGGAATCGGTGGTGTTGACGCCCTGGCCACCGTGGCCTGACGCATGGTAGACGTCTATACGCAGGTCGTTGGGGTCTATGTCCACCTTGACGTCTTCGGGTAAGACCGGCAGTACCTCCACGCCCGCGAAGGTGGTCTGGCGCCGCTTCTTTGCGTCCGTGGGAGAGATGCGCACGAGGCGGTGCACCCCTTGCTCACCCCTGAGCATCCCATAGGCGTTTTTGCCCGAAACCGTGAAGGTTGCGCGGTCAATACCGATGGCCTCGGCCACCGGAGCGTCGTTGACCGTGACATTCCAGCCGCGCCGCTCGCAGTAGGCGAGGTACATGTGAAAGAGCATCCCACACCAATCCTGCGCCTCAAGGCCCCCCTGGCCGGGCGTGATCGTGACGATGGCGTCACCGTGGTCGAGCTCATCGGAAAACCAGCTCGCCAGCTCGAGCTCAGAGAGCTCCCGCCCAAGCGCGGCGGCAAGCCCATCCGCCTCGTCGAGCAGCTCTTCCTCGCCCGTCTCCTGGCCAAGGTCGAATGCGGCCTGGATGTCGCCGAGCCTCTGTCGCGCGGCGTCCACCCGGCTGACCTCGTCCTTGGCCTGGGTCAACTCGGCCATGACCCCGCTCGCCGCCTCCGCGTCATCCCAAAAGCCGGGCGCGGTACTTGTGGCCTCGAGCTGCGCGACAACTTGGCGCTGCTCGTCGAGGCGCAGATAGCCCTCCACCTCATCGAGCTGCTCCTTGAGGGCGTCTATGCCCGCCTGCGTGATCTCCGCCATCTATCGCGTCCCGCCACCACGGTTCCTACCGTGGCAGTTCTTGAACTTCTTGCCGCTGCCGCAGGGACAGGGGTCGTTGCGCACGACGCTCATGTAGGGGTCGGAGCTGTCGGCCTTGCGGTAGGCGACGGGCTTGCTCGGGGCGGGGTCTGGGGCTTGCGCCTTCGCGGTGTCCGTCCACCTCGCGGCGCGGCGCGCGGACACCACACCGCTCTCCGAGTTGCCATCGGCCTCGACAGGACCGGAGCGCCCCGCCTCGAACATCCTGTCGCTGTCATCCCCAGACTCAGGCGCTTGGGCCTCTTCAGCAGGTGCGGGATTGAACCTCAGGATGGTGCGCAGGAAGTCCTCATACATGGTGTTGACAAGCTCAGTGAAGGCGGCGTAGGCCTCGTCCTTGTACGCGATCAGGGGGTTATCCCCACCGAAGCCCCTGAGCCCGATGCCGGTCCTCAGGTAGTCCATCTCCTGCAGGTAGGCCACCCACCGCGTGTCGATGACGCGCAGCATGACCTGGGCAGAGAGGGCCCGCATCACGCCGTCGGGGAGCAGGTCGGACTTCTTTGAGTAGCAGTTGCTGACGAAGTTATCCACCTGGTCGATGACGTCGGCCTGGTCGAGGCCGTCACCAAGCCGGGGCAGATCGTCGCGGCCCGTGAGCCCCTCAACCCACCTGCGCAGGCCCACGAGGTCCCAGTCCCTGTGGTCCCGCCCCTCGGGGCAGAGCTTCTCCACCTTGCGGCGCACGACGTCGTGGGTCACATCGTTGATGTGGCCTACGATATCCTTGCCGTCCAGGATCCTGTCGCGCTCCTCGTAGATGACCCGGCGCTGCTCGTCCATCACGTCGTCGTAGTCGAGGACGTTCTTTCGCATGGCGAAGTTGATCTCCTCGACCTTGCGCTGGGCACCCTCGACGGCCTTGGTAACCAGCCTGGACTGGATGGGCGTGTCGGCGGGCATGTCGTAGCGTGCCATCATGGCGGCGATCTTGTCCATGCGATCGCCGCCGAAGAGGCGCATGAGGTCGTCCTCAAGCGAGAGGTAGAACTGGGTCTCGCCCGGGTCTCCCCGGCGGCCGGAGCGTCCGCGCAGCTGGTTGTCGATGCGACGGCTCTCGTGGCGCTCGGTGCCGATCACGCAGAGGCCGCCGGCCTTGAGGACGCGCCCCCTCTCGGCCTCGCAGACCTCCCTGGCCTCCCCGAGGGCCTCCCCCCACTCCGCCTCGCTCGGCTCTCCGGGCTCCTCCCCCTCCTTGGCAGGACGAAAGTAGCCCCTCTCGCGCATCATGTCGAGCGCAAGCTCGTCGGGGTTACCGCCGAGGATGATGTCCGTGCCGCGGCCGGCCATGCTTGTCGCTATCGTGACGACGCCCTCGCGGCCGGCCTGAGCGACGATATGGGCCTCGCGCTCGTGGAACTTAGCGCTCAGGACCTCGTGCGGGACGCCGCGCCTGCCGAGGGTGCGCGAGAGCCGCTCGGAGCTACCGATCGAGGCGGTGCCCACGAGCACGGGCTGGCCCTTGGCGTGGCGCTCGACGATGTCGTCGGCGACGGCGGCGAGCTTCGCGTCCACGCCCTGGTAGACGAGGTCGGGGTGGTCCATGCGCATCACGGGCTCGTGGGTCGGGATGGTGACGACCGCAGTATCGTAGGTCGTTTTGAGCTCTGCTCCCACATCCGTGGCAGCGCCCGTCACGCCCGAGAGCCTCTCGTAGAGGCGGAAGTAGTTCTGCAGGGCGATGGTGGCGAGGGTCTGGTTCTCCTCCCTAACGCACACACCCTCCTTGGCCTCGATAGCTTGGTGGAGGCCCTCCGAGTGGCGCCTTCCCTCCATGACGCGACCCGTAGACTCGTCGACTATCTTGACCTCGCCACCCACGACCATGTACTGCCGGTCGCGGTGGAACAGGTACTGAGCCCTGAGCGCCTGTCGGAGGTGGTTGGCCAGCTGGCCCGAGGGATCCGAATACAGATCGTCGATACCCAGCCTCCGCTCTATCTTGCGCAGGCCCTCATCGGTTTCCACGATGGTGTACTTGGCCTCATCCATCTCGAAGTCGACGTCAAGGGTAAGTCCACGGACCGCCCGCGCGAAGTCCTGGTATGTGCTGGCAGAGCTTACACCGGAACCCGAGATAGCGAGGGGTGTCCTCGCCTCGTCGATGAGGATATAGTCCGCATCGTCCACGATCGCGAAGGCGTGACCGCGCTGCACGCGCTCCTCCGACCGCATGACCATATTATCGCGCAGATAGTCGAAGCCGAACTCGCTGTAGGAGCCGTAGGTGACGTCAGCCTTGTAAGCCTCGCGCCTCTTAGCGGGGTCCATACCTCCCTGCAGGCAGCCCACGCTCATGCCCAGAGAGCCGTAGACCCTGCCCACCCGCCCTCCGTCTCGCTTTGCGAGGTAGTCGCTCACGGTGACGACATGAACGCCTTTGCCGGCGATAGCGCTAAGATACGCCGCGAGCGGGGCAACGAGTAGGGTCTTCCCCTCGCCTCCCCTCATCTCGGCGACCTTGCCCTTGTGCAGGGCGACGCCACCCATGATCTGCTCGTCGAAGTGGCGCATCCCCAACACCCGGCTAGACGCCTCCCTCACGGTGGCGAAGGCCTCGGGGAGCAGCTTGTCGAGAGTCTCGCCCCGCTCGTGGCGTCTCCTGAGCCAGACGGTCATGTCGGCAAGATGCTCGTCCGACATGACCTCGAAGCGCTCCGAGAGCCTGTTGACCTCTTGGACCTCTTCTTGGAATAACGAATTTGCCTGCATTTTGTTGGGAGGATTAAACATGCGGTTCTCCAATGACTCGTGCGGGCTATCCCATGCTACTTATATTGATTTTAAGCCAAAGCAGCCAACAGTGGCATCAGGAGTTGAGGCAATTAGCCTGTACCGCCCAGATACTGGATGCGCAGATCGTAGAGGGAGGACTGGGGAAGGGGTCCTGAGGATGATACCCGCGGGGCCCCTCCCTGGGAGACGTACGCCAACCAACAATACCACGTCCTACCACATGACGATGGCATTGTGGCCCCTCGATTGCCGAGCTGCTCCTTGAGGGCGTCTATGCCCGCCTGCGTGATCTCCGCCATCTATCGTGCCCCACTACCACGGTTTTTGCCGTGACAGTTCTTGAACTTCTTGCCACTCCCACAGGGGCAGGGATCGTTGCGCTTGACGTTTACGTAGGGATCGGAACTGTCGGCCTTGCGGTAGGTGGCAGGCTTACTTGGGTTACTTGGAGCGAGGTCTGGGGTCTGCGCCCGCACGGTAGTACCTGCCCCCTTTGGGGCAAGGCGGGTAGACATCCTGTTACTCCCCTGGTCACCGTCGACCTCGGCAGGGCCGGAGTACCTCGCCCCGCGCAGGGCGTCGTCGCCCTCGGACTTGAGCGCTCGGGCTTGGCCGGCGGGGGCAAGCTCGATCCTCAGAATGGTGCGCAGGAAGTCCTCGTACATGGTGTTGACAAGCTCGGTAAAGGCGGCGTAGGCCTCGGCCTTGTACTCGACAAGGGGGTCGCGCTGACCAAAGCCCCTGAGCCCGATGCCCTCCCTCAGGTAGTCCATCTCCTGCAGGTAGGACATCCACCGCGTATCGATAACGCGCAGCATGACCTGGGCAGAGAGGGCCTGCATCACGCCGCCGGGGAGCAGGTCGGACTTCTCCGAATAGCAACCGCTGACGAAGCGATCCACGTGGTCAATAACATCAATCTGATCGAGGTCGTCGATATCGAACAAATCATGACTCTCATCGTCGCTAGGAACTACTCTTATAGATTGACTACGGGATGCCCCACTACCCCCATTCGTCATACCTATAGCCTCTGCACTATCCTTCGCCGCAACTGAGGATTTACCGTTGACGGAAATCTCATCATCCTTGTCACCAGGCTCGTCTTGGTCCTTCGACGTACTTTCTGACCCCCCCGAAGCAGACTCGACACATTCCTTAACATCCTGACTCTTGGCATCCTGTGACTTCTCTACATCGCCATGGCTGCATGATGCCTTGGCGTCATCATGTGCAGACCCATCACCAGCATCCTGAGACAAGGAGTGCTCATTCGTTCCATCCTCTGAGGGACTCTCTTTCCCGTCGCCCTCACTAGAAGAGTTGGGGCCTCTGTTTTCCTCATCCTTGCCAGTCCTTGAGGATTGCGTCCTCCCATCCTCGTCTGAGCCACTCACGGATACTCCGGAGCCGCCATCCACGTCGTCTTCAGCTTTATTCGAATCCCCCGGCGTGCTTTCCGACTCCTCCAAAGCAGACTCGACGCGCTTCCCGACATCTGGGCGCTTGTCGTCTTCCGGCTGTCCTCCCTTCTTACGTGAACCAAGACCCCGGAACCAGGCGAGTAACCACGCAAGTGGACCCCTAGAGGGACCGTGCAACTCATCCTCATCCCTTGCGTCGGGCGAAGTGCCAGGCGACTTTTTACCGTCCTGGACGGGTCGATCACCTTCGTCTGGAGCTACGACGGCTGGCTCCGACCCATCTGACTCCTCTCCGTCGTTTTTGTCATGGGCCTCCACATCGCCGGAAGAGTCAAACTTCCCATCGCCCTTCCCACTTCCTAAAGGTTGCGACCCAGCGCCCTCGTCGGGGCTGGATATGGAAGCTACAGGGTCATCTGCCGGACCATCCCCATGCTCTTCAGAGAGACCCGACTTCCGCTCCTCCTGAGCGTCCACCACCTCTGAGGAGATACCCTCATCATAACCTTGTTCCTCAGCACGACCCTGGTCACTCCCGAACTCGGGCATGTCCTTGCGACCGGTGAGCCCCTCTACCCACTTGCGCAGGCCCATGAGGTCCCAGTCCTCAGGATCCTGTCCCTCGGGGCAAAACTCCTCCACCTTGCGTCGCACGGTATTGTAGGTCACATCGTTGATGTGACCTACAATGTCCTTGCCGTCCAAGATCTTATCGCGCTCCTCGTAGATAACCCGTCGCTGCTCGTTCATCACGTCATCGTACTCGAGCACCTGCTTGCGCATAGCGAAGTTTATCTCCTCGACCTTGCGCTGAGCGCTCTCGACGGCCCTGCTGACCAGCCTAGACTGGATGGGCGTGTCGGCAGGCATGTCGTAACGCACCATCATGGCAGCGATCCTGTCCATGCGCTCACCGCCGAAGAGGCGCATGAGGTCATCCTCGAGCGAGAGGTAGAACTGCGTCTCGCCCGGGTCTCCCTGGCGGCCGGAGCGTCCGCGCAGCTGGTTGTCGATGCGTCGGCTCTCGTGGCGCTCGGTGCCCATCACGCAGAGGCCACCGGCCTCGAGGACGTGCTCCCTCTCGGCCTCGCAGGTCTCCCTGGCAGCCTTGCGAGTCTTCTCCCACTCCCCCTTGCCCGGTTGCTTTACCCACTCCCCGTCAGGCCCGAGGTAGCCTTTGTTGCGCATCATGTCGAGCGCGAGCTCGTCGGGGTTACCGCCGAGGATGATGTCCGTGCCGCGACCGGCCATGTTTGTCGCTATCGTGACGGAGCCCTCGCGGCCGGCCTGGGCGACGATCTGGGCCTCGCGCTCGTGGAACTTAGCGTTCAGGACCTCGTGCGGGATGCCGCGCCTGCCGAGGGTACGCGAGAGCCGCTCGGAGCTCTCAATCGAGACGGTGCCTACGAGCACCGGCTGGCCCCTCCCGTGGCGCTTGACGATGTCCTCGGCGACGGCGGCGAACTTCGCGTCTATGCTTTGGTAAATGAGGTCATCGTGGTCACTCCGGATCATGGGCTCGTGGGTCGGGATCGCCTGTACGGGCAGTTTATAAATCTCCCTGAACTCGCTGTCCTCGGTCACGGCCGTACCCGTCATGCCCGAGAGCTTGTCATAGAGGCGAAAGTAGTTCTGCAGGGTGATGGTGGCGAGGGTCTGGTTCTCCTCCTTGACGAACACGCCCTCCTTGGCCTCGATGGCCTGGTGGAGGCCCTCCGAGTAGCGCCTCCCCTCCATGGCACGACCCGTGAACTCGTCGACTATCTTGACCTCGCCGCCCACGACCATGTATTGCTGGTCGCGATGGAACAGGTACTGAGCCCTGAGCGCCTGCTGGAGGTGGTTGACCATCTGGCCGGAGGGGTCCGAGTACAGGTCGTCGATGCCCAACCTCCGCTCTATCTTGCGCAGGCCCTCCTCAGTTGCCGCGATGGTGCGCTTGGCCTCGTCCATCTCGAAGTCAACGTCGCGTGTAAGTCCACGGACCGCCCGCGCGAAGTCCTTGTACGTGCTTGCGGACTTCGTACCGGCACCCGAGATGATGAGCGGCGTCCTTGCCTCGTCGATGAGAATGGAGTCCACCTCGTCCACGATCGCAAAGGCATGGCCGCGCTGCACGCGCTGCCCTGCCTGCGTAACCATGTTGTCGCGCAGGTAGTCGAAGCCGAACTCGCTATTGGTACCGTAGGTGATATCGGCGTCATAGGCCAACCCCTTAAGGTCGAGTCTCATGCCGTTCTGCAGGCAGCCCACGCTCATGCCCAAGCGCTCGTAAATCCCACCCATCCACTTGCCGTCGCGCATGGCAAGGTAATCGTTCACGGTAACGACGTGGACCCCCTTGGCCGGGATGGCATTGAGATACGCCGCGAGCGGGGCGACGAGCGTCTTGCCCTCACCGGTCTTCATCTCGGCGATCATGCCCCTGTGTAGGGCGATGCCGCCCATGACCTGCTCATCAAAGTGACGCATCCCCAACACCCGGCTCGAGGCCTCCCTCACGGCGGCGAAGGCCTCGGGGAGCAGCTCGTCGAGAGTCTCGCCCCGCTTATAACGCTCCCTGAAGTACGAGGTTATGCCGTGCAGTTCCTCCTCCGACATGGCTTCGAAGCGCTCCGAGAGGGCATTGACCTCCTCCGCGAGCCCTTCGAACTCCCTTAACAGCCGATCGGCGCCTGGGGAGAGTAGGCGTGCAAGTAGGCTAGGGTGAGGAGAGGTAGGCCTATGGACCGAGACCACCTTAACGGATAGGTTGTAGGTCTTTCTCAGCTCCTTTTCCATACCCATAGTCATGTCCATTACGCCTGAGAGCCTCTCATAATGGCGAAGGTACTTCTGCAAGGCGATCGTAGGGAGTACTTGATCCTCCCTCGTAATAGAAGTGTCTCCATCAGCATGGCTCACGGAACCATCCACTATGCCGGCCTTACCGCTGCTACGCGTGAACATATCGCCCTTGCTTGAGATAATGAGTGGCTTTCTCACCTCGTTGGCGAGAACCGAGTCCGCCTGGTCAACAATCGCAAAAGCCTGTCCGCGCTGCAGGAACTCGCTAACAGTCTTGTTCTGGTCACGCAGGCAGTCGAGACCAAACTCGACGCTAGAGCCACAGGTGACATCCGCGAGATAAGCCTTCTTCCTCGCACCAGAATCCATGTCATTCTGCAGGAGCCCGACACTCATACCCAGAGACTCGTAGGTCTCTCGCATTCGCTTGTAATAACGCTCCGCAAGATGATCGCTTGCAGTGATGATATGGATGCCCGCACCTGGAATGGCATTAAGGTACGCTGCGAATGTTATTGAAAGCGCCTTACCCTCACTGCCCCTCATCTCAGCAATCATACCCTTGTGTAGAGCAATGCCGCCTATTACCTGTTCATCAAAGTTGCGCACCCCCATAACACGCCTCGAGACCTCCCACACGGCAGCAAAGGCCTCACGGAGCAGCTCGTCAAGGGTCTCGCCCCGCCTATAGCGCCTGCGGAGACGCTCCGTCATGGAACCCAAGTCGTCTTTCGACATTCCCTCAGAACGCTTGCATTCCTCTTTGACCTGCTGCATCCTCTCGCGAAACTCCCGATTTCGAGAAAACAAGCTCATAAACAGACTACCTTAGAACGAAAACTCAGATCAAAGCGATCATCTTCCTCTGAGGACCCTGCACTGACATCGAATGTACTGGGTTGATTCATATCTACCGCCGTCTTTGTATCATCTTGGTGCGCACCATGCTTATGCGTCCCATCCTGATGCGAGGATATCTTTTGGAAGTCGTCCAACTTGCCCTCTTCCCTGATATTCGGATTTATCCACCTGGCCTTTCGCCACCAAGTGCTACATACGTACTGCTTTTTCCCAGCATCGCCTATATTAAACAGTCTTCGGTGCTTAACCGCAACTCCCCGCTCCGATTCAAGAACTCCGCAGAGCAAGGTACGGTCCCCATTCACAGATGTCTACAGCCATGATGTCACAATGCCTGCTGTCAAATCGTGCGACATCTTATTGCGTGGCCCACTGTCACACATAACATGATGTGACATATCCAGAAGCGAAGGAAACCGCCACACCCCCCACAAGCACTCCAAACGAATAGGCTCGTGGAGTTCACTGTCTATAGAGCTGCCATGAGATCAAGACACTATTCTCGAAGGCAGAAAGGTCCGAGATACCACACAGAAAAGACTCTGAATGGAGTTCGTCTCCGCAGTTAAATAGGATAGTCTATAGCTTATTGACGATCAGAGTCAGAATTTCTGCGCTTCGCCCTCGTCCTCAAAACCAAGCCCCCAAAAGTAGAGGAGAACCCTTCTCTTAGCCATGCCCAAAGGATAGAAAGCTGTGATAAAAATCCATTTTTCTCTTTACGTATAGACCTCTTGTTGTATAACTTTTGTCCTTGCAACCTTATATTTTTATGGGGAGTATCTGAGACTTCGCTTAATCGTACAATTTCTTTAAAGTCGGTCTGCGCAGAAACATTATTACGCATTTGCGTAATAGAAGCGTATCCCTCATTATTACACAACTCTCGTTGAGAAATACAATACGAATCACGCTTATTAGTACGTGAAGGCCGTTCCCCTCGCGTAACTTGCTGTATACCTTGTCCTTGTTCTATGGTAGGAAGCTTTTTATCAAGCTCAGGATGAGTTCTCTCCGTCGACTTCAGAGTTACAGCATCGCTTAAGGACTCAGAAGAGTCTTCGGCTATAATAACCTCCTGCGGACGAAATAAACGTTCTCCTAGCATATACCCATCCCGGGTAACCTCAAGCACCTCGTCTTTATTTGCTCCACTTTTATATTGCGTATCGACAATACATTGGAGGCCTCGATCAAAGCACTTGCCTCGTTGATGCTCAATCCTCTTCAAACCAACTTTATCATGTAGCGCATCATACACCTCGTCACCATAGTGTCGTACATCTGGATTCTCTGATTGCTCAGCATGATCGATTACCGTCAGTAGCCGTAAATATAGGTCTTTTTGCTGATCTTCATATTTCTCTAGTCTCTCATTAACTAGACTCTTTAATGTTAAACGTATCCCGCGAAGTGATTCTATAATATCGTTAAGTTTACATTCAACTCTCGCATTAGATTTCTTGAGTACACTTATTTCTTCAAGAACCCAGCTACCGTCCTCATAAATCGACATAGTTTCCGCATCCCATATAAACGTCTTCTGTATTGTAATCGATTGCGTTAAATAATCATAATTACAGAACCACATCTTTATCTAATAAGAAGTGTCCCAATAAGAGCCATAACACAAAAAAGAAATACACCAATTTTAGAGAAGAGGCTTACATTCTCTGAGGTAAAAATACTTTGTATCCTTATATTATCCCATATATTCTTACGTACGCGACCAGTACTATCGCAAGACTCTTCGCTTCCTAACTTTGAATTACATGCTCCTTTGCAAACCTCTGCTTCCTGCCAGTTGATTAGTCGGAAATAACACCATGAAACTCCGAGGACTATCAAACCATTGGCTGCTGGTGCAAGGAACATGGCCAAAGGAACGGAGAAAATATTCCGTATCACATGCGTAACGATAGATATAACCACAAGCAATATAAGACAAAAAGCAATGCTCTCGATAATAAAGAGCAATCTAAAGCGACTAATATGTTGTTGTGCCTGCTGCCTTGCGCTACTTAGTTTGAGCGCGGCGCACGCGTCATGGCAGAGGCCGTAGAAGTCCCCCGCGGCCTCGAGGCGCGGGGGGAGGCCGGCGAGCCCCTCCCTGGCCGGGAGGTCCCCCGGGGCGCCGGAGGGGAGGTGCCGGACGGCGTCCTCAAGCGGGCCCAGGCCC
>ERZ773049.27-NODE-27-length-75004-cov-4.881039_pt1 | contig 75004 bp, 46 predicted proteins | sample MGYA00580633_ERZ773049 | MGnify/ENA primary metagenome ERZ773049 (study PRJEB29015, sample SAMEA2737991) | human oral metagenome | biome: human oral; feature: human-associated habitat; material: dental | place: China | collected 2066 ...
AATAGGTAAAATCTTCTGATTACCATATTTAGGTGTTTTTCCTCGATGAAGATAGTTACAGATATCTCCCAAACGTACAAAACACCAACTTTCAGGTATCTCAAATGGTATTTCTTCATCTATGCAGACCACCTTACCATCGGTAAACTTCTCATAATAGGAATTGTCCTCACCACGGTAAATAATGGATGCGTTCTTGTCTCGCTTGATTTTTTTCTCTTTGATCAAGCGTTCTTTTTCCTGACGAATCCTTTCGAGCAATACGCTTGCTGGCTCGTCATTAGGGTCTTGGGGCACAAGTTTTCCCTGTATAGCCCATTGCAGTATGCTGTTTTTTAATTGCTTGCCATTCATTGTATTCTATTTGATTTAGAAATTCTCGTCTTTTTGTTTTTCTTTCAAGTAGAATTGATATAACTTTTTTCCAATCTTGTCTTTCTTGAAGGTACGCTCGTGATTCATCGGTGTCATGGAAAGACGTATCTTTGCCACACCCTCATTCAAGATTTCAAATTGCTGTGGAGTAATCTCAAATTGGGCGGTAGAACTTATCTCCGTAACAGGTATTACGACATTGCCGCTGATAATACCTGCTGATTGACTCCCATTTCCAATTACAGTTCCCTTTAATTCAAGGTATTTTCTAGAGAATGTCCTTATCTTCATTGTTGGATCACTGAGGAAATTCATTCTGTCTGAGCTTACTGTCGCAACTATGGAGTACATTGTGTCCTGCTTCACTACACTGTACTTCATATTGCAACCTTCGGCTGCAAGCGCCTTATATGTATATCCGACAGCCTGTGCATTGGCCGTAAGTCCCCAACACAAACAGATCATGAGCAGAATCTTCTTAATATTCTTCATTGTCATTCTTCTTTTTTGTAATCTTCACCATTTATACCTAACTCTCCGTTACTCATCGCATTGGCAATGTCAATTTTCAGTTCTTCATCATAATCTTTTCCAGACATGAATGCTGTCATTATTCTCAAGAGAAGGTCTTGGTCAATATGCGAAGCAGCTACATGATAAACTATAGCTTCCAACTGGCGCATGAATATGCAAGCCTCCCATGGGTAACCATTTTTATGGAGGAAATATGCTCCTAAAGTTAAGGCTATGCGTTTATTCCCATCATTGAAATAATGCCCTGAGCAGAACTTAAAGACAAGAAAGGAAAGCTTTTCGGAAAATGTTGGATAGTAATCATCATTCTGAACGAAATCAAGTGTAGAAAGTATGCCACCCTTATCTCGAATCCCTGTAAATCCTCCATCGCTGGCATCTATCATCTTACGATAGACCACCAATGATTCTTCATAACTGATATATTGTATCTCGTTATTCATCCTCTGCCTGTTTTAATCGTTTGAGCACATCTTTATTGCTCTCTAATATATGGTCGAAGTCAACAGATTGGTCTCCGATGAACCGTTCAAATTCCTCTGGAGTGAGAGCTTTAAGATATTCAGCGATATTTCCATGATAGGCATCACGAAAACTGAAATCGCGCGAAGCCATTTTGGTTCTGGCATCATTGAGATAAGGCCTCTGCATCGGATGCTCTGCCAATTCACCAACAATCTGTTCAACTTCCTCAATAGTCAGCTTCTTTGCACCATTCTGCTTGTATTGCTCCTGGATAGCTGCTCCGATACCATTCTCAAAAGACGAAATTACCAACAGGACTTCTGCATACAGAGTGTGGCGCACATTGTCTTTAGTGTCAAGGCGTAGTATTTCGCGATATTCTTTAGCATTCTCCTTAAATACCGCTTTATAAATCAGGTCGGTCACTTGTGCATACTTGTAAGTTTTGTGTCCTTGCACATATTGGCTGATTGCCGAAGTGAGATTCCTACGGTAATTTTCCTCTGTTATTGCAGCAGGAATGTAGTTGACATCCCTCCTGTTGATAAACTTTGTGCCTCCACCTGTTTTTTTATGTATCGTTGCAATGACTAAATCCAGAATCATACTACGCAAAGCTTTTGCCCTTTCACTCTCCGTAAGCAACATGCCAATATTGAGGAAAGCCCTGAAATTAAAGAGTCCCAGTTGAGTGGTTTTGCTCGCCTCATTAATAAGGTGAGCAAATTGCAACTTAAACTCTTTCAATGACTTACCCTTACATAAAACATATCCATTATGCTTTAGTTCATCGCTGTTGGACGCAAGGTATCTATCTATAGTAGATACATCAACACCATAAAAATCGGCAACCATTTTTTTTGTCAACCAATACTCACCTTCGAAAAGCATTCCTGAAATTTCAAGTCGCTTTTGAATCTCGTCAACAGCAAAACGGTTGTTGAGAACATTTTGGCGTTCTATATTTGAAACTGTCAAATCTTTCATTATCCGTCAAATTAAGTGGTAACTACTCCTTGCTGATTTCTATTCCCAATATTCGCTGTATCTCTGCCAGCGTCTTGTCTATCTCGTGGTCAAGAGCCTTGCGTTTCTTGAAGTAGTCGGCAAGGAGTTCGGCAGGGGGAAGTATCTCTTCTTCGTCCTTGGGGAACTTGCATTGGTCGAAATTGCAATCCATGTCGAACAACTCTTTGGCAGAGAAACAGCGGGATTTCTCTCCCAACTCATCAGAAGAGATTTCCTTGCGGTCGTTCCACCAGTCACAGATTGGCTGGCAATGCTCAAGTCTCATCGACTTGGTCTTTGAGAAGTGCTTGTAACCTTCAGGCATGTCAAGGCGAAAGAACCATGTCTTGTCAGTAGAAAATCCTTCTTCCGCTCCATCAACTCGCTCGTTATTGAAGAACAGGATATTGGTGGCAATACTGGTATATGGTGAGAAGATGCTGCCTGGCAGACGGATGATGGTGTGGAGATTGAACTCACGGAGCATCTTTTGCTTGATGGAAAGTTTTGCCCCATCCATGCCAAAGAGAAAACCGTCAGGAACTATAACAGCGGCACGTCCGTCACGTTTCAGCCTGTACATGATAAGCACCATGAACAGGTCGGCAGTCTCACTCGAACGAAACTCCATCGGGAAGTTGCTCTTAGCAGCTGCATCTGTGCTTCCTCCGTAGGGTGGATTCATGGCAATAACGTTGACCCTGTCCGTCTCCTTGAAGTCTGACATCTTCGTGCCCAACGAATCGCAATGGCGGATATTCGGTGCTTCCACATCGTGCAGGAGCAGATTGGTGATGGAAAGAAGGTAAGGGAGAGGCTTCCACTCTTGCCCGACGACAGACTGCTGGTAGAGTCGCCCGGCATTCGTGGTCTGTACCTGTTTCTGCAGATAGTTTAAAGCCGAAGTGAGGAAGCCGCCTGTACCTGATGTAAAGTCACCAACGGTTTCGCCAAGCACTGGATTAAGCTGTTGTATGATGAAATCCGTCAAAGCTCGCGGAGTGTAGAACTCACCTGCATTACCAGCAGACTGAAGATCTTTGAGTATTCCTTCATAAATGTCACCAAACATGTGGCGGTCTTCAGCATCATCAAACTCAATCTCGTTGATGACATTGATGACCTGACGTAACAGAATACCATTCTTCATATATTGGTTCAAATCCTCAAAAACCTCTTTGACAATAGCCTTGCTGCGAGGGGTCTCACGTGTCACTTCAAGTGCCTTCAGCGTGGGAAAGAGTTTGTCGTTGATAAACGTGAGTAAGGCATCGCCTGTCAGCGCATTGCCATCTTTCTCATCAATAGCCCAATTTCTCCAGCGTAATTCTTCTGGGATAATGGAATCAAAGGGCTTGTGATCTTTGCTTGCCTTGTATTCCCATGTTTCCTCTTGGGTATCGTACACCTTTAGGAAAAACATCCATGTCATCTGTTCGATACGCTGTGCATCGCCATTGATACCCGCATCTTGCCGCATTATATTTTGCAGACGCTTTACTATATTATTTACTGCCATTTTTATGCTGTCTTATAAATCTCGTTTTCAAGGTCTTTTAATGCCTGTTTAAAATTGTCTAGACCACCAAATAGCTTTACTATCTTCTGTGGCTTGCCTATCTGGTTAAATGGAGCGGTATCGAGAATATCAGAATCTTCAAGGTTCAAGATTCCATAATCCGCATATTTGTCGAGAAGAGCCTCTAATACCTCCCGTGCCTTGCCTTCATATTTGGCAAAGTAATTCCGTTTCTTCACTCTATTAGCCCTTTCACGTCTTGTTACTGGAGGTTGGTCGAACGCCACATGGCATATCACATCGAAGATGTCAGCATGAGCTAATGCAGGATTCTTTTCCCTAACAGCATCAACAAGAACGCTATAGTCTTTCAATTCTTCAACAATGGCTTTCTTTCGCTCCGTCTCAGTCCAGTTCTTTACGAAATCGCTTAATGTAGCATAACGTTTTCTGATCTGTTTGCGCGTGAAGTCTGTGATACTTTCTGTACGCATGGTTTTGCCATCTTCGCCAAGAATGCTGACGATCTCAGTAGTTATTGCTATTTTCTCTCCCTCAACAAGATACTTGACATGAGGCTCTGAGACAACACTTGACGGCTCTTCTGGTGTAGTGTATGGCTTTCCACTTTTCCCTTGCGGGGGTTCCGGGTCGCCATCGAATTTCGGGTCTTTGAACTTGGCTGTGGCATTGCGGAAGTCCAGTATCTCTAAATGCCACTTCCCCTTGTCGGTCCTCAAGCGAGTGCCACGCCCAATGATTTGCTTGAATTCTGTCATAGAACCGATTTCCTTATCAATGACGATAAGTCCACAGGTCTTGCAATCCACACCCGTAGCAAGCAACTCAGACGTTGTAACAACAGTAGGGTAAGGTTGGTCAATATCTATAAAGTTGTCCAACTGTTTCTTTCCTACGTTGTCATCACCTGTTATGCGCATGATGTATCGCGCATCTTTTTTGCACAGGTCTGTATTCAGATTGACCAACAAACTTCTCATCGCTTCTGCCTCTTCTATATCCGTACAGAACACGATGGTCTTGGTCATTCTGCCAATTTGTTTCAACATCTTTGTGATTCGCTTTGCTACAATCTCCCTCCGTTTGGTGAAGGCTATGTCTCTGCCTATATCCTTGCGTTCATACAATCTTTGCGCTATATCCCTGCCCAGCAAGTCTTTCTCGTCGTCATCCGGCTTGAACCCTTGAAGGTCTATACTGATATAGCTGTTCGTCACACGATAAGGAGCGAGGAAACCGTCCTGTATTCCTTGCAAAAGTGAATAGGTAAACACAGGTTCACCGAAATAATCAAGATTATTAGCTCCGGTCTCTGCCTTTGGCGTAGCAGTCATACCGATTTGAGTAGCCGTATTGAAATACTCCAGCACCTTGCGCCATGCACTATCATCCTTGGCACTACCACGATGACACTCGTCAACGATGATAAGGTCAAAGAAAGTAGGTTGAACCTGCTTGAAAGGGTCTTCCATTCCTACTTCATTAGAAACTAATTGATGATACAATGCCATATAAACCTCATAGGCTGAATCAATGGAAGCCCCTTGTACTTTAGTCATGACTTTTTTGAAAGGTTTGAAGTCTTGCGCCATTGTCTGGTCTATCAGAATATTTCGGTCAGCGAGATAAAGTACCTTTTTCTTTTTCCCAGTGGCTTTCAGCCGATGAATAATCTGAAAGGCTGTGATAGTCTTTCCAGTACCTGTCGCCATTACAATCAGTACTCTGTCCTTGCCTTTGGCAATAGCCTCTATTGCGCGTTCGACAGCTATACGCTGATAATATCGAGGCTCGTAGGTATATGGGTCTGAATAATACGGCTGTTCTACTATTTTCAATGCCTCACCGCTTAATTGTTTGGCTTTGATAAGTCGTTGATACAATGTGTCAGGTGCAGGAAACTGTTGCAACGAGAGTTCAGTTTCTTTTCCTGTCAAGAAATCATGCTCCAAGAATCCATCTCCATTGGAGCTGTATGCAAAGGGGATATCAAGAATCTGAGCGTATTCCATCGCCTGTTGCATACCTCCACCAAGAGGCTTGTTGTTATCTTTCGCTTCTACAATAGCAAGAGGCTTATTGGCAGCGTGAAATAAGAGATAGTCCGCCTTCTTGCCAGTTTGACGTGCATGTATATTACCTTGAAATATCACCCTACCATCGGTAAAATAGTATTCCATTCGGATATGTTCGTTTTTCCATCCTGCATTGATTATAGCAGGTGTTATAAAACGCAACTTTATATCTTCTTCGGTCAAATCTTTTTTGCTCATAATTCTTGATTGTATTATCTTCACATAGTATTATATTATGAGAAGTTTACTATTAGAGAAAACTTATAAGAGGAATTACAGCATTACTCTTGCGAGGGTCTAAGCAATTCCCTTATATCGACTTTCAATACTTCAGCGATTTCAAGTAAATTTTCAAGAGATGGCTGCACCTTGTTGGCGCACCACCGAGAAACTGTATTTTCGGTACGACCAATTTCATTTGCTAGCCATTTACCTGAGACTTGTTTTTCAGCCAGCACAGCCTTAATTCTATTTATCGCCTTCATTTGTTGATATACTTTCTTTTGTTGTTGAAGTCATTGAATACAAAGATACGCTTTTATGGACGTTACTCCAAGCAAAATTCAAATTTGTTGCTTATAGGGATTAAATTTCATGTGTTTCAATCGGTTTTCACGAAGAAAATAGTAACTCTGTAACATCAAGTTGAGTGTTCTTTGAAGCAATGCAAAATAAAGAAAGGGGAAGAAGCTCGCTCGTTTCCAAGTCGTAACCCTTTTTCCCTTCATTCATCCTTATTTTATTGGTTATCTGAAAGGTACAAACTTCTTGAATCTTTTCGGGCAAAGTGGGGCATGCTAACAACTTTCTAAAACCAATTCCTTTTTAATAGTAAGTTCATCAGGTGGTGAGGCTTTGGCATTCATAAAGCAGTAAGCTTATTGGTTTATGGCTTATTATTTCCCCCTATAAACAAAAAAAGTGAGCCACCTTTATCGTAAAGGCGGCTCACCAATTATATAAGTTACGCTTGTGTAGAGGGCACCATGTGCGCCCGAACGCTAGCTTGTTGCAGCGCATGTTGTCAGCGCGATAGGCCGACAAAGGCTTGCGGCGACTTGCATTAATCGCGGTCGTGACGGTCATCGCGACGTCCGCGGCGTTCACCCCTTTCGGGTCTGTCGCCACGTGGACGGCGTTCGCGCTCTACATATCCTTCGGGTTTCTCCATCAACACGCGGCGCGACAGCTTGTACTTGCCCGTCTTGGGGTCGATGTCGAGCAGTTTCACCCGCATCTTGTCGCCTTCCTTAATGCCAGCCTCTTCAACTGTTTCAAGGCGTTTCCAATCTATTTCAGAGATGTGCAGCAGTCCGTCTTTGCCTGGCATAATCTCTACGAAGCAGCCGTAAGGCATAACCGAACGAACCGTACCCTCGTAAATTTCGCCCACTTCGGGCACGGCAACAATGGCACGTATCTTTGATAGGGCAGCATCGATACTGGCTTTGTCGGGTGCGCTCACCTGAACCTTACCCTTACCATCCACTTCGTCGATGGTAATCGTCGTGCCCGTGTCTTCTTGCATCTGCTGGATAATCTTTCCGCCCGGACCAATAACGGCACCGATAAACTCTTTGGGTATTTCGATTTGCACGATGCGTGGAACTTGGGGTTTAAGTTCGGGACGTGGCTCGGCAATCGTTTCGGTAAGCTTACCAAGGATGTGCTCGCGGCCTGCCTTAGCTTGCATCAGGGCCTTTTCAAGAATTTCAAAGCTCAAGCCATCGCACTTAATGTCCATCTGCGTGGCCGTAAGTCCGTCTTTCGTACCCGTTGTCTTGAAGTCCATGTCGCCCAAGTGGTCCTCATCGCCAAGGATGTCGCTGAGGATGGCGTACTTTTCTTCGCCCGGATTTTTGATAAGCCCCATAGCAATACCGCTAACAGGCTTTTTAAGAGGCACACCAGCATCCATCAAAGCAAGCGTTCCGGCACATACGGTGGCCATAGACGAAGAACCGTTGCTCTCCAAAATCTGACTTACCACACGCACGGTGTAAGGATAGTCGGCGGGAATTTGGCCCTTCAAACCACGCCAAGCCAAGTGGCCGTGGCCAATTTCGCGACGGCCAACGCCACGTTGAGCCTTGGCCTCGCCTGTTGAGAATGGAGGGAAGTTATAGTGCAAAAGGAAACGCATGTAACTCTTGTCGAGCACATCGTCTACCATTTTCTCATCAAGCTTTGTGCCCAACGTACATGTTGAAAGGCTTTGCGTTTCGCCACGGGTGAAGATGGCGCTACCATGAGGCATGGGCAACGAACTAACTTCGCACCAAATGGGACGAATTTCGTCGGTCTTACGACCATCAAGGCGTTTGCCCTCGTCGAGGATGCAACGGCGCATGGCATCGCGCAACACGTCGTCGTAGTAGCGTGCAGCCATTCCATGCTTTTCTTCCAGCTCTTCGGCAGTAAGCTTTTCGGCGTTTTCGGCATCGTACTTCTCCAAGAAGTCGGTAACGATTTTGTCGAAAGCATCGTGGCGTTCCTGCTTAGGCAGAGCCTGCTTGGTAACATCGTACACGGGTTGATACAACTCGTCGTTCATCTGCTTGCGCAAATCTTCGTCGTTCACCTCGTGGTCGTATTCGCGTTTAACGTCTTTACCCAGTTCCTTAGCCAGTTCTTCTTGCATGGTGCACATGGGCTTGATGGCCTCGTGAGCCACTTTGAGGGCTTGGATAAGGTCTTGCTCGGTAACTTCGTCCATTTCGCCTTCCACCATCATGATGTTATCTTTGGTTGCGCCCACCATGATATCCATGTCGGCCTCCTTCATTTGCTCGAAGGTGGGATTAACAACATACTCGCCGTTAACCCTAGCAACGCGAACCTCGCTGATGTAGAAATCGAAGGGTATATCTGAACATGCCATTGCCGAAGACGCGGCCAAGCCGGCCAAAGCGTCGGGCTGGTCAACACCATCTGCCGACAACAGCATCACGTTTACATAAACTTCTGCATGGTAGTTTGACGGGAATAAGGGCCGCAAAACGCGGTCTACAAGGCGCGAGGTAAGAATCTCGTTGTCGCCGGGCTTGCCTTCGCGTTTGGTAAAGCCACCGGGGAAACGCCCTGCGGCAGAATACTGCTCTCTGTAATCAACTTGCAAAGGCATAAAATCTGTTCCGGGAACTGCATCTTTTGCGGCACAAACAGTAGCAAGTAGCACGGTGTTGCCCATACGAACGACAGCCGAACCATCGGCCTGCTTTGCCACTTTCCCGGTCTCAATGCTGATGGTTCTGCCATCAGGCAATGAAATTGTTTTCGTTATTACGTTCATCTAAAAACTTATTGTTTTAAAACATCTAAAAATAAATTGGCACAAAGGTAGGTAATAAAAAAGGAAATGACGAATAATCAATGCGTTATTTTTTGTTTTTACCTTTGTTTTTGATTAATCGGACTGGTCGGACCAGTCGGACTGGTCCGACTACCCCTACCCTTTCGGGCGACGGCGTGCCCAACCTTCTTCCGAAAAATCGGGTTCCGCGCCTTTTAGTAGTTTGGGCGTAGGCTGTTGGAAAAACTGTCGCCAATCGCCCGTTTCGTTATCGTTGTTAAATTGGTGTTGCGCCTTACGTCCGCGCTTTCCGCCAGCTGTGGGAGCCGAGTCGGCATAGCGTTGCCCCTTTCTGCCGCCCTTAGCCGCGGCCGAACGGCCGTGTCCGCCCTCATCGGCATCGTTGCATCGCACGTCGCGACCTTTATAGCTAGCACCCGACAGGCCTTGCATAACGCGCGAGGCATCGCCTTCGGGAACTTCGATGTACGAGAATTTGCCCAACAAATCGATGTGACCCACGGCCACACGACCTTGAACATTGCGGTTGATAAACTGCATTACCTCGCCAGGATAGAACCCATCGTCCTTACCTAAGTTAACAAACAGGCGGCGATAACCGGCCTCGGCCTTGCGTGCACCACGTGCGCCGCGCTCCGTTCGCTTGCCGCGTGCACCGCGTTGGGCATCGCGACCGCCCCCCCGTTCGGCCCTTTTGCCCTCGCGTTCGTTACGTTTCATCGACGGTTTCTCTATTTCGGGCGCGTTGGCATAGTAGTCTAAGAAACGGCCGAAGGTCATGCTTACAATCTTCTTGATAAGGTCTTCTTTGTCGATGTACTCGAAGTGGCGGTTAATCTCTTCGAGGAACGGGGCAATTTCTTCCTCGTTCACGTCGACCTTAGATATGGCATCCATAGCCTTGTACAGCTGCTTGCTGCATATTTCCTTAGCTGTGGGCAGCGTTCCGTCTACAAATTCCTTTTGGATAATCTTCTCGATGGCGCGCACCTTCGAGCGTTCGCGCGTATGGATGATGCTGATAGACGTTCCTTTTTTGCCGGCACGACCTGTTCGTCCGCTGCGGTGGGTGTAGCTTTCGATGTCGTCTGGCAGTCCGTAGTTTATTACATGTGTCAGGTCGTCAACGTCCAATCCACGTGCGGCCACATCGGTGGCCACCAAGAACTGTACGTTGTGGTTGCGGAACTTCTGCATGGTGAGGTCGCGCTGCTGCTGACTTAGGTCGCCGTGCAAAGCCTCGGCATTGTATCCGTCGCGAATAAGCTTGTCGGCTATTTCTTGCGTTTCGAGCTTGGTACGGCAGAAAATGATGGCGAAAATGCGCGGATAGAAGTCAACCAGGCGTTTAAGTGCCAGGTATTTGTCTTTGGCATTCACCATATAATATATGTGGTTCACCTTTTCGGCACCTTCGTTACGACTTCCTACCACAATTTCCTTGTAGTCGTTCAGGTAGTTTTTGGCTATCTTTTCAATCTCCCTGCTCATCGTTGCCGAAAAGAGTAGCGTGTTACGTTCGGCAGGAACGCCCTCGAATATGGCGTTGATGCTCTCGGTAAAGCCCATGTTCAGCATCTCGTCGGCCTCATCCAGCACCACGTTGTTCACGTTGTCTAGTTGCGCAACGCCGCGTTTCATCAGGTCGATGAGTCGGCCTGGCGTGGCCACGATTATCTGTGCGCCCTTGCGCAACTGGCGAATTTGCATCTCGATAGAGGCACCGCCATAGACGGGCACCACGTGCAGACCTTGCACGTACTTAGAAAAGTCGGCCAAATCGTCGGCTATTTGCAGGCAAAGTTCGCGCGTAGGACTAAGTATAAGGGCTTGCGTATGCTTCTCTTCGGGGTTTACCTTTTGCAGTACGGGTATGCCGTAGGCTGCCGTTTTGCCCGTTCCCGTCTGTGCCAAGGCAATAACGTCGTTGCCATTGCCCAGCAGGTAGGGTATCACTTCTTCTTGTACAGGCATGGGTTGCTCGAAACCCAGCTCTTGGATGGCGCGGCATATAGGCTCGCTCACGCCTAATTCTTCAAATGTCTTCAATTCTTCTTGTTGTTAAAATGGTTTCGCGGTTGGGGTCGTATCAAACCAAAGATAACGCCACAAACGGCATGTCTACCCGCCAACACCGCCCACTTTGGGGCATGCCGCGAAAGCAGATGCAGGCCTTGGCAAGCCTAAGAGCGCACCACAAGCGGGTTTACAAAAAACGAAACCTTGATTGTTGATGACTTCATCGTTGCTAATCGTTATCCAAATATCATGAATTCATCAACCCACGAACCTAGAAACCTTGTCTATTATTACTTGTCCAACCAACCGTTGCCCCCAGCCATAATAGACAACATTCGTGTTTGAACGGTGCAAAGGTAATGAAAATAAATGGGTTACGAAAACTTTTAGAAAAGAAATTGCATTTGCACACCGCCATGCTTCACGGCATAACGCCCACAATATGGCTCAAAAACAGGGTTAACAACATGGGAGTTTCGGCCTTGGAATAGGCTACATTTGCAGGTTAAAAACGGCGATAACGCCCTTTGCTTACCACCTTGTTAAGGAACAAGCAGGCCGCAAACCTTGCACCATCGCCAACACGCAACATGGCTACCTGCGAGAGGGAGCGTGGCTATCCTTGCGTGATAGCCATGCTCCCCCACACGGGTAGCCATGATTTTGACAAATTGGGCTGTTGCTAAAAGCCTAGAACGATTGCAGCCACGCTTTAAGTTCGAGTTCCATTTCTAAGTTATACCTAAAAGTCTGCTTGCGCCCCCAACCGTGTCTTCCACCAGGAAAGACATGCAGCGATGCCGGAACATCGTGCCGATAAAGCTCCGCATAATAGTTAACGCCATTGATGGGCATCACCGTACGGTCGTCGTCGCTCAGCGCAATCCATGCCCGTGGCGTGGAACGTGTAACTTGTTGGTCGGTGCTGTACTCGCGTTCGTCGGCCTTACTGGGGTACTTGCCAAGGAAACGTTCGCGCGAACCACGATGGGTAATCCCCGGTTGCATGGTTATTACGGGGTAAAGCAGAATTTGGAAGTCGGGTCGGGCATCGCCCGTTGCCTTCGTTGCCACCACCGATGCTAAGTGTCCGCCTGCCGATGCGCCCATAATGCCCACCTCGTTAGGCTTAATGTGCCATTCGGCCGCATTGCGCCGCACCAGTTTCATGGCCTCTTCGGCATCAGAGATAGGCACTTGCTTATCGCCGTTGGGCATACGATACTTCAACACAATGGCCGCAATGCCCATGTCGTTGAAGAACGGAGCCCAGTCGCGCCCCTCGCTGTCCATTGCCAATGTTTGGTATCCGCCACCCGGACAAATAACCACCGCCCTGCCCGTGGCAACCTTTTCGCGCGGCAAAAACACCTGCACCAAGGCCGTATCCTTATCGTCGCTGCCTACGACGGCAGGTTTCGACGGCCACAAGTTAAGGGTAAAACTCTTTTGGGCAAAGGCCGATGTTGCCGCAGTAAGCATCAGGGCCGCAGCCAACAGAAATCTCTTGGTTCTCATATCTTTTGTTTATACAGTGTTTGCTTATACTGCAAAGTTAGCAATAAAAGTTGAGAACGCCTTTTCGGAACGAATGTTTTAGGAATTGACTGAAATCAAAAAACACACGAAGGCTTGCCAAATTCACAACTTTTTCGTAATATTGCAACCGAATAACAAAACGTTTGAAGGATATGCACCCATTAGAGAAGTTTAGATATTGCCCCTGCTGCGGCAGCTCGCGCTTTGAAGAAAACACCGAAAAAAGTAAGGTTTGCAAGAGTTGCGGTTTCGAATATTTCCTCAATCCCAGCAGTGCCAACGTGGCTTTCATCGTTAACGCCAAAGGCGAACTGCTTGTTGAACGCCGAAAAGAGAACCCTGGCAAAGGCACACTCGACCTGCCCGGCGGCTTTTCGGACATCAGCGAAACGGCCGAAGAAGGCGTGCGCCGCGAGGTAAAAGAAGAAACGGGGCTCACCGTAACCAATTGCCAATACCTGTTTAGCCAACCAAACGTTTACCGCTACTCTGGATTTGACGTGCATACGCTCGACCTTTTCTTCCGTTGCGAAGTGGAAGACGAGAGCCAACTGCAAGCGATGGACGATGCCGCCGAGTGTTTCTGGCTCGCTCCCGAAGACATCCACACCGAAGAATTCGGCCTGCGCTCCGTTCGCCAAGGCCTTTACGAGTTTCTTAAATGCGTGGAGGCAAAGAAAGCCGAGAGTAAGGGCGAACCCGTGAAATGGAAAAGCTGCCTGCCTTTTAGGAAGGGAGAGAAAGCAGAATAAGCTAAACAAGAGGGTAACGGCCACCCCCACAGCTCCATTTAGTAGGTTTTGCAAGCACTTGCTTTTAAAACACAAGCAGCTTTGTAGTCACACTACAAGGGGCTTGTACGCACACTACAAGGGTCTGCACTCACGCTACAAGAACCTTTGTACACACACCACAAGGGGCTTGTAACATCACGACAAACAGCTTGTGTCCCCCAGAAACGCACACAAATTCATGTCGCAAACAAACATGAACAACATGCCTTGTTCTTACATTGCAATTCTATCAATTTGATACAACAAAGCACATTTATTGCTAAAAACATCAAGCTTTACCACAAAATCTCTTTCAAAAAGAAACAAAAAGCTATCTAAACGACTACAATACGCCTTTCATCCTTCTTTAAACGGATAAAAAAGCACCAAAATATAACATTACGTACGCTTCACAAGCAGATTTCATACAGAAAATGCCATATTAGCAATAAAAAAGTAAAAAAAATCAGCCTTAAAGGCTTTTTCTAATCATTTTTCACTAACTTTACCGCGTGTTAGGAACTATATATGGTAGGTTGAAGCAGCTCAATCCACCAAAAATGTATTTAATGACACAAACAGAGTTGGGCGTACCAACTGCCCAACTATTGGAAATTTCGTATCAACCAAACATCAACTGCTGCAATTTTTCATGCTTTGAGCCTATGAAGAAGTTCTACTCGTTTCTTTTAGGAACAATTTTAGTTATGGTTTCGTCGGCCGCTTATGCCGACAGCAACATCAAGATAAACGTTGATGATGCCAGCCGAGTGAGTATTAAGGTTAACGGCGTTGCGATAAACAACCTTGTTAACGGAGAAAACAACATCCCACTTACCGCAAGTGGCTCGTTTGAAGTGAAGGCTACAGACGGGAATTGCTTGGTAGACGTGGTAAAGAAAACTGCCAAGGGAGACACAAAACAGAACATTTACAGCATGACGAGCTGCTATGTCTACGTCAACCTGCCCGACGACAATGGGTCTGCCATCAACATCACCACCAACACCTTCGCCAAATTACGCACAGCTTCGTGCACCGTTAAGGTAGACAATGCCGCAAAAGTGAAGGTGCAACGCTCTGGAACATTTACGGACGTGGCGCTAAAAAATGGCGACAATACCATTCATTGGATTCCCGACGTGGAGAAAGAAATTGTCATCAGCACAGTATCATACACGGCTGCACCGCTTTACAGCATCGTGGTAGACGGATTGCAACTGCCCAAAGGCAACACTTCCTATACGGTTAAGCCCAAAGACGGCGGACTGATCGACATCACCGCAAACTATCCCGACAAAGACTGCCGCGTTAAATTCGCGTTCAGTACCGAAGAAGCCAAGGGTGTTGTAAGCAGCGTTACCGTAGACGGCAAGCCCGTAACCAACTACACCGACCCCAATTTCTCGGTAAAGGCCGGTTCAAGGCTCACCATCACGTTCAACACCACCACCCACGCCATCGATGCAGTGAAGGTTAACGGAACGCCAAACACCATATACGGCAGCCTTAACCTCACGATTACCGATGACATGAACATCGACATAACCGCACATAAGCTTGGAAAGGTAAAGGCCATGTTCTATGTAGACCATGCCGAAAACATCATCCTATACCAAGGATGGGACTACAACCAAAACCACATTGCCCTACAAGACGGCATGAACACCATCGAACTGCCCGAAACGAACTGCGTGGTTAAGGTCAGAGCAAAGAACGGATGCAAGATTAAAGTACTGAGACTGAACGGCAAACAATATACGAACAACATCGACGGCGTGTACGAAATAACGCTGAAAAACGGAATGAACATCGGCGTTGAGACTTCGGCTCCCAAGCGCGACAAGACGGCTACGGTGTTCGTAGACAGCAAACAACTGGCCGACCGCTTCTTCTACTTCAACCGACAAGACCGAACGGAAGTGCCACTGAACAACGGAGAGAACACCATCAAATTCGGTGAAGACGACAACCCCTTCACGCTGGCCTTCGACGGAACCGACCTGACCAAACTGAAAGTGCGGCTCAACGGAAAAGACGTTGAAGCGACGGGTGGAGGCGGACACACCTACGAATTTGAATTTGCAAACGGCGACCGCCTTGAAATATGGCTCAACGGGATTTCAACCAACGGCATTGCCAACCCTGCCGCCAACAAGGCCAACAAGCGCGTGGTTTACCGACTCGATGGAACGCGCGTTGAAGAAAAGAACCTTCCAAAAGGACTATATATCATTAACGGAAAGAAAATTTTTATCAACAAGTAATGAAGCGAACATTTCTCACTACCATTTGTGCCGGCCTCCTATTGGGAGGCTATGCACAGTCGAAAATTGACTTGCAAAGCCAAGTTACGTTGAAAGAAGAGCTTAATTTTAAAATTCCACGTTACAACCCACAAACCAGAAGCATCGGTAAGGGCAACGCTAACCCCCAACGAACGATTGGCATGATTGAGTTTGACGGGAAGGAGGCTCTTGGAACTCTTGCCCTAAAAGATGTGAGCGTACTGCGGGTAAAAGGCAACATCGCCATCGTCAGCATGCCGCTGGATAGCATTGAACGCGTTGCCGAACTGAAAAACGTACGCAGAATACAACTCTCGCGGCCTGTTGCGCAGAAAATGGACCTCGTTAGAGAAGCCGTTGGCGTAAACAAAATACACCAAGGCGTTGGCCTGCCGCAAGCCTATACGGGCAAAGGAGTGGTTACGGGCATTGTAGACGGAGGCATCGACCCCAACAACATCAACTTCAAGAAACCCGACGGAACTACACGATATGGTTACCTAAGCAGGCTTTACACCAGCAGTGCAGGTAAAGACGGGTACATCTGGGAGAGCTATTTCCCAAAGGTGCAGTTGCCCGAGATAGCCAAACAAAGGAAATCGATGGACAACGTGTTTGCCATTGAAGACTTTGAAACCGACAACAGAGCACAGTTCCATGGCACCCACACCACCGGAATAATGGCCGGAGGGTATAAAGGAAAGACCACCGTTGCCGTTACCAAGGACAATAAGACGTCGGAAAACGTCGAGATAGACAACCCCTATTACGGAATTGCAACGGAATCGGAGTTGGTGGCTTCGTGCGGAGACCTGCGCGACATGTTCATCGCACTGGGCATAGACGACGTTTATCAATACGCCCGCCTATCCGGACCGAAGGCCAAGCCGTGCGTCATCAACCTCTCGTTGGGCAGCAACCTGGGTTCGCACGACAGCACGAGCGTGATGAACCGCTTCCTAACCAGCTGCACAGACAGTGCCATCATCTGCGTGGCAGCAGGCAACGAGGCCGACTATCCCGTGGCACTTAACAAGACTTTCACGCAAACCGACAACCGGTTGCAAACCTTCATACGCCCGATGGCAGCAGGAAAACAAACCGTAGGAAAGAAAGATTACTACAACCTTCGCAATGGGCAGGTGTACGCTTACAGCTCGGATGCCACCGAGTTTAAAATGCAAGTGGTTGTGTTCAACGAGGAACGCGGCCGTATTGCCACACGCATCACCGTAGAACCCAGTCCCAACGGTAAGCTAACCATGTATTCATCTGGCGGCGAATATGCCGAAGAAGGAGCAATAACCAACAATTCGGTCTTCAACCAAGCCTTTGAAGGATACGTAATGGTGGGCGGAACAAAAGACCCTGAAACGGGTCGCTACTACGCCATTGCCCGTTTCCTAACCAGCGATAACCAAACAACCAACAAAACGGGAAAATACAAACTAGGCATACTTGTAGAAGGGAAGGACGGCAAACGCGTAGACCTGTACGGCGATGCACAGTTTGTTTACTTCGACGACTACGACGGCGCTTACAACAACCCCAATGGAGGTGGTATCTGGACGAAGGGTTCGCGCAACGGTACCATCAACGACATGGCCTGTGCAGCAGGCATGATTACCGTAGGAAGCTATAACGTTCGCGACCACTGGGCCGCCATGGACGGATTTGTGTATGGCTACAACAAGAACGAATTTCCCAAAGGTAAGAGTTCGCGCTTCTCGTCGTTCGGCACCTTACTCGACGGTCGCAACCTGCCATTAGTTTGTGCTCCCGGTGCAGTGGTCATTTCATCGGTTAACACCTACACCGTTGATGACCCCAAGAACGGTTACTCCCCTGTGGGCTTGCAAGCCAAGCACACCGTTAACGGCAAGAATTATTACTGGCACCAAACCCTGGGCACATCGATGGCAACACCCGTTGTGGCCGGATCTATCGCCCTTTGGCTCGAAGCCGACCCAACGCTTAAAGCCGCAGACGTTGCCGACATCATCCGCAAAACGGCTGTTGTTGACAATGATGTGAAAGAAGGAGACCCCGTGCAATGGGGCGCAGGAAAGTTCGATGCCTACGCCGGACTCAAAGAAGTGCTACGCCGCAAGGCCGGCTCAACAGGCATCAACACCGCCGAAGCCGACAACAAAACCATCATCACCCCGGCCGGGCCAAGGCGCTTTAACGTGTTTAGGGCTGGCGAGAAACAATTGGAAGTGCGCGTTTTCACCATGGCAGGGCAGCTTGCACACACCCTATCGGCCGTGGGAGACGAAACAACCATCGACGCCAGCGCATGGAGCAAAGGCGTTTACCTTATCCAAGTGAACGGAAAATCAGCGAAAAAAATTATTATATACTAGCAGCGTATGAATTACAAACAAAACTTACTTGCATCTTTGCTGTTGGCATTGATGGCAGTGGTGGGTCTGCCGGCGTTCGCACAGAACAAAAATCAGCAACCCATCATCACATTCCATACCACCGTGTATGAGGAAAATAAAGGCGAATCGCCTATCGTAACCTTCTCGCTTGGTAGCACACAAGGCAACGAATACGTGGAAATAGACTGCGGTAACGGACGCGAAGAACTGTCTGTTGGCGTTGCCAAGCTCAAACAAGGCGCAGAAGTGCCCACAGGTACAGACTACTCGGGAACGGTTACCAGGGACGGTATCGTAAAGATTTACGGCGACCCGAACAAGATCGACTTCTTCAACGCTACGGGTTGTAAGATAGACCAAATCACCTTTCACAAGGATTTGAAACTGTCTTACCTGCGATTGGCCTACAACTCCATTAAGCAGATAGACCTTTCCAACCTCAAATCGTTGCAGTTCCTCTACCTGCGCGACAACCCCTTCTCGGCACAAACGCCGCTTAGGCTGGGCAACATGCCCGAACTTTTGGAACTGGAAATTGCACAATGCGCATACGTACAGTCTAAGTTCGAGTTAAAGAACTTTCCCAAGCTGGTTTCTTTCGACGCCTACCACTGCCGCACCATCACAGAGGTAGACACCAAAGGCTGCACCACGCTGCGCCGCTTGAGCCTCGACATGACCGACATCAGCACCATCGACGTTTCGCATAACGCCAACCTGAATGTACTGAACGTTAGCGACACGCGAGTAAACAAGCTAGACATCAGCAAAAACTCCAAGCTGAACGAGCTCTACATAGAGCATGCTTCGGGTACGATTAACACCGATGTGAAGTTCGATGACATCGACCTGACCCACTGTCCAGACCTGCGCCACTTTTATTGTGCGGGCAACAACCTGCGTTCGCTTAACCTGAGCAAGGTGCCTAAGCTCGTTACGTTGGGAGCAAACCACAACAAACTCACCTCTATAGACGTGAGCAAATGTCCCGACTTGTACATCTTCAACATACGCAAAAACCTGATGACCTTCGCCTCGCTGCCCAAACCGCAGAACACCTGGCGCGAGTATTACTACGACCAACGCGACCTGGTGCTGGACGATACCTATAAGGTGGGCACCGTGCTCGACTTCTCTAAACAAGTTTTGCGCGAAGGAACAACCACATTGGGCAAACTCTACAAGCTGGATAAAGACACACTGGCCAAACGTACCGAGCTGGATGCCAGCTACTACTACTACGATAACGGAAAGGTAACACTCCTTAGGCCCGTAGACGGCAAGGTGGTGCTTATCTTCACCAACACCATTTTCAACGAATACCCCCTATTTACCGAACCATTCACCGTTAAAGACGATAGCGAATTTGGTAAAGACGTAAGGGCAATAGACTTTGCCACCACCGCAACGGCTGGACAAACCATCAACCTAACCGTGGGAATGAAGGGCGCAACGCCACAGAAACCCGTAAAAGTTAAGGTAGACTTTGGAAACGGACAACTAAAAGAAGTAAACATCACCGCCGAGAAGCCTACTGCCGCCAACATCACCGGTCAGCGAGCAGGTAACGGAAACATCGTGGTGACCGTACCCCAAGACAACTATGTGACGGCTCTTGAAGTGAAAGACTTGAACATCACAAGCATAGATGTTACCGAACTAACAGACCTGCGCGTGCTGTCGCTCGTAAATACGGGGCTTACCACCATCGACTTGGGACGTAACAACCAGCTCGAAAGGCTCAACTTGTCGCACAACCAGCTCAAAACCATCTCGCTGAAAGGCAAGTCTAAGTCGCAATACAAGAGTCTGCTCACCAACGTGAACCTCAGTTATAACCAACTGGAAACAATCACGGTAGACGATTACTTCACCATTACCGACTTAGACCTAAGCCACAACAACTTGGCCAACCTCGACCTGCGCCGTGCCGATGCACTGGTAAGAGGAGACCTGTCGTACAACAAGCTTACAAGACTGATTCTCGACCACAGCGAACAGCTCAAAGAACTAAACGTTTCTAACAATGAGCTTACCTTGCTGGGCATTATCCCCCTAGCACCAGTTGCCAAACTCGACATCAGCAACAACTACTTCACACTGGCCAACATGCCCAACAGGTTTGGCCTAGACGAGGCTCACTTTACGTACGCTCCGCAACGCAAAGTGGTGATTGCCACCACATCGCCCGGTATCGACCTCACCGAGCAATACGTAACCATCAACAACAAAACCACCAACTTCGTTTGGAAGACCCAAGGCGGACAACCCTACGTGCTGGGAACCGACTACCTGGACGACAAGGGTTCTACCAGGTTCAAGAACCTAACCAAAGGCAAAGTGTATTGCGAAATATCACACCCGGCCTATCCCGCATTCACGGGTAAGAACATCTTAAAGACCACCTTGGTGCAACCCATCCCCGTACCAACAAACGAACTGGCATCATTTACCACCACAAACAACAAAGACAGCGTGCAGCTGTCACTGCGTGGCAACATCGAGGGCATGTCTGTTTACTTCGATTGGCGCGGCGACGGTGCCATGAGCCAATACGTTTTGAAGGCCGACACCTACACACGCTTTAACGCCCTTACCAACAAAGGCGTGAAGGTGCGCGTATTGGTGTCGAAACCCGAAGAGAAACTTACCGTGTTCAGCATTACCAACGCCAAGATGTCTTCGGTAGATATCAGCAAGTTGGCAGACACCCGCTCTATTACATTAGACAACGTTGGCCTCTCCAAGTTCGACTTCGCGCCTAGCACAGCACTTAAACAGCTAGACCTTAGCCGCAACAACATCTCTGAAATAGACCTCTCGAAGTACCCCAACCTCGAATACTTGTCCATGTCCGACAACAAGCTTACCAAGCTCGACCTTACTAAGAACAAAGAGCTGGTAGTGGTAAGCCTTAGCCGAAACAACCTGACAGAGGTTAAATTCCGCGGACTTACAGCACTGGAGAGCCTCGACCTAACGGCCAACTCGATGACGTCGCTCGATTGTAAGCCGCTGCTCAACTTGGGTCAGCTCTTCGTCAGCAACAACAAGCTCACGTCTATCAATGTGCGTAACAACGCCCACTTGCGTGCGCTCAACCTTGTTGGCAACAACCTGCGCTTCTCCGCGCTGCCTCCAACGAACGGTACTTACCGCACATCCTATGCCTATCAAAGGCAAAACCCCGTTGACGTTAGTGCCAACGGCAACAAGGTAGACCTCAGTTCAGAGGCCGTTATCGACGGAACACCCACCGTATACCGCTGGTTTACCGGTAATGTGAACGTGGATAAGAACGGTAACCTACAAGGCGAGGAGTTTGACGTTGATGCCGAATACACCGTAACCAACGGCGTTACCACACTGAAACTCACCAAACGCTACGAAGACTTGGTTTGCGTAATGACCAATGCCAAGTTCCCCAAGCTGCTGCTACACACCAAACATATCCGCTTCATTCCCGATGCAACAGGCATCGAGGGTGTAAATGCCGACAACACCAACACCTTTATCAAGGTTGTTGAGGGCGGTATCGTGGTAGAAGCCGCAACAGGAAGCACCGTTAACGTGTATGGCATAAACGGCGGTTTGGTACAGAAGGCTAAGATGAACGGCACAAGCCAAAGCTTCTCTCTACCCAAAGGTGCATACGTTGTTACCGTAAACAATAAGGTTGCCAAGGTAATGGTGAAATAAACCTCACACATTTGCCTAGTGGCAGAAATCCCAAAAGGGGATGGCAGATTGGTTTCTGCCATCCCCTTTTCGTTATAGTGAATCCCCAATTGCCTTACCCCAATCGGCCGTTAGAGCCTGTTCAGCCCTTGTGTATTGTGGAGCATCTTTCCTATATTATTCTTGAAGGCGTAGCGTGTTACGCCAAAAAAACAAGGCAGGCAAGATGCCGACAAACAAACGAAAGACAAACAGGGGGCGATGCAAACAACCTAAAATGATTGACAAGCGACATAACTACCCGTCGGGGTATTTTATAGTCAAACAGAAATGGATTTGGAAAGTCATAGGCGCATCGTAAGCAAACAAAAAGCGTTCCTTATCTTCTGCGTAAAGGTTTATTGATGCTATGCTACGCATGCCTCGCATTCTTCTAACAACTATTTTCAAACAGCAATTCTGTTTGACTATAAAACATGATGAGAAAGAAGCTTCAGCTATCAACTCTAGTTGATGGGTTGATGAGTTGATGAGTATGGAAGATGATAAGAAAGATACCTCGGCTATCAACTTATTCGCTCCTTAACTTGCCAACCCGTCCGCTTGTCAACCCCTCAACCACTCTCCTTTTGTCTGTTTTTCAGCAAAGAATTTAACACTATGAGTGGCATTTTTGTCCATCAACCACTCACCTTGCCGCAAAAAATCGATTCTCGCGAGGGTTTGTTTTGATGCAAAAAGGGGCTAGGATGTGAGTGCGGCAAAATGAATATTTATTTCAAGAAAACCTCATTTGCACCAGATTTCGGACTATTTGCAGCAAAATGCAGTGCGTTTTGATGCAAAATAGAGTGCATTTTGGTGCTAAACGCACTGCATTTTGGTGCTAAACGCACTGCGTTTTGGTGCTAAATGCAAGGTAAAATGCGGCTAAATGCACTGTGATTTGCCCCAAAATACAAAGCTAAATGTATAAATATGCTGTGGATGTAGGTGCAAAAACCTTTCTGCCCGATTGAAAACGTGTGCAGAAAAGGTGCTAAATGGCAGTAAAAAAGTGGATTTTTAGGGGTAAAAGGCCGTTTTCGGGGAGTGAAAACGGCGAGCTGTCAACCAATCTAGAAAGGCAAAATGGTGCAAAATGCAGGTCTCTTGCTTAAAAACGGACAAGACAAAAGCCGTGAAAGACTAAAAAATGTGGCCATTTACCTACTTTATCGCCTTTATTTTCGCTAGAACGGAGCGAAAATTAGAGCGACATTGTAAAATTAAAACAACAATTTAAGTTTTGTGAGGTTGGGAGTTGATGAGGTTGTGAGTTGATGCGGACGTGAGGCCGTTAGTTGATGAGTTGATGAACTAATGAGCTGATGCGGTTGTGAGGTCGTGAATTTGTGAGTTTATAAGTTGATTTGTTTATGAGCTGATTAATTGATGAGCTTGTGAGGTCGTGTGTTTGTACGTTGATTAGTTTGTGGGTTGAATAGTTGATGGGTTCTTGCGATTGCAATTTGATGAGTTCATGCCCTTGCCAGTTGCTGGGTTTTCGCGAGTTCATAAGCCAACAAGTTGATTTGCGCTCCACCTCATACATGAAAGGGGTGTTTATCTTGTGCTGGTAACACAAAGACAACAGGCCTCAACAATATGCTTACTGCCATGAGGTTGGCCAAGTAGCGTTACACCGTTTTTCTACATCAAACCACAACCCTAGCCTCTTGATGGTATCCTAGACCAAGTTGTATTATGTCGTTTCTCTACATCAAACCACAACAGCTTCTGCCGAATGTATAGGGGTGAAAGTTGTATTATATCGTTTCTCTACATCAAACCACAACTCAAAGAAATAACCGACAGGAACGCGATAGGTTGTATTATATCGTTTCTCTACATCAAACCACAACTTATTGATAATTGAAATAATGCCACCCAAAGTTGTATTATATCGTTTCTCTACATCAAACCACAACTTGGTGAAGTGACGGCATTTGTAATAATAGTTGTATTATATCGTTTCTCTACATCAAACCACAACGTGACCTTGTCGCGCCTGCCGCCGTTGGGGGTTGTATTATATCGTTTCTCTACATCAAACCATAACTATGGTGTATAACTCACTTAATGCCATATAGTTGTATTATATCGTTTCTCTACATCAAACCACAACCAGTTGTTAAACAACAAGATTGAAAACGAGTTGTATTATATCGTTTCTCTACATCAAACCACAACTATTCGTACTCATAATCGTTGGACACATGAGTTGTATTATATCGTTTCTCTACATCAAACCACAACTGAGTGTTAAGAAATTGGATATTCGGCCTAGTTGTATTATATCGTTTCTCTACATCAAACCACAACCGTCCGAGTACGGTCCCCAAACGTATCGTGTTGTATTATATCGTTTCTCTACATCAAACCACAACCACTTCAAACACTAAAAAAGTATGAACTAGTTGTATTATATCGTTTCTCTACATCAAACCACAACTGGTGGCCTTACGATTAAGCAGTTTGCGCAGTTGTATTATATCGTTTCTCTACATCAAACCACAACAAGGGTGGCATCTGAATAGTTGCATTCGAGGTTGTATTATATCGTTTCTCTACATCAAACCACAACTTATATACGTTCATTATGTTCGTTTTTCTGTTGTATTATATCGTTTCTCTACATCAAACCACAACTAGTAATGTTGAATATTCGGCCGACTATTGGTTGTATTATATCGTTTCTCTACATCAAACCACAACTGACTTGTTTGGAATAACAATGACATCAGGGTTGTATTATATCGTTTCTCTACATCAAACCACAACTGCCTTACACACATTGCAGACCATCTGAAAGTTGTATTATATCGTTTCTCTACATCAAACCACAACCAGGAATGTCTTAATATGGCACTACATGGGTTGTATTATATCGTTTCTCTACATCAAACCACAACTGACTTGTTTGGAATAACAATGACATCAGGGTTGTATTATATCGTTTCTCTACATCAAACCACAACATCGCGCCGATATTGGCGTATTACACGGCGTTGTATTATATCGTTTCTCTACATCAAACCACAACTTGAAAACTCTTGTTGAGTTTGAAGTTATTGTTGTATTATATCGTTTCTCTACATCAAACCACAACAAAGAAGGTTATGTTAATGCTGACCCTCAAGTTGTATTATATCGTTTCTTTACATCAAACCACAACCTCGCTTTCGCTACAAAGTTTGTCCATTTGTTGTATTATATCGTTTCTCTACATCAAACCACAACCCATGAATATATACTATACTATCGCGCACGGTTGTATTATATCGTTTCTCTACATCAAACCACAACCCTTTTTTGCTACATCTACACACTGGTAGAGTTGTATTATATCGTTTCTCTACATCAAACCACAACTATTCCCAACTATGGCACCTTTATGACCAGTTGTATTATATCGTTTCTCTACATCAAACCACAACTATTTTATGGTACATTTCTACGTACCCATCGTTGTATTATATCGTTTCTCTACATCAAACCACAACCTTACCTGTATAATGGCCAAGCTGCTGCAAGTTGTATTATATCGTTTCTCTACATCAAACCACAACTTGGCGAGGTGACAGCATTTGTAATAATAGTTGTATTATATCGTTTCTCTACATCAAACCACAACTACCAATGTGCAGCAGCGCACCGATATAAGTTGTATTATATCGTTTCTCTACATCAAACCACAACAAATTTCTAAGTAACTGCTTAGCCAGTCGTGTTGTATTATATCGTTTCTCTACATCAAACCACAACTTTTCGGGCAACTCGGCTTTAAACTTCAAAGTTGTATTATATCGTTTCTCTACATCAAACCACAACTGTTGCTTAAGCAGTATAATTTTAAGTACCGTTGTATTATATCGTTTCTCTACATCAAACCACAACATCCAAGAAGTTAGCACCAAGATGAAGAATGTTGTATTATATCGTTTCTCTACATCAAACCACAACTTTGAGATATTTCCAGGTCAATTTAAACCGTTGTATTATATCGTTTCTCTACATCAAACCACAACAGAAATGCCTGCTTAACTAACGCCACATTGGTTGTATTATATCGTTTCTCTACATCAAACCACAACTTCCATCTTGTACCGCTCCGCCTCGTCAAAGTTGTATTATATCGTTTCTCTACATCAAACCACAACTCGTCAATTGTGCAATCTGTGCGCATAAAGTTGTATTATATCGTTTCTCTACATCAAACCACAACTCCACCCACCTCAATGATGTAAACCGACACGTTGTATTATATCGTTTCTCTACATCAAACCACAACTGTAGTCGCTATCACGGCCATCCAGTTCCGTTGTATTATATCGTTTCTCTACATCAAACCACAACACTCTAGGACTAAACCTAAAATTTCCCCCAGTTGTATTATATCGTTTCTCTACATCAAACCACAACAACGAAGGTTATGTTAATGCTGACCCTCAAGTTGTATTATATCGTTTCTCTACATCAAACCACAACTCTGAAAAGTTGCTTAATATTATGAATTCAGTTGTATTATATCGTTTCTCTACATCAAACCACAACTGTGTCTCGTCGAGGGGACAACGCCCGCGCGTTGTATTATATCGTTTCTCTACATCAAACCACAACCCGTTACTCATGCCGAATGCGGCTCTAATGTTGTATTATATCGTTTCTCTACATCAAACCACAACCTACTGATTGTGGTAGATACAGTGGTTACTGTTGTATTATATCGTTTCTCTACATCAAACCACAACCCATTTTTCTCTAAGTAGAATTGATTGGCGTTGTATTATATCGTTTCTCTACATCAAACCACAACGTATCAATAGCTTCTTTTTGCTCGTCTGACGTTGTATTATATCGTTTCTCTACATCAAACCACAACAATCAATGCACTTCGGGTTCAAGATGTCTGTTGTATTATATCGTTTCTCTACATCAAACCACAACTATTAAGTATGAAATGGTTTATTAAAGTTGTTGTATTATATCGTTTCTCTACATCAAACCACAACTGTGCTGCTTGAAAAACTCATTTAACTCGGTTGTATTATATCGTTTCTCTACATCAAACCACAACATGTGTCTAGTTTTAAGCAAACATTTGCATGTTGTATTATATCGTTTCTCTACATCAAACCACAACTACCACAGAGGGCAAAAGGTGAGATATAGGGTTGTATTATATCGTTTCTCTACATCAAACCACAACCCGAGCGGTACAAGACAACACCATTGACGAGTTGTATTATATCGTTTCTCTACATCAAACCACAACTAGGATATTATTTGCTATCTTTGCAAACAGTTGTATTATATCGTTTCTCTACATCAAACCACAACTGTCTGACGAACAGCGTGATAAGTTGTTAGTTGTATTATATCGTTTCTCTACATCAAACCACAACTGATTAAAATTAGATATTGGACTATTGAAAGTTGTATTATATCGTTTCTCTACATCAAACCACAACTTACTCTAAACTCGTCAAATAACAACTGAGTTGTATTATATCGTTTCTCTACATCAAACCACAACCCCATGCTTGTCGCATAAGTCTTAATCGTGTTGTATTATATCGTTTCTCTACATCAAACCACAACTGATACATCATGTAGGGCGGAACACTCATGTTGTATTATATCGTTTCTCTACATCAAACCACAACTGCAGGTAGTGCGCGCGTAAACTCAAAGCGTTGTATTATATCGTTTCTCTACATCAAACCACAACTAATCTCATTGTTTTTATTGACAATACAAGGTTGTATTATATCGTTTCTCTACATCAAACCACAACTCCGTATCGTGCGACTTGTCGGAGTTCATTAGTTGTATTATATCGTTTCTCTACATCAAACCACAACTGGCAATCTCCGTATCGGATAATTGAGAGGTTGTATTATATCGTTTCTCTACATCAAACCACAACAAAGAGCCTGGTATATTGATGTGTATATATGTTGTATTATATCGTTTCTCTACATCAAACCACAACTGATAAGCGTTTTATCTGTTGCCGAAAAAGGTTGTATTATATCGTTTCTCTACATCAAACCACAACTTTTAGTGGAACTTTAACTTGTGGATGGAAGTTGTATTATATCGTTTCTCTACATCAAACCACAACATATACCACTTACATCCTTAGTAATCAATTACTTGATTCTCCTACTGGGTAATATGAAGTTGCTTGATGAGGCTTATCATGATACAAAGTTACTAAAAAAACTCCAACTGAATGGGCTTTGGCTGTTGTTTTGCAGCAACTTCGCCCCACACATTAACAATATTGGAGTATTGCTTATCGGTTACAGCGAGGATGCTAATCATTCCCTTGTTGGGGGCAAGCGATTTGACTCGCTTGATGTGTACATTCATGCTCTCGTACGAGCCACAATAGCGTACATATACGCTAAATTGATACATCGTGAAACCATCGCGTTCAAGATCTTTTCTAAAACGAGCGGATTCTTTGCGTTCCAGTTTAGTATTCGTAGGAAGGTCGAACATCAGAAAAAGCCACATGATATGATAACGATTAAGGCGGGCGTAGGTCATTCGAGTATCGGTAATTGCATTTTATTGGTTTCTTTTGAGAAACATTTTTCCAGAGAGGCGGTTGTCATTGTTAAGCCAATGCTGAGCGGCCGAACCACTTTTGAGAACGATACATCACAAAACAACACGCTGATTAAACTACCTTTCGTTGTTTTATCGAGGCTAAGTGTTTGTTCTGCAACCAGCTTATATACTATTTCATCAACAAAAGGGCGGTAGGGTTCCATCACATCATCGGCCAAGGGGAAAGCATCTCCCCGATTACGGTGAAACAGACCAAAGGCGGGATGTAAACCCGAAGCCATCAGCGCACGTGCAGTGGCGGCACGCAAAACGGCATAGCCATAGTTAAGTAGGATGTTGAGACCAGGCAGGTCGCGGTCGCGCCGAAAATCTTTACCAAACAATTCGGCCCAATATAGTTTAGCGGCTACACCTTCCTTATTGTCCACATCGCCACTTTTCACGTTCATATAAAGTGGCTTTAACAGTTCTCCCCGTTTGCCCAGTTTGCTAAGTAAACGCGCTTGATTTCTAATCTTCGCCTCAACAATTTGTTTCCACAATGCTTTCTTCATCGTTTCGCTTGCAGATACTTGTTCGCGATAGCTTTCGCCTTGACTAGCATTGGCATGTAGGCTAAGCGTAAGTGCGTTAGGCATACCTTTCTGGTCGCAAAAGATAAGGGCAACATTCTCGTCGGCCAAAGCGTTTATCAAGGGTATGGTTAGGCTTACCATTGGGTTATCCACCAACACCACTCCGAGTTCTTCAATGGGAACAGTCCGACAAGCGCCAGGCTGTTCCTTTAAAGTTATCACCAGTTGTGCGTTCTTCAACGACAGAGTTGCGGGCGAAGTAAAAACGAGACTTCTTTTAAGCATGGTGTACTTTCTTCTTTATCTCGCCAAGGATGTTAAACTCAAAGTCGATGCCCTCAACAAGGGCCTTAAACTGCGTGTGCCTAAGTCTTATGCAAGGTCTAAACTGTTCGTTTCCCATATATGCACCTTTCTTGGGTTTTACGTCTTTGGCTTGCCTTGCTTCTTGGTTGTGTCTTAGGTCAATCATAATACAACTACCGTCTATGCTAAGTCCGACAACTTTATACAAACGTTTTACCAAATCGAGTGGGCTGTCGAACTTTATCTCTTCTGACGATTTCTCATAAAGAAGAACTTGCATACCTATTTTCAACATAACAAGTAAAGGCAAATTACCTTTCGGGCTTGTTTTAGGTACAAGCGTTTCAGCATTCTTTCTACGATTACTCCGCTTGAAGAACGATGCCGCAGTGATATTATTAACAAGCACAAAATCGCGTTTCACCTTACCCTTAACTTCCCCTTCATAAATCGCCAACATATAGTTGCTATCGTTAACCACATGAAATTGTTGCTTATATTCTTTATCCGACAAATCACGTTGTTGACGTATATGTAGCGGATTCTTAACACTGTCAGCATAGCATCTCACCTTATTTATCCTTATACCCTTTTCCTTATTCATAAATATGGGCTCGGCAATGGCTGCCTTAAAGTTCTTACCAGCAACAGCTGCCTTTATCTTCTCCTTAACGGCTTGGTCTACTATATTTTCGAGTTCCGACTCACTGTTAAAGTCGCTTAAAGACTTACGCAACACATAGCGTATCTCGCCTTCTTGCTCGATTGCACCATAATAAGTGTCTTTATGTAGCGAACCTCTGGCAGCATCACCTTGAGCAAGATATTTACCCTTAGCTGTACGCACGTGCTTTTTGGCCTGCTTAGGCATGTTGTCTTTGGTGAGATGTTTGATCAAGAGTGACTGCTCTAAGGCCAATACGTCTTCGGTAAAGTTTGGCCAAGGTTTCTTGAAATGGGGTTTGCCGGCAGAACCATGCCAGCGCGACACTTCTTCGTCGTGGTAGTATTGCGCCATCTTATCGTATTCGGCCTTACCGATGCAGGCTATGGTTATGGCATCGATGCAATGGTGGCAATGGTTAAGTCGCGATTTCTTTTCGTACTCGCCTTGTAGCCCCCACATACGCCTGAACTCGGCAGTGGTTACGCCCTTCACCACGTACACATTGCTCTTGTTGGGGCTGTCTGCGCTGTGGAAAAGCGACTTTAAAAACAATCCCGCATACTTTGAAACCAAACCAATGCCCGCACCTTGACGGCGACTAAAGCCTTCGGGCACCTCGGTCATCGTAAACCTTTCGTACTTGCCCTGCCAATAGTCTAGTTCCATCTTCTGGCGATGGCGTTTTTGTATCTGGCTGTCTTTCTTCTCCTTAGCCATTCCGCTGAACGTGCGTATCTTGTCTATTTTTTTTCGCAGGTCTTCGCACTTGCTTTCCCAAGGGGCAATTCTTTTTAGTATTTCATGGTGGTTAGGCAATTGGCTGGGTAGGCGTGCACCCTTCACCTGCCTATTGAACATCGCATCGCAGAGTGTTAAGTTCATCTGCGTGCTATCGCCGCCAACACTTCGGGGGATGGTATGCTCGATGTCGAACTTCGGATTGTCACCTAGAAAATCGCAGATGCCAATCTCGCTTTCTGTGTATAGGCACCTGTGGTTTTGTTCTTCCCACAGTTGATATTTAAGAATGTCAGTTTCTGTGGGTTCTATCTCTTTGTGACATTTGTTTTTATACTCTTCAACAATGCGTTTGCGATAATCCGCACGCTTGCGTTCGATATCCTTTTGATAATCAGCTATGGCCTTGCGTTTGTTGGCATCATTCAGTTCGCGTGCATATTCCACATGCACCTCCGTGTCGCGGTCTATTGTGCCATCGCGCAACAGCTGGTTAACCACACTGCGCAATATGTGCAGCGAACGCATGGCCATGGGGTTGCGGATGGCGTTGGTGCGGGGACTGCCCAACTGAAACACGCCCATCTTGTTGAGCTTTGCATCGGGATAGGCCTCTATCATCGAGGGATGATAAAGCGCATCGGCAGCACCTGGGCGCAGGTCGACCACGTCTTGTAAGTGACTTTTAATGCAGAAGTCTATCGTACCCTCAACGCCACGGTCTTTGGGGTTATAGTTCTCGATAATCTCCAGCAGCCCCGAAAGTATCTGCTCGCGTTTGTGGGCATCATCCCAAACGGCTTTTGTAACGATGTCGGGTATCTTGGCCAAGAGTACGGCGTGGGCGTAGATGAAGCCTTGGCGCAAGAAAGGCAGGATGTTGCGAATGGCTTTAAGACTTAACGCGGCAAAACCATGCGGCAGCTTTGCATTGGCAAACTTCATGGCACTGGCCTCATCGAGTTGCAACTTCTCGGTGGCGAAAGCCTTTAACTTGTCTTTCGATGAGAATGAATAAAGCACATTCCAAACATCATCCGCCATTTCGTCGATGGTCTTTGTGCCGTTCTTCTTTCCAACGGCCGTGTATGTCTCGGCAATGCCTGCCTTCCAATCGCTGCCGAAGATGTCTATCAGCTGTGCTGTTACGGGACAGCCCGACACGCCTTGGTGCATGCGGTAGTTAAACCTGTATGGTTTTTCGCCTGCATCCTTATACCAAGCGTAGTTGTTTTTGCCTGCCAATGCCTTTGCAATGTCCTCGAAATCGAAGTTGGGTTTAGACTTTCTGAAAAACAGCGGCCAAATCTTTTCGCGTTCTTGTGCGTTTAGCGGTCGTAACGAAGTGTCGTTTGGGGTTTTTATCTTAATGTTATTGAGGATGCACAGCATTCTGAACGCTTCGTAATCGGGGTGCGATTCGGCGCAACGCGGTTTCTTTGGCTCGAAGGTACACTTATCTACACCTTTGCGTTGCGACTTTAACGGGCGTTGGAAATACAAGGCACTTTGCAGTTTTTCAACCCATTGCGCATCCAGTTCTTGTTTTTCGCAGATGGCCAAGAACTCCTTTATATAATGTTCTTCCCTATCGGTATATCGGCTCCTTAGCCTGACGGTGTTGCCGTGTTGCCGGTAGAGCTGATAGAAATACTCGCCTAGATAATGGCAACCAGCCTTTTCCATCTCGACAGAAAGCTCTGCTATGCCCGATTTAACCTTGCCCGACTCCTCGGAATCGGCACTGGTATCGAGCCTGTTGCTAAGAAAGCCACGACGTTGGGCCAAGTGATAAAATGCCCTACCAAGAAGAAAGCGCTGGCTTTGGTCGGTAAGGTCGAGCTTTTGCGTTAGGCAGCGATAGCGACAATAGTAAGGATTGTTCTCTTCGGCACTGCCCGAACACTGCCAAAGCATAAAGTCGTCGGTGAGCGGATATGTTTTCTTGGCTTTCCATTGGCTCAGTTGCTCGTCGGAAAGATAAGGGCATAGGTCGAGACTTACAAGTACTTTCAGCGTATCAATCTTACGCAGACGTCGCCTAGCATACTGCACGCGCAAGGACTTGTGTCCTGTTCTTTCGGCCGCTTTAGACGATTCTACGCCTTTTTCTATCTTTACGCCTTCGCTGAAGATAACATCGCCGCGTTTCACCAACGTGTAGTTTCCGTTGGCATCTCTGTCTACCACAGCCCAAGCAAGACTGTTTGTACCTGTATCAAGGCCCAATATTCGTGTAATCATAATCGTTAGTTAGGGTGTTGTTTGTTTCTTGCTACTTACTATCCCATTAGGATTTAGTTGTAAAATTACATTTATTATTTGGCAGTGCCAAATGTTATTGCTAATTTTGCAACCATAAGATTTATTCTACATCTTATCACAATAAGGCTATATGCCGAAGGGCTTAGTCCCTATTGCCCCTCTTCGGAGGGGCTTATTTGTTTTAGGGCGCAACGAAATAGGAGGATACTGTGGGGGAATGCGGCACCGTTGCTCGGTACAATTGCAATAAAAGAGAAAGAGTGAAAAGGCGAAAAGTGCTGGGCAATAAATGATTTGGGCTTATCACGAAATCGGACATTAAACCAAAATCGGCCTGTACAGATTTTGTGTATTGTTGGGCAAGTTGTCTGCATTTTTCTCTTGACGTAGCCCACACGCCTTCAAGAAAAAGACAGACAGGATGCCGGCAAACAAACGTAGGAGGAACAGGAAACGATGAAAAACAACTTAAAATATTTGATGAACGGCCTAATGAACCGATGGGGTTAAAAACATTCGCTTCCTTTTTTCCAAAGGAAACACTGAATATGGGCGAATAGTTCGTACCTTGTTGGTGTTTCAGGCACGAGAAGAAGATTATCGTAACGCTTTGCTTTAAAACATTTTAATGCCCACTTGGGCTTTAACCTTTAACAAGCACAAATAAAAAGTCCCTATGCTGGGAAGACCATTGAACGGGCGATTGCCAACCCTTAACATAGACAATCGTTGCTTTCAACGCCCTTTACCCAACATAGGGATAAATTGCTAACGCCCATTTGTGTTTTGCGTATGGCCGAGAGATTGGCTGTTCCCCCTTTTTGCTGCATGGCAGTTGCTGCAAGGAAAGGCTAAAAAAGAATTAATGGAGCAAAGAAGCGTAAGAGAATTCTGCCCAAAATGGGACATGAAGACCAACTATTTCTCCGCGACTTCTCTGATAAACCTATTCATCTACGAACCAGTTTGTTTCTCCATTAATTCATCAAACCATTAAAATCACAAACATTTTATCATCACTCTATGATTTCTTGGCGTTTGTCCGCGTTTAAAGGGGAATGAGGGGATGAGCTAACAAGCATTTGGTTTAGCTTGCTGGTGGGGCTAGGATTTCTAGTTGTACTAGGTTTGCTAGTTATTCTAGGTTTGCTAGTTATTCTAGGTTTTCTAGATACACTAGGCTTTCTAGATATTCTAGGTTTTCTAGGTTCGCTAGGCTTACTAGGTTTACTAGATACGCTAGGCTTACTAGGTTTACTAGGCAAGCTGTTTAAATGGCGAAGCCATCTTTTCACCTTTTCACCTTTAAAGCGCAAGCCATCTTTTCACCTTTTCACCCTTTCACCTTTTCACCTTTAAACGTCTTTCTACTCTTGCGGCAGCATTTCCACGGTGATGCGGTTGCCGCTTTGCAAGATTTGTTTCATCAGCGCACACAGCTTTTCGGGTGTTTGTTGCTTAATCATGTCGCGATAACGGGTGTGCATGTTGATGCCGTGGCGGCGATACATGTTGATAACGCCACTCCAATAAGCATTGGTTTTCTCGGCACTAGCCACATTTTTAAGCATATACTCTTTCACCTTGTCGAGCATGGCAGCATCGCAAGTGCGCGTCATGTTCTCGGCCTCGCGATAGATGATGGCCATAGCCGTGTCGCTTTTCTCTGGTTTCACAGGACAAGTAACCAATACGGAGTAGTCGTGGTAGTCGCCTTCGATGGTTGCCCCGCCTTCTGCAGACACCGAATAGGCTGCCGATGCGTCTTCGCGGATAGTCTTGATGTAAACCATAGAGAGAATTTGGCCAATCATGTTCATACGTACGGCATTCTCCACAGAATAAGGAACATCGGTGGTGTGCCACATTACGCAAGCCATAGCTTTGGGTGTTTCCATCTTACGGCGGAACACATTCTCAATCTTTCCTTTGACAAACGAACTGGTGAGATGGCCTTTAACCGCCTTTCCCTTAGTGGGCAGCGAACCAAGATAACGACAGATAAGCTTGCGAAGCTGCGGTTCGTCGAAGTCGCCAATGAAACTAAACGTCCATGCAGCGGCATTGTTCGTGCGTTCGCGTGCTATTTGCAGTATGCGGTCGTAGTTGATGTCGGGCAGGTCGGCTTCCAACACGGGGCGAAGACGTGGGTTATGGCCGTAGACTGTGGCCACGAGCGAGTCGTTGAAGGCAATGTCGTGGTTGAGGGCGCGGTTTTTAAGCGCCGTGCGCCACGAGTCCATCAGGGTGGCAAAGGCCTGTTCGTCTTTGGTTATGCCACCCGACAGATATAGGTGGGCTAGCTGCAACATCGTTTCGACATCGCGCTTAGACGAACCACCCGACATGCCCATATACTTATCGCCGATGGAAAGACCTGCGCTGGCAATCTTGCCTGCAAGGATTTTGGGTAGTTCCATACTGCGGAATCCGCCTAAGCCACTGATGGACACAATGTCGTTGAATACGGCCAAGTTGGTGTAGTCTTTCGGACCATAAAGCGACTTGCCGCCATGTGCGCTTGCGGCAAAGTTCACTTGGTCTTTCTTAAAGTCGGTTTTCTTCAAGATAACGGTTACGCCATTGGCCAGTTTCAACTCGGTATAACCCAGTTCGGCATTCTTTTTCTCCTTTACAATCTTGCCGGGACGGGGTAACTTGGTCATCAATGGCACCTCCTTCACCGTATCAACGTAGGGTTCTACCTTGGTTTGGCGTGCGGCGTGCACAGCTTGCAACAAGGATTCGGGCGTAGGATATACGTTACCTTCCTTCTCGTTGTTGAAGTTGATGATAACCATATTACGGTCGGTTTCGGGCAACAGCTGCGGCAATATGGCGTTGATGTCGGTTAACGGGATGTTGGGCACCAGCTGTTTCATTATCTCGTAATAGTCTTCGAAAGCAGGGATGGGCTCTTGCGAGAGGAAATGGCCTTTGTAATCGTCCGCAAACGAGGCGTTGCCACGCTTGTCGCGACCATTGTACGCCTTTTCCAATGCACTGAGCAAGTTGGCCTTGGCGCGGTCGTACTCGCTTTGGGTGAACCCGAACTTGGCGGCGCGATGAGCCTCAACAAGTGCGGCTTGCAATGCGGCGGCAGTACCAGCCATGTCGCGTGGCGTTGCACTAATGGTGAAAGCACCCTTTGTTTTGGCGAAGATGTAAGTGCCATCGGCAGCCGATGCGCCCAAGTAAGGACAGTTGGTTGAGTTTTGTACAGCCTCGGCATAGCGGTCGTTGAGCATGCCTAGGGCCATGTTCTTGGCATAATTGGCCAAAAGATAGTCTACGTTGCGCTTGAGGGAGTCGGGCCATGCCTCGTGTTTGAACGACACTTCGACCGAGCTGTTGGCCTGTTCCCTATCCTTGTCCACAACGATGATGGGTTCTTCGTTGTCGGGCACGGGCACATCCACTATCTTCGCTTGGTTGTCGGGGTTCTTCAGGGGGCCGAAAAGCTTTTTAATCATGGCTTCGGTGTGGGCCACGTCGATGTCGCCCACCACAATAATGCCCTGATTGGAGGGGTGATACCACTTTTCGTAGTAGTCGCGTAGCTCTTTGGGCTTGAAGTTGTCCACCACACTCATCAGTCCGATGGGGAAACGCGCGCCGTACTTCGTTCCCGAATAGAGTTTAGGCAGGTTGCGTTCTAGCATACGCGATGTGGCTCCGGTGCGTTCGCGCCACTCTTCGTGTATCACTCCGCGCTCTTTGTCAATCTCGGCAGGGTCGAGTGTGAGCGCATTTGCCCAGTCGCTGAGTATCAGCAAGCACGAGTCGAGTGCCGTCTGGCGCGTGGTAGGCACGTTGGATATGTTGTAAACGGTTTGGTCGATGGAGGTGTAGGCATTGAGGTCGCCGCCAAACTTCACGCCAAGCGTTTCCAAGTAACGGATAAGTTCGTTGCCAGGGAAATGCTTTGTTCCGTTAAAGCACATGTGTTCTAGGAAGTGGGCCAGTCCGCGTTGGCTCTCTTCTTCTTGTATCGAGCCCACCTTCTGTGCGATATAGAAGTCGGCGCGATGTTCTGGCCAGTTGTTATGGCGTATGTAATAGGTCAGTCCGTTGGGCAGCTTGCCTATCCTTACGGCGGTGTCCACGGGGATGGGTGGGGCCTGGTTAACGCCTTGTCCACGCAAGTTAGTGGGGACAAGCAGGGCTAAGAGCGCCCAGCCCCGCAGGATTGTTTTTAGGTTACTCATTCTTGTTTCAATAAATCGGTTACTTGTTAGCGATGTTAAGTCATCGGTTTACCCTCGACAAACGTAGCACGGCAGGCCTGCCCCAGCTGCATCTCGTTCGGCATCCGCAAGGTTATGGGGGCGAAAGTGTTAGGAAATGCCCCTAGGTTATGTATAGTTGGATAGCGCGAGATGCTGGGATGGAGGAGATGAGTGCCGAGAGCGGTTCGTCCTACCTGCCACTTAATTTGGGTTTAAGGCTTGTTCTGAATATTCTCTGTTTGGAATAGGGCTGCCTTTATCTACAAAGACTGGTTTCAGAAATAACCTTATATTGGCTTTTTAGAATCAGCTTTTAAGCTGTAAGATGGCACTGTGAGCTTGTCTGTTGCCGCTCATTCAGAACGCAGGATGCTTAGGCGGGCAGCATTTGCTCTCGCTAAGGGTACACGGTTTGCCATGAACAACCCTAGCGATGAGCAAAGTATGCCAGCTAAAATCAAGGTTTCATCAAGAGCGGTTTATAGATTTCGCGTTATTCTTTTGCGGCAGGCGTAGTGAACTTCACCTTTTTAAGCTCGCCCCACTGGCCGTCTACGTTCTTAGCCATCGAGCAAGCGTAGTAGGTGGTGAGCGGTGTGGCGTTCCATCTAGCCCTGTCCACGCGGTATTGGTTCCAGTAAATGTCTTTGGGATGATCGGTTTGCAGCATCTTGATAACACCGATATTGCCCATGTCGGGCTTGTTGAAGGCCTCTTCGGTAATGATGATGTCGCGGTGTAACGATGCTTGGTCGTTGGGCGAGTACACTACATCTTGATAGTAGCCGCCTTTCTTGCTGCCGCCAAACTCGCCAATCTTAATGTCGACTGTGGCTTCGCCGGGTCCGCCAAGCTTTTTCGTGGTAACGGGAACCTTGGTTATCTCCTGGAAGACACCATTCTTATCCCATGCCAACACGCAGAGTTCGTAGTTGGCATCGGGCACCATCTCGCGCCAAGTGTGTTGCTTTTCGGTGGTGTAGTCTTTGCCGCTGAACTGCTTAATCATGTCGTAAGCGTTAGAGAAACCCATCATGGGGCCGTGCTCTTTCACTGTTTGTTCGATGGTTCCACCCTCAAACTGACATAAGGCGTAGCCAGCCACGTCGGTGTTGGGCGTAAACTTCACCGTAACGCTGTCGGGTCCGATGTTCATAACCTGTGCCAGCACCTGCGCCGAGGCGAAACCTTGTCTGCGAGGAGCGGTAAACTGCGTGCGAGACACCTTGCCGGGCTTGCCGTCCTTGCCGTAACCAAGGGCGATGAGGGTGTATTCTTTCTCTGGAACAACCACCAATCCGTAGTCTACCAGTTTCTTATCTTTGACGTTGTCGGTGTATCGGGGTTTCTTCTGACCCGTGAAATATCCGTCAACTACCTCGTCTTTGATGATACCGGCAATGTCTGATGTGAACAGTGCTAGGCAATAGGCCTGACATTCAGGCGACTTTTTGAGCGTAACAGTTGGTGCGCCACCCTTGTTGGCCACGCTAACGTTTAGACTTACCTTATCTACACTTTGCGCTTGCACGGCAAACGCGCCAGCCAACAGCATCATCAGTGCGCCGGCACTTCTCTTTAAAACCATCATGTTCTGCATTTTATCTGTTTTTGTTTTGCGGCCATCCCCACCACCTTGGGTAAGGGGTGACCGTGTTGTTGTGTTAATACATGTCTACTGTGGCGCGGATAAGTCCAAGTTGTTTGATGGCAACCACCTTACCACCCACGTTTAGTTTCTTTCTGAATGAAGGGTTCAACAATTCTTCAGCCTCGTAAACCAAGATGTCGCCATTCTCACAACCAATCACCAAGTCGTGATAATTCGAGCCACTTAATAGGTCATCGCGGTTGTAAGTCATACTCGTTATCTTCGAAGTTATACCCTTAAGCGGAAGTTTGATTATCTCGTAATCAAATTGACCAGGCCAGCCCAAACCACTACGCTTAATTCCATACACCTCGTTTCCTTCGGAGAAAAGGTCGATATAAGCCTTCGAGCTTGAATTAGTAAGGCGCGTTCCTGCTGCAACGAGGAAAACTGTTTCCTTATTAAACAAATGGCCCTTCACCTCATATGGGAATAAGTACGAGTTAGGTTCATTTAGTCGTCGTCCACGATTGTCTACTGCAAATGTACCAACCATCGACTTACCACCCGTATTATAGTATATTTGGAACCAGCTATTTGCATTGTTGTCCCAATATTGGTCGCCGTTCATTAACGTTAGATAGTACACTTTTGTGTCGTCGGGCATCTTCATTACAGGTACACCTTTCCATCCATCTTTATAGAGGGTGGTCATATAACTCCGGTAAGAGCCGTATGCTCCGTTCTGTAAACTTGTTGCAATAAGCACACGCTTGTTCTTCTCATCGTAACAAGGGATATTCGTTATCCCCCAACAGGTATGTCCAAACTGTGTAATCTTATATCCCAACGAATCTAGGTAGTAAGGTTCCGTTATGAATTTACCTCCTAGATAGTTCCTTCCAAACTGTCTAGTAAACACGCGTCCGTCTTTTGTTGCCACCCATGAAAAGGCATACGAGTCTGTTCCGCCTCCATCTTGGTCCTTACGCGAACTAACCTTAAAGTCAGCGGGGGTTCCTTCATCAAATTGCGAACTCATGTCCCAAACCTTTTGCAAGTTGGCCGAATTGAGCACATACGCATCGCCTTCTTCGGTGATGGCCGTTGCCGACCCAACAAGGCTCACGTTCTTTGCAGCAGAAAGGTCTAATTGTTTGGGCGTACCAGGCAAATCTTGTGAGAAATGGCGGTCGCTCAATACAAAATCGGAAACGTATCCACCCGTCTTCGGGTCGCGCGAATAATCTAGGCGTATAACGTTAACCTTTCCCACATTAGGTTCGTTAGGCGATTTCGCCGAATAAACAAGGAAGTCGGCCTCGTCTATCTGCGCATGGAAATAAAAGGTTGTTTTCACCTTAAAGCTAACGCCTGTGGATTTCTCGATAATGGCGAAGTCGCCGCGCTCATAATCAGAGATGGGCATTTCTTCCAACCCACACCGTTTCATAAACTCTTCGTAGGGAATTTCGGCTTTCAAGTCTGTACAGAAGACTTTTCCATAGTAGCGCCATTCGTAGCGCACTTCCCCACTGCGTTGCAACGAGTCGAGCTTACCCCAATTAAAGCACTTCGTTCCGTCTATTCTTATGGGTCTTCCTTCCCTAACAGAAATCTGTATTGGGCTACTCATGAAATCACGTGTCCACGTTGGAGGTTTGAGAGACTCGTATTCGTAGTTTCCCTCGTCGCTGAAACAAGCCCCCAATAAAAGGGGAACGCTCAGCCATATCATGAAATATTTAATCCTTTTCATAACACATTTTTGTTTTTTAAGTGCAACTATACGTTTACTGTTATCGGCGTTACGCCATCTTCCTCAACAGCATCCTTGGGATGCTCGGCCAACCACCTTTTAAAGTCCCTCACTAGTCGTATTGCCTTTGCAGGATTTCTCTTCACCAATTCGTCATTGAAGATTAACTTGGTGTCGATATGTGTCACAAAGAGTTTGTACTTCTTGCTCGAATAAGTGCCCAAAAGATTTGCCTCCACTTCGTCTTTCCACCATTTGGGTTTGATGGCATCGCGAGTGAGTACCACTAAGGCCTTAGTCCTTTCGCTTTGTCCCAATTGCAGTTCGCCTTGCGGAACCAATTCCACCATCAGCCTTAATCCATGTGGGAAATCTTTCAATCGGGCCGAGCGTTTCATCTTGATGGCAATGGTGTCGTTTCTATTGGTCGCATTAGGTGCGGCCGCACGTGCACGGAAGGTATAGGTGTCCTGAATTTCATATTCTTCGGGCTTGGCTGTGGTTTCTTTTGGCACCACACGCAGCTTAAAGGTTTCATCGTGCGTTAGGTCTCGCCCAGCGATATGTACTTCCAATAGGGCGTCTATGCTGTTAACATCGTCGTTGTAGAAAAAGAACGATGCCATAGTAGAGTCGGCTTTCTCTGTACCAGGAGCCACCGCATCTCGATAGAACTTCTCGAAATAGACGTATCTGTCGTCCCCGAATGTTAGTAGCGCATCCTCCTTACAGCCCACCAACAAGGCCAAGATGGCCAAAGGGATATAATAAAATAATCTTTTCATAAACAAAATGTTAAGGGTTATTTTAATTCCTCAATGGGCAATGGCACCACACACTCTTCTTTCTTAAAGGGAGCAAATGTGCCGTCGTCCCGTTTCACTGCAAAGTTTAGCCTTTTGTATAGGTAGAACAATTGGCCTTCGCTAATCCATTCGCGTTGTCCCTCGCGCACGAGGTCTTTCAAGAAGCCTTCCAACGATGCCTGCGTAGGCAAGTCGCCATTACGTAAGCCTCTGTTTCTACGCATCTCATTAAGGATTTCGTAGGCCTTGTCAAACTCGTTGTTCCTAGCCAGCGTCTCGGCTATGATGAATCGCATCTCAGATGTGCGCAATATCGGGAAGATATTCAGCGTGCGTTTGCGTTCGTCCGCATCTCTTGTCTTGACATACCATTTGGTGGAAAGCGAGATGTTGTAAGAGTTTATGGGTTTGTAGAGCAACCTTAAACAGCGTATGTCATCTTTCGACTCATCAACTCCACCTGCTGTCTTAAAGATGTCTTGCCCATCTACATCTACCGCACAGAAACTATATTGTGCCGGCGACATCTTCTCACGAGGGAAACTAGCCTCTATTCCCGAAAGTTTCGCCTCGGCTTCGTTGTCCCTGTAAATTCCCAATAAGAGGTTGCCAACCATGCGGACATCTCTCATTTGTTCGGGGTCTTGTGCATAGGCAAACCCATTAAAGTCCTCATTTTTGAAAGGACTATAACTGGTTTCGCCTTTATCATCTGTGCACTTGGCATCAAGTACTTCTTGTGCAAGTGTCTTTGCCTTCTCGTAGAACGAGGCATTGTAGGCTGCTTTATACTGGTAAGCCCTTGCCAATAGTCCCGTTATGGCCCAATAGGAGAAGCGGTAGCCACGACCTAAGAAAAACTCGTCAAGGCCTTCAGTCTTTCCATAGCCTTCCATTCCATACTCAAGATTATTATAAAAGCGGGCTTTCCCCGAAGCATTAGCACTTATGCCCATGGGTGAAAAGTCGTAAAGTCTCACTAGTTCGCGTGCGTCTTCCAAATCTTTGATCACCATGTCCAAAGACACCTTTACGGGAACATGCGCACCTAGAACCTCGGGGAAGGTGGTGATGTAAGGTATGTAAGCCTGTCCATCGTCGTTAACAGGTGCGGGAGCAAAGAGCCTGAGCATGTCAAAGTGCAGCAATGCCCTTATGGCCAAAGCCTCACCATATATCATTTTGCGTTCCATCTCACCTTGCTTAAACTTCGAATCGCTTGCTTTCGACACGTTGTCGATAAGGTCATTGGCGGCGGCTATTCTGTTATAGGCCGTCATCCACATGCTGTTAAGTACAGGTTGCAAGGCCACATTTTTAAATTCGCGCTTACCAGCAGCAATGAATATGGTGCTGCTCTGCTCGTCTTCTCGCAGGTCGTTGCGGTATTGGTTAGAGAAAAAGTCGATAACGCCGTATTGCAGTTGCAGCCCATACAGTTCATCCACTGCCAATCCCTTGTAAATGCCGTTGAGCGACGACCTATATCCATCCGAACCCGTGTAAAGTTCGGTCGATGTAGACTTACCGTCTACTGGCACTGTGAGCCAATCGTTACAACTGCTAAACACAAGGCTTAGCATTGCCGATGTAATCAGAAAATATATCGAACGTTTCATACGTTTTGTCTTTTAATATTGATACGTTGTTAGTAACTGGCGCGCAAGCCGATACTATAGGTGTGCGCGTATGGGTAAGAGAGTCCGCGTTCTACCCGCACCGTGCTCCATCTGGCCAAATCCGAGGCGTTGAAATTTAACGACAGGGCATTCAGCTTTAATTTCGAGATAATAGTCTTGGGGAAATCATAGCCCAAAGTCAAGCTGTTGAAATAAACGTAATTGTCATTTTGAATAAAACGCGATGTGGCATTAGTCACTGAGTTCTCTCTGATGCCATAGAAGGCAGACACATCGCCCACTTTACGCCATCGCTCGGTAAGGATGCGGCGGTCTACATTCTCATCCTTTATCTTGGCATTTTCCACTTTCGAAACAAGCGTATGGTTATAGGCCTGCCCGCCATAGGCGTACTTAAACGAGGTATTTAGGTAAAACCCCTTGTAGGCCACATTCACACCGAACGATCCTTGCACATCGGGATTTAGGTCGCCACAAACCTGCATGTCGTCTTGATTCCACTCTTTGGTTATTGTCCCGTCTTTCTTACGGAACAGTTCCACACCCGTTGCGGGGTCTATTCCCAACGAAGGAACGGCGTAGATGGCTGTGGTGGAAGCGCCTACATAATACAGTATGGGTGGGAGTGAGCCGCCCCTACCGCCATTTTCGCTCTTGTTATTCTCGCGTATGCGCTTGTTATAGTCTTCTATCGAGGGGTTAAGCTTGGTTATGCGGTTCTTGTTCGATGCTAGGTTTGCGTTAAATACCACAGACAAATCGCGGCTGCGGTAAACTGTAACATTGGTTTTCAGCTCAATTCCTTCGTTCAGCACGCCGCCAGCATTGCCGCTATAACTGCTAAATCCAGACGAAGGACGAATTTTTATCTGGTCGATTGTCCTGTCGGTGGCCTTATGATAGTAGGTGGCCTCGAAGAAAAGTCGCCTCTTAAATAGTTCGAAAGAGAAACCCAAGTCTAGTGTCTTGTTCAATTCCCATGTCAAATCCGGGTTACCCATAGTGGCTAAGGTAACTGCGGGCCCTGTGTAATACCACGATTTCGTATCCACATTATAGCTGCTTATCACGTCGAAACGCGAGAATGTCACCTTACCTGTACTTCCATAAGTACCCCTGAAACGAAGAGAGTTAACCCATGGGAACTTTTTCATGAAGGGATAATTGTGCACATTGACACCCAAACCAATGGAAGCGAATGGCGCAAAACGTTTCTTCGAGCTGAATTGCGAGGAACCATCGAAACGGAAAGAGGCATCCAATAGGTATATCTCATTATAAGTATAGTTCAAGGCGCCCAGCCAACCCACAGTTCTAATCGTCGTTTTTGAGTCGTCGGCTTTACCCTCTTGTTGCGCTGCATAAATGGGTGTGTTCAACTGTCCTAGACTAAATCCCTCGTAGCGGTGGGCCCTACTTCTGGCTATTTGCTCTTGCAAATCTACGGCTCCTGTTAAATTGATGAAATGCTTATCTAGCCGCTGGTTGAAATGCACTTCGCCTTTGCTACTCCAGCTCAACTCTTCTTGTTCCGAAGTGTTCAGCTGACCTTTCTTGTTGGCACTTGACGATTTAAACATGGCATCCTTAGGATCTATGAAAGCATTCTTCTCAGTTGTTCTCTGAGTTACACTGAACGAGCCACGGAAGTAAAGCGAGGGAGTAAAATACACATTCATTGCAAAATTGTCGGTAAAGTCGGTTATACCTCCTCTACCCGAATAGTTCGCTAGGTTTTGCTGTTGCCAAAGCGGATTGGCCTTCTTCGACATCGGTAAGTTCTTCAACAGTTCTCCATCTTCTCCATAAATTGCCTCATAGGGCATGTAAGTTGAATAAGTGCCGAAACTTCCGTATGGTGAATCTTCGTATGTTGTGCGGTTTATCGTTGCCTGGTTTTGTATCTGAAGCCATTCGTGCAAACGATAATCGAGCTTCATGCCTGCACCCCAACGATTACGATACGAGCCTTTCATTACACCGCCGTTCTTATCATAGTTCAAGTCTATGCCATAACGAATGGAGTTTACACCACCCGAAACACTCAATGAGTTACGCCAGTTTGCCGTATTGCGTAATGGCCGTGATAGCCAATCGGTGTTAACGCCACGGCGCACTTCGTTCAACTTGTTGTTAAACTCAATGTCTTTTTCCACCTGATCCACTTTGTTGGATGCCGTATAAATACCCGCATCCTTCTCCACTTGCAGTTTTTCTGCGGCTGATGTTAGGTTATAGTCCGACAGGTCGGGGAAGGTTAGTTCCAGGGTAGAGCTGTAATCGATGCGTATCTCGCCTACTTTCGGGGGTACCGACGTTACCACCACCACGCCGTTTGCCGCGCGCGAACCGTACAGTGCCGTGGCAGCGGCATCTTTGAGGATGGTCATACTTTGGATACGGTTGATATCCATGTCGTAGATTTTCTGTACAGGCACTTCGAATCCGTCGAGCATGAAGATGGGCATGTTGGGGTTTCCCAAAAGGTTGGTGCGCCGTTCCAGCGCTTGGCCGTTGGCATCGAACTCCTGGCGTTGGATGTTTGATGCACCGCGGATGTTGATTTCGTTGATGTGGTTGGGGTCCGAACCAAATCCGCCACGGTCGATAATACGGAAAGAAGGGTCGAATGTCTCCAAAGCCTTCACGGCATCCTTTACGTTTACCTTTCGCAACTCGTCGCCGGTCACCACCGTGGCCGTACCCGTAAAACTGTTTTTCTTCAGTTTCTGAAACCCCGTAACCACCACCTGGTCCAGCTGGTTGGCATCGTCTTCCAGATAAACTGTTACAAATCGTTTCTTGCCCACGGTAAACTGGCGTGGCTTGAAACCGATAAAACTAACGTGAACCACATTGCCAACCGACAAGCCTGTCATCACGAACTTCCCGTCGGCCGACGTAACCGTGCCCTTGGTTCCGTCTTTAAGTTTCACCGTTGCACCCACAACGGGTTCGTTCGTGTTGTTGTCGATTACTATGCCTTCAATCGTAATGTTGCCCGTTGAGCCCGGGCCTTGTGCATGCGCCTGGCTCCAACACAGCAATAATGCCATGAGCCAGAACATCACGTTCGCTGGTCTTGATAAGTTTCTACGCATAGGTATTACAATTTTCGAGTTTGTAAATCTGTTATTTAACCCTTTTATTTCATGTTTAGTGTTAGTTATTCGATGGCACATTAAGACGTTCAGGTTTCATTGTTAAGGTTTCTTTTCCGCTGCCGCTATTTTTTCACACCTATATATAAATAGGAGTGTCGCGGTGGCAGATAGGTAACGCTGGGTTGATTGCAGCTATCTGAAAAGTGTAGCAAAACAACTTTTCGCAAATATACACCTTTTATTTATACCAACAAAATGGAAAATTCGATTACGACATGAAGTGTTGCACTGCAACATCCCGATGAACAAAGGGGTTTCGAGAGCTTACAAAAAGAAGAAAACAGCTTAATTTGCAACGAAAAAGTTCAAGAATATTCCAACTTTTAGAAACAAATTGGCCTATATGCCGGTGCACGAATACAACAAACGTGCGGTTTTAAGAATAAAAATCCACGCTTACAGCACCGCCACAATCCATCGAAACCAACAGCGATAAAATCCACCTTGAAACGCTTTTTCTAAGTAAAGTGAACCATTGCACTTACCCCATTGCCTTAACAACACAAACTGGACTAGCAGGTCTTACCGCCTTTTGTAGCCCATCTACCACACCCATCCGCACATAAAATCGCTGTTTTATAGCACGCAAAACACGTAACACAGCCCTTAAAAACAACAAAATACAGCCAATTACCAGCATTTAAGAAGAAAAAATTCTGCAATACGAACTATTTTTCATAATTTTGCCAATGAGCCGCTACACCTGTCGCACAAGCAAAACTCACCCTTGATAAACAAAGATTTCCCATCCAGCCCAGGCCAACAAGCTACAACGGAGATTTAACAGAACTGTCAAACAACCTTGCATGCGCCATGAAAGCGGACAGCTATCAACGAAATCACAAACAATGATGTGCGCCGAGAAACAACACCCCATTATCACGTTGTTTGCCCTAACCTTACTGATGTGCGCTTGCCATAACCGCACACTCTCGAGATTGGAGCAGATAGACTCGTTGTTAAGCCAAGACAACGTGGAGAAAGCCTACACACTTGTGCAGGCCACACCCATACACGAAATGGAAAACAGCGATGAAATGGCCTATTTTACGCTGCTTAAAACCGAAGCTACCTACCGAAACATGATTCCCGTAGACAACGATTCGATAGACATCTCCGTTTTTTACTACGAGCAGCATGGACCCAAGGAACAGTTAGCGCGTGCATATTACTATAAGGCATGTATTCTTTTCTTCAACCGCAATAACGTCACTGCCGCCATAAAACTGCTAAAAAGAGCCGAAAACACCGCCAAAGGACATGGCGGATTGGCCTTGATGCACAAAATATTCTCTACTTTAAGCTACGTCAACCTCACCACAAAGAATTACAACACGGCACTAAACTATGCCGAAAAGGCGCGCGGCATGGCTACACGTGCCAATAACGACCTGTGGATGGCATACAGCCTCTCGTATATCGCCAATGCGTATAGCGGATTGGGCGTACCCGACAGCAACCTGAACTACCTGCTGAAAGCACTAAAGCTGTACAAACACCTCGACACCGAAAGCCAAACCGTGCTGCTGGCCAACATCAGCGATGTGTACAGCCAGAAGGGAGACACGGTGAAATCGGCCAAATTTATACTTCGCGCGCTAAAAGAACGCCCCGACAGCTACACCTACACCATACTTACCGACCTATACATGCGACAAGGTCAATACCAAAAGGCGTTCGACCTGCTGCAAAAAGCCTTGGCAAGCGACGATGTGTACACACGCGAGAAAGCCCTATACAATCTTTTCAAGCTGAAACAGAAAATGGGCGACTACGTGGGGGCTGCCAACACGGCCGACTCGCTGCTCATTTTCAAAGAAAAACAGCAAAAGGAATGGCAGGCCAACAATGTTTACGAAATACAAAACAGGTTCGACATCGAGGCTAGCGAGCGCGAAATACGCTCGTACCGCCTTTACATCACAAGCTTGGCGCTGGTGTTGGCACTAACCATCATCACCTTGGTGCTATATCATAAGTACAAGGTAAGCAGGGCTAAGCGCAGCATCTTGGAGAAACGACTGCTCATTAGCGAATACAGCGACCGCATAGACCAATTTAAAGTGTCGCAAACCGAAGCCAACAAAGAACTGAACTCGCTCAGGCAAAGGGTGAACAATCTCAAAGATAAAGAACTGAAAGTGCTGAGCAACGGCAAACTGCTGTACGAAAGCATATTGCAAAACCATTCCACAGTACATTGGAGTACGAACGATTTCATCGATTTCATCGAGTATTTTAAGTTTGCCGACCCAACATTCATGGCCTCGTTAGACAACGCTTACAACAACCTTTCTACCCGACAATATCTCTTCCTCATCGTAACGGGTAAGCTGGGCAAGAGCGAAACCGAAGCCGGCGACATACTGGGCATCAGTCCTGGTAGCGTGCGCTCCATCAAGAGCCGCATCAAAACAAAAAAGAAAACATAACCTAAGCGCACGTTGTTTTAACAAATTGGCATAGGGCTTTAAGAGGAGAACTTGCGCTTTTGGCATAATTTCATGGGCCTTTCACAGAAGGATAATCACTTTTGACAGAAGAACATAAGGAACATATCGTTTGCTGTTGAAGCCGTCTTCACCTTTAATATTTCTATAAACTGAAGTGTGTTTGTTATCTTTGTGCTACCAACAAAGGATAAACACTCCCATTATATACGAAGTACAGGACAAATTAACTCACTGCCTTATAAACTCACGAAAACCAAACTACTCGCGAATAAATTAACTCACCAACTCATCAACTTACAAACTCATAAACTCATCAACTTACAAACTCATCAACTCACCAACTCATCAACTTAAAAACTCATCAACTTACAAACTCAAAAACCCACAAACTTATAAGCTAAAAAATCGTCAACTCAAAAGCTTAAATCCTTGTCTTTTACTTTACAAAATAGCTCTATTTTTCGCTCCGTTCTAGCAAAGATATTGGCTAAAAGATGATAAACAACCGCTTTTTATACGTTCTCATGCCTTGAGGTTTGTCTGTTTTTAAGCCTAGAAGCTGCATTTTGCACCATTTAGCCTTTCTAGATTGGTTGCTAACCCGTATTTTTTCAACTCCAAAAACCCGCTTTTAGCCCCTAAAACCCCACTTTTTATGTCCATTTTGCCCTTTTCAGCCATGTGTTTTATGGTGCTAAAAGGTTATGTTTATGCTATTTCGGTGTATTCTTATGCCTTTTCGCCTTCCATTTAGCAGCATTTTGCACTGCATTTAGCACCAAAACGCCTTCCGTTTAGCACCAAAACGCACTCCATTTTGGTGCTAAATGCACCGCATTTTGCTGCAAACAGCCCTAAAATGGGTGCAAATGGTGGTGTTTTTAAATAAATATCCATTTCGCCGGCATTTACACATAACCCCGTTTTGCATCAAAACAAACCCTCGCGAGAATCGATTTTTTGCGACAAGGTGCGCGTTTGGTGGACGAAAAGGGCACTCATAATGTTAAATTTTGTACCGAAGACTAGACAAAATAAACAATTATGCTGCGTACACACACATGGGCAACAGGATGGAAAGCACGCACGCTTACGATCGCCAGCGCGAGCAGTTGCAGGCATTAATCACCAGACGGCCTTGCCTATACCCTACTAAAACATTCCAAGCGCAATGCTGTTTGGTTATCATTGAAAACCTGGTGGTTCGACATGCCCAACGCAACGAATGCCGCACAGGGCCGAAATAGCGACTACAATAAGCGCACAATCAACGAATAATGAGACAAAAACAAACGAATTAATCTTTTTTAATCTTCTATTTCTATTACATAAAAGATTCTTTTTGTAACTTTACAGCGACAAAAAACAATTGCAGGGTCGTATCCTCTAAAACCTCCCACCGCCTTTGTGCGCATTAACCCATAAGATGGTTGCCAGGTAACAAGCAGGAAATGCCCTATACAACATCTACGAAGTGCCAAGCGAAGGCACGTCATAAGCCCGTGGCGAAAGCCTACAAGCAACGACACACGGCTTAACTAGAAATCACTTGTACACTTACCTGCCGTTATTTAAAACGACACCATATTATATATAGGCGTGCAAGACATAGACAAAGAGAATTAGAAACCGAACCAAAATAAAACCATGAAAAAGCGCAAGCCCATAACACCATGCGTAACATTGGCTGCATCTGCTGCCAAGGGCTACATTCGTGTGCCCTTGCCCCATCCTCAACATTCGTTTGATTGCTGCCGAAAACGGCGATGGAATGGGGATATTTTAAACCCCAATCGGTCGTTAGAACGCTTATCAATCATTTTAGTTCTTTTCCATCGCTTCCTGTTCATCTTTCGTTTGCTTGTCGGCATCTTGCCCGTCTTATTCTCTCGACGTAGCCCGCTACGCCTTCAAGAATAAGACAGTCAACATGCTCAACAATACACAAAATCTGCACAGGCTCTAACGGCCGATTTGGGTTAAACCTCTCGTAAATACAATGCAACAAAAAACACCGCCACTGCATCGCCAATCACAACTAAGCAACACACTATAAGGACAACGAAAAGCAGCGGTGAAACAAAAGATATAACCACTTAAAAAATTAAGTACCATGAACATCAGATATGCTTTAACAATATTGCTCTTAGCCGTAACAAGCCCAGGCAATGCACAAGGGCTGTTTGCTACAAAAGGAACGCTGGTAAACGAGCCCCTTCGCTTCGCAAGAAGCTAGGTGAAGAAGGTGTGTCTAACACACCTTGCAAGCAGCAAAGAAGTGGCAGCAGGCCCGACTTGCCTCAGCAACAAGCAAACAGCCCTTGCGCATACCATGCCCATTAGCCCAAAAGGTAGTCTTATTGTGGCTTTCAGCCTTGCAGGCAAAGAGCCATCGCACATCGTAAAACAACATAAAGAAAAGAATGGAGAAGAAAACCATGATTAACAACATACGCCCCATTTTGCAAAACCTTTGTAACATTTGTTTTGCACAGCTTCGCACATCGCACACTACAAGCCCAAGCGGGTTTAGCTTTGTGCGGCACGTAACATTAGCCCTTGCTTGCACACTGGCAAGCACAAAAGTTGTGGCACAACTGCCCACACCCACGCTTATTCCTGAGAAGGAAACCTGCATCATACGCGGACAGATAACGTCGCTGGTGGCAGCAGGTGCCAAGGCAAAAGTAAAAAGCGTGTCGCTATGCGTAGACTATGGCGACGGCAACCTGGTGCAAGTGGCCTCAACCGTCACCAACAAGGGCCGCTTTCGCTTTAATCGCGACATAACGCCCGCACATCCCTCCATGCTCTATTACATAACGGGGCTTGGAAAGGAGGGCATACCCTTCTGGGTAGAACCAGGCGAGGTGAATATCGTTGTGCCAACAGCCAGCCAAGGGGCCAACGCCAAGGTGTCGGGGCCAACAACCAACACGCTATACCAAGCCTATTTCGCCCTTGCTAACCAGCGCGACCGCAATTATAACGACTCGGTAGCTGCCCTGCAACGCAGCAAGGGCAACGACTTCATGGCAACCAATGCGGGCAGAGATGCACGACAGGCCTTGCGAGCATCGGCCGAAAAGCAGTGGCTGGCCAACCGCCGACAATTCGTGCTAGACCATAAAGACCTGCCACTGGCTCCGCTGCTGGTACAACGCGACTTGCTCTCGACACTTGACCGGGAAGGTCTAGACCAACTGCTGCAAGCCTTTTCGCCTAAGCTGAGCAAACATCCCTACACGCGTTCGCTAAGCAACAACATTAAGGCTTTAAACCTGGGGAAAGGAAAAGAAGTGCCCGACATACGCCTGCCGCTAGAAGACGGACAAGCCATACAGCTCTACGACTTGCGCGGCAAACACGTGTTGCTAACGTTCTGGGCATCGTGGGCTCCGGGCTGCCTTGACGAGATGCAAAACATTAAACGCATATACGACGAAACGCGTAACGCCGCCGATAAGTTTGTTATGGTGAATCTTTCTATCGACAAGGACAAGGAAACATGGAAACGTTCGGTTAAATCGTTGGGCATTAACCGCGAGGGATGGCTACAAGCCTACGACTCGCAAAACGAAGTATCGCCTGCCGCCAAGCTGTTCGGCATCCGAGACATACCTAAGTGCATCCTTATCTCGCCCGACGGCAAGGTTATTTCGTTCACACTGATGGGTATCGAGCTGTTTGCAAGGGTAAAGCAGATACTATCTGGCGACTTGTACTACCTTCGAGATGAGAATGCAGAAGTAGGGAAATAAGGGAGTGGGGCAAGTTGGAGTTGTCGGACCAATTAGGCTTGTCGGACCAGTCAGACTTGTCTTACCAGTCTAATCAGTCGGACTTGTCGGACCAGTCAGACTAGTCGGACTTGTCCGACATCCCCTTTCATCCCCTTTCATCCCCTATCATCCCCACTCTCTTTCCTCCACTTCAACCTCGCTTTTGTCATCTGTTCCCTTACTCCACCATTCTGTAAAAACATCTTTTGTTGCTTGTCAATCAAATGGCGGAGCATATAGGTTGCTTGGTTGATAAGTGTTATACAGAGGTTAGCCAATTCCTCATCGGTCAGCTTTGGCAGAAGTTTAGTGTACTCATGCCCTATGCGGTCACTGCTTGCGTAACGTCTCATCCGTTCAAATCGCGGATGATCAGATGTCCATTGCACCTTTCCACGTACGCGAAGATAGTCTTCATAATCAATAAGCAGTTCCTCTAAGCTAGCCTTTGCCACATTGGTTAGCTTTATTTCAGTCTCTGCCGAAGTCGTTGCAGCCTCACTTCCTTCGGCAATATTCTGCTTGCCCGACCGCGCAGCCTGAACCATCTGGTCGGTTGTACGGTCGCGCGAACTGAGAAAATGCTCCGCAAAATAGTAAGTAACATCATATATTATCGTTGCCACTTGATAAACTCGAAGCTTGCGATAACCACCCCTTTGCTGTAAAAATGATTGTGTCATAACAGTAATAATGGTTTATCATGGTTGCAAAGATAATTTCAGTTGCTGCAAAAGATAGTTTCTGTTGCTGTGAAAGCGGTTTCCCATCGCTGTAAAAACGATTTTCATTGCAGTATAATAGGCATAAACAAGCCACACCGCACCCTGCTTGTGCTTTGATAACCAAAGCACAAGCAAGGATGCGCCCGCCAGCACCAACAGCAAAAGACAAACTTATTTCACGATAAACTTAACCAGCAAACCGCGATGATCAGTTGGCCACGTTCCGCCTTTGGGCAGCAAGATGGGGTCGTCCCATTTATCTTGCGCAGGCTGCGAACGGCATACACAAACGTTTGGACCAAATATCTGGGCCTTGTCCACCTCCATGCCACGACCCTTATAATATATAAGGTCTATGCGTTCGCGTTCGTCGGCCTTTGGTGCCCAAGTAAGCTTCGACATGTCTGCCGCGATGTTAAAACAAGGATAGGTAAAGCCCGGATGGGTTACGGGGTTGGGGTACAACACGCGATAACTGTCCTTAAAGCCCGCGCGTTGTAGCATTGTAGACACCGTCCAAGGTATGGCCATGCCGTTGTGGTCGTACAGATTGGCCGTGGCATGTATCCAATCGAGGTGGGACGGCTCGTTGAAATCGCCGCCAAATACCACGCAACGACCAGCAGCAATGTCGTGGCGAGCCTCGTTAAGGAAGATTTGCACGGCGTTGTCGCGCCACGACAAGTCGTTAAGACGCAGCACTTCTTCGATGCTTTCGGGCTTAGTTGTTTCTTTAAACGTGTTGCCGTCGTAACCGCGAACGTTGTAATAGGCACAATCCAGATAGTCTAAGTGGCCTGTATACACAGCCACCTCAACGCCTTGAACCTTTGCCACCAGCTTATATATGCTGCCATGATCGCGGTTTTCGGGGAAAACGGGCCTCCAATCCGTAATGGGATGCTTGCTAAGCAGCCCCGAATCCTTGCTGCGGAAGGAATAATAGGTTAGCCCTTTTTCTTTCAATGCCTGACAAAGCCGATGGGTAAAGTCAACATCGTCGTAGTTGCGCACCTCGCTAAGCGTAACGAAGTCGGGCTGCAAATTTTGTATTTCGCCGACAATGGCCTCGAAACCGCCAGGTATGAGCGTTCCTTCTTGCCAGATGTTCCATTGCAGAACCGTGAACTGAACTGCCCGCTTTGCTGCGCCTTGCGCATTCTTTTGTGCTGTTGCCGTGCAGGCAAAGGCGGCCAACAGCAAACCAATAACTAGTTTTTTCATTGCATTATGTAATTAATGTTGAGTTGCTATTATAATTTAAAGGTGAAAGAGTGAAAAGGTGAAAGGGTGAAAAGATGGCTGCGCCCTATAAAGGTGAAAGGGTGAAAAGGTGAAAGGGTGAAAAGATGGCTAACGCCTTTTAAAGGTGAAGGAGTGAAAAGGTGGAAAGGTGAAAAGATGGCTAACGCCTTTTAAAGGTGAAAGAGTGAAAAGGTGGAAAGGTGAAAAGATGGCTAACGCCACCTATACATTCGGCTTAACTCCTTAACTCCTTAACTCCTTAACTCCTTAACTCCTTAACTCCTCAACTCCTTAACTCCTTAACTCCTCAACTCCTTAACTCCTTAACTCCTCAACTCCTTAACTCCTCAACTCCTTAACTCCTTAACTCCTTAACTCCTTAACTCCTTTAACTCCTAAATGTGGAAAGGTGAAAAGAAGGCTAACGCCACCTATACATTTGGCTTAACTCCTTAACTCCTTTAACTCCTAATAAGATAAAGATTTAGCTTCAATTCCCCAAGTCACATCACTCCCCTCGCCCCTTGCAGCGGAGTTGTGGCTGAGGCTTTATTCATCCTGTTCTTGGTCTACATGCTTGCTTTCAAGCCGAGGCGGCTTTTCAAGCACCCATCCTTCGTTATAGTTTTGGTTGTTAGGCAGGTTGGCATCCCCCACTCCACGCTCCATAAGTGCTTGCAGTTGGGGCAAGAAATGGGTGTAAACCTGCCGTGGGTAGGCCCTATTCGCATGGCAAACTGCCGCAGCCATACCCACCACTTCGCCCATCATGCCCGTTGTCCGCATAACGCGCACCGAACCAAGAGCCACGTGTGTAACGCTGATGTTGCGCCCTGCCATGAACAAGTTGCTAATATTACGCGAGTAAAGGCAGCGGTAAGGCACGGCATAAGGATAGATAACGCGCTGCCGCGAAATGGCTTTGTAAGGACCAGTGGCGAAGTTTCGGGCGTTCAGCGTATCGGGATAGTGCAAGTCAATGCTCCAAGTGGTGGTAAAGGTTGCGTCTTCGTGGGGCATGTTCTTCACGATATCTTGTTCGCTCAGCACGTAATCGCCCAGCAATCGGCGCGACTCGCGCTTGCCAGCCACGTATGCCAGCCAGTCTAGCTGTTGCCGTTCGTAACGTCGGCGGTCTTTACTGCGGTTCTTTAAATAGCTCCAGTTGGAGTAAACCACCAGCATGCCATAGTCGCGCACACGCTCCAAATTATCTACAATGCGGCTGTTCAACCCCGTTTCCCAGGTCCATTCGCCCCTCAAACGTTTCTCGGCCGTCTGCTCATTAAAGCTGATGCCGTATTCAAAGAGGGGGAACGATGTTGGTTTGTCTCGCTTCTTTGCATACCATTGCATAGAAACGCCCATCGTCATGTCGTCTGCTTGCTGCGGTGCAAGGTCTTCTCCGAAGGCCGATTGCGGCTCGCGACCGATGGAATACATCGCTCCGGCCAGCACACCCAGCGTGGCATCGCCTGTGCAATCGGCAAAGAGCGGCGCCTCGAAACTCAGTTCTTCGCCCGTAAGTACATTCATCGCAATTACAGAAGCGATGGCGTTGTCGCGGTTAATCAGTCCAGTGCCTTCGGTCTTTCCCGTTTTGCCAGATGCCAGCAACGGCCCCTCTCCCTCGCATTTTGCACCATTTGCAGTTGCATTTGCGCCTGCATCAGAGGGGGACGACCCTTGGGTGCGAACCCCATGTGGCATGGCCGAAGGCTGTAAGGCTGGCAAAAGCTTGGTCATGGGTATGTGTTGCCCCTGCATTTGTACGCCACAGACGTGATGATTGAGGAAGAGCGAGACGTTGGGTTCGGCCTTCACAAACTTCAACTTGCGGTCGTCGGCATAGTTTTCGGCAGGCATGGCGTTTCCTTCCTGCGTTGGGCCGAACTCTTTTTGCAGGTCGCCCAGCCGCGGATACTTACCCGTGTTGATGCGCCCACCAAGATGTACGCGCACTTCCGAGCTGTTGTTGCCGCCCAATACGGGGCGATTTTGCACCAAAGCCACCTTCAAACCCAGCCTAGCTGCGGCCACAGCGGCACTCATTCCGGCCACACCGCCACCCACAACAACGAGGTCGAACACCCCTGCCGAACGCACATTCGGGCCTCTTCGCAACATCTTGTCGCGGTATCGTTTTAGTGCTTCGTAGTCTTCGGGTGGCGCAACGGCCGATGTACTCAGGCAAATGGCATCGCACCGCCCATCAAAGCCGCTAAGGTCGCATAGTGCCAGCGTTGCCGTTCCTTGTTTAAGGTTCACCGTTCCTACCTTTTGCCATTGCCAGCGGTTGCCAGTTTGACCAACGATTACAGGCAGACGTTTGCCATTGATGGCCACCTTAAACCCACCAGGACCCGCTGCGGGGTGCCACGGCGCGGTCCAATTGTAGGTTCGAACATACACGTTGTAGGTTGCCGCGGTATCTATTCGCACCTTCGTAAGCGCATCTTTAACGGGCGTTCCCAATCCGTGGGCGATGAGGTAAGGCGACCCCATCCCCTCAATCATTTGTTGATCTACCAGCCATCCGCCCTTTTCTTGAAAGCTTTCGGCCTCAATCCAAATGTTAGCGGCGGCAAGCGGCCGGGCCAACCATGCTATGGCGAGTAGCACAACGGCAAAAGTTCGTGTTGTTCTCATACTTATTTGAGTTCGTGAGTTGATGAGTTCATCAGTTTATGAGTTGGTAAGTTTACGAGTTGGTAAGTTTATGAGTTCGTGAGTTCATCAGTTTATGAGTTGATGAGCTCGTCAGTTGGCGAGTTGATGAGTTTGTTTGTCCCGCCGTCTTTCATTTACAATCCACAGGACAAGCGTTTGTTACCTACAACACTAGAAACGTTAGACACTAGCAGAACAAACAAACTCAAAAACATATAGTACTTAAAGAATTGGTTTTTAGAAAGCCCTTTGCCAACAAGTTGATAGCCACATAAGCTGTACAAGGCCGTTTGTAGCGGGGCTACAAGTATCTTGTAGTGCGGCTACAAGCCGCTTGTAGTGGGGCTACAAGCCGCTTGTAGTGGGGCTACAAAGTATCTTGTAGGGCTACAACATGCTGCATTTCACTGCCGCTTGTGCGCATGCAGCATTGCGATTTGCAGCACAAAGGCATTGGCTTACATAACCCATTCGTTCATACTAATATTGACTTCCCCTTAATATCCAGGGTTTTGTTTAACCTTTCCAATCTTCACTTCCTTCTCGGGGAGCGGCCAAAGATACTGCCTGTTGTCCCACTTGCGTTCCGAAAGCACGCGTATTAAGCCCGTGGCTTCCATCTCAGCAAAGTCGGGCAGGCCGTATTGGTCTATCTTTGGCGTTGTGGGCCAGAACCATTTGTTGGCATGCACCAGCTTTTCAAGGCACTCTTTGGCGGGGTCGAGTATGCCGTATTGCTTGCGGTTAAGGGCCACTTCGGCCAACCTCCACCGCACAAGGTCGGCAAATCTCAGGTCTTCGCCAGCCAGTTCCATGCGCCTTTCGGTGCGCAAGTCTAGGCGCATCTCGTCTTTTCCCTTAATGGTAAAGGCGGGATATTTGGTTGTTTCGGCAGCCGACACGCCGTAGGCGCGAGCCCTAACGGCGTTCATGGCATCAAGAACGCTTTGGTCTATCTCGCCCAGTTCAATCTTTGCTTCGGCGTACATCAACAACACATCGGCATAGCGCACGATGATTTGCGGACTTTCAACGATGTATTTGTTGGCAATCCAGCTCTCGTCGATGCCTTTTTTCCAAACCAGGCCATTGTAGGGAGCATGGGTTGCAACGATGCGCGTATCTTGATTGCGAACCATTTTGCCCGCGCCAACGTTCAATACCAGCGAGTCGGCAGGCGAAGGACTATATACATAGCCCAGGAAAACAGAGTCGAAGGGCACGATGGTGGCCATACAACGCGGGTCGCGATTGAGGAATGGCTTGCGCGGATTGAATAACGGCGACTTGTCTATGGGCAATCCGTCGGTGCAAGTGTAGGCAGCCAGCAATTGCCAAGAAGGTTCGCGACCAGCCCAACCGCCCACATTACGGGGCAGCCTGTGGTAAACGCCATTGCCTTTAAGCACATTATAGTCGAGCGAGAGCGAACGGGAGAGCGTAAAAATGAACTCCGTAGAGGTGCGGGTCTTCTGCAAGAAGAGGTCGGAATAGCTTGGATGCAGTTTGTACACCCCAAGTTCCATCACCGCCTTAGCCGCTTCGGCCGCCGTTTTGTAGTCGGCCAGATAGAGTGCCGTGCGCGCTTTAAGGGCCAAAGCCGCCCCTTTGGTGATGCGTTGCAAGCCCGAATACGAGTTGGGCAGCAGTTCGATGGCCTTATCGAAGTCTTCGTAGGCATGCTTCAGCACCATTTCCTTGCTGTCGCGCGTTTTATTTAAGGCCTCGTCTATGCTTATTTCGCTGGTTACATAGGGCACATCGCCATACTTACACAGCAAACGGCCGTAGGCAACAGCCCTGTAAAAGTGGGCCTCGCCCACGTATTGCATCAGCTTTTCCTTGTTGGCACCATTGTGCAAAGCCGTTTCGTAGCGGTTAAGGATGGTGTTGGCGTACGAAATCATTTGGTAGTTGAGCCGCCAATAGGTTTGAACCAGGTGGTAACTACTGGTCAGTGTGGCGTTCTCCATCTCGGTAAGCGCGTTGCGATACACGGCATCGTCGCTCCAATCGGTTTGGTTGTCGCCATCGGGACGCCAGAATTTGGCCGAGTCGAGGGCGTTAAGGGCCATTTCTATCTGCTGTAGGTCGCGATACCAGTTGCCCGAAGCGGCCGACGAAAGCGGGTTGAGGTCGAGGTCGTGGCAAGCGGTGGCAGCGAAGATAAGTGCTGCCGCGAATATGTTTCTGATGAAATTGCGTTTCATTTTTCTGTCGATTGTTTAGAAGTTTACATTAAGTCCGAACATCAGCGAGCGCATGATGGGATAGCCGTTGTCGGTAACTTCGGGGTCCCAGCCCTTTGGATAGTTGCTGATGGCGAAGAGATCGTTGGCCGAGAGGTACACGCGCACTTGCTTTAGCAATGCTTTCTGCGTGATGTTCTTGGGCAGGGTGTAGCCCAGCGTAATGTTTTTGCAGCGCAGATACCAACCATTGAACAGCCAGAAGTCGCTCATCGTATAGTTGTTAGCACGGCTTGTGTCGGTTAGTCGCGGATATTCGGCCGCCGCGTTTTGCTCTGGCGTGTTGTATTTGCTCCAATAGCGGCCGTCGATAAGTTCGGGGAAGTTGGTCCAGTTGTTCACCAATCCCTCTACCATCACCGGTGTTTTGCGGCTCCATTGCTTGCCCACACCTTGGAAACTTACGTTAAAGTCGAACCCGTTGTAGGCTGTGCCGAGGTTAATGCCGTAGATAAAGTGGGGCAACGAACCTTTAAGCGGTACGCGGTCGTACTCTGCCGAAATCTTTCCGTCGGGCTTTCCATCAGGACCCGATATGTCGCGATACTTCAAGTCGCCCACCGTTACGTTGTTGTTAAGCTTCGGCGAGTTGTCAACCTCTTCTTGCGTTTGGTAAATACCATCGCTAACGTAACCGTACCAGTTCATAAACTCGCTGCCTTCGCGGTTTATCTTCACGCCCGTAAACTCAGTTCCGCGCATGTTACCCATCTTCGAGGTATAGTCCGATAGGTTTAGTGCGGCCCAATAGTCCACTTTTCCCATTCTATCGCGCCACCCTAGTTCCAGGTCGAAGCCGTTGGTGTGCATGTCGCCAGCGTTAACGTCGGGGTTTTCGTAGCCCAAGAAGATGGGGATTTGCACCGGCAAGAGCATGTCGCGTGTTTTTTTGCGATAGTAATCGAAGGTTATGCCGAGCCGTGCATCCAGCAAACGGGCATCAAAACCCACGTCCCACGTTTCGGTTGTCTCCCATGTGATGTCCTTAACAGCGTACTTCACTTGTGCCGCAGAGGGTACGGTTACGGGCGTTGTGCCGTTAAGCAGCAGGGCCGAACCAAACCTGATGGACGATTGATAGGGGTAATAGCTGCCTATACGTTCGTTACCCAGCTGACCATAAGAGGCGCGCAACTTGAAATGGTCCATCCACCGCACGTTGTCTTTAAAGAAATTCTCTTCAGAAATAACCCAACCGGCCGACACCGAAGGGAAGGTTGCCCAGCGATAATCTTTATGGAAACGCGACGAACCATCGTAACGTATGTTGGCTTCGAGCAGGTAACGATTGGCGTATGCATAGTTTACGCGTGCAAATGCCGAACGATAGGAGTATTCAAGGGCGTTACCGCCGTTGTTTCTGCTGTCTCGTGGCGAGAGATCTAGGTAGGGAAAGGCCGAGAGTTGGAACTTATCGCCACTGGCCCACAGGTTTTCGTCGCGCATATAATAATACTCGAAACCAGCCATTGCGGTGAGGCTGTGCAGTCCGAAGTCGTGTGTGTAGTTGGTCAAGGCCTGTGTGGTGATGTCGTAGTGTGTGTTTCGCGTCTCGGTTAGCGAGGTAGTGCGAAATCCGCCCACATGTCCTGCCGGCGTAAGTGGGTCGTCTGCACGCGTGTAAGTCACCTCCTTATTAAAGTCTTTCACATTATGGAAGGTGAAATTGGGTGCTGCCACCAGCGAAATGCGCAGTCCTTTGAGCGGTTTCACCACCAATTCGCCCTTGGCAGCGATGCTATAATCAGACGTCTTAATCGTTCCGCCCTCGTTAATCTTGGCCAAAATGTTCTCGCCGTCCTTCACATCGCCATAGTTTCCGTTGCGCCAATAGGCGGCGTAAATGGGCGGAATGTTGCGCGCACCACTTTCAAAGGGGTTGTTATGGGGCGTTGTAACCTTGCCGTATGCAAAGTTGGCATCTACATGTGCCTCCAAATAGGGGTTGATGTCAAGGTCGTTGTTCAATCGGGCGATGTATCTTTCAAAGTTGCGGTTGGCATATAGTCCCGTGTTTTTGTCGTAACGGAGCGACAGTTTGGTGCGAACGTTCTTGCCGCCACCCATAATATTGAGCGAGTGGGTTTGCTGCGAGGCTGTGTTTTTAAACAGATAGTCTTCCCATTGCGTGATGGGATACTTGTCGGGGTCGGTGGCGTTGTTGCGTTCGTAATTGTCTATCAAGTCCTTTGCGTATGTTTGGTATTCGCCTCCCGTAGGGTTATCGTTGTAATGCGTTTCGTTTACCATCTGCATAAAGCGTTTCCATCCCACATACTTGGGCAAAACGGTGGGCTTGGTGAAAGCCTGCTCGAACGAATAGTTCAGACTTACCTCATTGTTCTTTGCTCTTTTGGTGGTGATAAGTATTACGCCGGCTGCCGCGCGCGAACCATAGATGGCAGCCGATGCTGCATCTTTAAGCACAGAGAGTGTCTCCACGTCGTCGGGGTTTACGTTAGCGATGTCGCCAGGCACGCCATCAATAATTACTAACGGACTAGTGTCGCTGATGGTTGTAACGCCGCGCACCAGCAAAGAGGGCTTGCCGTCGGGCGTTCCGTTGTCGCGCGTAACGGTAAGACCCGCTGCTGCTCCCTGCAAGGCCGTAGAAAGGTTGGTGGCGTGTGCGTTGGCGATGTCTGTTGCACCAACCGAGGCGATACTTCCGGTAAGGTCTTTCTTCTTCATCACGCCGTAGCCCACCACAACGAGGTCGTCGAGCATCTTCACATTGTCGTCTAGTGTAACGGTCATGCTTCGTTGGGCCACCACCTCTTTGTCTTTCATCCCGATGAACGACACCGTAAGCGATGTTCCCACTGGCACGTTAATCGAGAAACGCCCGTCGATGTCGGTCACTGCTTTCTCGCTCGACCCCTTGGCTGTGATGGTTGCTCCCACCAGTGGTTCGCCATTAGCATCGTTCACCGTACCTGTTACGGTGGCGTTGTTGCTTTGTAAACTAGTCTCGGGTTTACCGTTGTTATGTGGCAAGCGATTGTTTTCGGCCATTGCGCCTGCTGGGTTAAGCAAGCAAAGGCAGCCCAAACCCCACATCAGGGTTAGGCGCGAAGCGTCTCGACAACAGGCGAGCAGCTTCGTTCGGTCGTTTTGCAGTAAACAGTTCATTCCTGGTTTCTTTGTTTTTAGTTATAACATTTTAGTTGGTGAGGCTCTGAGTTTTTTAGTTTATAATTTGGTGAGTTGGTGAGGTTTTTTAGTTTACAGGTTTATGAGGTGGTGAGTATTCTAGTTTACAAGTTGCTGAGTTGGTGAGGTTTTTTAGTTTATGAGGTGGTGAGTTGGTGAGGTTTTAGTTTATAAGTTCGTGAGTTTAAAAGTAAACTAGCGAACTCCTTCTCTCGCTAATTCCAAACACTGGCAACGCTTAAAGTTATGCACTGAAAAAGAACATGAGCTCAAAAAACGCACTACCTTAGCAACTCATCAACTTGTAATCTTAAAATCTCATAAACTCACAATCTAGATAACCACGGCCGTTCCGCTAACAGCCACCATGAGCATGGAGCCGTTTTGACCAACGGTTTCGTAGTCGATGTCTACGCCAACAATGGCGTTGGCTCCCATTTCTTGGGCGCGCCGTTGCATTTCGGCTAGCGAAGTGTCTTTGGCCTCGCGCAAAACTCTCTCGTACGAGCTGCTACGTCCGCCGATAATGTCGCGGATACCAGCCATGAAGTCTTTAAAAACGTTGGCTCCGATAATGGTTTCGCCTGTCACTACGCCCTTATACGCTTGTATGGGGCGTCCTTCGATAGTGGGGGTTGTGCTTATTAACATACGTCTTTATATATAATAATGTGTTCGTTTAGAAACTTTCTGATTGCTTGGGCATGATTTCATGTATTTGGTTTGCCTGCTTCTTGTCTCACGACAATGGTTATATACAAGCCCTTGTTTTTAATTATCGTGCACAAAGATAAGGATATTTTTTGAGTTAAAGGCAAGTAAGTGGGTAAGTTTATCAGTTTATGAGTTGGTAAGTTTACGAGTTGGTGAGTTGGTGAGTTTATGGTGATGCGTTGATGAGTAAGCAATACTCTCGGTCATTAACTTAAAGGCAGAGGGTTTAGTTCCTTCACTCCTTATCTCTTGAAAGCAGTTCCAATCCAAGCGTATTGCCAATTTGGCATGCCGTTATGCCGTTTTGGCACACCTTTTCCATTGGTACAGAACTTGTGTATAATCAGGTGTAAGCCAAGGCGAAAGCCAAAGCAAAGAGATAAACAACAAACAGAAACAACTTATAAATATAGGAGATATGATTATGTTACCAGTAATGAAAAGGAATTCTTGGTTGCCCGAAGTGTTCGACGACTTTTTGAACAGCAACCTTATGCCACGCGCTAACGCCACGGCTCCCGCCATCAACGTATTGGAGAACGACAAACAATATACCGTTGAGCTTGCCGCTCCTGGCTTAAAGAAGGAAGATTTCAGCGTAAACGTGAACGAAGACGGCAACCTCTCCATCAAGATGGAGCAGAAAAGCGAGTCGACCGACCAAAACGAAAAGACACATTACCTGCGCCGCGAGTTCAGTTACTCGAAGTACGAGCAGACATTGCTCTTGCCCGAAGACGTAAACCGCGAGGCTATCGCCGCTCGTGTAAACGATGGTGTGCTAACGGTAGACCTGCCCAAGGTGCAGAAAGAGGAACAAAAGCTGTTCCGTTCGATACAAGTAGACTAAGCTTGCACCATAACGCAAAACGTTTTCGCTTAGCCAATGGCTAATACGTAGAGTGCGCGGTGTATGGCCAACTCTTCGACATGTTAACGTGCAAATTCGTTAACTTGTCGACAAGAAACAGAAAACTCGTAATTTTAGTTTGATTGATATTTAGTTTTTATTTGGTAGATTTAGTTTTCCGTAGGTCCGGCGACAGCGATGTCGTCGGACCATTTATTTGTGCATAACCTGCAAAACAGGCCAACAACCCCAATATTCAGACAAGCCAATGTAACAACAAGGCGAGTTTTTAGGCAGAGCAATATGCCACATTTGTAAAGAAGTTTTCAGCTTATTTAAAAAAGTCCAACTAAAATTTGGTACTTTCAGTTATAATTTGTATTTTTGTAATTAGAATTATAAACTTCATATTTGGCGTTACACCGTGCGCCATTTTCTCACTTCTTCTATCCTAAGGCAAGCTGAGGAATGGCTGCAAAAATGGTTAATTGCCCATTCATAAAAATCTTTTTCACTACAAGAAACGTCCCGTATATTGCGTGAGCAACATACGGGACAATGTTTATTGGGCCATTATGAGGAGAATGCTTGCGAATGATCAATGAGTGGACGAGTGGACAAGTTAACGAGTGGACGAGAGAGTTGATAAGTTTCCAAGTTAACGAGAGGCTTTTAAGTTAACAAGGCAACAAGTTAACGGGTTAACAGGTTTGTACGCGCAACCATCTTCTCACCCTTTCAGTCTTTCAACCTATCCACTTTAAAAGTCGCAGCCATCTTTTCTCCTTAAACCTAAACAATATCCCCTAAAATTTGGGTTTATCCGAACCTATTCGTATTTTTGCAACAGACATTAATAATATATGCGTTTTGAAATAACAGAGATTGAAGACTTGTCGGGAAGTGAAGCGCATATCTACACTGTACGAATTGAAGGCGAAACCTACACCCTGCTGGAACAATTCTTTGAAGAAAACAAGATGTACGAAGAGGATCTAACCAAGATTTTAGACAAAATGATGGTTATGGCCAACCAAACGGGTTGTAAAAGAGACTTCTTTAAGGAGGGATAAGGCGTATGGGCAGACGGAGTTGTGGCTCTTGCAGCAGGTAAACTGCGACTATATGGGATGTATTTCAACAATATGGTTGTGCTGTTTGGTGCTGGCGGATACAAAGATGTAAGAGCCTACCAAGACGACCCACACCTTAACGCACGAGCAGAACAGATGAAACGCATCGCTTCCGAGATAAACAAAGCCATCCGCGAACGAACTATCAGAGTTAACGACGATAGCACATTAGACACCGAAGACTTTGAGCAATATGACTAAACTAATAAAAGCGCGAGGGAAACTCGCCGAGCTGCTTTCTCAAAACAAGGGGAAAGACCTCTCGAAGACCAGAAACAAAATGCTCTTAGCCGCAAAGCTGTGCGCAGCCTTGCGCAGTAAGGGCATTACGCAAAAGGCGTTTGCAGAGATGATGGGCAAAACCGAGTCTGAAATATCAGATTGGTTGTCGGGCGAACGCAACTTTACGGTAGACACACTCACAGAGATAGAACAAGCACTGGGGCTCTCTCTTCTCAACACACAAAGCATGAACGTTTGCCAAGTGCCGAGAAACGCAGTTAAGACTGGCACCCTCTCTTCGCTAACACTGGTGCGCACGTCTGCCGAACGAGTAGCCTTAAAGGGCGAAATGCAAGTTGTAACGAATATGAAATTGAAAGTGGGCTAACGATGGAATTGCAATATAGCATCTTAAATATGGTGGAAAGCCAATACAGATTTAACTACAACTTCGACTATTCGTCGATAGAAAAAGAGCGCGTCTCCATCGAAATGGGGCACGACATCAAGATTTATCCCGAACGAGAAGAGATTGTGGTTGACTTAAACGCGTATATCATGGCCAATGAAGAGCTGGTTTGCCAAGGCGTAAGAGCCACATTTAATGTCACACCCTTTAACGACTTTGTGCAAGAAGCCACCGAAAACGAGATTAAGGTGAGCCAACCGGCACTCATCGACACGTTTGTTAGCGTTGCGATTGGGGCCGCTAGGGGCATGCTGGTAAAGAACTTGCGCGGCACAGACTTACAAAACATCATTTTGCCACTTGTACCTATGTCCCTTATCAGAAAGAACATTACAAAAAGCAAGTAAGCCTGCCCCGACAACATAGCAGCATGCGGCCACTTCTTACACACATACAGCGGTTGGCGCATGGTTCCATAAAACCTATTTTAATGGTCTTATGCAACCATGCGCCTATATATATAATAAGGTGTATAGGGGAGTTTCGGCCAAACTTTTAAATGCACATTGCGCAAAGGAGGGCGACATCAAGCTTATACTTTCCATTGCCCAACGTACAAACACACCCCCTCTTCTCGTGGCCTAACACCTCCATTTGTTACTTCTTACCTCACCGCTTAGGGCCACAATATTGCCCGATGAAACAGACATTGCCAAAGCCATCGGAGATGTAATAAAGGAAAGGACGGTTGGCGGTGAAGTGAAATTGGGTGGGGTTAATGCAAGCAGACAGCGTGGCTACCTGCATAAAGCTTCCCGAAACAGCACTTGTTCCCTCCTCATCTAACTTAAATTCCGTCTGTTGAACCACGTCGTCCAATTTCAATGGTTTCATACTCATATTGCTAAGATTAGCTTGTTGCGAGAACGCTTGTTTGATGCCAACCCGCGAAAGCAACGGTTTGAGGGCGACAGAGGTTTTTAGCGTGATGCGCGGGATATGCACATAGAACTCATTGTAATCGTGCAAACCTTTGTCTATCATGCCAAACATCTGCACATTAAGGCTTTTAAGTAAGTCTGTAACAGAATATCCTTTGTTAGGAAGCACCATCGTGATGTAGAATTGGCCTTTGTAAGGCATACGTAAGGCAGAACATGTGTTGTTGCTCATGCCCCTAAAGGTGTTCTCCCTATCGAACCCGCTCATCATCCACACACTGTCAATCCGCCCATCTGCGCAGTAAAATGGGGTTTTCTTGGTGATTTCGGGTCCAAAAGGTTCTGCCCAACGGGCTCTAAACACAATGGCATTGACCAAGCACACCTGCACATCGGGCGACAACTTCAAGGGTATTTGCTTAATTTGTCCTTCCGTTTGTTCACCAATCCACCTGTTTATACTTCGCTGTAAGTAATCAGTATCAAAGGCCGAGATGGTTTCGGCAAAATAATTGTGTTCAAGCACATTCTTATAAGAGTGTTTTACGGCATCTGTTCCCATAACAGCCAAAAGGTTGGCCGTATGCATGTAGTCGCGTGTTTGTTCCCATTCTGTTTTCATTTGCTTACGTTGAGCAATGATAAAAGTGCGATTTAGCTCATTCACGCGCTGCAAATCGCCTTCCCCATAGCCCAAGGCCTTACAAATTTCTGCTAGTGTTTTGCCATCAGTTCCGTTGTTTAGCATGTTCAAACTATAAACAACGCCCATAGGCGAAAACACCATACTACTATCAGGATGCGCCTGCACCATTGCTTGGAATAGGCGAAGACCAAACTGGTTGCTACCCGTAACCAGCTGTTTCTCTGCATCATTCAATTTGAAATCCACGTCAGTTACTTCCGCAACGTCTTTCAAACGCTCGCGACGAGGTGCTGCACAGGCCACGCATAATGCCAGTAGGCATGTAAATAAGGTTGTTTTCATGATGGTTTAACGTTTAAGTTGTTAGTTGGTTTAATTGTAATGGAAGTAGCGAAGAGTCGCTTGCCACGTCTCGCCTCACCGCTTGGGGCCACAATATTGCCCGATGAAACAGACATTGCCAAAGCCATCGGAGATGTAATAAAGGAAAGGACGGTTGGCGGTGAAGTGAAACTGGGTAGCAATTTCGTCCTCGCCTTTTACAAGAAACCGCGTTGTTGTGGACGACACAGCAGTTGTTTCTTTCTCGTCCACCTTTAATTCTGTTTGTTGCAACACATCATCCAACATCAATGGTTTGCCACTCATCTTGCTTAAATTGGCTTTATGCGAGAACGCCTGCTTGATTCCTACTTGTGTTAGCAAGGGTTTAAGGGAGACAGAGTATTTAAGATTGATGCGCGGAATGCGTATATGAAACTCGCCGAAACTTTCCATATCGCGGTTAATCTGATGCAATGTTCGAACATTAAGGCATTTTATCAGACTGGCAAGAGTGTTTCCCTTGGACGGGAGCAACAGTGTGATGCGGAATTGCCCACTATATGGTAAACATAATGCACTAAAAGACGTGCCGTGCATTCCTCTAAAAGTTTCTTGATTTGCGTATTGAGACATCATCCATACACTATCTACACGCCCATCTTCACAATAAAACGGAACTTTACGGGTATGTTTGGCATCGAAACTCTTTGTCCATCGGGCACGGAACACAATGGTATTGACAAGGCAAGCTGGTGCATCGGCCGACAAATGCAAGGGTATCTGCTTTACAACCCCTTCTGTTTGTTCGTTTATCCATCGGTTGGCGCATTGTTGCAGAGCCGTGATGGAAGTTTCGGAGATGTTTTTTGCGAAATAACTATGTGCCAAAGTATCTTTAAAAGCGTCTTTTATCGCGTCATCGCCAATAGTTGCAAGGAGGTTCACCGTGTGCATATAGCTCAACTCTTGCTCGGTGTCTGTGTGTTGTTGCTTGCGTTGAGCGATGAGAAAGGTTCGGTTAAGCTCATTCACGCGCTGCAAATCGCCTTCCCCATAGCCCAAGGCCTTACAAATTTCTGCTAGTGTTTTGCCATCAGTTCCGTTGTTTAGCATGTTCAAACTATAAACAACGCCCATAGGCGAAATAACCATACTACTATCGGGATGGGCCTGCGCCATGACCTGGAAGAGACGAATACCAAATTCATTGCTGCCATCTACCAGTTTTCTTTGGCTCTCATCTAGAAAGAAACTCACTTCCGCTTTCTCCGCAACGTCTTTCAAACGTTCGCGATGAGGTGCTGCACAGGCCACGCATAGTGCCAGTAGGCATGTAAATAAGGTTGTTTTCATGATGATATGGTATTTAAGTTGTTAGCTATTTAGCATTAAAGGTGGGGTGGACTTTTAAGGTTGACCGCTTTAGGGAGAAACTTTTTCTGCTTTCGCCAAGCGCATAGCTGAGGGCTGCACTTGGCGAAAGGCGAGGTTTGTAAAGGGCCATTGGCGGCTTGGGCGGTGCTTAAACATGCGGTGGGGCATCGTTTAAGCGACACGACAAGCGAAGTATACCCTTCGTTTTTAGGTCTGTCCGATGGCGTTTAGCCACCCGCAGTCATCCGTTTGTTAAGCTGGAACAGCGAAGGCAGCAGCACAAGGAGCGAGCAGAACAAGCCCATGTACATCAGTTTGTCGTCGCCGTGGAACAGGTCGATAAGCTGTCCGTCGTTCATTTCTGGCATCAACTTGTACATAGTGTAGGCCACCGTGTTGTTAACCCAATGCAAAGCCACTCCAAGCACGATGCTGTGGGTGCGACAGTAGAGCCACCCCAATAGCAAGCCCATAACAAAGGCGTTGGCAAACTGGGCCACATTGCCGTGCACGGCACCGAAAAGAAGGGCCGAAACAACGATGGGTATCCAAGGCAAACGATAGTTGAAGTAAGCCATCAGACTGCGCAAGATGGCTCCGCGAAACACCAACTCTTCGGCCACAGGAGCCAAAATGCCGAGCGCAAGATAGCCCCAACTGCTGCCCATGATGCTCTCGAAAAGATGTTTAACATCGTCGCTCATGGTGATATTCATCTGCTCGTACAGCCATTGCAGCGGAAGTATGGCACCCAGGCCAGCCAATATGGTCCACACCAGCACATCCCACGGCTTTTGTTGAATGTAGTCGCGCGATATGAGTGCCCACTTGCACCACACAAAGAGGGCGATGATGATGACACTACTCACCACACTGCTTAGCGTTAGGGCTTTGGCACTGGCAGATGGCGGGTATTTTATCGAGTCGTCGAGGTAGAGAGCCACGAGCGAAACCACAAACTGCACCGCAATGAATACCACAAGGTAGCCTAGCACGTTGAGAATAAGCTTGTTGTTCTTTTCCATATATTGTCTTTGTTTTAATTTATCTATGTTTGTCGGTCACTTGTCTAAACCCCAATCTGTCGTTAAACCGCTTTATCAAATATTTTGGGTTGTTTCCATCTCTTCCTGTTCATCTTTCGCTTGTTTGTCGGCATCTTGCCTGTCTTATTCTATCGACGTAGCCCGCTACCCCTTCAAGAAGAAAACAAGCAATATGCTCAACAACCAAACAAAATCTGCACAGGCTCTAACAACCGATTGGGGTTAACGGGCATAAAAGCCTCATCCTTGCTTTGTTTCCCTTTGGCGAAGGGCAGACGTAAAGCCCTCCAAGTGTTGCTGAACGAGCCTTCTTGCCGCCTCTTCATCTTCTTTCATCTTCGTTTTCAGCTGGTCTATCGTGTCGAATTTCACTTCGGCACGAATGCGGTCCACAAATGCGATGCGCATGCTTTGGCCGTAGATGTCGGCCGAAAAGTCGAGGATGTTGGTCTCGATGGTTACGCCCTTGCCGTTGAAAGTGGGGCGATTGCCGATGTTGGTCATACCCATTAGTGGGCGTTCGTGGCCTTCAACCTCCACCAATGTGGCGTAAACGCCGTTTTGGGGAAGCAGCTTTTGAGGGTTTTCTACTAGCAGGTTGGCCGTGGGAAAGCCCATTTTGCGCCCCTCTTGAAAGCCCGGCACCACCTTTCCACCTAGCGAATAGGCATAGCCCAACAGCGCATTGGCCTGCCTTACACGCCCTTCGAGCAGATGAGTGCGTATGGCCGACGAGCTGACATGCACCCCATCGGGTTCGAATTGCGGTGTCTCTACCACGTGGATGCCCAGCATTTCACCATATCGGCAATAGTCTTCAAAACCCTCTTCGCGGTTATGGCCAAACTTATTGTCGTAACCGATAACCAGTTGCGCCACGTTCAGCCGCTCTTTCAGCACCCTTTGCATAAACTCGCGCGCCGTAAGTGCGGCCATGTTCTGGTCGAAATTCAACACCATCGTATGGTCGACGCCCGTTTCGCACAGCAGTTTCTGTTTCTCTTCGGGCGTTGAAAGCAGCTTGGGAACAAAGGAAGTTTGCACCACTTGGCGCGGATGTGTGCCGAAGGTAACAACCATCGAGGGCATGTTTTGCCCCTGGGCTAGCTGCCGAACATGGCTTATCAGGTAGCGATGCCCTAGATGCACGCCATCGAAAAAGCCGATAGTGGCCACGCAGGGAGGGGTGTTGGCTGTGTGCATGGCGTTAAGCGGGGTTGGTTGATTGGGCTTTGGGTTTCAGTCTGCGCCACACTTCGCCCGCCCACATCACGACAGACGTTGCGCCGATGATAGCCGCCCACTCTGTGAACGACAGCGGAACGGTGCGGAACATACGTCCGCCGAAGGTTACAATGAGCCATTGTCCGGCCAAGATGAGCAGCAGAACGAGCAGCAATCCGCGGTCGGCATAAAGACGACGGAAGGTGCTGTGGTGCGAATTGAGCACCTTAGCGTTGAACAAGTTCCAGAATTGCAGCATCACAAACGCCGTGAAGAAGATGGTTAGCTGGTGCGTATCAAGCTGCCCCCCGCTTTCGTTGCGGAAGTAAACCAGCAGGGCAAAGAGCATGGCGAAGAACAACAAGCCGCAGAAAATGATGCCACGGGCCATCGGTGGAGAAATGATTGGGGCGGTTTGCTTGCGCGGACGCTCGCTCATCACTTCGCGTGTGGGCGGCAACGAGGCCAAAGCCATAGCCGCAAAGGTGTCCATAATGAGGTTTACCCAAAGCATCTGCGTAACGGTTAACGGCATCTGGGTGCCGATGATGGCTCCGCCCAGCACCAAAAGCAAGGCCGTAAGGTTTACCACTAGCTGGAAAAAGAGGAAACGGCGTATGTTGTTGTAGAGCGAGCGGCCCCACATCACGGCGCGTTCGATGGAGCGGAAGGAGTCGTCGAGCAGGGTCATGTCCGACGCCTCTTTGGCTACATTGGTGCCACTACCTAGCGAAAGTCCCACGTGGGCGTGGTTCAGTGCAGGGGCATCATTGGTTCCGTCGCCCGTAACGGCCACCACCTCGCCACGTTGTTGCAGCAGGTTAACCAGTCGTTGCTTGTCGGTGGGCCGCGCACGCGACATCACTCGCAGCACTTTCACCCGTTCGTAGGCGGCCTCATCGCTCAGCTCGGCAAAGTCGGGACCCGTTATTTGTGCCTCGATGGGCATATCTTTGTGCCATATTCCTATCTGTCGGGCAATCTCGATGGCCGTTGCAGCGGTGTCGCCGGTAACAATTTTCACCTCGATACCTGCATCAAGACATTCTTTTACGGCTGCGGGAACGTCCTGACGAATAGGGTCGCTAATGGCTGCTACACCTTGAAGGGTAAGTCCCTGCATGAGATGGGCATCGGCAAAATTGACTTCCACCTCGCCGGGCAATGGCTTATAGGCGAAGGCCAAGGTGCGCATGGCCTTGCTTTGGTAACTTCTCAGCAGGTGGGTTGTGTCGTTTCGCTCCTCGTCGGTTAGCGAACAAAGGCCCATGATGGTTTCGGGAGCACCCTTTACAAAGAGAAACCGCTGACCGTTTAGGGCGGCAACGGTGGCCATATACTTGCGTTCGGTGGAAAAAGGCAGTTGGTTTTCTACCTTGCCAACGGCGCGCAGTTCACGATAATTATGCCCGTTAGACGTTAACCACAGCAGTAGGGCAATCTCGGTTGGGTTTCCTATACCCGACGTAACGTTGTCTTTGGTTTCCAGATGGGCCGTGGTGTTCAGCGCAATAGCATCTACCAGTGGCGTTTCGGGCGCAAAAACGCGCATCTCTGCCACCTGCATCTTGTTCTCGGTAAGCGTTCCCGTCTTGTCGGTACATATAACGGTGACGGCCCCCATCGTTTCGCAAGCGTGTAATTTGCGCACAAGGTTGTTGCTTTTAAGCATTCGGCGCATGTTCAATGCAAGGCTCAACGTAACGGCCATAGGCAATCCTTCGGGCACCGTCATCACCAATAGCGTTACGGCCATCATGAAATAGCGCAGCACAACCTCGGCCATGCGCATGTAGTCTTGACCTTGCCAAAGGGGATTGGTAAACACATCGTGGGCAAGGAACACGGCGAAAGCGGTGACGGCCACGGCAGAACCCACCTTGCTGATAAGCTTGGCCAAGTGGTCGAGCTGCTGATTGAGGGGCGTTTTCACGGCTGTTAGTTCGGTGGCCTTGCGTGCCACCTTGCCAATCTCTGTGTTATCGCCAATGGCAGTGACCCTTGCCAGCCCACTACCATTCATCACCATCGTAGAGCGCAGCACCACATTGGTGGGGTAAGTGGCCTCTTCTTCGGTCACTTCGGGCGTTGCGTGCTTGTTGATGATGGGTTCGCCCGTGAGCGAAGACTCGTCAATCTGCAAGTCAGACGATTGCAGCAATAGTCCGTCGGCAGGTATTTCGTCGCCCACTTCAATCACCATCAAGTCGCCAGGCACCACGTCTTTGCGCGCCACGGTGGTGGTTTGTCCGTTTCGGCGCACCTTTACGGGCTGCTCTTCGCCCAAGGTTGTGAGCACGTCGAATTTCTTTGCGGCGTCTCTTTCAAAGTAAAAGCCGATGGTGGTGGCTAGGATGATGGCCAAGAATATGCCTATGGTTTCGAGAAACTCGCCGTTGATGAACGAGAAAACGAGCGAAACGGCAACGGCCACAAGCAGGATTTGGATGATGGGGTCGCGGTACTTGTCTATGTAAAGTGCCCAAAGCGAGGCCCGTTTCGGGGGTGTCAGCACGTTGTACCCATGTTGCTCACGGCTTTTGGCAACCTGCTCGTCGGTGAGTCCTTTGTTGTCGAACTTTTCTGATGTGGTTTCTATACTCATTGATACGTCTATATAGTTGTGTATGGGGCACATTTCCCCAAGTATGCAAAGTTACACAAAAGTGTTTGAACTTGATGTTGCCCATCTCTTTTTTACTTCTTTTTTTCTTAATTGTTTGGATATTTGGTGTAAAACAACTACCTTTGCACTTGCAAACATACCCCATGCGGGTGGTTCGGGCTTTTAGCTCAGTTGGTTAGAGCAACAGACTCATAATCTGGAGGTCCTTGGTTCAAGCCCAAGATGGCCCACGAACTTTTCATAAGGAATGAAATTTGAGGTTAAAATGAACGGAAGAGGAACTGCCAAAAGGTGGTTCCTCTTTTTCGTTGGGGCGTGTTTGAAACAAGGGTGAGTGGGCGAAGTGAACTATGGTTACTTATCTGCGGATGGCGGTTCAAGGTTAAACGAGGAGCAACTGTTATACGCCATAGCCAAAAGTCGTCTTTACTCTAAATATTTCTATACATTGAGGGGAGTTTGTTATCTTTGTGCTGTAAAACCAAGAGATGCACTTATTTCAGATACAAAGTAGCGAACTAAGATACGATTAAAGCAGAAATTATGCCCCATTGGTCTGTGGCAAAGTGCGCTATGCCCTGAAAAAGGAATGAACTTATTAACTTGTCAAAGAGGGGTGACGGAGTTAATGCGTTAAGCCAAATGACTTGTACGGAGTGGACGACAATCCTTGTCAACTCACAAACACGTAAACCTCCCCCACTCCCCAACTTGCAAACCCATACACTCACAAACCAACACGCTCGTTAACTCGTTAACTTGACAACTCGTCAACTTGAAACATTGTCAACTTTTCAGCGCAAATTTTAACATTATAAGTGCCCTTTTTGTCCACCACTCGCCAACCTTGCCGCAAAAAA
>ERZ773049.29-NODE-29-length-73840-cov-10.081575_pt1 | contig 73840 bp, 54 predicted proteins | sample MGYA00580633_ERZ773049 | MGnify/ENA primary metagenome ERZ773049 (study PRJEB29015, sample SAMEA2737991) | human oral metagenome | biome: human oral; feature: human-associated habitat; material: dental | place: China | collected 2066 ...
CTCTATCCCTCGCTCCCACGAGACCTCCGGGTGGTCGCGCCCCGGGACCCTCGAGCGGCGCCTCGCGATCCTCCAGGTGACCTCCGAGGGGTCCGGGTGGCCGGGGGCCTGCTGGCGCCCCTGCGCGCCCGCGTGGCCCGCGTCGGCGTAGCAGAACTCGTCGTCGGGGCGCAGCAGCGACGGCGCCACTGCCACGTCCGACACGTTCGCGGCGGTGACCTCCACCGTGTGCACGAGGCCCGTCCCCGCGTCGACGCCCGCGTGCGCCTTGTACCCGAAGTGCCAGTTGTTGCCCTTCTTCGCCTGGTGGGCCTCCGGGTCGCGCGAGCGCTCCCGGTTCCTCGCCGGGGAGGGGGACTCGACGAAGGTGGCGTCGACGACGAGGCCACCGCGCATGATGATGCCGCGCTCGTCCAGGACGGGGACGAGCTCGGCGAGCATCCCCTCCCCGAGCCCCTCCCCCTCGAGCAGGTGGCGGAACTTGAGGAGGGTCGTCGCGTCCGGCACCTGCTCGGACATCATGTCGATGCCGACGAAGCGCTGCATGGCCCTCGAGTCCAGGACGGCGTCCTCGCACGCCTCGTCGGAGAGGTGGAACCAGACCTGCAGGAGGTACATCCTGAGCATGCGCTCGCAGCCGACGGGCCTCCTGCCGCGCCTCCCGTCCGGGTAGTGGGACTCGACGGGCGCGACCCACTCCCTCCAGGGCACGATCGCCCCCGTCTGCCCCGGGAACCTCTCGCGCCTCGTGCGCCGCCTCTGGCCGGATGCCTCGAGGTCCGCGAAGCTCCCCTGACGCTGCATGAAGACCACCCCAAACTGATGAGAAAGATGCCCCTTACCTGCGGATATTATACCACAGGACACCTTCTCGCGCCTGCCCGGGCGGCCCCTGCTGCGCGTTACGCCTTGAATAAATCAGTGTTTCCCTAGACCAAACCAGCGCAGGCGCAAGACACAGCCCACACTTGCTCAGAAGTCCGGCAGGTACCGGCAAGGGGAAAAGACGCCCCTCCCCTACCAAAAGCTGCTAGACTACGGGCAAGGACGCTTGGCCCGAGGGATCAACGACCTGTGTATGGAGGCAGACATCATGACTGACTATCAGAGCCTTGGTTACGACAAGATCCTCGTCACGCTCGACGGGACCGAGACCCAGCGAAGGGTACTCGAGCGCGCCATCATCGTGGCGGCCAACAACCACTCCGAACTCTATATTGGTCACGTGATTGACTCGACGGCGCTCGAGGCGGCAGGGACCTATCCGGCCGAGCTCATCGCGGACCTGGAGAGGGCCTTTCGCGACTCGATCGCAGATGACGTCGCGAAAGTACAAGAGGAGGGAGTCGTCAAGAGCGTCGAGGTCATCGTGAAGGCAGGTCGCATACGCGAGACACTCACAGACGAGATGATCGACGTCATCAACCCCGATCTCATCGTCTGCGGAGCGCGCGGACTCTCGACGATCAAGTATGCGCTGCTCGGCTCGATCTCGGCATTTTTGACGCGCAACGCCAGCTGCGACACGCTCGTTATCAAGTAACCGGCACTCCCCCAGAGAAGCCACAGGCACGATCGCATACCGGCCGCAGGCGACGACGCGGCTCACACGACCCTCGCGGCGCAACAGTGTACACAAGTGCCCCAAAACGGCGCCGAGAGGCCATTTTAGCCAATCTGTGTACACTCCTGCGTCGCCGCCTGGCGGTGAGGCCCACGACGCCGCCAAGGCAGTGACGCGACCACCCACTCACACGAACTCACGAAGCCCCAGAAGGCGCGTATGTCTTCATCCCACCATGCGAGCGACCCGTCCAGCGGGGTCTCGGTGGACGGCATGATCCGGGCGGAGCAGCGCTGGTTGCGAAAGGCCGTCATAGGTGGCAAAAGGTGCCGCTGCCGCTGCGCGCTCTTCTCTCCTCAAAAGGAGCATACGGCACAAAGGCCATGCCACAGGGAGTCTTGGAACCCTACAATCAATGGGCGCACATGCCAACGAGAGGAACATCCATGCGGGATCTTAAGAGGGACTTTACCACCGCCGACCCGGCGCTCGCGGTCGGGACGCGGCATGCCGGCTTCACCGTGACTTCCGTGGAGCCGCTTGTTGAGCTTACAGGCACCGCCTATATCATGCGCCACGACGCGAGCGGGGCGCGCGCGATGTGGCTTGCCGTAGATGACAGCAATAAGTCCTTTGCCATCGCCTTCAAGACGCCGCCTATCGACGACACGGGCGTCTTCCACATCTTGGAGCACTCGGTCCTCTGCGGCAGCGATCGCTTTCCCGTGAAGGAGCCCTTCGTCAACCTCATCAAGACCTCGATGCAGACCTTCCTGAACGCCATGACCTTCCCGGACAAGACCCTGTACCCCGTCGCCTCGACCAACACGACCGACCTCGAGAACCTCATGGACGTCTACTTGGACGCCGTCCTGCATCCCGCCATCTACAGGAGGCCTCGCATCTTCGAGCAGGAGGGCTGGCATCTTGAGGAGGCACAAGACGGGGGCCTGTGCTACAACGGCGTCGTCTATAACGAGATGAAAGGCGCTCTCTCCGACCCCGACGAGGTCCTCATGCAGGCCCTCAGCCGCCAGCTCTTCCCCCAGAGCGCCTACGGCTTCGAGTCGGGCGGCGACCCCGCCTCGATCCCCGAGCTCAGCTATGAGCGCTTCCTCGACACCCACAGCCGCCACTACGACCTCGCCAACAGTTACACGATCCTCTATGGCGACCTCGACATCGATCGTGAGCTCGCCTTCGTGGATGAGCGCTTTGCCGGTGCGCCCAAAAGGGAGGGGGCAGGCCCCAACCCGCTCGTCCTCCAGGCAGGCGTGACCCCCGCCCCCGGCCAGGTCACGATGGCAACGACGGCCGACAACGCGGCGGTGGGCATAGGCTACGTACTGGGCACGGCGGCCGATCGCGAGCGCGTGCTTGCCGCAGACGTGCTGATAGACGCCCTTGCCGGCTCCAACGAGGCACCTCTCAAGCGCAAAGTCCTCGATGCGGAGCTTGCTGACGACTTCAGCGTCACGCTCGTCGACTCCGTCCTGCAGCCCCTGGTCGTCTTCAGGCTCAAGGGGGCAAAGCCGGGTGCCTCCGAGCGCTTCCGTCCCCTCATAGAGGAGGCCTGCGCAGAGCTCGCGTCAAACGGCATCGAACACCAGCGCCTCGTGGCCTCGCTCGCGCAGGCTGAGTTCAATCTACGCGAGGGTGACTGGGGAGGATACGCCGACGGCGTGGCGCTCTCGATGCTCTCGATGGCAAGCTGGCTCTACGACGACGAAAGGCCCGTGGACTACCTGCGTTATCAGGACGCGATCGACCACATGCGCTCCCAGCTGGACATGGGCTACTTTGAGCGCCTGCTCGACGAGCTGGTCGGCAAGAGCCACCACAACGCCCAGATGGAGCTTGTGCCCGTGGAAGCCCCCGGCGAGGCGGACGTACGGGGGGCAGCACGACTCAGCGAGCTGTACGCAAAGATGACGGAAGACGACCTCACCCGCGTGCGCGAGGAGGTCGAGGCGCTGCGCAAGGAGCAGGAGGCCCCCGACAGGCCCGAGGACCTCGCCAAACTCCCCCGTCTCAGCTCGGCAGACATTGGTCCCGCGCCTGCTGAGGTTCCACCCGCACGGCCAGAGGCCCCTTTACCCTGTCTGTACCACGACCTTCCCACGCACCACATAGACTACGTGTACCACTACTTCGACCTGCGTCGCCTCTCTGCTGATGACCTGCCCTACGCAGGGCTGCTCTGCGAGCTTCTGGGCTCTCTGGACACGGCAACGCACGCTGCGGAAGAGCTCGACACCCTCGTGGAGGAGAGGCTCGGTAACCTCAGCTTCTTCCACGACGTCCTGGCAGATGACGATGACCCACTCTTCGCAGATCCCCTTCTGGTCGTTGGCGCAAGCGCTCTCTCCGAGAACGTCGAGGCCCTGGCGACACTTCCCGCCGAGGTCTGGGGCTCGACGTCGTTTGCCGATACCGGACGCATCTTCGACCTCCTGCAGCAGCGTCGCATCGCCATGGAGCAAGGCTTCGTGAATTCGGGCCACACGGCGGCCGCAGCCCGCCTCTCCACGCAGTTTTCGAACGCCGCAGTCGCGTCTGACAAGCTGGCGGGAGTGGACGCCTACCTCTTCCTCAAAGACCTGCTGGCCCACTGGGACGAGCGGAAGGACGAACTGGCAGAAAGGCTCACCGACCTTCGCCGGCGCATCTTCACCTTAGACGAGCTGACCGTGAGCTTCACGGGTCCTGCCGAGGACCTCGCGCGCTTCTGGGAGCTTGGCGGGAAGCTGGGTCTTGAGGCCGCCACGGACGGCAGGGCAGCACACGTGCTCGAGCTGGGGAGCCCCACCCCAAAAAACGAGGCCTTCGCCATTCCCTCCCCCGTGAGCTACGTAGCCGAGGGAGCGCCGCGCTCCGTTCGCGACACGACGAGCATCGGCGCCTGGCAGGTCGTGAGCCGCATGCTCTCGTTTGACTACCTGTGGAACGAGGTCCGCGTGAAGGGTGGTGCCTACGGCGTGGGCTTCAGGCGCTCGACGACAGGACAGCACACGTTCTGGTCGTTTCGCGACCCCGCGCTCGACGCGACGCTCATCCGCTACGAGAACGCGGCGGAATGGCTCGGCGCCTGGCAAGAGGACGCAAAGGCACTTGACGGCTACGTGGTCTCGTGCGTGGCGTCCCATGACACGCCGCTCAAGTCACGCCAGAAAGCCCGCAGGCAGGACCACAACATCCTCGTGGGCAGACCTGCAGACTGGAGGGACCAGGTGCGTGACGAGATCCTGCGCGTGAGCGCAGCCGACGTCCGCGCCGCAGGCGCCGTGCTCGCAGACTTACCCGCCTCCCGCTCTATCTGTGTGTTCGGGCCTAGTGAGGCCATCGATGCCAGCACCCTTAACCTGCAGGCGTACGACCTCATGGACATGCAGAGCGCTAGCTCTGGCTGACGCCAGGAGTGCGGTGACAGATGGGGGTACGCGATGAGGCAAACGATCGAGCTACGCGTCTATAGCTCGCGTCACGGCAGGCACATGGATGAGTGGAGTCTCATGCTGGGCGAGAGTCAGCACGAGATGGACCTCATCAAGGTCTACCCCGAGTGTCGACTCCAAAGGATCATCGGCTTTGGCGGCGCCTTCACCGAGGCGAGTGCCCACGTGTTCGCACGAATGCCCGAGGGGGCTCAGGAGCGGCTGCTGCGCGCCTACTTTGGCTCGGACGGCGCACGCTACACGCTGTGTCGTGCGCCGATCATGAGCTGCGACTTCTCCCTTAGCCCGTACAGCTACCACCTGCGGCCCCTGGACGCTGGGCTGAGAGGCCTTGACCTCTCGCACGATGACCGAGAGATCATCCCTCTCATCAGGCGCGCGCAGGCGCTGGAGCCCACGCTCGAGCTCATCGCCAGCCCCTGGAGTCCGCCTGCCTACATGAAGACGAACTTCAACCGCAGGCTGGGAGGACGCCTGCGCCGCAGCTTCTACGGGCGCTGGGCCAAGATCATGGCACGCTACGTGGCCCACCTGGCCGAGGCGGGAATACCTGTGACGCGACTCACGATCCAGAACGAGCCCGAGGCTCGCCAGATCTGGGAGTCCTGCATCATGAGCGGGGTGCAGGAGGCCAGCTTCGCGGCCGAGCGTTTGCGTCCCGAGCTTGCGCGCGCAGGTTTTGGTGACGTGAAGCTCCTGGGCTGGGACCACAACAAGCAGCGGGCCCTTGAACGGGCTCGCTCAGCCTTCGATGATCCTGCGCACCCAGACGCGCTCGACGGCCTCGCGCTGCACTGGTATTCGGGCGACCACTTCGAGGCGGTTAGACACGTACGGCAGTGCTGGCCCCACAAGGAGCTCATCGCGTCTGAGGCCTGCGAGGCGTTTGCGGGTACGGGTGCGCGCCTCTCAAGGGAGGACGAGCTTGCGGCGGCCGAGCACTACGCGCATGACATCATGGGCGACCTCAACAGCGGCGTGAGCGCCTGGATAGACTGGAACCTGCTTCTGGATGAGCGGGGAGGTCCAAACCACGTGGGCAACTTCTGCGCGGCGCCGGCGTTCTTCGACACGACGGGAAGACGCTTTGGGGATAGCTGTAAGGATGGCCTACAGCTCACGGACACGCTGGCGTGGATTACCCACTTCTCACGCTTCATCAGGCCAGGGGCCCATCGCGTGCTCGTCACGCGCTGCGCAGACGACATCGAGGCCACAGCCGCCATAAACGCGGACGGCAGCCTGGCGGTCGTGTTGCTCAACCGCCAGGGACAGACGGCTAAGCACACGCTCTGCGTGCATATGGGCGAGCGCGACCTCTGCGGCGACCTGTCGCTCCCGGGGCACACGATCATGACCGTCAGCTGTAAGGGAGGGCTTCTCGGCCACGCTACCTGACTGCGGAAGGCCGACTGCGGACATCTGACCGTAGATGCAAGGTCGGCTCGGTCGGGCAGACTTCCCAGAGCAAGGGCCCCGCAGATTCTGGGGCACTACGGGCCGGATCCCAACTGGGCAAACGTCCTCATGATAGTACCCCGCAGATTCTGGGGCACTATTCACTATCATGAGGACCTCTGCAGGGGGCCGACGACGGGCGGGCTGGCTCAGAACTCAGCGTTTCCGACAGTGCGCGGGTGTGGCAGGACGTCACGGATGTTGTCTATGCCCGTAAGGTACATGACCAGGCGCTCGAAGCCCAGGCCGAAACCTGCGTGCGGACAGCCGCCATAGCGCCTAAGGTCAAGATAGTACCTATACTGCCCCAGGTCCATGCCCAGCTCACGCATGCGCCGCTCAAGCACGTCGAGGCGTTCCTCTCGCTGGGAACCCCCTATGATCTCCCCGACACCGGGCACCAAGCAGTCTGCTGCGGCCACGGTCCTGCCGTCGTCGTTCGCGCGCATGTAGAAGGCCTTGATGTCGGCGGGGTAGTCACTCACGAAGGTGGGTCTCTCGAAGTGCTTCTCGGCAAGGAAGCGCTCGTGCTCGGTCTGCAGGTCGACGCCCCAGCTCACGGGATACTCGAAGTCGGTGCCCGAGGCCTGGGCATCCTCGAGGACCCTGACCGCCTCGCTGTAGGAGACGCGTGCGAAATCGCTCGTCGCCACGTGCCGCAGACGCTCGAGCAAGCCCTTGTCCACAAAGCGGTTGAGAAAGGCCAGCTCGTCGGCGCAGGCGTCCATCACGTAACCGATAACGTACTTGAGCATCGCCTCGGCCACGTCCATGTCACCCGCAAGGTCACAGAAGGCCATCTCGGGCTCGACCATCCAGAACTCGGCGGCGTGACGGCGGGTGTTGGAGTCCTCGGCGCGGAAGGTGGGGCCAAAGGTATAGACGTCCCCAAAGGCGAGCGCGAAGTTCTCGGCCTGGAGCTGACCCGAGACGGTGAGGTTCGTGGCCCTGCCAAAGAAGTCCTGGCTCCAGTCGACGTGCCCGTCTGGGGTACGTGGGGGTCTCTCGACGTCGAGGGTCGTCACACGAAACATCTCGCCCGCGCCCTCGGCGTTGGAGGCCGTAATGATGGGCGTGTTCACGTAGACGAAGCCACGCTCCTGAAAAAAGCGATGTATTGCAAAGGCCGCCACACTCCGCACGCGAAAGACGGCACGAAAGAGGTTCGTGCGGCCGCGCAGGTGCTGCTGGGTGCGGAGAAACTCGCGGGTCGCCCGCTTCTTCTGCATGGGGTAGTCGGGCGCGGAGGTCCCCTTTACGTCCACGCGCGCGGCCTGGAGCTCGAAGGGCTGGGGGCGATCGGGCGTGAGGGCGAGCTCACCTGTGACGACAAGCGCAGTGCCGACACCTTGGGCCACGATGCGCTCGTACTCCGCATCACCAAGCCTCTCCCTGCTGACAATGACCTGCAAATCCTTGAAGCAGCTGCCGTCGTTGAGCATGATGAAACCAAAGTTCTTCATGTCTCGGATGGAGCGGACCCAGCCAGCAACGGTGATCGTGGTCCCTCCCAGCTCGTCCTTATCCGCAAAGAGCGCGGCGATCCTCGTGCGGTCCATGAGCGTCCCTCCCCGTCGCGTGACGACGGTGCGTCACGACGATTGTCTGCCATCTACGGCTACCTATCGTAGCTCATGCGCACGAGCTTTGCCACGAGCCGCACGACCTCAACCGCGATTGGCGCGACCCACCCAAGGAGACCCCGTGGAGTGCCAGAGGCAGGTTACGCCTGCCCGCCAAGCAGCTGCGAAGCGACGCAGGCCACCCTGGTCGGCAGCATACGACCCCATCCGCGATGTGACGACGACACGGGGAGCGAGCAGGGGTATACTGTCGGCCATCAGTGCTCAGGTCGAGGTCAAAATGGCTACGACTTCGACCCTTCAAGACGCAGGGGTTACGAACGCCTCGGACAGTGGACCGGTGGCATCCGTGGATGGAATGGAGTGGCCATGGTGTTTCAAAGGGCGTATGTGCAGGCAATGAGACTGATGCCAGGGTACCGCTGGTGGCGCCCACTTTTGGCCCTCATCCTGGCCGCCGTGTTCATCCTCCTCTTCCTCTTCCTGTTCCAACTTCCCTTCGTGTTGTATTTCTTGCATATCAGATACAGCGGTGCTCCGGATGCCATTGGCATACAGGAGACGCTCGATGGCCTCGTCGCAGGGGGCTACAAAGGCTTCCTCGCGAGCAACCCCACGAGCATCCTCCTCCTCGAGGGGTCGATCGTCCTGATGATTCCCGCCATAGCCCTCGCCCTTAGGCTCGCGGGGCTAAGGGGTCTGGGCACGCTATCCTCTGTTGACGGGCATCTGCGCTGGAATCGGCTGTGCAGCTACCTCATTCCTGCCTTCGGCCTGGTTTTTGCCATCGGTTTTGCGCTACCTTGGGTGCTGCAGCAGGCTGGCAGCGCAACATGGGAGCTGCCGCATCCACGTATCGTGCCTGTGGCGCTCATGGCCATCCTCGTTTTGGTCCCACTGCAGAGCGCTGCGGAGGAGTACGCGTTTCGCGGCCTTCTCCAGCAGGTTCCCGGATCATGGATTTCCGCCGTCTGGGTCCCCGTCCTCATACAGTCCCTCCTGTTCGCCGCAGGGCACCGATACAACTTCGCAGGGCAACTCGGCATCGCCTGCATGGGCCTTGCGATGGGCGTCTTGACCATACGGCTCGGGGGGCTCGAGGCTACGATTGCGTTTCACGTTGCCAACAACCTCCTCTCGCTCTTGTCAAGCTCCCTGTTCACGGACGGTGCCGTCTCCAGCACAGTCGACACCATGGAGCTGCTGGTGTCAGTGGCCATCAGCCTGGTCTACGCGTGGGTGACGCTCGCCATCGCGAAAAGGCGCGGGTGGCTCGCGTCCGATCCGCCCGACCTGGACGAGCGGCTCGCGCTCGCCTCTGGACAGCCGGGACAGGTGACCGACGGCTCCACTGCGCCTCCCGATAGCGGGGAAGGGTTGTCAGAACGCGGCGGGGCCAGGGTCGGCTGGGACGTCTCCCAGCCTCCCTGCAGCTCAGGAGTGGCCCCACAGAGCCTTACGACACCGCTGGACCCTTCGGGACGCGAAGGCCCCGGCAATGTTCTCGACTCATCCGCGATAGCACAGGACCCTACGCCAGGTCAGTCTTGGGATGATCTTTAGTCAGGAAGTCCTTGTTCGTCACCGTGCCGCCGAGGATAGCCTCGGCGAGCTCTGCCATCTCGTCGATGGCGGCGTGCAAGTCGGCAGAACGGGCGGGGTCAACGTTCTCCATGATGAACATGCAGTGCGGCGTCTCGTCTGACGCCTGGGTACGCTGGCCATCCCTCCAGTTCCAACAGCGACAGACCGCGCCTGCGTCATCGAGGTAGGCGATCTCACCGGGCAGGGTCGGGTCGCTCTCGGTCTCGCCGATGGGCAGGAAGTAGTCCCCGCCCTCGGTCATGGCTAGGCGGAAGTCACCCTCTATGGCATCGATGTTCTCGACACCGATGGGCAGCGCATACTTGAGCGAGATGGCGTTGGAGATGTCGACGGCAGGGTTGATGTGTCTGACGGGGTTGTCCTTCATGACGCGTTTGATGAGGTTCTCGACAGATACGCGGGCACCCTTCTTGGTCTTGAACCGCTTGTAGGCGTCGCGCCATACGGCGACGACCTCGTTCTGGCTGATGGTGTTCGAGCTGATCCACCTCTCGGCGCTGTCGTTGGCGTGGTCCAGAAGGCGTGCGGCCCTCTTGGCAGGCTCGTCGGCTATCTGGCTAGCGGGAAGTATCCCATCCACACACACGATGCCGATCTCGACCTTGGGAAAGACCTCCCAGAACGAGTCCTCTATGACAAAGCTCTTCATGCGCTTCCTCCTTGGTGACAACCTGACCCTGCCACGATCCTACCATGTCATCGAACACCCGCTTTGCGCAAGAGACCAGAGCGAGGGCTACTGCGAGCGACATATGCAACAGCTACCACCCCTGAGCGCCCGACCCATGCATGGCGCACGCCCGGAAGCGGACGATTGACAATATCTGTGCTTTCTGTGTGCGTCCTCGCGACTGACCGGAAGGCCTGAAGGGAGGAGAGGCGCTCAAAAGGGTAACGAGGCCTCCGATGTACTCTATCCTCGCGAACCTGTTGCCTCCCAACGCTAGCTACGGTTACACTTTTAAGGGTTACGAGTATCGACGCAAGATGACGTTGGAGGTAGGTATGAAGATTTCCCTGATAGAGCCCTTAGGAGTCCCTGCCGAGACAATCGAGCGGCTTGCGGCAAACATCAGGGCCGCAGGGCACGAGTTCGTCCACTTTGAGGACAAGGCCTCTGATGCGAGCGAGCAGCTCAGGAGAGCCGAGGGATCCGAGGTCGTGATGATCGCCAACAGTCCCTTGCCCGCAGACGTCATTAAAGGGATTGACACCCTGAAAATGATAGCCGTGGCGTTCACGGGCATAGACCACGTTGGTCTTGACGCCTGCAGGGAGCGCGACATCATGGTGTGCAACTGCGCGGGCTACTCCGACACGGCAGTGTCGGAGTTGGCGGTGGGGCTTGCCATCGACGTGCTCCGCAAGGTCAGGCAGGGCGATCACGCCGCCCGTCACGGGTCTACGTCGGCGGGGCTTGTCGGCAGGGAGATCGCGGGAAAGACCGTGGGTATCGTGGGATGCGGCAAGATCGGTGCCACGACCGCCCGTCTCTTCAAGGCCTTCGGGGCACGCGTCCTCGGGTACTCGCGCCATGTCAACCCCGACGCCGTCTCTGCGGGCATCGAGTTCACCGCACTGGACACCCTGCTCAGGCAGAGCGACATCGTCTCGATCCACCTGCCCCTCAACGAGCAGACACGCAAGAGCTTTGGTGCCTCTCAGATCGCGGCCATGCGGGAGGGAAGCGTGCTTATCAACTGCGCGCGGGGAGCCATTGTGGACAACGATGCACTCGCGGATGCCCTCGCAAGCGGTCATGTGGCCGGGGCCGGTATCGACGTCTTTGACATGGAGCCGCCGCTTCCTGCTGACTATCCCCTCGTACAAGCGCCGAACCTCATCCTGACCCCACACGTCGGGTTCCTCACCGAGGAGTCCATGGAGAGACGGGCAAAGATAGAGTTCGCCAACGTCGAGGCGTTCTTGAGCGGCACACCGCAAAACGTGTGTGTCCTCTGACGTCCTGCAAAAGACGTTGGCGTCAGAGGCGCAGGTGGATCCGGCGAGCAGAGGTCTGACCCCCTCGTGCCCCTGCCCTTGGATCTGTCGGGCATAAGCCGAGGCATTGAGCCCTCTTGTAGTTGATCTTTCCCTCCAGACACGCCACCAACAGGGCGCAGAAGACATCGGAGTTGACGTTGAGGACGATGCGGAAGACCCCCATGATCCAGTCGATACCGGCAAAGATGGCGGGCGCGATACCTTCTGCGGGAAGCGCTGTCGTGCGGATCATGATTGCCATATACATCAGCACATGTTAAACTTTTCGATAGGATTTTGTAGATCATCGAAAGGATACCATGTACTGTCCGGCCTGCGGAGTGGCTCTGCGCGAAGGCGCGCGCTTCTGCCCCACATGTGGCGCTCCCGTTCCGACGGGCGTGGCCCCTGGGGGTCAGACGTGGGTACCAAGACCTCACGCTCCTCAACAGACTCAAGTCACTGCCGCCCCGTGCGACCAGGCGCCCCCTACCCCCGCCGCAAGCGTCGGCACGCGTGCGACCCACATGCCCCTGATCCTTCCCAGACTTTCCGTGCGCAGCGAAGCGGCGCTTGAGGTAGTCTGTACACTCGTAATCGCATCTCTCCTGGCCGTCTTGGCCTTTGCCCCCGGCTTTGTCGTCACCCCTGCCTTGGGGAGACTGGTGTCGGCACGGACGAGCCTCTCCCTCAGCGGTCTCCTCATCCTACTCTTCTCTGGCTCAGGAACCCAGAGCCCCACGATGACCTCGGTCTCAGTCTCAATTCTGATCGCGATCACAACCCTCGGTGCGATCGCGGCTTGGATCGCAACCGGTCTCTTTACGGCCACAGGACGCCACGAGCGCCCCTCACATGCACTTGCAGTCGCGTTGACGACACTTTTGCTCATCTCGCTACTCGGAACACAGAGCCTTTGGCAACTTGTCTGCCCATGGCTATGTCGCGGTCAGCCCCTTGGACTGGAGCACCTGGGGCTTGATCTGGTAGACAGCCCGAGCTTTCCGCTCACGGCTCCCCTCCTGTCGACAGCGATCAGCGTGATGGCGGTGGAGGCAATCACGCGAAAGAAGGCCATGGCACAGGAGGGGTCACAGCATCCAGATCGTGAGGCTTGCGCTCAATCGGTCCTATGCGCCCTCGGGCTTGCGCTCTGTGTCACCCTGCTCTGCGGAGTCCCCGTCTTGGCTCAGGTAGACAGGGAATCCTCCCTCTCGCTTACCGGACTCGCCCTCATCATCTACACCTGCGCGTCAGGATGGGTGCCGGGCATCGTCGGAGCAGCCATCGTCATCGCGCTGCTGATGCTTACCCTGACGGTCGGGACCATGCAGGTATCACGGATTGCTCGAGATGAGGTGAGTCGCGCAGGCATGGTGGTCACCTGCATCCTCACGACCCTGTTCGCTCTGTCTGTTGTGACGTATGTCTACCTGGCCAACTCCCCTGGCACTGCGCTAACGCTCTTACCCCTGCCGTTTTACCCAAGCATAGCCATGTGGGTCCTACTCGTGACCGTCATGGCTCTCCCCATGATGACGACGGCTTGGCATTGCACGTCTATGGGGGCTCGCACACACACCCGCTCTGGCGATGGAGGCGCACAATGAGCACAGCCGCAGACGGGCATCGCCCCACTCCCAGACTCGCCTACATCACCCTGCTCGCCCTGGGGATCGTTTTCACAGTCTTGGGGGTAGTCGGCTACATCACCCAATCGCCCGCGCAGGGGCAGAGCCTCCAAGAAGCTAGGAACCCTAAGAGCGCACAGGTAGACGAGGAGAACGGTACGGTGGCTCCAGAGGCAGACGCGCCCGCATCTGACACGTTGGAGGACGCACGAAACCAGTGGTATGCGGAGGCCTACTTTCCCTCCAAGGTCAATGATCACTTTGAGGCCGCCGATGCCCTTGCCATCATCAGGCTCACAATAGGCAGTAAGGTTAACATCAGGGAGGAGGCTGACCTCGAGACCGAGGAACTACACCACTATCGCTTCAGCCAAACCTATGAGGGATTAGACGTACATGCCAGAGGCGTGACGCTCACCGTCGCCAAGGACGGTACAGTCATTGGAGCCTCCTCGAATCTCGTAGACGTCCAGGATGTGCCGACGAAGGAGAAGGTCGAGCGCCCCGCTGCCGAAAAAACAGCGCTTGAGCATGTTGCACAGCTATCGGGGCAGCCAAAGGAGGACCTGCGAGCAAGCGACTCAAAGCTGCTCGTCTACAGCATAGAGACAGAACCGACCCTCAGCTGGCGGTTCATGGTTGAGACGCTTTCAGGTGACTTCGAGACCTTCGTGGACGCCCAGAGCGGCACGGTCATCGCATCACTCAGCACGAAGACGAATGCACAGTCGGAACGTGTCAATGCCACGGGGCAACGGGGCACCACCTACACCCTCGACATCACGGACAACAAGGAGGCATCCAACCTCGATGACAGCGAGCGCAGGATCTCTGTATACACGCTGGGATGGAAGCCCGACATCAACTCGGAGCGCTCAAAGAGCAAGATCGCGACCACATCCTGTATGTCTGGCGTCGATGCCTTGGGCAACCTCGCGGCAACCTACGACTTTTATATGAACTACCTGGGATGGAAGGGCTATGACGGTAGGAATTCCCAACTGAAGGCCTACGTGGAAGCGACAGATACTGAGATGGGCGACAATGCGTACTGGGACAGGGAGAAGAACATCATAGTGTTCACTAGCAGAGAGGACCAAGCCCTCCAGCATTCGTCAGGACTTGACATCGTCGCACATGAATATACACATGCCGTCACGCAGTATACCTGCAAGCTCACCGGAGGGAAGACCTCCGCATCTGCCGCCGTCGACGAGGCACTTTCCGACATACTTGGCGAGGCTACCGAGAAGGCGGTCACCGGAACGTGTGACTGGATGATAGCAGCCGGCTCACAGGTCAGTGGAGGCACGATACGCCACTTCGATAACGATCAGCACTACACGAAGGGTGCTGAATGCCATACCAACGCCCTCGTCATCGATCGTATCGCCTATCACATCGGCAACGGCCAAGACAACGTGAGGGGCCAAACCAAAGAGCAGACCCGCCTCTTTGACGCCAGCGACCCCCATGACAAGCGTGGGCTCAAGACATACGCACGACTTTGGCACAATGTCCAGCGCATGTTGACCCCAACCTCGACTCTCAGACACCTCAGCAGCGTGACCTGCGAGATGGCTAGGCATATGCGCGATGCTGGGGAGCTCAGCGAGGCACAGTACGATGGGATTGTGGCTGCCTTCACCCAAGAGGGACTCGCACCCCTTATAAAGAGACCAAGGTCAGCGGCAGAGGGAGAGACAGGCTCGGCGACCGCCCTCGTCTTCGACGTGTCGGGCTCGATGTCCGGGCAGGCTGAGCAGGCCAACCAGAACAAGGGGGCCGATCAGAACACAGGAAGGGCGACCAAGCTCGACGTCGCCAAGCAGGCTGGTAACGAGCTCGTGAGTCGGGTGGAGAAGATGGATGGCAGGTACCAGAAGCAATTCCTGCTCGGTATCGCCTCATTTGCGCAGAAGGCCAAGAACCTTGCGTTGCCCACGTCCGACCTCAGCATAATCAGGAGCGCCATCGAGAGACTCGAAGCGGGCGGCGGAACAAACATCAAAGATGGAATCGAGAAGGGTATCGACCAGGTCAAGAGCTACGACGGTCATCGTGCCATCCTCCTGCTCTCCGACGGCGAGGACACGGCAGGGAATTCCGACAGCGAGATCCTAGCCACGGCAGCCGAGGCGAAACAAAACGAGATCGTGATATACACGATAGGTCTCGGCGCAGATGACAGCGACCTCGATGGTGAACTACTCCAAGACATCGCCGAGGAGACCGGCGGCACCTACCTCAGGGCCGATCCGAATGACGTGATCTCGCTCATCGCCGGCTTTCTTCATGCCCAGGCGGATACCACGGGAGATATCCTGAGTGAACAGAAGGGGACGCTCTCAAAAGGGCAGACGAGTGATGCGGAGCACTTTGAGATTACCGACAAAGCCGGTGATCTTGACGCACTGCTCTATTGGCCGGGATCGCAGATGCAAACCATACTCGTTGACCCGACAGGAAGGACGGTCAACGAGGGCTACCACGGAGCTGAGCTTGACACCCAAACCATCCCCTCTGAGATCACCATCAAGGATCCCTTGCCGGGTATCTGGAGCGTGCAGGTTCACGCCGAGGAAACCTCACAAGACAACGAACCCTACTACTCGCTGGTCTCCTTCCAAGAGGTCGATGGACCGACCACTCGTCCGCTTTCCGCGATCGCACGAGCCAGCGCGATCGCTCTGCCAGTTGGTTGCATCCTTGTGGTAGTGTCATTGACGCTGCTGGTCACCGGCTCGGGCAGACGGCAGACGAGCGGGGCAGCAGTGACGTAAGCCTTCCTTCTGGTACGGACCAACGAGCACGAGACGCAGGTGCACATGGGCGCTGACGACACGAACAGGGGCGCGAACGCAGACAAGGGCGCGTATCGCATCGAGCACGACTCCATGGGGGAGGTACGCGTCCCCCAAGACGCGCCTTGGGGCGCCCAGACCCAACGCTCCCTCGAGAACTTTCGCATAGGCACAGAAATCCTACCTCAAGGCATGGTGCGTGCCCTCACCCTCGTGAAGAAGGCCGCCGCCCAGGCCAACGTCGAGCTGGGCGTGCTGGACAGGCAGCTGGGGACCCTCATCGAGGAGGCGGCCGACGAGGTGCTCGCAGGTCTGCACCCAGGCGCCTTCCCCCTCAGGGTGTGGCAGACGGGCTCGGGCACACAATCGAACATGAACGTGAACGAGGTCCTCGCACACGTCGCCAACGGTCTCGCCACAAGGCATGGCATTTCGCTCGCGCGCCCCGTCCACCCCAACGACCACGTCAACTGCAGCCAGAGCTCAAATGACGTCTTTCCCACCGCACTCCACGTTGCGGCCACACTCGCGATCACAGAGGAGCTCCTGCCTTCGGCCCACAAGCTCGCCTCGACCTTCAGACAGCTCGAGGAAAAGAACGAAGGCATTATCAAGTGCGGGCGCACCCACCTGCAAGACGCGGTGCCCATCGCCTTCTCACAGGAGATCAGCGGCTGGAGGGGCCTCGTGGAGGCCCCCTGCGAACAGCTCGAGACGACGCTGAAGGGACTTGGGCGACTCGCGCTCGGCGGCACCGCCGTCGGCACCGGTCTCAACGCCCCCGCAGACTTCGACAGCCTCGCGGCAGAGAGGCTCTCTGCGCTCACGAGCCACCATTTTGGAACCGCCCCCAACAAGTTTCACGCCCTCACGTCCAAGGACGCCGTCGTGTTCGCGCACGGGGCTGTGAAGGCCCTCGCCTGCAACATGATGAAGGTGGCCAACGACGTGCGCTGGCTTGCCTCGGGTCCCCGTCTGGGCCTTGGGGAGATCAGGATTCCCGCCAACGAGCCCGGGAGCTCCATCATGCCCGGCAAGGTGAATCCCACCCAATGCGAAGCCGTGACAATGGTCGCCGTCCAGGTCATGGGAAACGACGCTGCCATCGGCATCGCGGCCAGCCAAGGCAACTTTGAGCTCAACGTCTTCATGCCCGTGATCGCCTACGACTTCCTGCAAAGCGTACGGCTCCTCGCTGATGCCGTCTCGAGCTTCGACGCCCACTGCGTACGCGGCATCGTCGCCAACAGGGAGCGGATGGAGGCCAACCTACGAAACTCCCTCATGCTCGTGACCTGCCTAAGTCCCCACATAGGCTACGAGCGAGCCGCCAAGGTGGCCCAAAGCGCCTTCGTTGGTGGCACGAGCCTGCGCGAGGCCTGTGTCTCCCTTGGCTTTTTGAGCGGTGAGGCGTTCGACGCGATATGCAAGCCACAGGAGATGGTCTAACCACAGCCAGGGCCGCGAGCCTGGGGCCAGGAACACGCATGGCAGTTAGCCTCATGCGGTTCTACGCGGTCTTCACAAAGAGCAGGTCACGCGCGCGACCATGTTGATCCTCCTATATAATGCTGTGTTCACAGCAACTGACGTTTCGCAATCGAGGGGATTGGCATGCAAGAGCACACCTTTGGGTCTGCGATGGTCATGCCAGCTCAGGGGACGGCGATCTAAGGTGGCGAAGCGCGTGGGTAGCGCGCGCCGCCAGACGAGTGCGAAGACTTCATCTGGCGGCCAACGAAAAAAGCCATCATCGCCATCTCGGCGCGGTAGCCTGCGCTTGGGTCGCTCATCTAACTCACGTCTCGCAGACCCAAAGAAGGCCAAGGGCAGGCGTGCCCGGCCTCGCCAAACCCCAAGCACCACCGCGACGCAGCGGATGCCAACAGAGCGAAGGGGACATCTGCCCCTCGCGCGCCTGCTGACCGTGCTGGGACTCATCATCGTCACCCTGATCACCCTCAAACTCACCGCATTCAGGGACGAGGGCAGCGCCAGCGAAGGCTCGGGCACCCCCTCACTCAAGGGCAAGTCAATGGCAATCGCTGACACGACCACAATGAACCTCTCGCCATACGCTTGGGGAAGTCTCAGCACGCAGAATGGCTACCTTGCCTACACCAAGAACGGTGAGCTCCTCTCGAAGCTGGGCGTTGACGTATCGGAACACAACGGCGAGATCGACTGGAGCAGGGTCAAGGGCGCAGGCGTGCAGTTTGCCTACATCCGCGTGGGGTACCGTGGCTCGCATGCGGGAAACGTTGTGGCAGACGCGCGGTTTGCTGAAAACATCGTAGCCGCCAGGCAAGCAGGACTCGCAGTGGGCGTTTACTTTTTCTCGCAGGCAAAGACCGAGGAGGAGGCGCGCGAGGAGGCGGACTTCGCCGCAAAGCGGCTTGCGAACAGCAACGTCGAGTATCCCATCGCCTTTGACATGGAGCCAGATGCAGAGGGCGCCGACCGTATCAGCAAGCTCTCGGGCCGCGAGCTCACCGCCATCGCGACGGCCTTCTGCGAGCAGTGCGAGAAAAACGGTTACCATGCCATCGTCTACGGCAACCGCTACGACCTGTCACAGTACGACCTCAAGCGGCTTGCCGGCTATGGCTTCTGGTACGCCGAATATGGCTCAAAGCCCACGAGCAGCCTGCGCTTTGGCATGTGGCAGTACACCAAGACGGGCAATGTCGACGGCATCGAGCGTGAGGTCGACATCGATCTGGATCTCACGGACGCGCTCGCGAGGGAGGACGAGGGCAAGCCTGCCTCCTAGCATGTGGTTTTCGTGGCTCGTATGATGACCTGACACGGAATGCCCACTCCGTACCTGCAGTGATCAACCTGTCGTACCTGTCCTCGCAGGAATCTTGGCGCGTAGCGCCCCAGAAGCTGCTGGACGCTACGCGTCAAAGGCACCTGGCCGGTCCGGCGACAAGCCTACAGCAGGCCAAGCCTCACGCAGGCGTTGTAGATGCCGTCGTGCTCGACGTCATCGGTCACGTAGTCGGCCTGCTCCTTGACGTCATCGTTGCCGTTGCCCATGGCGACCGACGTCCCCACGACACCAAACATCGAGAGATCGTTGCCACCATCCCCAAAGGCCACCGCGCTCTCGGAGGCGATCCCGTAGCGCTTGAGCATGCGGCGCACCGCCGTGTGCTTGCCACCGTGGCGTGGAAAGACATCAACGAAGTGCTCGGACCAACGGGTGAGCTTGACATGCTTGGTCGCATTGGTGAGGATGTCCGTGTTGCCGGGGGTGATGTAGGCGTTCATCTGGTAGATGTCGTTATCGAGCGCCTGGGCGACATCAGCCACGGAAAGGGTCGTACCCGCAATCTTTTCGATGGCGCGTACGTGCTCATCATAGCCGCTCACGTAGCATCGGTTCTTCTCCATGAACGTACAGTTGTAGAGACCCTGCCTGACTTGGTCTACGACCGTGGCCACGTCGTCCTTGTCGAGGCACTCGTCGAAGAAGACCTCGTCGCGCGTGAGGCAGAGCTGTCCGTTGAAGAGGATGAAGGCCTCGAGGTTGTCGATGGAGATCTCGTCGAGTTGGTAGGGAGGCCGTCCTGTCGCCAGAAAGCACTTGACCCCCTTCTTCTTGAGCTCAGAGAGGGCCATGAGGGCCGTCTCGGGGACGCGGTGGGTCTTGAAGGACAGCAACGTACCATCAACGTCGAAGAAGATCGCCTTGATCGTGCTGGGTGTATTCCAAATAGCCATGAGACTTCCTTAGATCTTTATCTTTGTGTTATGAACCCGAGCAAGGGACGCCTCGGATACCGTCTGCGGCCGCATGACCGCCACTCTCCAATTCTATCTCACTGAGAGTACCCGTACGGTCATTTCTTGAGGCCCTCGCGCACGGCATGCTCTGTCTCCCATAGTTTTCTAGCTGCGAGGATACCCCTCATTCTTAGGTTCTAACCTAGATTTCAATACATTTTTCAACTAGATGTGGTAGTTTCTCCCTAGCGTAGCACAACAAGTTGTGTCATAGTGGAGAGCGCACGCGTACGATCGAGGCACGACGGGACACACGACAAGTCAGGCAGGGAGTTCCAGGCAATGAAGATCATCAAGCGTAATGGCTCGGAGGTCGCCTTCGACCTTCAGAAGATCATCAACGCCATCAAGGCGGCCAACAAGGAGGTGCCCCCCGACGAGCGCCTGAGCAAGCGCGAGGTCAAGTTCGCCTCCCGTAACGTCAAGGACCAGTGCGCTGCCGCCGGCCACACCGTCACCGTCGAGGAGATCCAAGACCTCGTCGAGGATCAGCTCATGGCCCTCGACCACTTTAGCGTAGCCCGCAAGTACATCATCTACCGCTACGTCCAGAACCTGAAGCGCCATAAGAACACCACCGACGACAAGATCCTCTCGCTCATCGAGTCCAACAACGAGGAGGTCAAACAAGAGAACTCCAACAAGAACCCCAGCGTCGTCTCCGTGCAGCGCGACTACATGGCCGGTGAGGTCTCCAAGGACCTCACGATGCGCGAGCTGCTCCCCAGCGAGGTCGTCTCAGCTCACGACGAGGGGATCATCCACTTCCACGATGCCGACTACTACGCACAGCACATGCACAACTGCGACCTCGTGAACCTTGAGGACATGCTCCAGAACGGCACCGTGATCTCGGGCACCATGATCGAGAAGCCCCACAGCTTCTCGACGGCCTGCAACATCGCGACGCAGATCATCGCCCAGGTGGCCTCCTGCCAGTACGGCGGCCAGTCCATCTCGCTCGCGCATCTCGCGCCCTTTGTTGACATCAGCCGCAAGAAGATACGCCGTCAGGTCTACGTCGAGCTCGAGACCATTGGCGCCCGCCCCGAAGATCGCGTCATCAACCAGATCGTCGAGAAGCGCCTGCGCGACGAGGTCGCTCGAGGCGTCCAGACCATCCAGTACCAGGTCGTCACCCTCATGACCACCAACGGGCAGGCGCCCTTCATCACCGTGTTCATGTATCTGGGCGAGGCCAAAGGCGAGCAGGAGCGGAGGGATCTTGCGCTCTGCATCGAGGAGATGCTGCGCCAGCGCTACCAAGGTGTCAAGAACGAGGCCGGCGTCTGGATCACGCCTGCCTTTCCCAAGCTCATCTACGTGCTCGAAGAGGACAACGTCCATGAGGACAGCAGATACTTCTACCTCACGAAGCTCGCCGCCAAGTGCACCGCGCGCCGCATGGTGCCCGACTACATCTCAGAGAAGAAGATGCGGGAGTACAAGCTCTCGAAAGGCGAGGTCGCGGGATCGGGTGACGTCTACACCTGCATGGGCTGCCGCTCGTTTTTGACGCCCGACCGCTCGGGAAACGGCTACGACAACGTGGCCAACGCCGGTAACTGGGAGCCGGGCAAGCCCAAGTACTACGGTCGCTTCAACCAGGGCGTCGTGACCATCAACCTGCCTGACGTGGCCCTCTCGTCCGGGCGGGACCCAAACAGGTTCTGGGAGCTCCTCGACGAGCGTCTCGAGCTCTGCCACACGGCCCTGCGCTGCCGCCATGAGCGCCTCAAGGGCACGCTCTCCGACGCCGCTCCCATACTCTGGCAGCACGGGGCTCTCGCCCGTCTCAAGAAGGGAGAGACCATCGACAGGCTGCTCAATGGAGGCTACTCCACGATCAGCCTGGGCTATGCCGGCCTCTACGAGTGCGTGAGGTACATGACCGGTCACAGCCACACCGACAAGGAGGCCACGCCGTTCGCCCTCGCCATCATGCAGCGCATGAACGACAGGTGCAGCGAGTGGAAGGCAGCCGAGGACATCGACTACTCGCTCTACGGGACGCCGCTGGAGTCCACCACTTATAAGTTCGCCAAATGCCTGCAGAGGCGCTTCGGTCTCGTCGAGGGTATCAATGATCACGGCTACATCACGAACTCCTACCATGTGAACGTCCGCGAGAACATCGACGCCTTCACGAAGCTCAAGTTCGAGAGCGAGTTCCAGCGCCTCTCCCCCGGCGGTGCCATCTCCTACGTCGAGGTGCCCAACATGCAGGACAACCTCGGGGCCGTCATCAAAGTCATGCAGTACATCTACGAGAACATCATGTACGCCGAGCTCAACACAAAGTGTGACTACTGCCAAACCTGCGGCTACAGCGGGGAGATCCATATCGTCGAGGATGACGGCAAGCTCGTGTGGGAGTGCCCCAACTGCCACAACCGCGATCAGTCCAAGATGAACGTCGCTCGTCGCACCTGTGGCTATATTGGCACCCAATACTGGAACCAGGGACGCACGGAGGAGATCAGGGACCGCGTGCTGCACCTGTAGCGCCTTGGGAGGCGTCGTGTGCCCCACGCGGTCCGCAGCCCGCGTGGGGCAGGAGCTTGGCAGAGGGCAGGCGCAACGAAGCCCCGAGAGGTTCTCATGAACTACTCCGAGATAAAGCACTTCGACATTGCGAATGGTCCCGGCATCAGGACCAGCCTCTTCGTGTCGGGCTGCCGCCTGCGCTGCAGGGGCTGCTTCAATGCCGTCGCATGGAGCTTCAGCTCTGGCAGGGAGTTTACCGCCGAGGTGGGTGACGGCATCATACGCTCTGTCCTAAACCCCTTCATGGACGGCATCACTATCCTAGGGGGGGAGCCCACCGAACCCGAAAACCAGGAAGGTCTCGTCGACTTCCTCGAGAGGGCACGAGTTGCGTTTGGGCCTCGAGGGGAAGGGAGCTCGAAGACGATATGGCTCTTCTCGGGACACACCTGGGACCAACTCATCGACGGCGGCACCCAGCACGGTCCCTACACCGACCGCATCCTGGCCTGCGTCGACGTCCTCGTGGACGGACCCTTTATGCAGGAGGAATATGATATCTCGCTGCGCTTTCGTGGCTCTGCCAACCAGCGCATCATCGATGTGCCAAAGACGCTCGAGAAAGGCGAGGTCGTGTTGTGGCATGATGAGCTCACGCCCGATACCCCGTCCGTCTGGACCCGAGATAGTGCCCCGCAGATTGGCGGGCACTAAGATCTTGGACCCAACTGGGCAAACGTCTCAAAGACGGTACCCCGCAGATTGGCGGGCACTTGCCGTCGGATCCTTGCGACGCCAGGGGCGACGGGGCGATGGGATGTCTCACGAACCTCTCTTTGACCCTGCCGCGTTGAGTAGGTAGAGCTGATGCAGGCCACGCAAGGTCAGCGTATCGTCCACCGCAGCCTCATGAGAGATCAGCCCTGAGATCTCGTGCGCGTAGTCTCCGGTCAGCACGACCGTCGCCTCGCTGGCGATCTCGGCGAACACGCGGTCGAGCAGGCCATCGATACGTGCGACCTCCCCGAAGACGATGCCCGAGAGCATCGCCTCACGCGTTGAGCGACCGATGACCTCCTTGGGCATCTCGATCTCGACCACAGGCAGACGAGCCGTACGCTTACTGAGGGCTCGTGCGCCAAGTGCCAGCCCAGGCGCGATGAGCCCTCCCACAAAGGCTCCCTGCGCATCTATGACCTCTATGTTCATAGTGGTTCCAAAGTCGATGACAACGGCGGGCATCTGGTACCTCTCACGTATTGCCACGGCGTCGGCGATGCGATCGGGGCCTATCTCCGCCGGGTCGCGATAGTGCATCTTGAGTCCCGTCCTGAGGCCTGGGCCTACCACGAACGGACGGGCGTTGCCCGCCCGAGTGAGCGCTGCCTGCCAGGCGGCAACATGGGTGGGAACGACACATGAGAGGATGGCGCCCGACGCCCGCCAGTTACCAAAGAGCTGGTTTAACAAGAGAAACGCCTCATCCGAGGTCAAGTTCCTAGGTGTCGTAAGCTCCCACCGCAAGGACGGGTCGGCTGACGGCGCGCTGGCCACCTCGAAGACGCCTACCACCGTGGTGGTGTTACCTACGTCAACTGCAAGGACTCCCCCAGGGGCAGCAGCCTCCCATTCCGTCCCATCCATTGCCCGTACCTGTGAAGTGCCCACCATAAGATCTCCATCCGTCAAAGTATAGCCACATATCCCTGCTCTCTCCACTACACTGTAGCAAGTTCGCCCCACACGTCCTTGGGAGCGAGCGTCCAGTAACCCGACTTTTCGCCTGACACGCACTGTGGCAGGCAGAGGAAAAGCGGATATACGAAGGAGGACACATGGACGAGAACGGTAGGCGCACACGACTGCGCGATGAACTGAGCGTGCCTGGATTTGTCATCGGCATCATCGGCTGCGTCATTCTCACTGCCACGTCGGCCTACACGGCGCTCAAGATGGGGGCGCTTCCCTGGCCGACGATCTTTACCTCAGTCACGTCGCTGCTGCTTCTGCGCGCGTTCGGTCGCAGAGACATCGCCGAGGCCAATGTCACGCAGATCGTCATGTCCGCAGGCTCCATGGTGGCGGGGGGTCTTGCCTTCACCATCCCGGGCGTTTGGATGCTCGGACTTCCCGGCAAGGTGAGCTGGTGGGAGATGCTCTTTGTGGCACTTGCCGGCACGCTGCTGGGCCTCGTGTGCACGGCCCTCATCCGCAGACGCTTCGTCGATGACTCCACGCTCAGCTATCCCATAGGCACCGCCGCCGCCGAGACCCTGAAGGCTGCGCAGGTAGGTGGCTCCACGGGCATACGGCTCTTTGGCTCAATGGGCCTTGCGGGCCTATGGTGCGTCCTGCGCGACGGCCTGAACGTGCTCCCGCAGTTCTTCTTGCAACTCACCACCCCTGGTGTGAACTTTGCCATCTATAACTCACCCATGCTGCTCTCCATGGGATATCTGGTGGGCTTCGTGCCCATGTTGTTCTGGCTTGGCGGGGGCGTTGTCGCAAACCTCGGCCTCATCGCCGGCGCCACCGCCGCAGGCGCATGGTCGGTCGAGGTCGCGCAAAAGATAGTCAAGAGCCTCGGCATGGGCCTCATGATGGGCGCAGGCATCGCCGTTGTGCTGAAGGATGTGTTGCCCCAACTCATGGGTATCCGCCACGGTCGGAGTGATACTGCAAAAGGCAGGCCGGCAGACGACGAACAAGGATCCTCGGCCTCGGGCCCACACGGTACCCCTGTGGGAGACAGGGCGCGTTGGGCGTCTGACGTCCGGGGAAAGTCAGACGCGGGCTTTTTGGCGCTCCTTACGGCGCTGGCGGCGCTCACCGCCTGCTTTGGCCTCTCGCTCGGTCCCATCCCCACCGTCATCATCGTCATTCTCTCGTTCGTGACCACTATCATGAGCGCGCAGTCGACAGGACAGACCGGCATCGACCCCATGGAGATCTTTGGCCTCATCGTGCTGCTACTCGTGGCGGCAGTGTCGAACCTCTCGCAGCTCAGCCTCTCGCAGCTCAGCCTCTTCTTCGTAGCGGGCATCATCACCGTGGCCTGCGGCCTTGCCGGTGACGTGATGAGCGACTTTAAGACAGGCTCAATCCTTGGAAACAACCCTCGCACGCTCTGGAAGGCGCAAGCGCTCGGTGCCCTTATCGGCGTCTTTGTTGCGGTAGCGACCATGGTCGCGATCGAGCAGGCCTATGGGCCGGACACCTTCGGACCCAACAGGCCCTTCATCGCCACGCAGGCAAGTGTTGTCGCCACGATGGTCTCGGGCATTCCGAGCGTCCCGGCGTTCATGGTCGGGCTGGTCGCGGGCATCGTGATCTACTGCCTAGGTCTTCCTGCCATGATGGTGGGTCTCGGCGTGTATCTGCCCCCCTACATGACGGTCACGGCCTCTCTTGGGGCGGCGATCAAACTTGTTCTCGACAAGCGTGCGGCCCGCCGTAGAAACAGCCTGCGCGGTAGTGAGGGAGGAGATCGGTCTGTTGATGAGACTCCTGCACAGGATGATGGCATCGTGGTGGCCTCGGGTGTCCTAGGCGGAGAGTCCATTGTGGGCGTCACCATCGCCTTCGTGACGATAGTGAGAAACTTGGGCTAGGAGGGCGCAGGACGAGGCGAGGGTACTGGCTGGCGGCCTCGAGTGTGGCGTGTCGGAACGCTCGGGGCCATCTTTGCAGTGCAACTCTCTGCAAGACGGTGGGAACGCACGAGGTTGCAGGTTTAGGGACACTTGGCAGTGCACTCGTGAGGCCCAAGACGCTGAGAGCGACATCATAGGGGCACCGGAACTGGCACCACGGTCGCCCATCAGGACAGCTATAGGCTCTCGAGCAGCATGTAGACCGGTATGGCACCGAAGAAGAGGTAGATGAGGAGGCGGCCCCTCCAGCTCGGGGGCAGGATGCGGGAGGGGCAGCCTGGGTCCACCCAGACGGTGCCGTGGCGCCTCGTATTGAGTATGTCCACCGGGTCGACGTCCTCCGTCTCGTACACCAGGCCGCGAAACTCGTAGCGCCACGCGTGGGTGGCGATGCGGAGCCCCACCAGGTCATAGCTCTCCCCCACCATCTCGCCCGCCACGGGGACCCAGCGCAGCCTGCGCCACATAATGGTCGCGGAGAAGACGAGGGCGAGGGCCGTGTTATAGAAGAGGAAAAGGGGCATGAAGTATCCATGGCCAAGGGGCAGGGAGTACCCATAGTCACCCCCTGCCAGAAGCGGCAGGGCCGGCATCAGGATCATGAATACAAAGTAGCTGAAGAGCAGCACGTTATCCATCAGGCAACCCTCCAAAGTCGCGTCAGTGGGCCCGGAATAGGGACGGTAGAGAGATACATGGTCAGTGACGCCCTGATCCTCACGCACCCGCCCTAACGCCTCCAGTCATCGCAGGCAGCTGCGCCACGCCGATTTTTGGCAACTGGACCATAATCTTGGCGTGCATGCGGCCAAAGGGCATACCAAGACCAGCGCCAGGGGCAGAGACTCTTTACGATTTCCATAGCATTTTCTCAATCAACACGCCTCGTGACGAGAACCACCGCATGAGACTGATGCAAACTGTGCAGATTCTACGACCGACATAAAATTGATGCAAGCGAGACAATGACGCAGGAAGACAATGCACGCGTTCGCACGGTCCCACCCTATGGTGCGGACGAGATGTGGCTGTGAGTATGGCACCAGAGCATGTGAAGCCTGTCACTTTTTTTGAGGCTTCGTGAGTTCGTGTGGGTAGGTGGTTGCGTCACCGCCCCGGTGGGGCGGGCCTCACCGGGGCGGTGACGCAGGAGTGTACACAGATCGGTGGAAATGGCCTCTCGGCGCCGTTTTGGGGCGCTTGTGTACACTGCTGCGACGCGATTCGCCGAGGCGTCAACCCACACGAACCCCCGAAGAGCCTTTTTTACGTGAGATAGATAGCGTCACGTTGACTCAGATCAGGAGTTGCACATCTCACGGAAAGGCGCATTCTGGAGTTGGTGCCTCACGGAAAGAAACACTCTGCGTGACTGCTCGCATGCAGAATGCGCCTTTTGGAGCGGTTGCGCGATCAGAGTGCGGTTTTCCGTGAGGCGTCGGGTGGGCCGGGTCGCAGAATGCGGTTTTCCGTGAGGGTGATGATCCCAGAATGCGCTTTTGCGTGACCCCGGCCTCACAAAATGCGCCTTTGCGTGAGGCGTCGGGACAGAGTGCGCTTTTGCGTGAGGCGACGCCACGTTTGCGCAGGTGAGGAAAAGCGCAGTTTGCGTGCGCGCCCTCACGGAAAAGCGCAGTCTGCGTGCTGGAGTCTGGGGCGGTGGTTCCTCACCCCGTGTTCTGCAGGCCGGCTGACACGCCGGACACGGTGCACAAGATCAGGTAGGTGAGACGATCTCGCTCCTCGGGTGTGAGGCTCTCGCCACGTTCGCGAAGTCGCCTGAGCGCCAACACCTGTATGAGGGAGAGCGCATTCACGAACGGCAGCCTGAGCCGAATGACGGGACCAAGGATCCTACGGTTGCCGAGAGGTCGCTCATCACTCGTGATGGCAAGCACCCACCTGAGTGTCAGGCGCAACTCGTCCAGCACCTTCTCTGAGAGGTCCGTGCGCCCGCCAAGCGAAAGATACATCTTGGCCAGCCGCTCATCGGCCTTGGAGAGCGACATCTCAACGTTGTCGATGAAGGTCGTAAAGAGAGGCCACTCCGCATAGGCGTCCCGCAGAAGTCCAAGGTCACCGACACGCTCGCAGGCTGATCCCAGCCCGTACCATGCCGCTAGGTTGACGCGCGCCTGCGACCAGGAGAAGATCCAGGGAATCGCACGGAGGTCATCGAGGGACTGGGCGCCAAGGCCGCGCTTAGCTGGGCGGCTACCTATGGGCATGAGGCCAATCTCGGCAAGCGGCGTCACTCTCGAGAACCACTCGACAAAGCCGTCCGTACCCAAAAGATCGAGATAGCGCTCGCGCGAGGCGCTGTCGAGAAGGGTAGCCATGTCCGCATACTTCTTCGTTGACTCACCGTTCACGTATCCTATGGAGGGGGCGCTCTGCAAAAGCGTCGCTCCGGCAACCGACTCGACGTGACGCAGGGCCAAGGTCGGGTTGCCGTAGCGGGCAAAGATGACCTCGCCCTGCTCGGTAAGCTTGAAGTGACAGTTCACCGACCCCGTGGGCTGCGAGAGGACCGCACGGTTTGCCGGACCACCCCCGCGTCCCACGGCACCCCCACGACCGTGCATGAGCACAAGGTCAATGTCCATCTTTTCGGCCCAGCGCGCGATGCGCTCCTGGGCACCATGCAGGACGAGCGTCGCGGCCGTCGGACCCTCGTCCTTGGACGAGTCTGAGTAGCCGAGCATGACCTCGAGCTTGCGTCCCGTCTGCTCGAGACGTTCCCGCACAGGAGGAAGCTTGATGATCTCATCGAGGATGTCCACGGCGTTCTCGAGATCCCGTATCTGCTCGAAGAGAGGAATCACGTCGAGCGTGGGGACGTCCTGCGTATGGGCAAAGGCGAGACGCGCCAGCTCATAGACATCGGCGACGTTCTGGGCGCTCTGCGTGAACGAGATGATGTAGCGACAGGCAGCCCTGGTGCCATTGCGCCTCTGAATGGAACCGATTGCGCGGAAGGTGTCAAGCACCTCGCGGGTCATGGGCTGAAGCTCGCCACGCTCACACCAACGCCCGTGCTCGCGTATGTCCTTAAGGGCACGACTGTGCACGAGCGAGTGCTGGCGAAACTCCATCTCGACGAGGTGGAAACCGAAGGTCTGTGCCTGCCAGATGAGCTTCTGCACAGGACCATAGGCCGCGCGGACGGCACCTGCCTCGGCAAGCGAGCGTTGGACGCAATAGAGATCTTTAAGGTACTCGTCCGCGTTCGCGTACATGAGATCTGCGGTACGGTCGATCGTGGCACGCAGCCGATGAGACATGATGATCATCGATGCGCGATGGGTCTCGGAGGCCGAGATCGCACGAGCATGGTCGGTCAGAGACTCGCTCATCTCGACCTGGTGGCTCCAGAGGTTGAGCAGTTGGTCTGAAGGTTTAGTAGAGCTGGTATCGAGCGTGAGGCTGCTGCCGACCGTGTAGGTGGCATCAGCGAGTTTCTCGAGCACATGCGCACGGTACCTCTCGGCTACCTGCCGCGACAGCTTGGCCGTCACGTTGGGGTTGCCGTCACGGTCGGAGCCTATCCAGCTGCCCGGATGGAAGAAGGCAGGACAGACGGGCGGCACGGTGCCAGCCTTGTCGCCCAGCTCCCAGTCATCGAAACGTCGATAGACCTCAGGAATCATGTCAAAGAGCGTATGGTCAAAGATATCGATGACGGTCTCGGCCTCCTGGATGGGAGTCGGCTTCTTGACGGCGATGGGAGAAGTGCGCAAAAGGGCGTCTATCTCTTGGAGCATCCGGCGCTCGTTCTCGGCAAGCGCGATACCACTTGCCTGGGCCCGCTCCTCGAGCAGGGCCGAGATACGCCGAATCTTGCCTTCGACGGCCTTGCGGCGCGCCTCGGTGGGATGTGCCGTGAAAACGGGATGAAACTCCAGGCGACCGAGGAGCGCGCTGGCCTCGTCCTGTCCGCATTCCTCCACGAGTCGACGATAGGCAACCGTGATGTCGTTGACCGGATCCTCATCGGCGATCGTGGGAACGGCAGCCTCGCGTGCACGCAGTGAGCGGACACGATAGTCCTCCTCACAGATATTAGCGAGGTGAAAGAAGGCGGCGAAGGCACGCGCCAGCATGACCGCCGACTCGACGTCAAGCGTCTCGATGATAGCGGAGGCGTCTTTGAAGGCCCCCTCATCCGCGTCGCCATCTGCCCTGGCGTTGACCGTGATCGAGTCAGCGAGCAGCTGGTCGAAGGCCTCACGCAGCTTAGGGTCGAACTCCTCAAGGACCGTACGCACCAGGCGCAAAAAGAGCGCGAGGTTCTCCTTGAGCTCATCCGGTATATCCACGACCGAGACAGTGGAGCGCGCGACGATCTGCTCGAGTTCCCTCTCGCCAAGACCGCTGTTGTCCACCTTGGCGGCTATCTCATCCTTCAGCTGGTCGATCTCTGACACGACATCCCTCCTGTCGCTGCAAGTACGCACAAGATGCGCCGTTTACCTTAGCCAATGGGAGCGTTTCTTGCTAGCCTGTCACGGTTGAAAGACCCAATCTCCATGCACGGGCGTGCGCGAAAAGACCGTGAGCGTACCCGATGAGGGCTAAAATGGCAGATCGAGAGAAGGGCGAAAGCAGGAGTGTAAGTATGCCAGGTTTATTTAAGAGAAGCGCGAGAGACGCCGTGCGGACGACCAACGGACGGGTGCGAAACGCGCGAGCGGCCCAAGACGAGAACCGAGCTCGACCGCCCATGGTCGTCCGCCTTGCCAACCAGTGGTGGGATCGGCTCATTGGGGCCGTGTTCTCCGGTTCGCTCGCCAACCAGACCGCTCGCTACGCGGCACACCGAACCACACGGGACTACGTCTTCAACAGCGTGGGCTTTGGTGTGTGGGGCTTTCTCTTTCCGCTGCTCACGATGGTCGCGTCACAGCTCGTCGGCACCGAGGGGGCCGGCATGTTCTCGATGGCCTTCGTCTATGCGAACCTGATCCAGTTCGTAGGCATGTATGGGGTGCGCACCTACCAGGTCTCGGACGTCGACGAGATGGACTCCTTTGGCGCCTACCAGATACAGCGAGTACTCACTTGCATCCTCATGGTGGGCGTGGGGTACCTGTATTGCTCGCTTCGTGGCTACGCCGGCGAACTGCTCTGGATCTGCTTTGGCACCTTCGCCTTCCGCACCGTAGACTCGCTCGCCGACGTCTACGAGGGGCGCCTGCAGCAGCAGGACAAGCTTTGGCTGGGTGGTGCGTCACAGGTGCTACGCTGCGTCCTCGCGATCATCACCTTCTCTGTCGCACTGCTCGCCACCAGGTCCGTCTCGCTTGCCTGCATCGGCATGGCTATCGCGGCAACACTTTCACTCGTGCTCTTCACGATCCCGCTCACCTACTTCGAGACGGAACGCTCACGCGGCTGGGAGCTGCTCGAGATCAGGGAGATCTTCGTCGAGTGCTTCCCGACCTTCTTGGCGACCTTTCTCTTCTCCCTCATCGAGACGGTTCCCAAGTTCGCCATGGAGGGGACACTGCCCTATGACTACCAACTCTACTTCAACACAATCTACTTCTCGGCACAGGGCATCACGATGGCGGTAGGGCTTGTCTACAAGCCACAGCTTGTGAGACTTGCGAACATCTGGTCAAATCCTAGCCACAGAAAGCGCTTCGATCTCATCATACTTGCCATAACCGGCGTAGCCGCGCTCATCACAGCAGCGATGTTCGCCTTCAACGCAACTGTCGGCGTAGCGCTGTTGAGTCTGCTCTACGGCACGGACTTCGAGGCATACCGCACACAGCTCTACCTCATGACCATAGCGGGCGGCATGACGGCCGTGATTGACTTTTTGTACCAGATCATCACGGTGCTGCGTCGCCAAGAGACGGCGACGCGCATCTACCTCATTGCCTTTGGCGTCGCGGGCGTTCTCAGCATCACACTCGTCACGACCATCGGGTTCGACGGGGCGGTCTATGCCTACCTGCTCTCGATGGCAGCGCTCTTCGTGATGCTCGTCGTACAGTACGTGATGATTCGCAAGAATGGCTAGCCTGTCGACACTATAGGTTGAACAAAAACATTAAATGGACCTTCCCGACGTGTGAGAGAACGTTACTTCATGTGGGTATGAAAGCCATGAGGTATCAATCGTGCATGGGCATGAGTACCAATCACGAGACAGAGGAGGTTTACATGGTAAGTATCTATGACTTCACCGTACGGGACCGCGAGGGCAAAGACGTCTCGCTCGCCGACTACAAGGGCAAGGTCCTGATAATCGTCAACACGGCAACCGAGTGTGGCTTCACTCCCACCTACGCCGACCTACAGAAGCTCTATGAGAGGGACAAAGACAAGGACCTCGAGATCCTCGACTTTCCCTGCAATCAGTTTGGCCAGCAGGCCCCCGGGACTGCCGATGAGATCCACAGCTTCTGCACGGGTCGCTTTGGCGTCACCTTTCCGCAGTTTGGCAAGGTTGAAGTCAACGGCGAAGGGGCAGATCCCCTCTTCCAGTGGCTCAAGAAGCAGAAGGGGTTCACGGGCTTTGACCCCACGCACAGGATCACGCCGATCCTAACAGGCATCCTCGATAAGGCCGACCCTAATTGGAGGCTCACGCCAGACATCAAATGGAACTTCACCAAGTTCCTCATCGATAGGGCGGGCAACGTCGTCAGACGCTTCGAGCCTACGGCCGACGTCGATGCCGTCGTCAGGCCTGCGGTGGAGGAGCTGCTCTAGCGCAGGGTTCCGGTAGCGGCCTTTGCGTTCGTACGTTAGTGCCCCAGAATCTCTGGGGCACGTGCAAAAAGACCTTATCTGGGCAAATGCAACCCTGATAGCGCCCCGCAGATTCTGGGGCACGTTCGAGGTACCGCCCGAGAAGAGAGACCCCGGCAGGTGGCCGGGGTCTCTTATGAGTGAATGTCATGAAAGCTTGGGTCTACTCTAGAGCTTCCTACTCAAGCTTCTCGTCACCGTCGCCCCTCTCGACCTGGGAGAGAAGGTCCTGTAGCGACCCCAGGTCCTCATTGATGACCTGATCACCACTTTTAATGTCGCTGCCACCGATAAGTTCATCATCGGAGCTGTGCGTGGGGGGAACAGCGGACCCAAGCATGATGTCGTTACCTGCGTCAGGCGAGAACACCATGTTCAAAAGTTGAGAGAGGTCCTCGCTGTCCGCCTCGTCCTCATCGGGCTCGAGGATGAAGAGGAGGTTATGGGCCTCGAGGCCGTCGCGCAACTCCTCGATTGCCTTTGCACCGATGCCGTCGATGCGCAGCAGGTCATCCTCGGTCTTGCCGATGAGGTCCCCCACAGTCTCGATGCCGACCTCGCTAAACTTGTTGGTCCAGCGCTGCGACACCTCAAGGTCATCGTACAGGTAGAGCTTGGCCTCGTCGTTGGTGAGGGTGCGACCGTTCTTGGAGTAACCACCATACCCAAAGTCGCCGTCGATCCACTCGGCCTTCTTGGGAAGCTGCTCCTCGACGTCCTTGAGGAAGTCTGGGGCGGACTCGGGCAGCGGTTTCGTGTCGGCCTTCGCCGCTATGGTCAGCTTGTTGCCGTTATAAGTGAGCTCGACGTCGTCATAGGCTCGAAGGCCCGTACCGGCCGGGATCTTCTTGCCGACGATAACGTTGGACTTGAGGTCCAAAAGGTGGTCCACCTCACCCTTGATGGCACTCTCGGTGAGGACGCCGGCGGTACGGATGAACGACGCGCTCGAGAGCCACGAGTCGATGGAGCTCGCGACCTTAAGGGTTCCGAGGATGACCGGCTCAGCCTCGGGGGGAGCCCCTCCGGCAAGCGTGATGTTGCGGACCGTGTCGGCGAAGGCATAGCGATCGACGTACTGGCCGAGTAGGTAGGTGGAGTCACCGGGGTTCGTGACCTGAACGCGACGAAGCATCTGGCGGGCTATGACCTCGATGTGCTTGTCGTTGAGCTCGACGCCCTGGGAGGTGTAGACGTTCTTGACCGACCTCACGAAGGTGTGCATCGTGGACTCAATGCCCGTGAGCTTGCGGAGCTTGCGGAAGTTCACGAAGCCCTCGGTGAGCTGGTCGCCGGCGCTCACCTCCACCTCCTGGTCGTTCTCGACAGCCTCCTTGATGGCCGGTGTGAACGAGACGGAGGCCGGCACCTGCCACTCGGCGAGAATGCGGCTGTGGTCCTCAGGATAGAGGATGCGCAGCGTCTTCTCGGCCTGCTCGGTCGTGACCTGCAGCGCACCCGTATAGGGGGCGAGATCCGCCTCGCGTCCCAGTATCTTCTCGTTGACGTTGCCGACGACGTCGAACATGCGCGCGACAGTCGGCAGGCCCTGCGTGATGTCGCTCGCGCCGGCGACGCCGCCCGAGTGGATCGTCCGCATCGTGAGCTGGGTTCCGGGCTCACCGATGGACTGTGCGGCGATGATGCCCACCGAGGTACCGATGCTGACGGGACGCCTCGTGGAGAGGTCCCAGCCGTAGCACTTCTGGCAGACCCCGTACTTTGAACGGCAGGTGAGCAGGGCCCTGAGCTCGACCTTCTCGATGCCGTGTTCAAGCAAGAGATCGATGTCGGCCTCGGAGCCAATGTAGTTATCCTTGGCGATGAGGACCTCACCGGTCTTTGGGTCGATGACATCGCTCAGGACGCAGCGTCCGACGAGATCGATGTTCTTCACACGCTTCTTGTCCTCGACCTTGATGAGCTCGTAGGTCACGCCCTCGTCGGTCTCGCAGTCCTCCTCGCGCACGATGACGTCCTGTGCCACATCGACAAGACGTCGGGTAAGGTAACCGGAGTCAGAGGTGTGGGAGGCCGTATCCACGAGACCCTTGCGTGCGCCGTAGGTCGAGATGAAGTACTCAAGAGGCTGCAGACCCTCGCGGAAGTTTGCCTTGATGGGCAAATCGATCGTGTCGCCCGACATGTCGGCCATGAGGCCGCGCATGCCCGCGAGCTGACGCAGCTGCGTCTTGGAGCCACGCGCTCCCGAGTCGGCCATCATGAAGATGGGGTTTTCCTCGCTAAAGCCCGTGAGCATCTTCTCGCCCAAGGTGTCGGCACAGTCCGTCCAGACCTTGACGACCTCGCCGTGACGCTCGATCTCGGAGAGACGGCCCTTCTCGTAGAGACCGTTGATGCGATCGACCTTGTTCTGGGCCTCATCAATGAGCTCGGGCTTGTCTTTGGGGATGGCCGCGTCCCACACGGAGACGGACAGCCCCGCCACGGTCGCGTAATGAAAGCCCGTCTGCTTGATGGCGTCGAGAATGGTCTCTATCCGGGCGGTGCTATAGCGATCGCAGCAGTCGTTGACCAGCCTCGAGATATCCCCCTTGGACATCTTGTAATTGATGAAGGGATAATTCGTGGGCAGGCAGTGACGGTTGAGGATGATGCGGCCGGCCGTCGTCACAAAGCGGACGGGCCGCTCGGTGACATCGTAGTCATGCTGCTCGACCCGCTTGCCACCGGCCTCGCCCGTGTCCTCCATCACACGGAAGTACTTCCTGCCACCCACCTCGACGTTGGCATCCTCTGCACTCACACGCACGCTGATCTTGGCCTGAATGTCCAGCGGGTTATGCGACGAGACATCGCCCTGCCGGCCCTCGTCGACGCTGCACTCATAGGCGTGCAGGGCGTCAGCAAGGCTCGAGAAGACGCGCCCCTCACCCACGACGCCATCCTTGGCCGTCGTCAGGAAGTAGGTACCGATGACCATGTCCTGCGAGGGGACGGTGAGCACCTTGCCGGACGCGGGCGAGCGAAGGTTGTTGATCGAGAGCATCAGCACGCGGGCCTCGGTCTGCGCCTCGGTTGAGAGGGGCACGTGAGCCGACATCTGGTCACCGTCGAAGTCCGCGTTGAAGGGCGCGCAGACGAGCGGATGCAGGTGGATGGCCTCGCCGTCCACGAGGACAGGCTCGAAGGCCTGGATGGACAGGCGGTGCAGCGTCGGTGCGCGGTTCAGGAGCACCAGGCGCCCCTTGATGACCTCGTCGAGGACATCCCAGACCTCGGGGGCACGTCGATCGATGGCACGCTTGGCGGCCTTGATGTTGTCTATCTTGAGCTTGCCGATCTCCTGGAGGTCGACGAGGCGACGCATGACGAAGGGCTTGAAGAGCTCGAGCGCCATGGAGGAGGGCAGGCCACACTGGTGCAGCTTGAGCGTGGGATCGACGACAATGACCGAGCGGCCCGAGTAGTCGACGCGCTTTCCGAGCAGGTTCTGGCGGAAACGCCCCTGCTTACCCTTGAGGGACTCGGCGAGCGACTTCAGGGTGCGCCCGCCGCGCCCCGTGACGGCACGGCCCCGGCGCCCGTTGTCGAAGAGGGCATCCACGGACTCCTGCAGCATGCGCTTCTCGTTGTTGACAATGATCGCAGGAGCGTCAAGGTCGAGCAGGCGCTTGAGGCGGTTATTGCGGTTGATGACACGGCGGTAGAGGTCGTTGAGGTCTGAGGTAGCAAAACGACCACCGTCGAGCGGCACCATGGGACGCAGATCGGGTGGGATCACGGGAATGACGTCCAAGATCATGTCAGCCGGATCATTGCCGCCCTTGAGGAAGGCGTCCACGATCTCAAGACGCTTGACGGCCTTCTCCTTTCGCTGCTTCTGAGCCTCCTCCGAGACGACGGTGGCGCGCAGCTCCTCCGCCTCTTTGTCGAGATCAACGCTGCGCAGAAGCTCGCGCACGGCCTCGGCGCCCATGCCGCCCTTGAAGTAGATGGCGTAATAGCGCCTCATCTCGGTGAAGAGGCTCTCGTCCGAGATGAGCTCGCCCTCCTCGAGCTGCATGAACTTGTTGAAGGCCTCCTTGCGAAGCTGCTTCTCCTCCTCGTACTCCTCCCTGAGGTCAGCGATGCCCATGCTGATCTCGTCGGCAGAGAGGGGTTCTATGCCCTCGGCCTCGGAGGCCTCGCCCTGGGCCTTGAGACGCTCGATCTCGTCGTCACGCTCGGCATCGAGCTCCTCGATGTCGGCTGCCAGCTCCTCCTTGAGGGTCTCGGCATCGACCTCACGGGCTTCTGCGTCCACGGAGGTGATCACGTAACTTGCGAAGTAGAGGATCTTCTCGAGATCCTTGGTCTTGATATCCAGAAGGCGTGAGAGCGGGAAGCTCGTGGGGCTCTTGAAGTACCAGATATGGCTTACGGGAGCGGCGAGCTCGATGTGGCCCATGCGCTCACGACGCACCTTGGCGCTCGTAACCTCAACGCCACAGCGCTCACAGACGATGCCCTTGAAGCGAATACCCTTGTACTTGCCGCAGGAGCACTCCCAGTCCTTGGAGGGACCAAAGATCTTCTCGCAGAAGAGGCCGTCCTTCTCGGGCTTTAGCGTACGGTAGTTAATGGTCTCGGGCTTCTTGACCTCACCTCTGGACCACTTGCGAATCTCGTCGGAGGATGCAAGCGAAATCTTGATCGCGTCGAAATCGGTGGAATCGAAATCTGCCACGTTCGCTACTCCTTATCATCATCGGCGGCGATGGCCAGAATCTCATCGGCCACGTCACCCACGAGGTCGTCCACGCTCTCTGCAGATGAGAGGACCTCCACACTATCCTGGGGGGCCTCCTCTGCGGCGGGGACGCTGTTTGGGTTCTTGTACTTGATGGGCTTGATGTCCAGGGCAAGCGAGCGGATCTCCTTGACGAGCACCTTGAAGGACTCGGGGATGCCAGGCGCAGGGACGTTCTCGCCCTTGACGATGGCCTCGTAGGTCTTCACACGCCCGTTGGTGTCGTCCGACTTGACCGTGAGGATCTCCTGCAAGACGTTGGAGGCGCCGTAGGCATAGAGGGCCCAGACCTCCATCTCGCCAAAGCGCTGGCCACCAAACTGCGCCTTGCCACCGAGCGGCTGCTGGGTGACGAGGCTGTACGGACCGGTCGAGCGTGCGTGGATCTTATCGTCCACCATATGGCCAAGCTTGAGGATGTAGCTCGTGCCCACCGTGATGGGGTTCTTAAAAGGCTCGCCGGTGCGCCCGTCATAGAGGATGGTCTTGCCCTCGTGGAGCTGCGGGACGAACTCCTTTCTCATGTGCTCGCCAAAGTCACGCCTCGCCCTATTCATCATGTTGATGTTGGTGCGGCGCAGCGCCTCAGCCACCTCTTTGTCGGTGGCGCCGTCAAAGAGTGGTGTGGCGACAAGCATGTCCCCCTCGACGACCCTATCGGAATTGTCGTCCTCGGTGTCCCAGCCATGAGCTGCAGCCCAGCCGAGGTGGCACTCCATGAGCTGCCCCACGTTCATGCGGGAGGGGACGCCCAAGGGATCGAGTAGGACGTCAACAGGGGTGCCGTCGACCATGTAGGGCATGTCCTCGACAGGTAGGACCTTGCAGACGACGCCCTTGTTGCCGTGGCGCCCGGCGACCTTGTCACCCTGCTGGATCTTGCGACGCTGGGCGACGAAGACGCGGATCTGGTCGTTGGTACCCGGCGAGAGCTTTGCGCCCGCATCGCGGCTAAAGTGCACGACGTCGACGACGCGACCGTAGGCGCCATGGGGCATCCTCAGCGAGGTATCGCGCACGTCATGCGCCTTTGCGCCAAAGATGGCCCTGAGCAGCCTCTCCTCGGCGGTGAGTGCCGTCTCGCCCTTGGGCGTGACCTTGCCCACCAGGATGTCGCCAGGCCCGACCTCGGCGCCGATGCGGATGATGCCCTCGTCATCGAGGTTGGCGAGCATCTCCTCGGACTGGTTGGGGATCTCGCGCGTGATCTCCTCGGGACCGAGCTTGGTGTCGCGTGCCTCGATCTCGTGCTTCGAGATGTTGATGGACGTCAGCAGATCCTCCTGGACGACACGCTCGGAGACGATGATGCCATCCTCGTAGTTGTAGCCCTCCCAAGGCATGTAGGCCACGGTAAGGTTAGCCCCTAAGGCGAGCTCGCCGTGGTCGACGGACGTGCAGTCTGTGAGGGCCTCGCCCATCTGGACCTTTTGGCCCAGACATACCACCGGACGGTGGTTGATGCAGGTGCTCTGGTTGGAGCGCTCGTACTTGGGAAGGTCGTAGCGCTCTGATTCTCCGGTCTTGTCCGAGGTCACGACCACGTGCGAGGCATCGACCTCGGTCACGGTGCCAGCCTCGTGGGCACAGATGAGCTCGCCGGAGTCATGGGCGGCTGCGCGCTCGAGGCCTGTGCCGACCAAGGGCGCATGGCTCCTGATCAAAGGTACGGCCTGGCGCTGCATGTTGGCACCCATGAGGGTGCGCTTCGCATCGTCGTGCTCGAGGAAGGGGATGAGGTTTGCCGCGACGGAGAGGAGCTGCCTGGGCGAGACGTCCATGTAGTCGACCTCCGCGACGTCAACCTGCGCAGGCGCGCCAAAGCTGCCGTCGAAGTTCTTGGTGCGCGCAATGACGTAGTCGGCCTGGACGGTCTCGCCCTCGGCGTTGGTGCGCACGAAGCGACCGGTCGCAGGATCGACGGGCGTCGTCGCGGGAGCGATGACGTGGCTCTCCTCCTCGTCGGCGGTCATCCAGTCGATTGTGTCGGTCACGACGCCCGCCTCGACGCGACGGTACGGCGTCTCGATGAAGCCATACCTGTTCACGTGCGCATAGAGCGCCAGAGAGCCGATGAGGCCGATGTTGGGACCCTCGGGCGTCTCGATGGGGCACATGCGCGAGTAGTGCGAGTTGTGGACGTCACGGACAGCCGTCGGCACGTTGGTACGACGGCTGGAACCGGACTTGTGGCCGGCGAGGCCGCCGGGGCCGAGCGCAGAGAGGCGACGCTTGTGCGTGAGGCCCGAGAGCGGGTTGGCCTGGTCCATGAACTGCGAGAGCTGCGAGGAGCCGAAGAACTCCTTGATGGCAGCGTCAATCGGCCGGATGTTGATGAGCGAGTTGGGCGTGATGTCATCGGGGTCCTGCGAGACCATGCGCTCGCGGATGACACGCTCCATGCGACTCATGCCAATGCGGAACTGGTTCTGCACGAGCTCGCCCACCGTACGGACACGACGGTTGCCAAAGTGGTCGATGTCATCGACGGTCTTGGTCGGGTCGCCATCGTGCAGCGCGAGCAGGTAGCGAAGGGCGCTCACGATGTCCTCGCTCGTAAGGACGCGCTCGGTCGCGTCGATGTCAAGGCCAAGCTTCTTGTTTATCTTATAACGGCCGACCTTGGCAAGGTCATAGCGCTGGCTGCTGAAGTACATGCCGTCGAGGAGCGCGGCGGCGTTGTCCCTCGTGGGCGGCTCACCCGGGCGCTGACGACGGTAGATCTCCAGGAGGGCGTCGTCACGATTGGTCGCGACGTCGCGCTCGATGGTCGAGCGTACGACCTCGGAGTCACCCAGAAGGTTTAGTATATCGTCATCGCTCTCGGCGATGCCCAAGGCCCTCAGGAGTACCGTCGCGCTCTGGCGACGCTTGCGATCAATAGAGACCACAAGATGGCCGTGCTTGTCAACCTCAAACTCGAGCCACGCGCCACGGGCGGGGATGAACTGCACGCGGCAGACCTCAACGCCATTGTCAAGCTCCCTGGCAAAGTACACACCGGGAGAGCGGACGAGCTGCGATACGACGACGCGCTCGATGCCCTTGATGATGAAGGTACCACGGTCGGTCATGAGCGGAAAGTCGCCCATAAAGACGAGCTGTTCCTTCATCTCGCCAGTCGACTTGTTGACAAAGCGCACGCCAACAAGCATCGGCGCCTTGTACGTGAAGTCCTTGGCGACACAGCTGGCGATGGACTCGGGCGGCTCGCCAAACATGTGGTCGCCAAAGGTGACCTCCATGGTCTTGGTGGCATCCTCGATGGGCGAGAACTCGGCGAAGGACTCTGACAAGCCCTCTCCCATGAAGCGCTCGAAGGATTCCTTCTGAACGGAGATGAGGTTGGGAAGTTCCATCGTCGGTGGAATCTTGCTGAAGCTAATGCGCTCACGCTGCATCTTTGGGGCGACATTGGAAGACGTTGCGGTAGGCACCGGGCACTTCCTTCCTTACATGAAACAAGGCGGCAGTTTGGCAGTAGTGCAGCTTATTAGAATAACAAAGCATGCACGCTTGGTCAAACAGCGATTCCCCCACAGGCTCATGGCTGGTCTCCAAGAGGTGCATACTGCCTCTACCTGCACGTCATCGATTTTAATTGTGAGCATCGTGTGGTGTCCCACACGATTCGACCGCAGACGAAGGGCCGAGTCCGAGGACCCGGCCCCAGGGACCCTGGTGTGCCAGGACCCGTGCGAATGCGTACGCAAGCTACTTGAGGGTGACCTCGGCACCAGCCTCCTCGAGCTGCTTCTTGGCGGCCTCGGCGTCCTCCTTCTTGGCCCCCTCTATGATGACCTTGGGAGCAGCCTCGACGGCATCCTTGGCCTCCTTCAGACCATAGGAGGTCAGGGCGCGGACGACCTTGATGACGGCGATCTTGTTGGAACCGAACGAGGTCAGCTCGACGTCGAAGTTGGTCTTCTCCTCGGCAGGTGCCGCGTCGGCGGCCGCCGGGGCGGCGGCTACGGCGACGGGTGCGGCGGCCGAGACGCCAAAGACGTCCTCCAGCTCATGGACGAGCTCAGAAAGCTCGAGGGCGGGCATCTCCTTGAGGGCCTCAATGATCTCTTCCTTGGTGACAGCCATGTCAATTCTCCTTCATGGGGCAACTTCCTTGGGTACCCCTGGTAGTCTCGAACAAACAGTGGTGCGGGCTTAAAACCCGACGTCCCGCAGTGGGTCTATGCGGCGCTCTTTTGCTCCGCAAGCGCGTCGAGCGCCGTGACCAGGCCACGGGCAGGACCGGCCGCAACGGATACAATGCCCCTGAGCGGGCTTGCGACGACATAGACCAGCTGAGCCATGAGCTCCTCGCGACTCGCGAGATCCGCGTAGGCCCTTGCGTCCTCTGCAGAGAGGGCGTTGCCATCGGCGATACCGCCAACCCACTCGATCTTTCGCAGGCTCTCCGACTGCTTCTTGATGACCTTCGCGGCATCGACGGGATCCTTCTCGAAGAAGACGTAGGCGCAGGTCCCCTCGAGGTTTTCGATCTCGGGTAGCTGGGCGTTCTTGAGGGCGATCTTGACGATGTTGTTCTTGTACACCTTCATGTGAGCGCCGGCCTCGGTGAGGGCACGGCGAAGCCCCTGGGTCTCCTTGACGGAAAGGCCCCGATAGTCGATCACAAAGACCCCCTTTGAGTTGTCCAGTGACTCGCTGACCTTCTCGAGCATCGCGACGTTGTTCTTGTTTGGCATGTGGTACACCTCCTTCGCACGCTGTCGGGCACGCGCCGCCGACGCGGCGGGCCCTCACATAGCAAGGACCCCGCTCGGGCAAAAGCCAAAGCGGGGTCCTCGAGATACGTTAGCTCTGAGACCACCTCGGCAGGCGGGCTTCCCCTTTAAGCCTTACGGCACCGGCTGTCTTTGGCAGCGGACGTGCAGTGTTTCAAACAGCTCTTTCGAGCTTCCCTAGTATCGCAGCTGCTGCCCTCCTCGTCAAGAGACCGCAGCGGCGTACGCTATGCCGTCATGAAGTCACGGGTGACGGCGGGATCTATCTTGATACCAGGGCCCATCGTCGAAGATACGGCGACGGACTTAACATAGCGGCCCTTTGCGGTGGAGGGCCTCACCCTCAAAAGCTCGGAAAAGAGGGTGCCGTAGTTCTCGGCGAGCTGCTCGGCTGTGAAGGAGACCTTGCCCACCGGAACGTGGCAGATGCCATAGCGGTCGGCGCGGTACTCGACCCGCCCAGCCTTGAGCTCGCCGACCATCTTCTCGACGTCCATCGTGACGGTACCGAGCTTGGGGTTGGGCATGAGACCGCGGGGGCCGAGGATACGGCCAAGACGCCCGACCTTACCCATGAGGTTGGGCGTAGCGATGACCGCGTCGAAGTTGATGGTGCCTTGCTGGATCTCGGCGATGAGGTCATCGGAACCCACGATGTCAGCGCCGGCAGATTTGGCTTCCTCGGCCTTGGCGCCCTCGGCAAAGACCGCGACGCGAACGCTCTTGCCGGTGCCGTTAGGCAGGCTAATAGAGCCGCGGACGTTCTGGTCGGCCTTGCGGGTGTCGACGCCGAGGCGGACGGAGACCTCGACGGTCTCGTCGAACTTCGCGGCGGAGAGCTCCTTGACGAGGCGCATCGCCGCAAGCGGGCTGTAGTGCGTGCCCCTCTCGACCTTGGCTGCGGCCGCATTGTACTTCTTTCCGTGCTTTGGCATAGCTTCTTACCTCCTGTAGGCAGGTGCGAGGTCAGACGGGCCTGTGCCCTCCCTCGATGTCTGGGTTCACTGCGCGATCGTCACGCCCATGGAGCGGGCGGTGCCCGCCACGATCTTCTTGGCCGCCTCGATGTCATTGGCGTTGAGGTCCGGCATCTTGATCTCGGCGATCTTGGTCAGCTGCTCTTGGGAGAGCTCACCCACCTTGTCACGCTGAGGAACGCCCGAGCCGCTCTTGAGCTTAAGCTCCTTCTTGATGAGCTGGGCGGCTGGGGGGGTCTTGGTGATGAAGTCAAAGCTGCGATCCTCATAGACGCTGATCTCGACCGGAATGATGTCGCCGGCCTTGTCCTGCGTGGCGGCATTGAAAGCCTGGCAGAACTGCATGATATTGACCTGGGCGGCACCGAGGGCCGGCCCGACGGGAGGGGCAGGGTTGGCCTGGCCGGCGGGGATCTGGAGCTTTATGAAGTGGGCGACCTTCTTTGCGGGCATAGTGTCTTCTCCTTGACTGTGCGTTTACCTCTATGTGACGCAGTCCCGAGAAGCAATCCTCACCGATACGGGACTGGCGCGAACTCCTTGGACGGCGCTACTTGAGCCTCGTACTCACCTGGTCAAGCGTAAGCTCGACGGGTGTCTCGCGCCCAAAGATCGCGAGCATGACCTTTACCTTACCTGACTCGAGCATGACCTCAGAGACCTCACCCGTGAAGTCTGCCAGAGGGCCGCTCACGACCTTGACCGGCATGCCGGGCTCGAGACTCGTGGTCACAGTCGCACGCTTTGTCTCCGCAGACTGCGAGTCGCGACCACGACCCATGAGCTTGTTGAACTCACTGCGACGCAGGGGCACGGGATTGCCCTCGGAACCCACGAAGCCTGTGACACCTGCCGTGTTGCGCACGACACTCCAGGTCTCGTCATCGAGCTCCATGCGGACAAGGACGTAGCCCGGAAAGACCTTGACCTCTCTGGTCTCACGCTTGCCACCATCTTTGATCTCGGTGACCTCCTCGGTCGGGATCTGGATGTCTACTATCCTGTCCTCCATGCCGTAGGTCTCGATGCGCTGATTGAGGTCCGTCTTGACCCTGTTCTCGTAGCCCGAGTAGGTATGGATCACGTACCAACGCTTAGCCATCACCTACCCCCTCAGCCCGGTGTAGAGCCTGAACAGGTTGACGAAGCCAAGGTCAACAATATACACGACCACACCGACGACGATGAGCATAACGATGGCTGCCACCGAGTAGTTAATGAGCTCTGGTCGACTTGGCCACTGCACACGTCGAAGCTCCGTGCGAACGCCCGAGAAGTAGCTGCGAATGCGCCCCTTCTTCTTGGTCTTGGCCGGCTTTGCGGACTGGCTACCCTTCTTAGCCGCCGCATCATCATCCTTGGCCCTGGCAGCCTTCTTGGAGGAGCCAGGGCCTTTATCGGTGGCGGCGGCCTTTTGAGCCTCGCGCTCGGCACGCTTCTGCTGACGTTCCTGGCGGGCGCTTCTCTTCTGTCGCTCCTTCTTCGCCATGCTGATAAGCTCCTCTAAGACTTCCCTCTTCATAGAAACCGGCTAACCCCAAAGGGATAGCCGGTGGTGTTAGCTGGCACGCCAGGAAGGACTCGAACCCTCAACTTTCGGTTTTGGAGACCGACGCTCTACCTGTTGAACTACTGGCGTGTGAGGACCCTATTCTAGCGGGTCTCTCTATGGGCGGTGTGCTTATGGCACCACGGGCAATACTTCTTCATCTCCATGCGATCGGGAGTGTTGCTCTTGTTCTTATACGTTGTGTAGTTACGACGCTTGCACTCGGTGCAGGCGAGAGTGACCATTGTGCGCATGAATCCTCCTGTAGATAGCCGCCATCAATACTTCATTGACCGCGACGCAATGGAATATGCTATCATTCGTCTCTTTTATCTGTCAAGTTAGGTGTCCTGCAGGAATGACCCTTAACAAAACCATCAGATGCCGACGAATTCGGACGTCAGCTGCCGACGGGTCACGCCCTCTTTGGCCCACTGGTCAAAAAGCACGACCTACACGGTCTGTCGCCCAACCATGCTCAATGAAAGACCCGACACCTCCTCTCGAAGGCGCCGGGCCTACTTCTTCTCGTCAATCGGCAGAGATGACAGGCTATCCAGTGATTGTGGAGACGCGACCGTCACCGACCGTGTGGCCACCCTCGCGGATTGCGAAGCGCAGACCCTGCTCCATGGCAATGGGGTGAATGAGCTCGCAGGTAACCGTCACGTGATCGCCGGGCATGGCCATCTCGACCTTGGCACCATTCGCATCGGTGAGCTCCTTGATGTCGCCCGTGACGTCGGTGGTGCGGAAGAAGAACTGTGGGCGATAGCCGGAGAAGAACGGGGTGTGACGCCCACCCTCCTCCTTAGTCAGGACGTAGATCTCGCCAGTGAAGTCCTTGTGTGGGGTGACGGAGCCGGGCTTGCAGAGAACCTGACCACGCTCGACGTCCTCGCGCTTGATGCCGCGCAGCAGTACGCCCACATTGTCGCCTGCCTCACAGAAGTCCATGGTCTTGCGGAACATCTCGATACCGGTTGCCGTGGAAGACTGGGTCTCCTTGATGCCGACGATCTCGACGGGCTCGTTGAGCTTGAGCTGACCACGCTCGACGCGGCCGGTCACGACCGTGCCACGCCCCGAGATGGTCATGACATCCTCGATGGCCATGAGGAAGGGCTTCTCGTTATCACGGGCGGGCGTGGGAATGTAGGAGTCAACCGTGTGCATGAGCTCGACGATGGAGTCGACCCACTTCTGCTCGCCATTGAGAGCGCCCAGAGCGGAGCCGCGGATGATGGGGGTGTCATCGCCGGGGAAGTCATACTCGGTGAGGAGGTCACGGGTCTCCATCTCCACGAGGTCGATGAGCTCCTCATCGTCGACCATATCGCACTTGTTCAAAAAGACGATGATGTAGGGCACGCCGACCTGACGGGCGAGCAGGATGTGCTCACGGGTCTGAGCCATCGGGCCATCGGTGGCAGCGATAACGAGGATCGCGCCGTCCATCTGGGCGGCACCCGAGATCATGTTCTTGACGTAGTCCGCGTGGCCAGGACAGTCAACGTGGGCATAGTGGCGCTCCCAAGTCTCGTACTCGACGTGGGCAACAGAGATGGTGATGCCGCGCTGACGCTCCTCGGGAGCCTTGTCGATATTCTCGAAGGCGGTGTAGTCGGCCTTGCAGCCCTCCTGCTCAGAGAGGACCTTCGTGATGGCTGCGGTCAGCGTGGTCTTACCATGATCGACGTGACCAATCGTACCGATGTTTACATGCGGCTTGCTACGATCAAACTTCTCCTTGGCCATTGCCGTCCTCCTTATGAACCGAAACCCAGGCCATCCTACGCGTTATCCCTTATCCCAAACGACGCCGGAACGTCGTGAGAAACCATGGTACCGGTGACTGGATTCGAACCAGTGACGTCGCGGGTATGAGCCGCGTGCTCTAACCAGCTGAGCTACACCGGCATGGTGCCGTGCCCTTGAAGATTGAAATGGAGCCCGCGACCAGATTTGAACTGGTGACCTCTTCGTTACCAACGAAGTGCTCTACCTACTGAGCTACACGGGCGTTGGTGGGGATGCTTGGACTCGAACCAAGGAACCCAGAGGGAGCGGATTTACAGTCCGCCGCAGTTGCCGCTGTGCCACATCCCCATTTCAATTTTCAAACCACCCGCATGAGCGAGCCGGAAGTGCGAGCGTGCCGTATGCCCTCACGGACGGCGCCTCATGCATCCTGCAGTCTCTCATACAAGCGGGGAAATAGTACGACCTGCAACTGGCTGTGTCAACCGCTTCCACGCGGCCGGGCGTAGCTATACCACGATTCCTGCACATCGATGGAAGGACGAGACGGCCACTCAACAAGCAGGCACGCATCAGTTTGTTCCCACACCCACCCCTACGACAGCGAGCAAAGGGGCCGGGCACCAACGCTGCCCGGCCCGACCTCGACTCTGGAGCCGGCGATAGGAATCGAACCTACAACAACTGGTTTACAAAACCAGGGCTCTACCGTTGAGCTACACCGGCGCACTTGTCTATGATAGCGCCTTCTGCGTAGCTGCGCCAGACTTCTTCTTGACCACACGGAGATCGACGTAGGCAGCGACACCTCGCCACATGACCGCTACTGACGGCCGAGCAGGCGGTCGAGCTTCGCGCGCGTCGCCGAGTCTAGGCGACTCTCGACCGTCAGATGCTGGTAGCTGCGCTCCTTGAGCTCTTGCGTGACGTCTGCATCCATGGCGTCCATCTCGCGGACCAACACGTCGCTTGAGAGGCGAGTCACCGGGACTCCTCCTACGGTCGCGCGAATCGTGTTGTCTGACGTGACCACGGTGACGCTTCGCGCCTGCAGGCGGGCATTCGTGACCAGACGCTCTATGACGGCGTCGGCACTTTGGCCCGCCTCCGAGAACAACACACGGATACCCGCCTGCGACAGGTTCGGCCTTTGGGAGGAGAGGTTTTCCGCCGCGTCAAAGACGACCACCGCGTCGTAGCGATGCTGCGCAAAGGACGCCACGTCACCGATGAGCTTGGTGCGTGCCCGCTCAAAGGGGTCACCACCGTCCGCCTCGTCGATAAGCTCCAGGTAGCGAGCGCTCTTGTGGATGACATTGTAGCCATCGACGACAAGAAGCTCGCCGTCGCCACAAAGAGCGTCCCCCTCTGCCGAACGAGAGCCGCCCGGCGCGAGCTCCCTAGCCATCCTCGCCCCCTGCGCCAGCGACGGCTGTAAAACGTCTGTCCGAGTCTGGTGAGCCAGATACAAGACCGCGCGCGGGGTCCTCGGCGGCCGCCGAACCCACCGGGGAAGGGGCGCTCGTAGCTCCCGGAACGCCGCGTTGCTCCGCCATGGCGCGACGCAGCCACTCGTAGCACATGACCGTCGCCGCCTGGGCGACGTTGAGCGACTCCACACGCCCGTACTGGGGTAGGCTGCACTCGAAGTCGCAACGCTCGCGCACGAGGCGGGAAAGGCCCTGGCACTCAGAGCCCATGACCAAACAGAGCCTACCCTCGAGCGGGGCTGACCACAGGTCGCCTGCAGCATGCTCGCTTGCGCCGCAGACCCAAAAGCCAGCCTCCTTGAGTCGGTCGATGGCAGTCGCGAGGTTCGCTACCTGGGCTACGGGCAGGCGTAGCACCGCACCGGCGGAGGACTTGTAGGCCCCAAGGCCCACACCTGCGGCGCGCGCCTTCGCGATGACGACACCCGTCGCCCCAACGACCTCGGCGGAACGCACGATGGCACCGAGGTTGCCCTCGTCAGCCACATGGTCGAGCAGTATGACCAGGGCCCTTCCCTCTCCGGCTGCGGCGATGATGTCAAGGAGCGTGGCGTAGGCAAAGGGCCGTGCCTGGACGATGATGCCCTGATGGGTACCATGCGAGCTCATGGCGTCAAGGCGTGACCTCGACACAGGCTCTAGCGGAATGCCCTCGCGTTTCAGATGGCCTAGGAGCTGCGAGAGCGTGGAGTCGGGACCATCGAGACCCGCCTGGAAAAAGGCCCGTCGTAGCTTCACGCCCGCGTCGAGTGCCTCGGCGACAGCACGGCGACCCTCGATGAGATCTCCTGGTGGACGCTGCCCTCTCTCGGCCGGGCCAGCCGGACGCCCTCTTGTGCCCCGTCGTCCACGCGGGCTCGCACCATGCTCGTCGCGCTGGATGCGTCCCTTCTCGCCTTGACGGCCCGCGCTGCGGTGCCCGGCAACTCGCTGACCCTCCCGCGCGCTTCCCCTCGAGTCGCCCTGCTGTTCCTGCAAGGATCGACCTGCCCTGCGACGCCCCTGTACGTCGCCCTGAGACGTGCGCGACCGAGCACTTTTTGGCTTGCCTTTTGGCATCTTGGCCTACGCCTTCCTGTTCCGGCGTAGGCGAACACCCGCCGCCGTGTCCTCGACGACCAGGCCAAGGGCCGAAATGCCATCTCGGATGGCGTCGGCGCGGCTCCAGTCCCTGTTCGCACGGGCCTCCTGTCGAGCACAGAGCAGCACCTTGGCAGCAGCGTCCGCGTCATCGCCCGCAAAGCCCGTCAGCTCACGAGCGAGCAGGATAAGCCCAGAGGGCAACTCGTCTTCTGCCGCAGCCTCGGAGATGTCGATGCCGAGCACGCCCAGAAGCTCTTGGATCGTATCGGCCGCACGCAAGGTCGCGGCGGTGGTCAGGCTCTGGCCACCCTCAGCGAGATATTTGTTGGCGGCGTTCATGAGGCCGAATATCGCAGCGAGGGCGCCAGCGGTGTTAAAGTCATCGTCCATCTGATGGGTGAACTCAAGCTGGGCGTCTCTCGCGGCGCCTGCGAGGGTGCGGTCTGCCTCGTCGAAGCTGCCGTCCTGCGGTGCGTTCTTGGCGGCCCAGCGCAAGTTCTTGACGCAACTCGCCAGGCGCTCGACGTTGCCCACCATACCGTTTAGGAACTCGAAGCGAAAGTCGAGCGGAGAGCGATAGTGGGTCTGCAGCATGAGGAGGCGCACGGCATCGGCAGGGTACTTGTCCAAGACCTCCTTGAGCGTATAGAAGTTACCGAGGCTCTTCGACATCTTCTCACCGTCCACACGCAACATCCCCGCATGCATCCAGGTCCTGGCGAGCGGCGTGTGCCAGGCGCACCGTGCCTGGGCGGTCTCGTTCTCGTGGTGTGGGAAGATGAGGTCCTGCCCCCCACCATGGATGTCGATGGGCGTACCCAGGTAGTGGTGGATCATGGCGCAGCATTCGGTGTGCCAGCCGGGGCGTCCGTCACCCCAGGGGCTTGGCCAACTTGGCTCGCCGGGCTTTGCGGCCTTCCAGAGCGCAAAGTCAAAGGGATCGCGCTTCTCGTCGCTGACCTCGACGCGCTCGCCGGCTCGCAGCTGGTCAAGATCTCGTCCCGAGAGCGCTCCGTAGTCCGCATCGGCACGCACCGAGAAGTACACGTCATGGTTGTCTGCGACGTAGGCATGCCTTGAGGCGATGAGCTGCTCGATCATCTCCTGCATGGCCTCGATCTCGCGCGTGGCGCGCGGACGCATGTCGGGATCCTGGACGTTGAGGCGATGCATCTGCGTGATGAAGGCAGCGGAGTACTCCTCGGCGAGCTGCGCGGCGGTCCTGCCCTCCTCGTTGGCGCGGTTGATGATCTTGTCATCCACGTCGGTGAGGTTCTGGGCAAAGGTCACCGCGTACCCCTTGTAGGCAAGGTAGCGACGGATCACGTCGAACACGAGGAAGGTACGGGCGTTCCCGATGTGGATGTCATCGTAGACCGTGGGTCCGCACACATACATGCGGACCTTCCCCTTGTCGATGGGAATGAACTTCTCCTTACGGTGGGTCTTGCTGTTATAGATGAGCATGCTGCCTCCTTTGGCGGCGTCATCTTGGCGTGGTCATGCCCTGGCGACGTTTTCCTACAGGACGTTCGGTACGTCCTTCTCGGTGCATCCTTCGGCTCGGGCAGCGTAAGAGGGCAAAGAAAAGCCCACTTGTCACTCCGCCCCCTCGAGCAGGCAGACAGCCCAGGCGGCAATTCCCTCCTCGCGTCCCACAAAGCCCAGATGCTCCGTGGTGGTCGCCGAGACACCAACGCTTGTCATTGGAACGCCCATGGCATGGGCAAGGTTCTTGCGCATGGCCTCGCAGTGCGGCGCCAGCCGAGGCACCTGCGCCGCGATCGTGCAGTCACAGTCCAAGATCAGGTAACCCCGATCGCGGGCAAGCCCCGCGACGCGGGCGAGCAACTCGCAGGAGTCGGCACCCGCATAGGCGGGGTCAGTGTCTGGGAAGAGCTGACCGATGTCTTTGGCTCGCATCGCCCCGAGCAGGGCGTCCATGAGGGCGTGGGTGACGACGTCCGCGTCCGAGTGACCCAGAAGCCCCTTAGGTGCGTCAATGCGCACGCCACCAAGGATGAGCGCGCGACCCTCAGCGAAGGCGTGCACGTCAAATCCGTGTCCTATGCGCAGCATTGCTCCCTCCCTCCGTCAGTGATCCTTAGTCCTCGGCCGTGGTCGTACCCGTTGCATCGTCAAGCAAATCGATGCCACAGCCCTCCCGCATGAGGCGCGTCTCCAAGAGGGCACGGACGACGAGGAGGTCCTCGGGCACCGTGACCTTGATGTTGGCGCGAGGCGAGGGTACGCAGGCGACCCTGCCATTACAGCGCTCCACGAGCGAGGCGTCATCGGTACCCCCAAAGGCATCAAGCTGTGCCGCACGATGCGCCGCCACAAGCTGCCTCGTCCTGAACACCTGTGGTGTCTGTGCGCACCAATAGGAGCAGCGATCAGGCGTAGCGCGTATCACCCCATCCTCGACTATCTTGAGCGTGTCGATCGAGGGCAGCGCACAGATGGCGCCAGCGAGGCTCGCGTCATCACGCACGCAGGAGATGCAGCCCTCAATGGTCTGAGCGTCGATCAGGGGACGAGCCCCATCGTGAACAGCCACAAGAGCGAGTCTCTCGTCCATGGCGCAAAGGCCTGAGAAGACTGACTCCTGCCTCGTTTCGCCCGCCTTAGCGAGCACCACCGGCGTGGCGAGCGAGACACGCGAGAGCACGCGCTCACGCACCTCCTCCTCACGTCCGTCCTCGATCACTAAGACCAGCTGCGCCACTGAGGGCGCCCTATCAAACGCGATCAGGGACCACGCGACGAGCGGCAGGCCACAGAGGCCTACGAACTGCTTGCCGAGCGGATTGCCGAAGCGCGTGCCAGAGCCACCCGCAACGATGATCGCGCAGCTGTCTGCCGCCCCCGCCTGCTGAGCGAGGCGCTTTGGTGCCGCGCAGACACAGGCCTGGACGCTCATGCCCGCTTGCCCCACATCCTATAGAGGCTGTCTGCAAGGATATTTGGGTTCTTGACGCCGACGTCATCGAGGCGCTCGGGATTACTCTCGATGTTGTCAAGCACCTGCTGGAGCGACCCAAACTTGTCGACGATCTTGTCGGCCATGCCCTCGCGCACGACCGACACGTTTGAGAGCGTGCGCAGCCCGAGCGGCTTCATGATGGAGTCCTCCGCCATGTCCTCGTAGCCAAGCAGCTCGGCCACGCTCTTAGGTGAGCGCAGCTTGACGTTATCGGTCGCATGCAGCGTCTTGCGCAAGGCGGCGGCATTTGCCTCGGAGTGGTCACAGGCATAGTCGCGCAGCAGTAGCGTGTAGTCCTCCGAGGTGTCTCCCATGAGCTCCTCACGCTGCATCTCGATGGACTTTCCCTGGCTTCCCAGCTGCAGCACAAGATCATTGAGCTCGGCCGAGACGGTTGTGAGCATCTCAAAGAGGTAGATCGTCTCGGCGATGTCTGCGAGCGTAACGTAGTCGTCGAGCTCGAGCGTGGTCAGGCGCAGCAAGCCGCGGTCAAGGCGAGTCCGCGTGCTTTCCATGGAGACGAGCAGCTGGTTGATAGTGCTCATGAGCTCGGAGGCACTCTTGAGCTGGTGTCCGCGGCCGCTCACATAGACGGTGACGACCTGCCTGCGCTCCGAGACCGAGATGACCATCGCCGTGGTGAGCAGGCTCATGCGCGCGGCGGTGCGATGCCGCATGCCCGTCTCTGACGTAGGCAGCGATGGGTCGGGGTTGAGGTGGTAGTTAGCGCGCAGTATCTGTGTCATGTCCCTGTCGATAACAATGGCGCCATCCATCTTCGAGAGCTCGAAGAGGCGGTTGGCCGTAAACGAGATGTCAAGCTTAAAGCCATCGTCACCGGCCCGGATGACGTTATCCGTATCACCGATGCAGATGAGGGCACCAAGGTGGCCAGCGATGATCATGTCGAGCGCATGGCGTAGTGCCGTGCCGTGCGCCGTCTTCTTGATTGCGTCACGCATGCGACCCCGCGCGTCGTCTGGACTCTGGGTCGAGTGAGCATCTTCCATATACCCCCCTTATGGGCAGGTCTGCCCGCAGTCGCAGGCAGACCGAACTGTCACACATAGTATAACGTTACTGATACGCGCGTTCCTTGATGCCCGCTCATTGTGCGGCAGCTCTCGCCCAGACAGAAGAGCCAAGAGCTACTCGGCGGCAGACGTGGCGCGTCCATCGGAACTCGCGGCGGGTGTGGGCCGTGCGGTGTTCCACCGCTCGCGAGCCTTCGGCAGCTCCATGTGAACACGCTCCGTAGGCGCGGGTATCTCGCCCGTACCCTTGGTGAAGACAAGCTTTCGATCATCCCCCTCGCCGTCTGCGTCCACGAGGATGATGTCCCCCTCGTGCCACCTGCCACGCAGCAGCTCCTCGGAGAGCGGATCCTCGATGAGCGTCTGGATTGCGCGACGCAAAGGACGAGCCCCATAGATGGGGTCGGTGCCCTCCTTGACGATGTGATCGCGGGCGGGATCGGTCAACTCGATGGACATGCCCTGGGCGATCATACGGTTGCGCAGATCCGTGACCATGAGGTCCACGATGCCGCGTAGCTGCTCGTGGGTAAGCGACCCAAAGACCACGATCTCGTCCACGCGGTTCAGGAACTCGGGGCGGAACAGACGCTTGAGCTCACTCATCACGCGGGAGTTTATCTCCTTATCAGAGAGCCCGCCTGCGCCCTGCGCCGAAAAGCCCATGGTGTTGGTCTGGGCGATGTCGCGCGCGCCGACGTTGGAGGTCATGATGATGACCGTGTTGGAGAAGTCGACCGTGCGTCCCTGCCCATCGGTGAGCCTGCCCTCGTCCAGTATCTGGAGGAGGACGTTGAAGACGTCGGGATGGGCCTTCTCGATCTCGTCGAAGAGCACGACAGAGTAGGGCCTACGACGCACCGCCTTGGTCAGCTCACCGCCCTCATCGTAACCCACGTATCCGGGAGGGGCACCAACGAGCTTGGAGACCTCGTGGCGCTCTATGAACTCCGACATGTCGAAGGAGATGAGCGCGTCCTCGCTACCAAAGAGGAACTCGGCGAGCGACTTGGCGAGCTCGGTCTTGCCGACACCGGAGGGTCCGAGGAAGATGAACGAGCCTCCGGGACGGCGGGGATCCTTGAGGGGCGAGCGGCTGCGCCTGATGGCCTTGGCCACCTTGGTCACGGCCTCCTGTTGGCCCACGATGCGTTGGTGCAGAGCGTCCTCGCAGCGCAGGAGCTTGGAGGCCTCGGCCTCCGTGATGTTGGAGACGGGGATGCCCGTGATATCGGACACGACGTCGGCGACGTCTTTGTCGGTGACAACCGTCACGGCCTTGTCGGTGCTCTCGCGCCATGACGCCTCCAGCTCGTCGCGCTTGGAGGCAAGCTCCTTCTCGCGGTCACGCAGACGAGCAGCCTCCTCGAACTCCTGGGCACTCGCCGCCTTGGACTTCTCGTCCTTGATGCGGGCAAGCTCCTCGTCCACCTGGGCGAGCTCAGGAGGCAGGCTCATCTTGTGGACGCGGGTGCGCGCACCCGTCTCGTCGATGATGTCGATGGCCTTGTCGGGGAGGAAGCGGTCCTGGACGTAGCGGTTGGAGAGCGTCACAGCCGAAGCCAGCGCGTCTTCGGTGTACTTGACGTGGTGGTGCCTCTCGTAGGCCTCCTGCAGGCCATGCAGGATCTCGAGGGTATCCTCGGGCGTGGGCTCTCCGATGTTGACAGGCTGGAAGCGACGTTCGAGGGCGGAGTCCTTCTCGATACGCTTGCGGTACTCCTCAGCGGTCGTGGCACCAATGACCTGAATCTCGCCGCGCGAGAGGGGCGGCTTCAGGATAGAGGCCGCATCGATGGAGCCCTCGGCCGAGCCCGCGCCGATAATGGTGTGGATCTCGTCGATGAAGAGGATGTCGTCCTTGTTCTCCATGACCTCGGAGATGACCTTCTTGAGGCGCTCCTCGAACTCGCCGCGATACTTTGACCCGGCAACGAGACTCGCGACGTCGAGCGTCCAGATCTGCCTGCCGCGCAGGATGTCGGGGACGTTGCCCGTGGCGACGAGCTGGGCGAGCCCCTCGACGATGGCCGTCTTGCCAACACCGGGGTCACCCAGGATGAGGGGGTTGTTCTTCTGCCTGCGTGCAAGGACCTGCATCACACGCTCCACCTCACGGTCGCGCCCTATCACGGGGTCGAGCTTGCCGTCTGCGGCGAGCTGGGTGAGGTTTCTACCAAACTGCTCGAGCATGGAGCCGTCCTCCGACTGTTGCGGACCCTGTCCCATGCCGCTGAAGAACTGCTGGCCAAAGCCGACGCCCGTTGGCTGCGGGCGACCCTCCCTACCCTTGCTGTCGCTCTTCTCGACTAGCTCATTGACGGCGTTGCGAACCGCGTCCGCCGAGACGCCCATGCGGGAAAGTGCCGTCATCGCGCGGTCGTCGCTCTGGGATACGATGCCCAAAAGTAGGTGCTCCGTGGCGATATAGGTTTGGTTGCGTGCCATGGTCTCACGGTAGGCGTCCTCGAGCACGCGCTTTGCGAGCGGCGTGAAGGGAATGTGGCCTCCGGGAATGGGCTCGTTGTCCTCGGAGGAAATCTCCTTGACCGTGGCGAGGGCCTCCGTATAGGTGACGTCGAGCTTGGCAAGGGCTTGGGCGGCGATGCCCTCCCCCTCCTTTATCAGGGCCAGGAGCAGGTGCTCCGTCCCTACATACATCTTGCCGAGGCTACGCGCCTCGTCCTGCGCAAGGCTCATGACCTTGCGCGCCTTGTCGGTGAACTTCTCGAACATACGGTGCTTACGCCCCCTCCTGGGTCACGTGCCGACCTGCGTGTTGGTGACCGGCAGCTGGGCCGGCCCTGTTTTGATGGTTGTGCTTGTACCCCGATGATGTGCCTGCGAAACCTGCAGGCGATGGAGCGGGCGAAACTCCTCAGGAGGCAAGTGTGAAAAAGTGGACATAGCCTGCACGGAGATGATGCGCCTCCTGCCACGGGCGAGACATCGGAGCATGTGGGCATGAGAACGCCTGGGCCGTTGGAGAGAGATTGACGGTAAGGACGCAGGTAGAGTCGTAGACGAGCTGGTTCGGCCTCGCCACATCCTGTCTCGTACCAGGAGCCTACGCCTTCGTTGGCAACTCCGACGCAGCGTCAGGCAGCTGGGCCAGGCAGGACGACGGCAGCTTCGTGCTAAGCTTCCCTGACAGCGACGGTGCCCTCACGTTCCAGTACCGCAGGTGAGCGAACCCCACGACCATGCCACTCGATGGCATCGAGTGTACGGCTGTCGTGCCACTCGGTAGTGCCGAATGGTACAAGATAATGCCGTACCTGCGCGTTTATGGCTTGCCGTGCCACTCGGTAGTGCCGAGTGCGCAATTGTTGTACCACTCGGTGACGTCGCGTGGCACCACCGCAGGCTGACGTCTCATCGACCGCGAAGAGCACCCGCCCATCCGTCTCTTGGGCCCAGGGGAGGCCTGGGTTCCCATTGAAGGCATGGGTCTAGCCCTTCGGGCGCACCCCCCGTGTCCCCCATGGTTGGAGGGCGGTCCCTAGGAATATCGGATAGCAACACACAAGGGGAAGCAGGTAGCGCATGAGGCTCGCCGGCCCCACCGTGAAAGTCAACCAGACGGCAAGTGCTGGCACAAAGGGAAGCGCAGCCCTGCGCTTAGCGGCGGCAACGCTCGCACCCAAACACCCAAGCATGAACCAGAACGGAAAGGCCAGGCCAAACATAACAGAAAGCAAGGGGTTGCCCCTAAACGCATCGAAGGTGGCCACATCGACATAGCGGGCAAGCAGCCAGGGGATACGACTCTGCCGCACAAAGCCATACTGGTCGTTTCCCAACGACGCGCCATCAGCCATGTCCTGACCTGTCACGACCACGCCAACATAAACTCGCTCGGATGCCTTGTTATCAGAGGAGAGTGGATACCAGTACGGCACATTGAGCGAGAGAAAGGCGTCCAGATAGGTCACGGGATGACTCGCCCCTAGGCTCACCCACACGCCAAGCAGCTCTGCGAGCTGCCCACCTTGTGCAGAGAAGCTGCCCTTGACCGGGTCTGCCAGCCGAGGGGTATAGAGATCGCCGATCTGGTCAACGGGCAGGAAGGCGGAGAGAACCTTCCTCTGCTCCGCAGTGAGCGAGTCCGGATCATCCCGCACAACACGGGCAAGCTGCTGCAAGGGGACGCTCAGCGCCTCCCCCACACTACCGGGCACAACATCGAGCACCCCATACAGCACTCCCGAGGCGACAAGACCCAGCACCACAGACAGGAGCGACAAGACGAGCATGCGGCGCCAGCCCGTGCGGCCAACCATACACGCGCTCACCGGTACTGCCAAGGCCAGCGCATAGACCGCGTTGTTGCGCAAAAGGCAGCAGGCCAGGGCGACGGAATGGTCCCATAAGCATGTATTGTACCTATATGCGAGGGTCCATGAGTGCGATGAGGATCCTCACCATCTGCGCAGGTAGCGTCCATTCGACAAGGTCAGGTGGCGAGCCACACCCTTCTCGACAGGTCGCTTCTGCTCGTCTCAGCAAACGCGGCGCGTACCATGCGAAACGGCTCAAGTACGCTTGGAGGTGCTCCACATGACGCCTGGCCCACGGGCGGGGTGGTCTGCGGGCACCCCGCTGATCCTTTGTGGCGGACGGATTGCCCTTCTCGCCAGTGACGAACATTGCCAGCCCGTGCGGGCCGGTCGCAACCGGGGATGATAACCATCCGCACGCCTCTCGCAACCCCAAACATCTCTTTTATGATCCGCGCAAGCCGGATGGGACCCGCCCGTCACGGGTAGCCAAGGTGTAAAATCGCGAAGAGGAACCACACGGCAGGCGCGGGCGGTCTCACTTGCGCCACGATGACGGGAGGCACCCATGTTCTGCCCGGGCCGCAACATGAGAAACTCTGACAAGGGCGGGTCCTGCGGGGCCGACCTGTCAAGCACAAGCACGGGTGCGTCCGGATCCCAGGTGACCGCCCAAGCTCCGGCATCCGGCGCGTCCACCCCGTCTAGGCCCACAACCGCAACGCACAGGCGTGTTGGGCGCGTCATCGCGGGAGTCATTGCGGTCGCCATCGTCGTCGCGGCGGGACTGAACACGAGCTGGTTCGGCCTAGCCGGGCCCCACCTCGTACCGGGGAACTACACCCTCAGCGGCTCGTCGGCATCGAACACGATAGTCGCCTCCGTCACCCAGGGCAATCACGTCAGCCTTGAATACGAGGGGCACAGCTGGGTAGGAGACGCGCAGGTCATCCGGGTGGGGAAGGACCACCTTCACGTGCGGGTACCGATCGCAGAGGAGAGCGGCCAGCTCTCGGGCTGCATGCTTAACCTCGTGATCCCGCAGGGCGTCCCTGGCAGCGTCATCGGAACCTGGGCGATGTGGTTCACGGACGAGAATGGCTTTCCAAACCTTGGCGGCATTGCGTGGGCGGTGATCGAGGATGGCGACACCCTCAGAGGCGGGGTGGTCTCGTCTTCCGATGCGCCGGCCGCAGCTAGGTCCCTTGGGATGGGCACCTTCCAGGGCGATTCCGGTGCGAAGCCAGGCAGCTGGGCCAGGCAGGATGACGGCAGCTTCGCGCTGACCTTCCCTGACAGCGACGGCGCCCTCACGTTCCGATACCACAGGTGAGCAAACGTCCATAGCGGCGCTCGATGACATCGGATGCGTAGCCGCGTGAGGGCGCGCCGCACCAACTTCGGTCGGCGTACGAGCGGGATGGGGAACCTGCCCGTTACAGGCGACCGGGGTGTAGAATTGTGGACAACGATCCACATGGACGGCGTGGGCGGCGTCCCGCGCCGCGATACGGGAGGCACCCATGTTCTGCCCAAGCTGCGGTACACAAATCCCCGACGGAAGCAGGCTCTGCGGGTCCTGCGGGGCTGACCTGTCGGCAAGAGGCACGGGCGCGCCCGCAGCACCGGCGCCTGGACAGGTGCCAGTGCTGCGCGTCCCCATCCCCGCCAAGCACGCGTCTGCGGCGCGCGGCCGCGTCATCGCGGGGGTCGCCGTAGCCGTCACTGTCGCCCTCGTCGTCGCGGTGGGGCTGCACACTGGCTGGTTCGGCCTCGCCGGGTCCCACCTCGTACCAGGGACCTACACCTTCAGTAGCTCATCGGTATCGTACGAGATGGTCCTCTCCGTCACTGAGGGCGATCACGTCGGCCTCACGATAGGGAAAGACAGCTGGGTTGAGGGAGACGCACGGGTCAGCCAGGCGGGAAGTGACCACCTTCACGTACAGGCGCCGCTCACAACCGCAGTACTGCATGAGCCTGGGGCTACTACTACCACATTCGAAGAGATGGGGGTCAGCCGGGCAGGCATCGCGGCGCTCGGACTCGACGATGACCAGCCCTCGGGCTACACGCTCAACCTCGTGGTCCCACGAGGCGCCCCTGACAGCATCGTCGGGACCTGGGCATGGTGGATCGAGGACGAGAGGGGCTTGCCACATGAGAGCGAGGACTATTTTGGGTGGGTGGAGGTCGAGGGCGACGGCAGCTTCAGAGTCGGAGACGTTTCGTCCTCCGACGCAGCGGCTGCGGTCGAGTCCCTCAAGGCGGGCAACTTCCGGGGCAACTCTGAATTTATGTCAGGCAGCTGGGCCAGACAGAGCGACGGCAGCTTCGTGCTGACCTCCTACGGTAACGCCGTCACATTCCAGTATCGTAGGTGAGCGAGTCGTCACCGTAGCGCTCCACAGTTCCCATCAGACGTACGAGCGGGATGGGGAACCTGCCCGTTACAGGCGACCGGGGTGTAGAATTGTGGACAACGATCCACATGGACGGCGTGGGCGGCGTCCCGCGCCGCGATACGGGAGGCACCCATGTTCTGCCCAAGCTGCGGCACGAGAAACCCCGACGGAGTCCGGTTCTGCAGGGCCTGCGGAACCAACCTATCGGGCAGAAGAGCTGGTACGACCCAAAGGCCAGTGCCCGCCGCGTCGGCGACACCCACGCCCGCAGCCCAGGCACCCACTCCTGCCGTACCTACGGGCAGGGTCATCGGACAGGGCAGGCGCAGGTCTAATCCCTTCGCGGCAGTGGCGGCCATGGTCGTGGTAGGCATCTTCGTTCTCGCGGTGGGATTGCAGGTAGGATCGAGCACAAGCTGGTTCGGCCTCGCCAAGCCCCACCTCACGCCGGGAACCTACACCCTTAGCCGGAGCTTGTCGATCCTCTTCAACAGCTGGTTGCCGCCAGCCACAATGACCGTCTCTGTCGCCGAGGGCGAACGTGTCAGCTTCACGGTCGAGGGAGCTAGCTGGGTGGGAGACGCACAGGTCAGCCAAGCCGGGAAGGACCAGCTTCACATACAGGTACCAATCGCAGCGAAAAATGGCCAGCCCTCGGGTCACTCGTTCAACTTCGTGGTCCCGCAGGGCGCTCCAGACAGCGTCACTGGGATCTGGGCATCATGGACCACAGATGAGAATGGCCTGCCAGATAACGGCGTCGCATGGGCGATGATCGAGGACGGCGGCACCTTCAGGGCGCAATCCGTTCCAAACCCCGACGCGGCGGCTGTAGCCGAGTCCCTCAAGGCGGGTAACTTCCGGGGCGATCCCGACAGGAAGCCAGGCAAGTGGGTAAAGCGAGAGGACGGCAGTTACAAGCTAACTCTTAACGATTACACCTATGTGTTCCAGTACCAAAAGTGAACAAGAACCCATCGACACGCTCGGTAAGGTCGGGCGCAACGCCATGGGAGGCTCGCGCGTCGTCGACTCCGATTGGCACGCAAGTCGACGGGACCTTGCTCTCCGCAGATGGTCCCAAGTGTAGAATCTCAGAAGAGACATCGCGCGGGCGGCACGGGCGGGGCGCGCATCACGACGACGGGAGGCACCCACGTTCTACCCGAGCTGCGGCACGAGAAACCCCGACGGAGTCCGATTCTGCAAGGCCTGCGGGGCCGACCTGTCAGGCAGAGGAGCTGGTGCACCCGCACCCCAGGCGATCGCCCAGGCTCCGGTACCCGGCGCGCCCGCCTTTGCCAAACCCACGACTGCGGCGCATAGGCACATCGGGCGCGGGGGCGTCATCGCAGGGATCGCTGCGGCTGTCGCAATCGCCCTCGTCGTCGCGGTGGGGCTGCGCACAGGCTGGTTCGGCCTCGCCCAGCCCCATCTCACGCCAAGGACCTACACCTTCACCAGCTCCCTCATGGACAGCTCGCTAGCATCGCATACGACGACGATGGTTCTCTCCGTCGCCGAGGGCGATAGTGTCACCTTCACGTTTGAAGGAGGGCAGAGCTTTGGGGGAAACGCACGGGTCAGCTGGGCCGGGAGGGACCACCTTTATGTGCAAGTGCCGGTCACGCGTACGTCGCTGGGTCTTGGAGAGAACAGCAAGCCCGAATTCACCAATGTAACGGATGGCCTGAAAAGCGTCACGGCACTCAGTCTCGGCGATGTCCAACCCCTGGCCGGCTCGATCCACTTCGTGTTCCCACGGGGCGTCCCGGACAGCATCGTCGGGACCTGGGCGTGTTGGATCACGGACAAGAATGGCTCGACGTTGCAAGTGCCGCGGTGGCTCACGGACGAGAAAGGCTCGACGTTGCCATATGGAGATATGAACCTTTTCATATGGCAGAGATACGAGGACGACGGCAGCTTCAGGGGCGGGTACGTCCCGTCCTCCGACGTGGCGGCCACAGTCGACTCCCTCAAGGCGGGCGCCTTCCAAGGCAACTCCAATGTGGCAGTGTCAGGCAGCTGGACCAGGCAGAACGACAGGAGCTTCGTGCTGAGCACCCCCATCGGTAGCTCCACCAACACGTTCCAGTACCACAGGTGAGCGAACCCACGCGACCGCGCGCTCGGTGGCGCCGAGTGGACGATTGTCGTGCCACTCGGTGACGCCAAGTGGCGCAAAATAATGCCATACCTGCACGTTTACGACTTTCCGCACCACTCGGTGACACCGAGTGCGCGGTCGTAGTGCCATTCGGCGCTATCGAGTGGCAGAGCGCTCGCGGAAGGTACGACATCGGCCACCGACAGCACGAGTACGCGTCATACGCGAGTCCACACCTCACCCGTCACGAGGCCTTCCGCTACTCCCCAGTCTCCTTGGCCTTCGCGTTATAGTCGCCGACAGGCGCGATGGCCTTCATGGCCTCGAGCACGGAGGCGAGCAGGTCGTCGAGCTCCATATCGTTGAGTTCGGCACCCATACGGATGACGTCGCGGTCGCAGCCTGCGGCGAAGCGCTTGTCCTTGAACTTCTTCTTGAGGGACTTGAGGGGCATGTCGGTCACGGAGCCCGACGGCCTCATGCGGGCCGCCGCCTGGATGAGGCCCGAGAGCTCGTCGGCCGCAAAGAGCACCCGCTCCATCTTCTTCTCGGGCTTGGGAAGGTCTGGGTTCCTGTCAGAGGTATGGGTCTGGATGGCGTGCGCAAGCTCGGGATTCGCACCCGCCTCGGCCAGAAGCTCGGCGGCCTTGACGGTATGGGTCTTCTCGTCCTGCCACTTCTCCCAGTCGAGGTCATGGAGAAGACCAACCTGACCCCAGAAATCGACGTTCTCGGGATCGTAAGTAGCGGCATAGTAGCGCATGAGACCCTCGAGCGTCTCTCCGTGCTGAATGTGGAACTCATCCTCGTTGTACTTCTTGAGCAGCTCGAAGGCCTGCTCTCGGGTAAGGCCGCTCTCCAGCTTCTTAGCCATGTCACTCTCTCCGTCTCTCTCCGCGCTCGCACCGGCGGCGGAGTCTGCCGCAATTGTGTCCACGTCCGTCATGCCTAGGCCACATGTGCCAGCAACCTGCTCCGCGATCTGTGCCCTCGTGATCGTCTCGGGCTTCATCTGCGGAAAGAGCAGCACGTCGCGGATGGACGGCTGATCGCAGAAGAGCATGACCATGCGGTCGATGCCGTAGCCGATGCCACCTGTGGGGGGCATGCCGTACTCGAGCGCACGCACGTAGTCGTAGTCATAGCCCATTGCCTCGTCATCGCCAAGACCCTTGGCGGCAACCTGCTCGGCAAAGCGGCCGGCCTGGTCGATGGGGTCATTGAGCTCCGAGAAGGCGTTGGCGTACTCATGCCCGCCGATGACCAGCTCGAAGCGGTCCGTGAGACGCGTATCCTCGTCCTTACGCTTGGCAAGCGGCGAGACCTCCTCCGGGTAGTCACACACGAAGGTGGGGTTCACGAGCGTAGACTCGCCAAGCTCGTCATAGAGCGAAAACAGCAGCTTTCCCGCACCCCAACCCTCCTGCCACTCGATGTCGTGCGCCTCGCACAGCTCACGCAGACGCCCGATGGGCGTATCCATATTGACGCACTCGCCGACACGCTCAGACACTATCTCGATGAGCGAGCGAGAGGCCCAGCTACCGCTCATGTCTATCGTCTGGCCTTGGTAGCTGATGAGCTCGCGGCCCTCCTCACAGCCGCAGATGCCGCGCGCGATGGCCTTGAAGAGCCCCTCGCTGAGCCGCTTCATGCCCTCGAGATCAGAGTAGGCGCAGTAGGCCTCCATCGAGGTGAACTCGGGGTTATGCGTAAGGTCCATGCCCTCGTTGCGAAACTGCCTTCCGAGCTCGAAGACACGCTCCATGCCTCCCACGATGAGGCGCTTGAGCGGCAGCTCGGTGGCTATGCGCAGATAGAAGTCGCGATCAAGCGCATTGAAGTGCGTCGCGAACGGCTTGGCGTTGGCACCCCCCAAGATGGCGTGCATCATGGGCGTCTCGACCTCGAGGTAACCCGCAGACTCCATGTAGCGGCGGATGAGGCTAATGATGGCTGAGCGCTTGCGAAAGACCTCACGGACCTCGGGATTCATGATCAGATCGACGTAGCGCTGGCGGTAGCGGACCTCTCGGTCCGTGAGGCCATGGAACTTCTCGGGCAACGGACGCAGGCTCTTGGAGAGAAGCCTCACCGAGCTCGGTGCAATGGAGAGCTGCCCGCGACGCGTGCGCAACACCACGCCCGTCGCCTCTATGATGTCACCGAGATCGAGCTGGCCGAGCAGTCCCCAGTCAACCTCCGCCATGTCGTTGACACGACAGAAGAGCTGGATCTGCCCTGTTGCGTCCTCGAGCACGATGAAGCGGGCCTTGCCCTGCTTGCGCAGCGCCCTCACGCGTCCAGCGACGCTGTAGGCATCCTTGGTGCTCGCACCGTCCTCGAGCGAGGCGTATCGCTCCTCGAGCTCTGCCGCATGCACTGTGACCGTACTTGTGGCGGGATACGGGTTCACGCCCGCGTCGATGAGCGCCTGACGCCTCGCCCGGCGCACAGCCCGCTCGTCGTTGATGTCTATGTTTGCGTTTGGCGCACCCGCGTCCACTTGTGCCACCTGACCCTCCCTGCTACGTTCTGGCCTGACGGCGTGGTGCGCCGACAAGGTCCAACCTGTCAAAAAGAGCCTCTTGTTAGTCCGCAGACCCTCTGGCTGCCAGCGACCTTGTCACCTAGAGGCTTCTGTCGTCGCCCTGATCCCTATGCTTGATGGACACTATCTTGACGCTCTCCCGCTTGCCCGAGGGCATAACATACGATACCGTGTCGCCAACCGAGTGGTTGAAAAGGGCGGCACCGAGGGGTGAGGCATTGGATATCCTGTTCTCGAGCACGTCAACCTCCGCCGTGCTCACGATGGTGATGGTCTCCCTCTCGCCTGCGCCATCCTCAAGCTCAACCTCATCGTCGAGAGACACGGCGTCTGCGTTGCCCTCGATGATCCTGGCGTTGGCAAGCTGGCTTCGCAGCTCGCTGATAAGCGACTCGTTCTGCCTCTGAGCCTCCCTGGCAGCATCGTACTCGGAGTTCTCAGAAAGATCACCGTGCTCGCGTGCGCGCTGGATCTCGGCGACGATCTTGGGACGCTCGACATCCTCAAGCTGCGCGAGTCTCTCCTCGAGGCGCTTGTAGCTCGCCTTGCTCATGATGTTCACATCTGGTTCCACGTTCTCCATTGCGCGTCTTCCCCTCGCTATTGGGACTGAGCCGAGTTGCCACCTCGCACGCACATGCGTAAGGCAGCCTCCTGACCGCCGTCACCTACCTACTGAGCCTGCTCGATCTTGGAGCCACACTTGTTGCAGTACTCTGAGCCAGCGACGTTCTTGGCGCCGCACTTGTTGCAGAAGACCGCGTCATCCGAGTCGGCGGGCTCCTCCTCGACGGTGTCGCTCACGTCGGTGACATCGGTGTCCTTGGCCTTACCCTCACCCTCGTCCATGCCCTCGCGGATGCTCTTGACCGTTGCCCCCAATGACTTGCCCAGCTTCGGAAGGTTCTTGGGTCCAAAGAGAAGGAGGGCAATGGCCAAGATAACGAGGAGCTCTGGAACGCCCATGCCAAAGATTGACATCAATAACCTCCTGAGGAGTCGAGAGAGCACGTGGCTTGTCGTTCGGTTTTCGCATATGGTAGTATATGACGATGAGTGTGTGTACTCACAATCTCTATCACGGACCGCCCCACAGGGCGCCTGCGGGAAGACCCTCGTTTGAGATGGGAGACACGCAACAGATCGATCCGGCAAATGTCCAGTCCCCATACCCTCGTCCGGCGGGTCATCCAAGGATCCACTTGACACCGATAGCTGCTGCCGGTTGTTGCCTTTCGTGAGGACATCCGCCGCGTGCGCAACGTCCTAAAGAGCGCGTCAGGCGCCGATAGCCCCCGCATCGGCGCCTTGGGCATCTACGGCGGCAGTAGGCACACGCTGGACGCAACCTAACCTGACGCCCCGCGTGAAAGCCTGCGCCACCCTGCCCACGTTCAACGCGGGACGCACACGTCGCCTTGGCTCAAGAGAAATTGAGTATAAGTGTTCTCGTGATAGAAGAAAAGTCATGTATCCACGCCGAGCAAAACAGTGTACACAAACCGTCGGATTTCAAGAGAGCAAGCCCAGAAAGCTGATTTGTGTACACTGTTGCAGGCGACCCTGTGCGACCTGTCTATGGCGGCGAGTAGCCGCGCGAAGGAGTATCACGAGCTGCCCTCCGGGCAAACCTTCCAAGCGATGTCGTACCGGCAGCAACCAGAGCGGTCGGGATGCGGGAGCTCCCCCTACATCCCGTGGCTCCCCTACGTTCGGTAGCTCTCGCCAACGGCAAGCAGCGCGAAGAGCCTCTCTGCCGCCCTGGCGTAGAGGTCTTCGGCGCGGTTGGCAGCCTCATCAAGGGACATGGGGGCGTCAACGGCGGGCATCACCGCGCTCAGTCCACGCACACCACTCGCGCTCGCACCGTCCCCGATGCCGCCCACGATGGCAACACAGGGAACGTCATGCTGCTCACAGGCACCCGCGACGCCAGCAACGACTCTTCCACTCGTCGAGCGGGCGTCGAAGCGCCCCTCTCCCGTTATGCACAGGTCGGCCCCCTCTAGAAGCTCGTCAAAGCCCACGATGTCAAGAACGCTCTCGATGCCGCTCTCGAGGCGTGCCGAGAGGAACGCCGCGCATGCGGCGCCAAGGCCACCGGCCGCGCCTGCTCCCGGGACGTCACGGACACCCACGAGCCCCACGCCACTAAACTCTCCCTCGAGCACACTGGCATAGCTCTCCATACCACGCTCAAGCGCCTGTACGGACTGGGGGTCGACCCCATCGAGGCTGGCGCAGCTGGACACGGCACCGTTTGGGCCCAGCAGAGGGATCTTCTCGTCGCACATCACGCGAAAACGGGCAGTGCCCACGTAGAGCCTAAAGAGGGTGAGGTCGACGGAGTGCACGCGGGCGAGGTCACGCCCACCGCCAAAGAGTTCGGATCCGTCCTCGTCAAGGAAGCGGACCCCCAAGGCGCGCATGCACCCCATGCCACCATCGATCGCGACTGAGTCGCCAAGGGCGACCGTAATGTCGGAGCAGCCTCGCGCCAGCGCGTCTGAGATGAGCTCTCCCGTGCCATAGGACGTAGCGGCAAGAGGGTCACGCTCCTTTGGCGCAGGGAGTCGGTCACCCGATGCGGCGGCCATCTCGATAACGGCGCGCTCGCCGCTCAGAAGACCGTACGAGGCGCGGATCGACCTGCCAAAGGGATCGTGCACGCTCACGTTTCGCTTCTCTCCACCGCAGGCAGCGATGAGCACGTCGACGGTGCCCGTCCCACCATCCGCCATGGGAACGCCCACGCAGTCGCAGTCGGGAAAGCGAGCGCACGCAGCATCCTCGAGCAGAGCGGCAGTCTGTGCGGAGGACAACGTCCCCTTGAAGGCGTCAGACGCAAAGACGAAGCGATGAGGTGAGGCCATGGGTTCTTCCTTTCATCGCGCGGATCGTGCGACGCACGCACGTGGCTCCCCGCACTTACGTATCGTATCGTATCGAGACGCGAATCGCGCGATGCCGTGCGATGGCGGTGCAGCTGCCGCGACCGCACGTCATGGACGCACATTCACCTATGCACTATAGCGCACTCTGGCGACGTGCTCCCGCGAGACGGTACTATTCTACCTCGCGAGGCGAAACGGATGCCCGAGGTTAGAGACCAGCGAGGAAGGTCACGGCACGAGCTCGCCCTCCTGCGCCTTTAAGGCCCCGGGACACTTGAGCAGAGGCGCTTGAACAAAGATGGGTACGATTACGCGCAGAGCTATGAGCGACACGACCTACGGACAGAGAGACGGAGACACCTATGCCCACAAAGCGCACGGTCGACTACAGTGACTACGCCAACCAGATCGTAAAGGCCATCCCCAGAGGTATCCTGCTCACGACCAAGGCCGGCGAGAAGGTCAACGCCATGACCATCGGCTGGGGCACCTTGGGCACCAACTGGAGCAGGCCGGTCTTTGTCGCCTACGTCCGCAGGCATCGCTCGACCATCGTGCTCCTCGACCGAAATCCCGAGTTCACGATCAACGTCCCCCTTGAGGAACGGCCGTCTGACAGGAAGATCATCGGTATCTGCGGTAGCGAGCGCGGAGACGAGGTGGACAAGGTCGCGCTGGCAGGCCTCACGCTCGTCGACTCGGATATCGTGAGCGTACCCGGTATCGCCGAGCTACCGCTCACGCTCGAGTGCAGGGTCATCTACCGCCAGGACCAGGAGCTCTCGCTCTACTCGCCGGACATCATGGCCCACTACCCGCAGGACGTGGACGGCCGCGCGACTGGCTCCAACAGAGACCCCCACATCACCTTCTTCGGCGAGATCGTGAACGCATACGTCATAGAGGGCTGAGCTAAGAGGGACCGGGTCTGAGGACGACGACCTCGGCTCACGATCGATCGTGGGTGCCACGTTGCACGGCCACGGGGCCTTAGACTTAACGGTCGGCATCGGCCGAGATCGTCGTTCTGGCTCGCGTCACCGCCCCGCTTCGCCCCGCCTCTGTCTTGTCCGTGCCGTGTTCCGCGCCTCGCGGGATGGTGAGGACAAAGCGGCTGCCCACACCCTCGCACGACACGACGGAGATGCTGCCGCCGTGGCTGTCGGCGATCCACTTGGCGATGGAGAGGCCCAGACCAGAGCCCGCGGCGTCCCTGCGCGCGTCCTGCGCTCGGTAGAAGCGCTCAAAGATGTGTCTTACCGTCTTGGCGGACATACCCCTGCCCTCGTCCTGCACGCCGGCCGAGACACTCGTCTCGTCCTGCGTGAGCGAGAAGCCTATGGTCGTCTGTTCGGGCGAGTACTTTGCCGCGTTCTGCACGATGATGCGAAGCGCCTGCTTGACGAGGACGGCGTCGGCCATAAGCAAGAAGCGCGGGTCCTGCGCCTCGGCGGCGGCCTTGGCTCCCGAGCTCAGCTCGTAGCGATGGTCTGCATCGATCATCTGCGACTCCTCCGCAATCTCCGCCACGAGCGTTGCCACGTTGCACGGCTGCCTGTGGAGCTCGTTTCTCCCCGAGTCCCCTCGAGCTAAGAACAGCAGCTGCTCCACAAGCTCCTGCATGTGCTCGCCCTCCAGCTTGAGAGCGGCGATCGACTCCTCAAGCACCGCCTGGTCATCCTTGCCCCAGCGATCCAGCATGTCCACGTAGCCGCGAACCACGGCGATGGGCGTGCGCAGCTCGTGACTCGCGTCATTCACGAAGCGCATCTGCTGCAGCTTGGCGTCCTGCATCTGCCGAAGCAGTCGGTTGAGCGCAACCTCGATGCTCTCGAGGTCCTTGTCACCGGTCCTCACGCGCGGGGCGTCGACGCTTGCCCGCTCGATGGCCTGCTCGAGGCTGGCCATCTTGTCCTCACCGGATGCCGTCGACCCGCGCGTCGCGGCTCCCAGGGTGTCCGCGCTCACGAGCGCGTCCGCCTTCAGGGCCAAGTCGTTCAGAGGCTTGAGTTGCCTGCGCACACGGCGCATGTCAGGGAAGAAGGACACGAGCGAGAAGAACTCTGTGACCACCAGCGGGGCGAGGGCGCAAAGCAGAACGGGAAGGAGCGTGCCTAGCGTAAAGGTCGCATTCCCGCCCTCGACCGCGACATGGCAGCCGAAGTCGAGGGGCTCAGGGCCTCTCATGCCAAGCTGGACGGAGCTCGGAAGCGGCCATATCCCTGAGGCGACATCAACCGAGCGCACGGCTGCGGCGTAGGTCTGGACCATGAGCAGCGAGACCACCAGCGTAAGGTCGAGGCAGACCATGGCGAGCACTCGCCGCCACCAGAAGCCCCAGCTGATGGAGCGGACGATGGAGGGAACGAGGACGCGTGTGGGTCGAGGTCGGGACATGCGTGCATCCAGCTTGTCCGTTCCTTTGTCCGCCCTTCTCGCGGGTCGGTCGCCTACAGGTCGGGTTCGCGTCTTCCCAGCGTCTCGGGTACCTTTGGCCTCATCTCTCGCGGATGACATAGCCCACACCCCTGACTGTCGCGATAAGCCTCTCGCCCAGACGATCATCGATCTTCGCACGCAGGTGAGCGACGTGCACGTCCACGTTGTTTGCCTCCCCCATGAGCTCGTAGCCGAGGGCGTCTGACGCGATGCGCTCGCGGCTCATGACCACGCCAACATGCTCCATGAGGACGCGCAACACCTCGAACTCGCGGTTCGTGAGCTCCACGGGATCGCGCCCCACCAGCAGCTCGCGCCGGTCCAAGTCGAAGGAGACGCCTCTGAGGGAGATGACCCGCGTCTGCGGCGGATGCGGAAGCAGGTTTGCCTCGACGGTTGAGGCTTCCTCGCCGGCCTGCGTGGCGGACGGGGTCGCCTCACGTCGCTTGAGGGCCACGCGGATGCGCGCAAGCAGCTCCTCGATGGCAAAGGGCTTGGTCACGTAGTCGTCAGCACCAGCGTCTAGGCCTGCGACCTTGTCCATCACAGCATCCCGGGCCGTGAGCATGATGACGGGCGTGTCCTTCTCGCGACGTATGCGCCTGAGTACCTCAAGGCCGTTGAGTCCCGGGAGCAGCACGTCAAGCAAGATCAGGTCGTAGTTTGACGAGAGCGCCTTGTCCACACCGGCGCGGCCGTCGGCGGCCTTATCGACCTCGTGGCCCTCATGGAGCAGCTCAAGCTCCACGAAACGCGCGATCTTCTCCTCGTCCTCCACGATCAGAATCCTTGTCATGACGCGCTGCTTCCCCTCCGCCGCCTGCCCCGCTCGCCGCTACTTTGCCGCAACATCCTGCTTTATGGTCTCTGCCGCATCGGCCGCCGTGTCCATCGCATCGTTTATGTTATTGGCCACGGTGCTCGCGTCACCCTCGATGCGGTAGCGCAGCCCAAAGAACAGGCCGACGATCAAGATCCAGATCGTGGCGCCCCAGAACAGGAGGCCACAGATTGGCACGAGCACCGGTACCCTGATGATCTCCTCACCCCTACTCAGCACGATAAGCTTGTAGTCTATGCTCTTTCTGAACACATTCTTGACACCCTCCCAGAACTCTGACGTCCCTACCGAGCGCCTATAGGCCTCCTGAGCCCGCCCCATCTCGGGCGAGACCGGCTCCGACTGCTCCTGCACCTGCGTACTGTAGCTGGCATAGCTCGCGCTCGTCGTGTGCGCCTTGCCCGAGCGCTCCAGCTCGATGATGGCGTCCAGCACGTTGCCATCATGTGCGTCCAGTGCGGCCTTGGCATCCTCATAGCTCGCCTGCGTCTTCTCGCGAACCTGCTCGACCTTATCGAGCTCGTCCATGATCATCCACTCCCTACGTCATGTGAGGGCGCCTCTCGCCCTCGATTGATTGTATGGTCGCAGGGCAAGATTAAGCAATCCTTGGCGCAGGATTAAACTTCGGTGATAGTTTGGCACCAAAAAAGGGTTTGTGCCGGATATTGTGCCGTACCGGGCGCTGCCGCATCGTGCAAGGTGCTGCCGCATTGCATCAGGGCCGTCGCACACGGCGCCCGCGTATTCGGAACGGCCTCTAAGGCAAACGGCCAAGAGATTCCCGTACCTTGTTGACAGGTACATTCACGAGGGTTACACTTATCATATAGTATGAGTAGTTGCTCATATGTTCATAGGCGAAGGGAGCTGGACATGGCCTGTAAGCACTGCCACGCCCACGTGGATCACGGACATGATCATGGGCGCGGACATGACGAGCACGAGGTCGACGGCAGCGAGACGGCCGAGCAGGACAGGGAAGAGGAGGAAGAGGATCCCAAGCGAGCCCTGCGCAAGGTGATCGTCTCAGCCGTGTTGCTGCTCGCGGCATACCTTATCGAGCACTCCTTTGATCTGCCGCTCCCAGGGCAGCTTCTGCTGTTCTTGCCGGCCTACGTCGTCGCAGGTGGAGACGTGGTCAAGGAGGCGGTCGAGAACCTCATGGCAGGAGACCCTTTTGACGAGGACTTCCTGATGGCCGTAGCGACGATCGGCGCCTTGCTCATCGCCTTCATCCCAGGAGGCGAGCCGATGTTTGCCGAGGCCGTCTTCGTCATGCTCTTCTTTGAGGTGGGCGAGCTCTTCGAGACCATCGCAGAGAACAACAGCCGCAGGTCCATCTCTGAGCTCATGGACATCCGCCCCGACTTCGCCACAATCGAGCGCGCGGGCAAGCTCGAGCGCATAGACCCGGCCAAGGTCGAGGTGGGCGGGGTCATCGTCGTGGCCCCAGGCGAGAGGGTACCCCTGGATGGCACCATCGTCGAGGGCTCGACCAGCCTGAACACCGTCGCGCTCACGGGCGAGAGCGAGCCGCGTGACGCCTCCGTCACAGATAAGGTCATCTCGGGCTGCGTCAACCTCTCGGGCGTCATCCGAGTTCGCGTGGACAAGTCGTTCGGAGACTCCACGGCCTCGAAGATCCTGGAGCTCGTGGAGAATGTTAGCGACCGCAAATCCCGTTCGGAGAACTTCATCACGCGCTTCGCCAAGGTGTACACACCGATCGTCGTGTTTCTCGCCCTCGCCCTTGCCATCGTCCCGCCCCTCGCGAGCGGAGACGTTGGTGCGAGCTTTGCCACCTGGCTGCTGCGTGCCCTGACCTTCCTCGTGGTGTCCTGCCCCTGCGCCTTGGTCCTCTCTGTGCCCCTCACCTTCTTTGGCGGCATCGGGGGTGCGTCCAAGCAGGGCATCCTGATCAAGGGGTCGGGCTTCATGGAGACGCTCGCCCGATCAGACACCATGGTCTTCGACAAGACTGGCACGCTCACCAAGGGCGTCTTCCAGGTGATGGCGGTGCACCCCAACATGGAGGATAAAGACCGGCTCCTGCACCTTGCCGCGCACGTCGAGCGCTACTCCACACACCCCATCGCGGAGGCGCTGCGAGACGCCTTCCCCTGCGAGGGAGATGACTGCTCCGTCCTGGAGGCGACCGAGGTCGCCGGCAAGGGCATCATCGCGACCGTCAACGGCAGGAGGGTCGCCGTAGGCAACACCGTGCTCATGGATGAGCTGGGCGCCGCCTGGCACAGCTGCAAGAACGACGACGGTACCGTGATCCACGTGGCCATAGACGGTCGCTACGCAGGCCACGTCCTGATCTCAGATGAGGTGAAGGGGGATGCGGCGCAGGCCATCTCCCAGCTCAAGGCGGAGGGCGTCACAAGGGTCGTCATGCTCACGGGCGACCGCGACGACGTCGCGCGGCGCATCGCGGGCGAGCTCGGCCTCGACGAGTACCACTCCGAGCTCCTCCCCGCCGACAAGGTCGAGCACGTCGAGAGGCTCATGCGCGAGAGGGCCGAGGGGCGCTCGCTCGCCTTCGTGGGCGACGGCATCAACGACGCCCCCGTGCTGGCGCGCGCGGACGTGGGGATAGCCATGGGCGCCATGGGCTCGGACGCGGCCATCGAGGCGGCGGACGTGGTCCTCATGGACGACATGCCCTCGAAGGTCGCCGCGTCCGTCCGCATCGCCCGCCGCACCTTGGGGATAGCGAGACAGAACATCGCGTTCGCGATCGCGGTGAAGGTCGCCATCCTGCTCCTCGCGGGGGTCGGCCTCGCCCCGATGTGGCTCGCCGTCTTCGGCGACGTGGGCGTCATGGTGCTCTGCGTGCTCAACGCCACCCGCGCGCTCAGGTGATGGACGAGGCCACCCCGTCCCCCGACGTAGCCGGAAGCTTTAGTGACGCCCCATAGGGGCCCGTCACGACAGGGGCTAAAATCCTGAGTTCCCGGCACCTTCTTAGCCCACAACCGGCAGCCTGATGGTGTCCCGGCCTGGCCCAAGGCGCGCCCTCAGCGAGGTCCTCTGCCCAGACTGCGTCTTTCCGTGCGGTCAGCCCCCAGGCCGGGGCCTGCGGACCCTGGCGCAAACCGCCCCGCAGCCTGGCGGGGGGTTGCTCGAGCGCGTTTGCCCAGTTGGGCCACTTTC